>Ga0194131_10000752_pt1 | contig 55367 bp, 45 predicted proteins | sample TA2KigO120mmetaG_FD_148631 | JGI IMG/M metagenome (GOLD analysis project Ga0194131, IMG submission 148631) | Freshwater microbial communities from Lake Tanganyika, Tanzania - TA2015053 Kigoma Offshore 120m | ecosystem: Environmental > Aquatic > Freshwater > Lake | place: Tanzania: Lake... | reverse complement strand
CCCCGCGAACCGGCGCGCCTCGCGGGCCCATGCCACGCGGCGCCGGCGGTGCGGCTGGTTCGCCCGGCTCAGCGGCCTTCGCCGCCTCCTCGTGAACCGTGAGCTGTGCGGCGACCGGCGGTGCCTCGACGGGTCGCGCGACTTCAAACCCATCGCCACGACGCCGCAGGTCCACGATGTCGGCATCGTGCGCGTCGCGCAGGATGCGCGCGAAGTTCCGTCGGCTGAGGCTTTCGCTGTCCCTGCCGAGGATCGCAAACGCGCGCTCGCGGATCACCGAATCGCTGACCGCTTCGTCGCCGGTCGTCGCAGCCACCACGGCTTCCCGGACCAGCGCCATCGCCTCGTCGCGCGTGAGCCGGAGCCCGGACTGTCCGATCGGGTCATCGTCCTGCGCAACGCGAGCCGCGCGGGGTGCGGGTGCCGGAACGGCTTGGGCGTCGTCGGGCGCGCCGCTGAACGTGTTGGCCGGTGCATCGAGCACGACGCCATCCGGAGCCCCGGCGTCGCCTGCAGCGTCGCTGCCGGCTGCAACCGTCTCAGATGCGACCGTAGCGGCGTCACCTGCGCCGGCGGATGCGGGCCGCTTGCGCCCACGGCCTCCGCGGCGGGTGCGACGCGGGCGGCCTTCACGGTCCGACCCAGCTTCGCCCTCAGGTGCTTCAGCGCCCTCAGCTGACGCCTCGGCGCCCGCGCTGTCGCCGCCAGTGGTCGCGGGAGCGGCTTCGGCGTTCCTTGCAGCCGGACGCGCACTGGCGCGCGAGGACTCGCGTTCGCCGTCGGCCGGCGCCACTTCGTACTGGCCGTTGTCGAGCTTGGTGACCTTGAGCAGGCCGCGGCGCGCCGCCTCGGTGCAGAACTTCGAGAACTTGGACATGTTCACGTCCTTTTCGTCGAAGCTTGCGTCAATCTCCTGCATGACCTGCTTGAGCCGGTCGGACCGCATGACGTCGTGGTTCTGCTGCATGCGCGTCACCGCTTCGGTGACGAGTTCCCATGGATCCCAGCGACGGACGGAATCGCCCTCGCCCGACTTCACCAGCCCGGCGAGCGCGTTGTAGCTGTAGTACTCGTCGCAGTTCTGGACGAGCAGGTCGGACGACGATTCGCGAATGCCGACGCCGATCACGTACTTGCCGTATTCCTTGAGCTTCATCACGAGGCTCGAGAAGTCGGAGTCACCGGACAGCAGGATGAAGGTCCCGATCTCGGGGCGCGTAAAGACCAGCTCGATCGCGTCAATGGCGAGGCGGATGTCCGTCGCGTTCTTCTTCGACGAGCCGTACGCCGGCGCCATGATCATGTCGATCGAGGACTCGGCGAGTGGCACGATGTACTGCGGGTAGCGCCGCCAGTCGGCATAGGCGCGCTGGACGGCAACCTTGCCCTTGATGATGTCGGAGCCGAGCAGGTTGCGGAGCTCGTGTCCGAGGTCCGAACGAATGCCCATCGTGACGTTGTCAAAATCGATGAGGAGCGCCGCGTTCGGTGCGTGCGCGATGTTGCCGATGCCTTGCTGGGTAACGGCCTGAGGTCCGCGGTGCATGGGCGTGATTGGCCCATGGTTCACGGGGGCGTGCGGGTGACGTGCTTTCATGATGTCCTGGCGTTTTCGCCGCGGTGTGAACTCGCGAGGCCCGCCGTCCGGACTGGACGAGCGTAGCGCATGACGGCCACACCAGATGTGTGTGGGTCGGCGGCGAACGCGCGCATCATCTCTACCGGAGCTGTGGATCGGGCCTGGCCGAGAGGCGTGGCCCTGTTTCCGCTGCCGGGAGACGTTGATGGCGAAGACGCCGACGTCCCGGGAAAGGGTGTTCCGGCGTTGGGCTCACCGGTGATCGGCGCCGAGTGGCGAACTCAATCACAGATGTGTCAAACCCCAGAACGCCTTGAAGATAGCCGTTTCGGGGCGAAACTCAACCGGAGGCGTATCTTTTTGAAACATCCCAGGCGACCGGACGTAACACCCCCCTAGATGGCGATGCGCTTCCAGACCCGACTTTTCGTCATTCTCACGCTCTTTGCGGCGGTACCCGCGGCGATCCTGACGGGGGCTTGGGGCGTGGCCGTGACCAAGTTCGTTCCCTTGGTGTCGGCAGAGGCGGCCTGGGATTCCGTGGCTGGGTCGTCCGAGGCGGCGCTCTCAGTGGCACGCCGCAACGCCCGGACTGCGGCAGACTCGGCAGCCGTCGAAACGCATGCCCGGATCGTCGCGACCGCCGAGACCCGCGCTCGCCAGTTCGCATTCGTTGCGCAGCGGGCGCCGACGCTCCTCGTCCTGACGGGCCTGCTGGTGGTGATCATCCTGGCGCTGCTCGCAACGCGAGTGGCCGGTCACCTGAGCCGACAGCTGAGCCGGCCGGTTGACGAACTGCTCGACTGGACCGCGCGCATCGCACGGCGGGAGCCGCTTCCGACCACAGCGGCGAAAGGGGCGCCCGAGTTTGGCGCGCTTCGCGCCGGCATGGCACGCATGTCGGACGAAATCGAGCGCGGGCGGGCCGCAGCGCTCGAGGCACAGCGGCTCTCCGCGATGCGGGAAACCGCGCGCCAAGTGGCGCACGAACTGAAGAACCCGTTGACCCCGATTCGATTCGCCGTGGACCGGCTGCGCGGTCGGGTCGCGCCCGAACTCGCGGACGCCGTGGACGTGATCGGAACCGAATCGGCCCGCCTCGACCAAATGGCGCGGAGCTTCGCCCAGTTTGGGCGACTGCCCGAAGGCCCGCGCGTCGCGCTCGACGTGCGTGAACTGCTGGATTCAGCCGTCCGTGCGGCGCTGCCGGGCGCCACACGGTGCTCCGTGCGTGTCGAAGCGGGAGTCCCCCCGGTGAGCGGCCAGGCGGACGCGCTCGGGCGCGCGATCGGTAACGTGCTGCAGAATGCGCTCGAGGCGGGCGGGCCGACTGTCGCCATTACGGTGGAGGCCTCACGTGACCCGGTTTCGGGAGCGGCGGTCATCGTCATCCGCGACAACGGTCCCGGACTGGACGGGGCGAAACTCACGGCAATCTGGGACCCGTATGTGACCGGGAAGCCGGGGGGAACCGGATTGGGCCTTGCGATTGTCAAACAAACAATAGAAGCGCACGGCGGGACTGTCTCCGCCCATAACCCCACTGGCGGCGGCGCCGAGTTTCGGCTCGTGCTCCCCGCCGCGACGCACCTGGAGCGCGAATGACGGCCGGACTACAGCCTGCCACCGACGCGACGGAACGGCTCGAACGAATCGAACGCACGGTCGAAGCCATCAACGCCCGCGTGGCGCCGCCGAAACGTTAGGCGGATCGCATGCCATCCGTATTGATCGTTGACGACGAAGCCAATGTGCGCCGCATGGTAGGCGCGCTGTTGGCGGGCGAGGGCTACGAAGTGCGCGATGCCGCCGATGGCGCATCCGGCGTGATGACGGCGATCGATTCCGAGCCCGACGTCGCCTTGCTGGACTTGATGATCCCGGGCGCGCTTGACGGCATGGCGGTGCTCGAGCGGCTTCGGGAGCGGTTTCCGGACCTGCCGGTGATCATGATGAGCGGGCGCGCCGGCCTGACCGACGCCGTGAAGGCGACGCGCCTCGGTGCGATCAACTTCCTGGAAAAGCCGCTCACGCCCGACGGCGTGGTGGTCGCGATCGCGAGCGCGCTGGAACTGCGGATGGCGCGCCGCGAGCGCACCGCGCTCCGCGCCGACCTGGGCATGACGGGTCAGTTTGTCGGCGTGAGCCCTGCGATGGACGAACTGCGGGCCCTGATCGCCCGGATCGCGCCGACCGATTCGCGCGTGTTGATCACGGGCGAGAGCGGGACGGGCAAGGAATTGGTGGCTGCCGCCATCCACGCCGGAAGCGCGCGGCGCGACAAGCCGTTCGTCCGCGTGAACTGTGCGGCGATCCCGCGCGACCTGGTCGAGAGCGAGATGTTCGGCCACGAGCGAGGGGCGTTCACCGGCGCCACCGAGCGGCGGATCGGCCGGTTCGAGCTGGCCCACACCGGCACGTTGCTCCTCGATGAGGTCGGGGACCTCGGCGCGGAAGCGCAGGCCAAGCTGCTCCGCGCCATCGAAGCTCGCGAGATCGAGCGTGTTGGAGGCGGGAAGCCGATCAGGGTTGACGTGCGGATCATTGCCGCGACCAACCGCGACCTCACGCGCGCGGTTCGTGACGGCTCGTTCCGTGAAGACCTGTTCTTCCGGCTGAACGTGCTGCCGGTGCACGTCATCCCGCTCCGCGAGCGGCCCGGCGATGTCCCCTTGCTCGTGCGCCATTTCGTCGAGCAGATGCGCCGCAAGTCCGGTCAGCCGGCCGCGCGGTGGAGCGATGCCGCCATAGACCAGCTCGCGCGACACCGGTGGCCCGGCAACGTGCGAGAGCTGGCCAACATCGTCGAACGGCTGGGTATCCTCTGCAGCGGACGCGAGGTGCTCGCCGAGCACGTCGCGTCGGTGCTGCCCATGACCGGCGAGCCGGATCGCGACGCGCTGCCGAGCGCGGCGCCGGCGGCTGGAACGGTTCCGCCATTGAGCTCGGCGCTCGATGACTACGAGCGCCTCCTGATCACGCGAGCGCTCTCCGCGGCGCAGGGGGTTGTGGCGGATGCCGCACGTCGCCTCCAGACCGACCGGCCGAACCTGTATCGGCGCATGAAACGACTTGGCATTATCGGCGCCTGAGCCGGGGTGCCCGGCCACATATTTTTCGGGCGAGGGTACAAATGACACAGGCGTGTGCGATTCTCCTACGATGCCCTCAAGGCGAGGGACGGCGTTGGGCCTGCGCGACATGCGGGCGTGGCAACGATGTGCGTGCCGCGCATGGACTTAGCGGGAAACGGCATTACGCGGCACGCATCATGCCTTCGGAAGCGGGCGACCAGCCCTAACAGGAGCGCATCCCAGTGACCCCACGCATCTTCCCAACCACCGCCACCGCGTGCCTGGCCCTTGCACTTGCCGCGGGCCAGGTGTCCGCGCAGCGGTCCGGCCGCGACCAACCCACGGCGATCGCGGTTCGCGCCGCAAACATCTGGAACGGCGCAACGACGCGACAAGTGAACGGCGCATTTGAACTGCCGGCCGGCGAGGTGATTGACGGCTCTGTCGCCGTCCTCAACGGGCCGGTCACGGTGGCCGGGACGATCCGCGGGTCGCTGGCAGCGATCAACGCGGACGTGCGCCTGGCGCCGGGCGCGCGCATCGAGCGCGACCTGGTCATCGTCGGTGGGAACATCGCCGGAATAGACCAGGCGACGCTGACCGGCGAGCTGGCGCAACAGGCCGAGCTCATGCGCTACCGCATCGATGACGTGCGGCTGGATCCCGAAGGTGAGCCGACGTATGACGACGGATGGTGGAGTGCGAGGAAGCGCGTGCGCGACTGGCGGAACGCGGTCGGAAGCCAGGAGTTCCTCTACGTCGCCTCGCGGACGTATAACCGGGTGGAAGGCTGGTCGTTCGTCGCCGGACCGCGCGTGATGCGGCCGACGCCGTTCGGCGCGGTGAACCTGGAGTTGTTCGGGGTGGGCCGCACGGCTCCACCGATGCAATGGGACAACGCGACGATCGGACACAACGCGAAGGCCGAGGTGCTGTTCGGACGGCGCGTCGGCGTCGCCGTCGGCGCCCGCGCGTTCGATGTCGTGCAACCGACGGAGACCTGGCAGCTGGGCGAAGGGGAGGTCGGGCTTGGCGCCGCACTGCTCCATCGCGACTTCCGTGACTACTACTCGCGACACGGCGGCGAAGTGTTCGCCCGGTTCGTGGCCGGGCGCGGCGCTGACGTGACGATCGCCCTCAGCGACGAGCAGTGGGCGAACCGCGAGGCCCGCGATCCGTGGTCGTTCTCACGAGGCGATCGCAACTGGCGACCGAACCCCTCGTTTGACGTCGGGTCGGTGCACCTGCTCAGCACGCGGCTGCGGCTGGACACGCGGGATCGTGTTCGCTCGCCGTGGGGCGCCTGGTACATCGCCGCGGACCTCGAGCAGGGCGGCGGCCGTTTGACGAGACTTGGAGCGCCGATCCTTCCCATCGTTCCGCTCCAGCCGGAGCCCGTGTGGTATTCGCGCGCGTTCCTCGACGTGCGTCGCTACAACCGCCTGGCGCCGGGCATGGCGCTGGCGCTTCGCGTGGCGGGCGGCGGCTGGGTCGCGGGCGACCCGCTGCCGACGCAGCGACGGCTCGGCGTTGGTGGCGCCGGTACGCTGCCGGGGTACGATTTTCGCGGCGAAGAACCCGGGCGGGACCGCCTGAGCTGCACGACCACGATCATCCAGGCCGGGACGCCGGCCCAGTGTGACCGCGTGATCCTGGCTCAGGCCGAGCTGCGGTCGAGCTTCCTGTTTGATGGTGTCCGGAACGATCAGGACGACGACTGGTGGCGTCCGGGCTTCAACGGACGGACTGCATGGGTCCTTTTCGCCGATGCGGGTCGCGGCTGGATGGTCGGGCCGGCCAACGCGGCTCGACCGGAGATGTTCTACGAACGCGGCGCGCTGCCGCCGTTCTCGTCGTACCGCACGGACGTCGGCGCTGGCGTGGACTTCGGCGAGCTGGGCCTGTATTGGGCCAAGGCGCTGGACCGCGATGACTCGCCCGTGCGGTTCATCCTGCGCTTGCAGCGGCGGTTCTAGCGCGCGTGGCGGCGCTGCGTTTGACCGAACGCCTGGCCGCGTACGCGCGCGCATACGCGCTCGTGTACGCGGCCGTCGCGTTGCCGGGTGTCGCATCGCCTGTTGCCGCGCAGCAAACGGCGCCGCCGTCGGCGTCGGCCGACTCCCGTCCGCGCCTGACACTCGACCTGCCGCCGGACTCGCTACTCACGCGCCGCGGTCCGACCGTGCGGGCGACGGGTATGCTCAGCGGGGCGCGCATGAGCGAACTCCTGCTGGCGGGGTTTCCCGCGCGGTTTCACTTCCGCGTCGAGCTCTCGTCGGAGGGCCGGTTCTTTGACCAGCTGGAAGGCGTCGCGGAGTTCGACGCCGGCGTCCGGTACTTGCCGGCCGAGCGCGTGTACGAGGTGGTACACGTGCTGGACGACCGGGTGCAATCACTCGGGAAGTTTGCCCAGCTGGCGGATGCCGAGCGTGCCGTCGCCCGGCCGACGATCGCCCCGATCGCGGCACGGCCGATGTCGCGGACGCAGTACTACGAAGCCACGCTTCGGGTGGAGGTGCTGTCCGAGCGTGACCTCGACGAAGTCGGCCGGTGGCTGCAAGGCGAAGTGCGCCCCGTGCTCACCGGCAAGAGCAACCCGGCGTCATTCCTCGTCCGGGGCGTCCGCACGGTCGCCTCGCGCCTGCTGGGCGGCGAGCAACGAGGGTATGACGCGCAGTCGCCGCGATTCCGCGTGCCGTAAGTACGGCGAAGCGCTGCGTCGAGGGGAATCCTGACGCGGACCCGGTGCGGACCCGCGCCTCAGGCGCGACGGCTCGCCGGTCGGCGCTGCTCGAGCGATTCGATCTGCTGCAACACGCCAACGCCGTAAAACATCCGGATGTACTTGGTCTGGATCGGCGTCAGTCGGCGCACCGCCCACGAGAGGTGCACGAAATGCGGTTCGACCGGGGTGTGCAACAGGTGCATCCCGATCTCGTCGGGCAGGTGGTGCGCCTTCCGCGTGTTGCACCCGCTGCAGGCCGTGACGACGTTCGTCCACGCATTGGTGCCGCCGCGCGACAGCGGGACGACGTGATCACGCGTGAGCGACTCGCGAATCCGCAGCTGCGTCGCGGTCCGCCCGCAGTATTGGCAGGTGTAGGCGTCGCGCGCGAACAGGAAGGTGTTGGTGACCTGACGGCGGAACCGACGCGGCACGTGGATGAAACGATTGAGCCGGATCACCATCGGGCGCGGGAAGGACTGGCGCGCCGACTTGACGACCGCTTCGCCGTCGGCCTCGACGATCTCCGCCTTGCCGTCGATCACCAGGCGCAGCGCGCGCCGCAGCGGAACGAGCGTTAACGGCTCGAACGATGAGTTGAGCGCCAGGCAGCCGATCGTCACTTGGCGCCGGCCCCTGCCGTGACGGGAACGTGCGTCAGCCATTTGTGCGGATCGGGCGCCCGCCCGGTGACGAGCGACATGAAGGCGCTGCGAATGCGCGTGGTCACCGGGCCCGGCGTGCCGTCGCCCAGCAGGTGACGGTCAACCGACAGCACGGGCGTGACTTCGGCGGCGGTGCCGCAGAAGAACGCCTCGTCCACGAGGTAGAGCATTTCGCGGGGGATTTCCATCTCGCGAATGCCGATCCCCATGTCGCGCGCCATGCGGATGATCGAATCGCGCGTGATGCCGTGCAGGATCCCGGCCGTGAACGGCGACGTCACCAGCTCGCCCTGGTACACCAGGAAGAGGTTCTGGCCCGTCCCTTCGGCGACGTTGCCCGCGACGTCGAGCATGATGGATTCGTCGTATCCGTTGCGCTTCGACTCGAGCTTCCCAAGCTGTGCGTTCAGGTAGTTGCCGCTCGCCTTGGCCATGGCCGGGAAGGTGTTCGGCGCCGCACGGCGCCAACTCGACACGCAGACGTGTGCGCCGCCGTCATTGCCGTGGCCGAGCGTCTCGCCCCACTCCCAGCAAATGATGAAGGTCTCCACGGCCGCCTGCTGTCCGTAGATCCCCATGGTCTGGCCCGTGCGAATCACGAGCGGACGCAGGTAGCAGTGGGCCAAGTCGTTGGCGACGAGCGTGTCCACGGTCGCCTGGCACAGCTCCTCGACGGTCCACTTGAGGTCGAGCTCGTAGATGCTCGCCGAATCGTGCAGGCGATGCATGTGGTCCTGCAGCCGGAAGACGGCGCCCCCGGTCGGGGTCGCGTAACTCCGCATCCCCTCGAAAACGCCGGAGCCATAGTGCACGACATGGCTGAGGACGTGGATACTCGCGTCCGCCCAGTCCACCAGCGTACCGTCACGCCAAATCTTCGCCGTCGGGCCCTTCGGAGGCGCCATCATGGCTCCCGGGATGGTGTGTCCGGAGAAAAGCTAGGCGGGCGTCACGCGCGCGCGCCACTCGCGGAGGCGGCGGTTCGCCGCGGCCGCTGCGGCTTCGGCCTGCGGGGCAAGTGCAGCGGCGACCCCCGCGAGCGCGCCGCCGCGCATGAGCACGTTGCCGTCCACGACCGTCCAACGGGGCGGCGCGCCCAGGAGTTCGTGCCACGGAGGTGCCCCCGCCGCCGCCGCGGCGTCGGAGAGTCCAAAGCCGGCCAGGTCCGCGCGCTTGCCGGGCTCGAGCGTCCCGATCGCGGCGTCCAGTTGCAGGGCCCGGGCGCCGCCGAGCGTCGCGCGGGCGAGCACCTGCTCGGGCGTGCCGCCTGCCGCCGATGACTCGCGCCGCATGTCCATCGCGTCATTGCTGGCGAGGGAGTCGGAACCAACGCCTACGGCGATGCCGGCGGCCTCGTAGGCTCCCACCGGGGCCCGCCCGTGGCCGAACCACGCGTTCGAGTGCGGGCAGGTCGCGATCGTGGCCTGCGCGGACGCGATAGCCGCGGTGTCGGCAGCGTCGCACCGGACCGCATGGATCAGGAGCGGCCGGAGCGCGAGCGTCCCGGTCCGCTCGAGGAACGCGACCGGCGACAAGGCCGGCGCCGGAAGGGGCAAGGACCGTCGGGCGAACATGGCGCCAAACGGTCCCTCGCCGCGCGTGACGAACGCTGTCTCATCCGCGCTTTCGGCGACGTGCGTCGCCAACCGGAGGTTCTCTCGCGCGGCGTATTCGGAAACGCCGCGGTAGAGCGCCTCCGAGGTCGAGTAGGGCGCATGCGGGGACACCCCCACGCGAACGAGCGGGGTTTCGCGCCCGCGAGCCGCCGCCACGCGCTGCGCGAGTTCTTCAAGCGCGCCGGCCGCCATATCCGGATGCGGCCCAAACGTCTCGAGGTATGCAATACCTCGCAGGCCGCAGGCGACCAGGGCGTCGAGCGAGGCAAGGGTCGGCGCGGTATCCCCGACAGTGGTGATGCCCGCGCGAACCGCCTCGACGGCGCCGGCGGTCGCGCTCGCGCGCCAATCCGAATCGCCAACCTCGTCTCGCGCCGCGACCACCGCCCGGATCCAGTCGAAGAACGGCAGGCCGTCCAACACGCCGCGCAGGATCGTCAGGTCGAGGTGCGCATGGGCGTTGACGAGGCCCGGTGTGAGGGCGATTCGCTCCAGGCGTTCGTGTCGGACCCGGAGTTCGTCGGGCAGCGCGGCGCGCGCGCCGACCCAGGCGATCGCTCCGCCTTCGACCACAACGGCGCCCTCGCGGATCGGCGGCGCCGAAACCGGCAGCACCCATGGCGCGGAGTAGCACACTCCCCACGAGCGCTCCCTGCGTTCGCTCACGGACCTCGGCTGGTGGCGCGCGAGCGGCGAGGACACTCGCGCGTGGGCTCCGTGCCGGGGAGGAAGAACTCGGTGTACGCGTCCTCCGATGGACAGAGCGGCCCATGCAGGAGTCCGGTCGGCTCGTCAATGCTCCGCGAGGTCAGGCCCGATGGACGCGGCCAGTCCGGCGGCGCTGGCTTTCGCTCGTACACCTCGCGCATGAACGACGTCCACGCCGGCGCGGCGAGTCGCCCGCCCTGCGCATTCGCCATGATCGGCCGCGGGGTGTCAAAGCCGATCCACGTACCCGCAACGAGGTCGGCCGTGAAGCCGATGTACCACACGTCGCCGCCGTCGTTGGTCGTCCCCGTCTTGCCGCCGGACGGGATGCGGAAGTGCGCCCCAACGCTGCCCGCGGCCGTGCCGCGCCGCACGACGTCCTTCAGCATATCCACCATCAGCCACCCCTCTTCGCGCGACAGCACCTGCACGCGCTCGGATTCCGCCGAGTAGATAGTCGCGCCGCGTTCGTTCTCCACGCGCACGATGGGTGTCGGTGGCACGCGCCAACCGAGGTTCGCGAAGACGGAGTACGCCGCGATCATCTCGATCGGGTACACGTCGGCCGATCCGATATGAATCGACGGGTACGGCGGCACTTCGGTGGTGATCCCGAAGCCCGCAGCCATCGCCACGACGCTCGGCTCCCCGATTTCCATGCCCAGCCGGATTGCGATCATGTTCCGCGAGTCCTCGAGGCCACGGCGCATGGTCATGGGGCCGAGGAACTTGAGGTCGTAGTTCTGCGGCTGCCACGGCTTGGTCGAATCGAGCTGCGGCACCACGATCGGGGAGTCATCGATCAGGTAGCTCGGCGGGCGCCCGCTCTGGATCGCCGTCGCGTACGTGATCGGCTTGAACGTCGAACCGGGCTGGCGGAGCGCCTGGGTCGCGCGGTCGAACTGCGAGTCCTCGTAATCGCGACCGCCGACCAGCGCGCGCACGGCGCCTGACCGCGGATCAACGGCGACGAAGGCGCCCTGCAGGTACGGCGACTCGTTGCGCGGACTCTCCTCGACGGCGCCGCTCCTCGCGCGCGCGAGCAGTTGCTCGTACGTGCGATGCGGGAAGTTTCCGAGCTGACCGCTTTCCACCAGGCGAAGCTGGCGGTCGATCGCGCGCTCGGCGGCGCCCTGCATGTCGAGGTCGAGCGTGGTGTAGACCTTGAGCGGGCGGTCGTAGAGGCGCTTGCCGTACTTTGCCTCGAGCACGCGCCGGACGTAGTCCACGAAATACGGCGCGGTCTCGACGGAGCCCGTCCGCCGACGCGCGAGGCGCATGGGGTAGGCCTTGGCCAGCGACGCGGTGGAATCCGCGATGAGATCGGCGCGGCGCATCAGCTCGAGGATCGTGTTGCGGCGCTGGATGGCGCGCTCGGGGAACCGCCGCGGGTTGTAGCGCCCCGGCCCCTTGGGCAATGCGGCGAGCACGGCGGCCTCGGCGAGCGTGACTTCGCGGACCGACTTGCCGAAGTATTTCTGGCTCGCGGTCTCGACGCCGAACGCGCCGCTGCCGAGCGAGATCTGGTTGAGGTAGAGCTCGAGGATGCGGTCCTTGTCGTACTGGCCCTCGATCGCCCGCGCGACCTTCATCTCGCGGAGCTTGCGCACCGGCCCGCGATCGAGCCGGTCCAGCGCCTCCGGAAACAGGTTCCGGGCGAGCTGCATGGTGATCGTCGAGAACCCCTCGACGACGCCGCCGGCCTTCACGTTGGCGATCACCGCACCGGCGAGTCGCACGAAGTCCACGCCCCCGTGCGAGTAGAACCGCTTGTCCTCCGTGATCAGGAACGCATCGGTGACGACCTTGGGGATCTCCTCGAGCCGCACCAGCGTGCGACGTTCCTGCCCGATCTCGGCGATGAAGCGGCCGTCCGCGGCGTACAGCAGCGTGGCCTGGCGGGGCTGGTACTGCTCGAGCCCGGCGAGCGACGGGCATTTCCCGCCCGAACAGATGGTGCCCCAGGCGACGCCCGCGCCGATCAGGCCGAGTGCGCCGAATCCGCCGGCAATGGCGAGGAGGATGAGGATCCTGCGCCTGTGGCGCTCGAGGAACGGCTGAGGCATGGCCCGGTGGCGGAAGCTAGGCGGGACACGAGGGGTGAGCAACGCGCTGGCGTGACCGATGGAAGGGCGCGCTTGCGCCCCCGTACTCGGTGACAGTGCTCACGATGCACCCTACCTTTGACCCATGCCGCAAACCGCCACGCCAAAGCTCACCGTGCTTGACGAACTCGCATGGCGCGGGCTCCTGCACCAGCAAACCGAGGGCCTCGCGCCGCACCTCGCTGCGGGCGCGCGCGCGGTGTACTGCGGATACGACCCGACGGCGCCCAGCCTGCATATCGGCAACCTGATCCCCGTGATGCTGCTGGTGCACCTCGCGAAGGCCGGGCATCGCGTGGTGGCGCTGGTGGGCGGCGGCACGGCGCTGATCGGCGACCCGTCCGGCCGGTCGTCAGAGAGGCCGCTGCTCGACGTCGCGGCGATTGATGCGCAGGCCGCGAAGATTCACGCGCAGCTCGAGCGCGTGTTCGCGGCGGCCGGGGCCGGCGGCGTCACGCTTGCGAACAACGCGGACTGGCTGCGCTCGACCGCGTTGATCGAGTTCCTGCGCGACACGGGGAAGCACTTCAGCATCAACTACATGCTGGCGAAGGACTCGGTGCAGTCGCGCCTCGAAGGCGGGATCTCGTACACCGAGTTCTCGTACATGCTGCTGCAGGCGTTCGATTTCCTTGAGCTCAACCGGCGGCTGGGCGTGACGATCCAGGTCGGTGGGAGCGACCAGTGGGGGAACCTCACGGCCGGCGTGGAACTGCTGCGCCGATCGGCAAGCGTGGAGGGCCACGCCTTCACGGCTCCGCTGATCACGACCTCGAGCGGCAAGAAGTTCGGGAAGACGGAGGAAGGCGCCGTGTGGCTCGACGGCGGCATGACGTCGCCGTACAAGTTCTTCCAGTTCTGGGTGAACACGGAGGACGCCGACGCCGAGCGCTACCTGCGGATGTTCACGCTGCGGTCCCGGGACGACATCACGGCCATTGGCGCCGCGCATGCGGCTGCGCCTCACGAGCGGGGCGCGCAGCGCGCGCTCGCCCGGGACGTGACGACGCTGGTGCACGGCGCCGAGGCCGCGCGGGTCGCGGAGGAAGCGTCGCGCATCGTGTTCGACAAGAAGGCCGAGGCAGCAGCGATCACCGACGCGGTGTTCGAGACGCTCGCGGCCGAGCTTCCGTCGGCGCGGTTCGACGGCGCCGAGCTGCCGGTGCTGGACCTGCTCGAGCAGGCGCTCGGCCAGTCGCGTTCGGCCGGCCGAAAGCTCCTGCAGCAGGGCGCGGTGACGGTGAATGGGGTGAAGCTCGGCGCCGATGCGCTGACGGTGCCGGCGTCGGCTGCGGTGCGCGGTCGCTGGTTCCTCGTCCGCAAGGGTGGCCGCGACGTCGCGATCGCAGAGTTGCGCGGCGCAACGAGGGCGTAGTGACCGGCCTTCCGATCGTCGCCGACCGCGAGTTCATCGACTTCCAGCAGGCCGTCGCCGGGCGGTATTCCCTCGAGCGCGAGCTGGGCCGCGGCGGGATGGGGATCGTGTATCTCGCGCGAGAGCTGCGGTTGGCACGCGCCGTGGCGATCAAGCTGCTCCCGCGCGACCTCGCGGCGGCCAAGCCGGAACTCCGTGAGCGATTCGTGCGCGAGGCCCAGATGGCCGCGCAGCTCTCGCACCCGAACGTCGTGCCGATCCATCACGTTGACGAAATCGGCGAGTTCGTGTTCTTCGTCATGGCGTTCATTGACGGCGAGACGTTGGGCGAGCGGCTGCGTGCGCGTGGCCCGCTCCCGCCGCACGAGGCGTCGCGTGTGCTGCGTGATGTGGGCTGGGCGCTGGCCTACGCGCAGCTGCGCGGCATCGTGCACCGGGACGTGAAGCCCGACAACATCCTGCTCGAGCGGGCCACGGGTCGCGCGGTGGTCACGGACTTCGGCATTGCTGGCGACGTCGCGACGGCAAGCACGGCGGACGGCGGGTACGTGCGGGGCACCGTGCACTACCTGAGCCCGGAGCAGGCGGCTGGTGCCGCCGTGGACGGTCGGTCGGATCTCTACTCGCTCGGCGTGACCGGGTACTACGCCGTGACCGGGCGATTGCCGTTCGAGGCGGAGAATGCGATGGGCGTGATGGTCGCGCATGCGAGCCGCCGGCCAACGGCGATCGCTTCGGTCGCCCCGACGGTGCCGCACCGGTTGGCCAGCGCGATCGAGCGCTGCCTTGAGAAACTGCCCGAACGGCGCTGGGAAACCGGCGAACAGTTCGCTGAAGCGGTGGATGCGGCCGTGGATGCGCCGCGGGAGCTGCCGACGCCGCTGCGCGTCTGGCTGGGTACGAGCGCCAAGGAACGCGGCATGCGGATCGCCGTGGCGATTTATGCATCGATGGGTATCGTCGTCACGACGGCCCGCGGCGCGTGGCCGGTCGGCCTGATGATCGGACTGTTCGCGCTGCTGCTGATGTTCGGGCCGGCGCTTTTTCGCCTTCGCCGCCTGCTGGCCGGCGGCTTCAGCTTGGCGGACGTCAGGGCCGCCGTGGCCACGGACGTCGTGCGTCGGCGCGAAGAACTCATCTACGAATCCAGCAGCGCGTTCTCGATCAGGCCCCGCAAGTTGCAGATCATTGGCGGCACGCTGTTCGCGTCCGGAGTCGCAGGGGCGATAACGCTCGGCGTCGTAGGACCCCTGCTTTCCGCCGGCAAGGTGAACGCCCTCGGGCCGCTGACCGCGCTGGTCGCCATCATTGGCACCCTCCTTGGGGTGATCGGCCTCGTCAAGAAAGCCCAGATGCAGGGCGGGAGCGGATGGTTGAGCGGCGGCGCCCGCGTGAAGTTCTGGGGCAGCACGCTTGGCGCCCGTTTCGCCGCACTCGCGGCCATTGGCCTCAAGCGTGGTGTCGGCGCCGTGCACGCGCCCGCCCTCCCGCAGCACACCGAAGTCGCGCTCGGCCGCGCACTCGACGCCTTGTTCGAGTCCCTGCCAAAGCAGACCCGCCGAGAACTCAAGGATGTGCCCAAGACCGTCCAACGGCTCGAGGAGGACGCCCGCGCGCTCCGCGCCGCGGTGGACAAGCTGGACGAGGCCATCGACGCCGCCGATCGGGCGGGACAGCCCGATCACCTGGCCAAGCTGAAAGCGGAGCGCGAAACGGCAAACATGCGCCTCGCGAACGCGGTCACGGCCCTCGAGACGATTCGCCTCGGCCTGCTCCGCCTGCAGCTCGGCGCGGCGCCGGTCGCGTCCGTGACCGAAGCGATCGAGGCGGCATCGCGCGTTGGCGATGAGCTGAACCTCGCGGCTTCCGCGGCGCGCGAAGCGAGCGAGGCAATTCGACCGCGCTAGTTGCGCGCGATCAGCAGGTTGAGCGCCCGATCGAGATCCGCGACCGTGTTGTACCAATGCGGCGCGAGGCGAATACACCCCTCGCGCACCGCGTGGAACACGTTGGCCTCCCGCAATCGCTTGCTCGTGCCGTCGAGATCGGCGACCCGGAACGCGAGCACGCCGGCGCGACGCGCCATCTCGCGGGGCGTGATGAGGGCAACCGACGGATTCGCGTCGGCAAAAAGCAGCGCGTGGTTGGCGAGGTGACGTACCGCCTCGGCGGTACGGGGCACGCCCAGCTCATTGAACAGCGACAGGCTCTCGGCCATCGCCGCGAAGTTCACGAAGTCGAGCGTCACGACCTCGAACCGGCGCGCATCGTCGTGCCAGGTGGCGTCGTAGTCGAGCAGTGAACGGAAGTCGGTGTCTCGCCGCTGGGCGAGCCAGCCCACCTCGGCGGGTTCGAGCGCCTGTACGCGCGAAGGGTGCACGTAGGTGAAGCCGGTTCCCCACGGGGACAGCAGCCATTTCTGCGCACCGCAGGCGAGCATATCGATGTGCGTGATCGCGAGGTCGAGCTCGACCGCGCCGACGCCCTGAATGGCATCCACGAAGAGCCAGATGCCGCGCGCGCGGCACGCGGCGGACAGCGCGTTCAGGTCGAAGCGGTGCCCGCTCCAGTAGCTCACCCACGAGATCGCGACGCCCTTTACGCGCGGGTCGCTCGTGATCGCGCGGAGCAGCGCCTCCTCGTCAGGAAGGTGGCCGGCCAGCGGCAGCATCCGGAACTCCGCTCCACGCTCGCGGCACGCCGCCATCCACGGATACACATTCGCCGGGAACTCACCGTCGGTGGAGAGCACGATGTCGCCCTTCCCGTAGGGGAGCGTGCGCGCCGCGAGGTTGACGCCGTGCGAGGTGTTGGTCGAGAGCGCGATCGAGCCGGCAGGCGCGCCGAGCAGCTGTGCGGCCTCCGCGCGCGTGCGCGCGAGCACGGGGAAGAGATCCTCGGCCTTGAGCCGGAACGGTTCGGCACGACGCAGCCCGAACGACTCGATCGCGCGCCGCGCGCGCGTCGGCAGCGGGCCTGTTGACGCGTGATCGAGGAAGGCCACCTGCCCATCGGTAGCCCACGGAAACTCCACCGCGCGAGTCCGCGCAATCATGTCTGTGCTCATGGTTCCCGGAGGTGCGCGGGCGTGTCCGCCGGCTGGTGCTTCCAGCGCCGATGTTGCCAGAAATACTGCTCGGGGTACTGCCGCACGAGTCGCTCGAGGGCCACGGAAAACCCCAGCACCAGGCGATCCACATCGGCCTCGCGATCACCGCTGCGCTCAACGACCAGCTCCTCGGCGTGAAAGCGGTAGGTGCCGGATGGCGTCCTGATGGCCTGCACCAACACCACAGGCACGTCGGCGCGCAACGCAAAGACCGCGGCGCCGCGCGGTGTCTTCGCCGGTCGTCCGAAGAACGGGACGAACGTCGAGGCCAGTCCCACCGTCGCCTGGTCGGACAGGAAGCCCACGGCGCCGCCCGCCCTGAGTACACGCGGGACCCGTCGCACGGCCTCCTGGTCGTGCATCACCTGCATGCCGAGCCGTTCGCGGGTGCGGCGGAAGTAGCGGTCCGAGAGTGGGTTCGCCATGCCCCGTGCGATGGCGTGGACATCGAGTCCGCGCGCGGCGATGTACGCTCCCGACAGCTCCCAGTTGCCGAGGTGACCGGCGATGAAGATCAGGCCCCGGCCTCGTGCATTCGCCGCAGCGACCGTTTCCCAACCTCCGGGCTCCTCGAACATCTCGAGCACCGCGGGCGAACCCCTTCGTGACAGCAATGTGGCTTCGACCGCCACGCGGCCGAGGTTGCCGTAGGCGGCCTTCGCGGTGGCGCGCACGCGCGCGGCGTCCCAGTCGGGAAAGGCGGCCGCGATCTGCCGCGTGACGACGCCTCGCCGGATTCCGATCGGCCAGTAGGCGAGCCGAGCGATCGCGGACGCAATCGCGGCGCCGCCGCGCACCCCGAACGGCGCGAGGCCGGCCAGGAATGCACGCATCGCCGCGTATTCCAACCGGTGCTTGAGCTTGGGCGGCCGGCTGCGCGGCGCAGGCGTGGTTCCCGGAGCCGCGTCGCCGGGCGGAGCGGTCATTCGCCGGCGGGTGCGGAGTCGGGCGAACTCGCGGCCCGCACCTGCAGCGCGTGCAGGCGGGCGTACGCGCCACCCCGAGCCAGCAGGTCCGCGTGCACCCCACGCTCGACGATGCGACCCCGGTCGAGCACGAGGATCTGCGTGGCATGCGCGATCGTCGAAAGCCGGTGGGCGATGACAAACACCGTGCGTCCCGACAACAGGCGGTCGAGCGCCTCCTGCACCAGCCGCTCGTTTTCGGTATCCAGCGCCGACGTGGCTTCGTCGAGGATCAGGATCGGCGGATCCACGAGGAGAGCGCGCGCGATCGCGATGCGCTGACGCTGGCCGCCGGACAGTCGCGTGCCGCGCTCACCGAGCACGGTGTCGTACCGCTGCGGCAACTCGGCGATGAAGGCATGCGCGTTCGCGGCGCGCGCGGCGGCCTCGATCTGGGCGTCGGTATAGGTACCGGCGGCGCCGTAGGCGATGTTCGCGCGCACGGTGTCGTTGAAGAGCACCGTGTCCTGGCTGACGATCCCCGTCAGCGCGCGCAGCGAGTCAAGCCGAACCGATGCGAGGTCCACGCCGTCGAGCGTAATGCGCCCCGCCGTCGGCTCGATGAACCTGGGGATCAAGTCCACGAGGGTGCTCTTCCCCGCCCCGCTGGACCCGACCAGCGCAACAACCTCGCCCTTCCGTGCCGTGAAGGACACGTCGTGCAACACCGGAGCGCCAGCGTCATACGCAAACCCGACCTGCTCGAACGCGATGGCGCCGGTGAACTCCGTAACGGTGCGCGTCCCTCGGTCGCGCTGGCCTTCGGTCTGGTGATCGAGGATCTCAAAGAGCCGGTCGGCCGCCGCGAGGGACTGGGCGGCAACGGTTGGCGCCTGCGAGAGTTGCTTGAGCGGCGGCAGCAGGCGCATCAGCATCACCATGAACGCGATCAGCGAGCCGCCGTCCATGACGCCGCCGAACACGTCGCGCGCCCCGATCCAGAGCACCCCGACCGCGACGATCGTGCCGAGGATCTCCGTGAGCGGACCGGAGAGCAGCGCGAGTCGCGTGATCCGCACCATCCCCCGCGTGTATCCGCTGCTCGCGTCGCTGAACCGACGATCCTCATAGGCCTCGCCGCGGAAGCTCTTCACCAGGCGGACGCCGCTCACCACTTCCTGCAGGACGCTGGTGATCTCGCCGTAGTCGTCCCGCAGCGTCCGGTGCCCCTTTCGCAGCTTCCGGAGGATCGGCTGGAGCGCCAGCGTGATCAGCGGCGCCACGACCAGTGCCATGAGCGCGAGACGCGGTGACATGCGGACCAGGATCACGACCGTGACGAGCACCTGCGTCAGGTGCTGCATGGAGCGCGTGGCGACCTCGGCGATCACGGCCTTGGCCTGTTCCGAATCGGAGAGGACGCGCGCCATGACCTGGCCGGTCTTGTTCCGCGAGAACCATCCGAGCGGCAGGCGCTGCATGTGACGGAACACGGTCTCGCGCAGGTCGCGCGTGATCCGTTCCTGCAGGGCCGCGCCGAACTGGCCACCCAACCAGAGGAACACGTTCTTCGCCGTGACGAGCGCGATGATCAGGACGATGACGTTGCCGAGCGAGCCAAGCCGGTCGGCGGGATCCAGCAACCCACCGACCAGCGCATTGAGCAGGTCCGTGAGCCAACCCTTCCCGGCGGGAATCGGGTTCTCGAGGCCGAACAGGATGTTCAGGAACGGGATCAACAGCGCAAACGCGATCCCGTCCAGCGCCGCGCCGAGGATGTTCGCGCCGACGTTGCCCGCGAACTTCCCGGAATGCGGGCGCAGGAAGGCGAGCAGGCGGCGGTACGTCTTCACGGGCTCACCGCTTCGGCGTGAGGATGGCGAGCGGGAGGATGCACTCCTCCGGCGTTACGCCGCCGTGCAGGAACGAGCCCCGGTAGCGCTGCTGGTACTCACGCAGCTTGGTCGGGTACACGAAGAAGCAGTCGCCGGTGGCAAGGAGCGTGTTCCCGCCGGCCGTGGCGCCGCCATGGCGCGGGAGCCGGAGGTCGTCCTCGTTGCGGAACAGCAGGGCCTGCTCGGCGTTTTCCGCCCTGAGGTCCGCCCCAAACTTGTACCGGAGGTTGTGCGTCGCGTCGCGGCGCGCGAGCACCGTGGCCGGCGTGTTGCAGTGGATCGAACCGTGATCGCTCGTGAGCACGACCGTCACGCGCTTGCGCGCGGCTTCCTTCAGCACGGCAAGCAGCGCCGAACGGTTGAACCACTGGAGCGTGAGCTGCCGCAGTGCGACCTCGTCCTTGGCGACCTCGAACAGGATGGCCGATTCGCTGCGGCCGTGGGTGAGCAGGTCCACGAAGTTGAACACGCAGGCGGTGACGCCCTCGGGCGCGATGGCGTTCGCCAGGTTGCGTTCGAGCTGCTCGGAATCGGCCGCGGACGAGATCTTGTGATAGCGGACCGGCGTCGCGCCGCGCGCCTCGCGGAGTTGCACCTCGAGGAGTTCGCGCTCGTGCGCGTTGAGCGTCTCGTCTTCCCGCTCGCCCCACCAGTCGGGGTGCATCGCCGCGATCTCGCCGGGAAAGAGGCCGCTGAACAGCGCGTTGCGCGCGTACGGCGTGGCCGTCGGCAGCAGCGAGTAGTAGTGCGTGGTGTCCACCTCGAACATGGACGCGATGATCGGCTCGAGCCCGCGCCATTGGTCCAGCCGCAGGCAGTCCACGACGATGAACAGCGCGCGCTTCTCGGACTCGAGCACGGGCAGGAGGAACTCGCCGACCACGTCAATCGAGAGCGGGGGCCGGTCACCCTCGAGCCCGGCGTTCACCCAGTGCGGGTATTGCTTGGCGATGTACTGCGCGAACGCGCGCCGACCCTCGGGCAGCAGCGTCCGGAGCGACCCATGCAACCCGGCCTCGCCCGCAGAGGTGAGGTCCAGGTCCCACTGCACCAGCTCCGCGTATCGCTCGATCCAGCCACGCCAATCGAGCCCGCGCAGGTCCGTCGCCTCCATCTCGCGGAAGCGGTCCACGAACGCGCGCGCCAGGGCTTGCTGGCGGATTTTTGGTCCCTCGAGAATCCGCGTCACCACGCTCAGGACCTGCCGCGGGTTCACCGGCTTCACGAGGTACTCGTTGACGTCCGCGCCCAGCGCCTCGCGCAGCGTACCGTCCTCCTCGCTCTTCGTGACCATGACGACCGGAATCGTCGGTGCGAGCTCGCGCGCCTCGCGGACCATTGAGACGCCGCGCATTCCCGGCATCTGCTCGTCCAGCAGCAGGAGGTCGAACGGTTGGCGGCGGAGCATCTCGAGCGCGTCGGCGGCGTTCCTCGCCATGTCCACCTGATATCCCTTCTCGGTCAGGAAGAGCCGGTGCGACTCCAGCAGGTCGGCCTCGTCGTCAACCCAGAGTAGCTGTCTTGGCGTGGCCGGCATAGAGGAAGAAGTATAATTCCGGCGTGCTCGGTCCCTCCCCGTATACGCTTGCCGCGCCTGCATTTCCGCTCCGGGCGCTTGCCCTGGCAACCGGCCGGGCCGCCCTCGGCGGACCGCGAGAGTCCCTGCTCGCCGCCTACACGGCAGGCCGGCTCGTCCTGAGCCTGACGCGCGGCCTCACGATGACCGCCGGCGAGCGAAAGGCCCAGGCCGACGCGGCGCGGACCTGGGCGGGCACGATCGCCATTCCCGCTACGGCGAAGGCCGCGCTCAACCGCGTCGTAGATGCGGTGGGCGCAGGCGACCGGAAGGCGGCCGGAGTGGCCCTCGCAAAGGTGACCGAGGTCACGGCACAGGCGCTGGACAACGCATCACGTTTGGAGCTTGAATCCGTTGCCGCGTCCGTCGCGGGGCCGTAGCACCGTAAGTGCTTGTGGCACAGCAACTTGCAGCGCCAAACAGATTATCAATAGTATTGCCCCCTCGCCCGCTTCTAGACGGGCGTACATTCCACCAATGCCGCCGATCCTCCGACAGACGGATCAGACCCCGCTTTCGCGACTCGTCCAGCGAGTGGACGCGGCAAGCGACGGCGTGCCCACCGGAGACACGTTTGCGGCCGGGTTTCCGAGCGTCGATAAGTGGCTTGGCGGCGGCATCCGCTCCGGCGACCTCGTGGTGATCGGCGGCGAGTCCGGTGTGGGAAAGTCGGCGCTGGCGCTCGCGATGGCGCTGCGCATGGCACAGGACGGCACAAACGCGGCGTTCTTCACCGGCGAGATGTCGGTGGAACGTGTGATGGAACGGGTCCTCGCCATCGAGGGCCGCGCGCGGATTGACGACATTCGCAGCGGCGCGCTCGACGAGGTTACGCGCTCTGCGGTCGGGGCCGCCGCCATCCGGCTGCGCGATGGCGCCCCTGTGATTGACGTGATCCCATATGGCGGCCTCCAGACGTTCGGCGATGCGCTCCGTCGCACACTCGATGTCCGTGTCGCATTCGTGGACCCGATCCAATCGCTGACTCTCGGCGCGAGAGACAAGGCCGAGGAGCTCGCTGCGGTCGTCCAGGGCCTGAAGTCGGTGGCCGTCGCGAGCGGCATCGCGCTCGTCGTGATCACGGATCTTCCGGAGGTCGGACCGGGGCGGCAAAATCCCCGTCCGGCGCTGGGTGACTTTGGAGCGCTCGGAGCGGTGAAGCAGTACGCCGACGTGGTGCTCGGCGTGTACCGGGAAGAAATGCACAACCCCGGCACCGGTGTCGAAGGCGCGACGGAACTCTTGATCCTGAAGAACCGAAACGGTGGCACCGGGTATGTGGACCTGTACTTTTACAAGCAGTGGTTGCGGTTCGAAGACATGCTGGACCCAGATCGGTAAAGGAGCAACGACGATGAGTCAGAAGCTCATGCCCACGGCCGCGCTGGCCCTTGCGTATGCGTTCGCGTGCGCGAGTGCGACCCCAGGCGCCCTGCAAGCGCAGGCCATCACGCAGACGCCGACCTCGGCGACACTGTCAAAGCTCGAGCGCGACCGGGCGAACAAGCCGAACTCGGCGAAGGTGCTGCGCGCACTCGGGCTCGCGTACCACCGGCTCGACCGGTTCGCCGATGCGCGGACCGTCCTCGATCAGGCACGGCAGCTCGACCCGAAAGACGGCTTGGCTGCGCTGTACTCCGGACTGTCCTCGGAGGCGCTGAAGGACTTCACCGCCGCCCGCACGGCGTATGGCAAGTATCTCGAGGTCGGCAAGACGAAGAAAGTGCGTGAGCAGATCCGCGCGCGCCTGGTTGCGATGGCAAAGGATGAGCTCAAGTTGCAGGCGGCCGCCGCAGTCGCCAATGAGACAGCACTCCGCGGCCAGCAGGCGCCCGGCACGACCGTGGCGGTGCTCCCGTTCCAGTGCACGTGCTCTGACACAACGCTGCTTCCGCTCGGACGCGGGGTGGCCGAGCTGGTCGTCGCGGACCTCGCGCGGTCGGCGTCGCTGCGTGTGCTCGAGCGTGACCGCATGCAGGCGATCGCCGATGAAATCCGCCTTTCGCAGTCCACGCAGGTTGATGCTGCGACCGCAACTCGCGCGGGCAAGCTGATTGCCGCCGGCCGCATCCTGAACGGGCAGATCATCGCGCCTGGCGGCCCGACGCTGAACCTGACGGGCGCGACGGTGAATACGAATACGTCGCAGGTGGAGGGCAATCCCAGCCAGGATGGCCTCATGGACGCCATCTTCGACACCGAGAAACAGTTCGTGCTGCGTGTGTTCGAGAGCCTGGGCATCGTGCTCACGGTCGCCGAACGGCGCGAGTTCGATCGGCGGCCGACGCAGAACTTTCAGGCGTTCCTGAACTTCTCGCGCGGCCTGGTCGCCGAGGACGCCGGCCGGCTCGACGAGGCGGTGCGGTTCTTCGAGGCAGCCCGGGCGCAGGATCCCGGCTTCGGCGCCGCGCTCCAGCGGGCGCAGTCGGCCGCGCAGGCCCGTACGGGACAGCAGGTGACAAGCCAGACCGTGACAACGGGGCTGCAGAACTCGGCCGAAGGCGCCGTGGTCGCGGCCGCGCAGCAAGGCCGAGCCACTGAGGTGACGCTCAACGCCACGCTGAACACTGTCGTGGGCGACGTGAACCCGACGATGACCAATAGCGCGCAGAACAACACGGGCGGCGGCAACACGACCAACAACACGGGCAACAACATGCCGCAGGAGCGAAACGCCCAGTCGGAAGCCACCGGGACGAACCAGCCAGCGACGCGGACGGGGCAGATCACCATCGTGATCACGCGCCCCGGGACGCCGTAAGGAGCGGGAGCGATGAGCGTGGCAAACACGCATTCGCTCAGCGCGGCAGTCCTGATGGCCGCACTCTGTGCCGCGACCGGCGCGCGCCCTGCCGGCGCGCAGGGTCTCGGCGATGTAACGGCGATCACCGGGCCGCAGTACGTGAACTACAAGATCGGTGCGAGCGGCGCAGAGAAGACCGTCACGCAGCTGTCCATTCCACTCGCCGTGATCTTGCCGATCTCCAGCTGGCTCACCGCTGACGTGTCCACGTCGTGGGCGGACAGTCGCGTCAGTGAAAACGGAGTCGTCGCCAGCAAGATCTCGGGGCTTACGGACACGCAGGCGCGGCTGAACGCGTCGCTGTTCGGCGGGCGCGCCGTGCTGACGATCGGTGGCAACATCCCGACCGGGATGTACAAAGTGCCCGACGGCCAGCAGGCGGCGGCCGGGCAGATCGGCAGCAGCTTCCTGCTCTACCCGGTGTCGTCCATGGGAAGCGGAGGAGCGCTGACCAGTGGCCTCGCGCTCGCCTGGAGCCTGGGCGAATGGAACGTCGGACTCGGCGGCAGCTACCGGTATTCGCAGCCGTTCGACGCCTACGAGGTGCAGACCAGCGTGCTCCGGTTCGAACCGGGGGCAGAAGCTCGCATGCGGTTCGGCATTGACCGGGCAATCGGCGACGGACGCCTGTCCATTTCAGGCACGCGCTCTTCGTTCGGCGACGACAAGGCGGATTCGACGACGTTTGCGTCCGGTCCGCGCACGATCGGACAGGTCGGCCTCTACATGCCGACCAGCTTTGGTGACATCACGATCACGGCATGGGACCTCTACCGAGGCGAGGGCCAGCAGATCGGTGCGGTCTCGCCATGGGAAAACATCGCCAGCGGCAGCATCGCAGTCGGATTCAACATGGGCGGAGTGTACGTGCAGCCGAACGCGGACGCGCGCGCGTGGATGCGCGCGGGCGAGAAGGCAGGCTTTGTCGGGTCAGGCGGCGTGCGCATGCGCTGGTCGATGGGACCGCTGTCGTTGAACCCGTCGCTGACCTACTCGGTCGGCAACGTGTATCCGATCGGCTCCACCACATCCATTGACGTGAGCGGTTTTCGCGGGCTGTTCCTGGTCCGCCTGCGGTAGGCGCAGGTCCGCGCCCCCGGTTGACGCGGGGCACTTGGACGGCGGGGTCCCCACGCGGGCCCCGCCGTTTCTCATTTTGAGCCCTTCCACGGTCGCGGCTATCTTTAGCCACGGATTCGACTCCTCTCTCCTGCAGGGACGCGGCGGTATGGCTGGCCACAGTAAATGGAAGCAGATCAAGCACTACAAGGCGGCGACTGACGCCAAGCGCGGCGCCATGTTCACGAAGCTCATTCGTGAAATCACCGTCGCGGCGAAGCAGGGCGGCGGCGACCCCGACGGCAACCCACGCCTTCGCACGGCAATTGAGAACGCCAAGGCGCAGTCCATGCCGAAGGACAACATCGAGCGCGCGGTCAAGAAGGGGACCGGCGAACTCGAGGGCGTGGAGTACGTCGAAGCCACCTACGAGGCCTACGGCCCGGGCGGCGTGGCGTTGATGATCCAGGCGCTCACCGACAACCCGACGCGCACGGTCGCCGAAGTGCGGGCGAAGCTGTCGCGCGGGGGTGGGAACCTCGGTACCACGAACTCGGTCGCCTTCATGTTCGACCGCAAGGGCCACGTGTTCGTCCCGGCGAACGGGATGGACGAGGATGCGGCGATGGAGAATGCGCTGGAGGCAGGGGCTGAGGATTTCGCCAAGGACGACGAGGCATTCGTGATCACGACCACGCCGGCCGACCTCCACGGCGTGAAGAGCGCGCTCGAGGCAGCCGGCCTCAAGGCCGAGCGTGCCGAGCTGTCGTGGATCCCGAAGAGCACGGTGCGCGTCGAGGGCCCGGATGCGGACGCGCTGCTGAAACTGATCGAGGCCATTGAAGACCTCGACGACGTGCAGAAGGTGGACGCGAATTTCGACATTGACGTGTCCGCCATGGCGCAGGCCTGAACGCAGGATTGCGCCGCGTGAACGCGTGATCGTCCTCGGCGTGGACCCCGGCACCGCTGCGACCGGGTACGGTGTCGTGCGTGGCGGCGGGAGCGCCCCGACGCTGGTCGAGTGTGGCGTGATCCGCACCTCACCACGCGCATCGCTCGCCGCCAGGGTCGCCGAGATCTTCGAGGGGATCACCGAAGTCATCGAGCGACACAAGCCCGAGGCCATTGCGGTCGAAGACGTGTTCTTCGCGAAGAACGTGCGGACGACGGTGGTGCTCGGCCACGCGCGCGGCGTGGTGCTGCTCGCCGGGCAGCGCGCGGGTCTCGAAATCCATGAATACGCTCCCAAGCTGGTGAAGAAGACTGTCGTGGGCACCGGCTCGGCGACCAAGGCGCAGGTGCAGGCCATGGTCGCGCGGCTGCTGCGGTTGAAACAGGCGCCCCAGCCGGCGGACGCCGCCGATGGCGTCGCCTGCGCGCTCGCCTGCGTGATGGGTGCCGGCGTCCGCAGTCGGCTCGCGGCGCTTCGCGCGCCGTCCGCGGCCCTGCCCTTCCGCGCCGTGCTCAAGCCGAATCTCTCGCGCATTCGCGCCGCGGGCGGCGGCCGATGATCTCGCGGATCAAGGGAACGCTGGTCGCGCGCGCCATAGACCGCATCGAGGTCATGACGGCCGGCGGCGTGGGCTACTCGATCCAGATCCCGCTCGGTGTTGTCGAGTCACTCCCGCGGACGGGCGAACCGGTCGAGCTGCACACGGCGCTCGTGGTCAAGGAAGACGGGTGGGCGCTGTACGGTTTCGCGAGCGAGCGCGATCGCGCGCTGTTCACGACCCTGACGTCGGCGAGCGGCGTGGGACCGGCGCTGGGACTGGGACTGCTCTCGACGTTGGGGACCGCACGTGTCGTGCGCGCGATCCGCGAACGCGACCTCACGGCGCTCCAGTCCGTGCCCCGCGTGGGCAAGAAGGTCGCCGAGCGCCTCTGCGTCGAACTGGGCGACAAGATGAAGGAGTTCGCCGGGGCCGACGCGTCGAGCGACGGCCCCGCGCTCGACGGCGGCGCGGCGGATGCCGTGCGCGCGCTGGTGTCGCTGGGCTACTCGCCCGGCGATGCCGAGCGCGCGGTGCGGAAGGTGGTGGAACGCACGCCGCCGGCGGCGAAGCAGACCGCGGAGCTGGTGCGGGCTGGCCTGGCGGAATTGCAGAAGCGTTAACTTCGGCCTACGATGTCCCGCGCCGAAATCACCACTCCTGAAGTGCTCACGGAAGAGTCCGTGGTCGAGCTCAAGCTCCGGCCGCAGCGCCTCGCCGAGTTTATCGGGCAGGCGAAACTCAAGGACGGGCTCGACATCGCGATCCAGGCCGCGTTGGGCCGCCGCGAGCCGCTGGATCACACGCTGTTCCATGGGCCGCCCGGACTGGGCAAGACGACGCTCGCGGAGCTGATCGCGCGCGAGCTGGGCGTGAACATCCACACGACGTCGGGGCCTGCACTGGAGAAGCCGGCCGACCTCGTCGGCACGCTGACGAACCTGCGCCCCGGCGACATCCTGTTCATTGACGAGATCCACCGACTCAGGCCGATCATCGAGGAGTTCCTCTATCCGGCGATGGAGGACTTCAAGATTGACATCCGCCTCTCGGATGGCCCGCACGCGCAGACCGTGACGATGACGATCGAGCGCTTCACGCTGATCGGCGCGACGACGCGGTTCGGCTTGCTGACGGCGCCGATGCGTGCACGGTTCGGCCTCACGATGCGCCTCGATTTCTACCCGACGGCCGACCTTGAGGAGATCGTCCGGCGCACGGCCGCGGTGCTCAAGGTGGACCTTCACGACGGCGGCGCGCACGAACTCGCCCGGCGGTCGCGCGGGACGCCGCGGATCGCGAATCGCCTGCTCAGGCGTGTGCGCGACTACGCGCAGGTCCGCGCGAACGGAGTGATCTCGCCTTCGGTGGCGAGCGACGCACTGGCGATGCTGGACGTGGACGATTTCGGGCTGGACGACATGGACGCGCGGATCGTGAAGACGATCATCGAGAAGTTCGATGGCGGCCCGGTGGGCGTCCAATCGCTCGCCGCCGCGCTGGGCGAGGATCCCGGCACGATCGAAGAGGTGTACGAGCCGTTCCTTGTGCAGAACGGCCTGCTGCACCGGACGGCGAGAGGTCGTGTCGCCTCGCCGCAGGCGTACCGGCATTTCGGGTATTCGGTGCCTGCGAACACCCAGGGGGCGCAAGCGCCCGGAGCACAAACCGAGCTGCTCTGACGGCGACTGGCGGCACACCGCCCTGCCGGCCGACGCGTTCGTCCCACGCCGATGCCACGCAAGTACACGCTCTCGGATTTCCAGTACGAGCTCCCGCCCGAGCTGATCGCCCAGGCACCACTCGCTGAGCGCGATGCGAGCCGCCTCATGGTTGTCGAGCGCTCTACGGGCAAGATCACGCACGCGAACTTCCGCGACCTCGCGACGCTTGTTGCGGCCGGCGACGTGCTGGTGCGCAACACGACCGCCGTGTTCCCCGCTCGCCTCCTGGGCCGCCGCGACTCTGGCGCGCCGGCCGAGGTGTTCCTCCTGAAGTCGCTCGGCAACGACCGATGGGAAGCGATGGTCCAGCCCGGCGACAAGCTGCGTCCCGGCCGCCATGTGAACTTCGCGCCCGGCTTTGACGCGGAAGTGCTGGAAACCACGCCCCAACGAACCCGCATTGTGCGCCTGATCGCGGACGATGTGGCGCGCGCGATCGACGCGCACGGCCACATCCCGCTCCCGCCGTATATCGCGCGTGCGGACAGCGCGGACGACGCCTCGCGCTACCAGACCGTGTACGCGAGCGAACGCGGTTCCGTCGCGGCGCCGACGGCCGGCCTCCACTTCACGCCCGCCGTGCTCGACGCGATCGCGGCGCGCGGCGCGACGTTCGCGGATGTGCTGCTGCATGTCGGCGCAGGGACGTTCAAGCCCGTGCGCACCGAACGACTCGACGATCACGTGATGCACCGCGAATGGTGCGTGGTCTCCGAAGACGCGGCGGCGCGCGTGAACGCCGCGCGCGACGCCGGGCGCGCCGTGTGGGCAATCGGGACCACGAGCCTCCGGACGCTCGAGTCGGCGATGGGCACCGGCACGCGCGTTTCGCCGACCAGCGGCGAGACGGACCTGTTCATCCGGCCCCCGACGACGATTCGCTCCGTGGACCGGCTCGTGACCAACTTTCACCTGCCCGGCTCGACGCTCCTCATGCTGATCTGCGCGTTTGCCGGATACGACCTGGCCATGCGCGCCTACGCCGAGGCGATCCGCGAACGGTACCGGTTCTACTCCTACGGCGATGCCATGGTGATCCTCTGACGGCTTTCAGTTTCTCGATTCATGCGACCGAAGGCCGCGCGCGCGCGGGCACCTTCGTGACCCCGCACGGGCCGGTGGAGACGCCGATCTTCATGCCGGTCGGGACGCTCGCGACCGTGAAGGCGCTCGACCCGCGCGACCTTCGCGAGGCGCACGCGCAGATGATCCTCGCCAACGCCTATCACCTGCACCTCCGGCCGGGCGACGACCTGATCGCGGAGATGGGCGGGCTGCACGAGTTCATGGCGTGGCGCGGTCCTATCCTGACGGACTCCGGCGGATTCCAGGTGTTTTCGCTCGCGGCGCTGAACGACGTGAACGAAGATGGCGTGACATTCCGGTCGCACATTGACGGCTCGTCACGGCACTTCACGCCGGAATCGGTGATGGGGATCGAGCACCGGCTCGGCGCCGACGTGATCATGCAGTTCGACCATGTCGTGCCCGGCCAGAGCGACCGCGGCGCCGCGCATGACGCGAGCGAGCGCAGCATCCGGTGGCTGGAGCGCTGCCGGGTGGAGTTCGACCGCCTCACGGCCGGCGGACCCGCGCGGCAGGCGCTCTTCCCGATCGTGCAGGGGGGCGTGTTCCCCGACCTTCGGCGCGACGCCGCCGCCCGCATTGCGGCCGCCGGCGACTGGGCCGGGACGGCGATCGGCGGCCTGTCGGTCGGCGAGGCGAAGCTGGCCATGCACGAAATGCTCGATGTCTGCGACGAGGCGCTCCCGGCGGCCGCCCCGCGCTACCTGATGGGCGTCGGGTTCCCCGAGGACCTGCTCAACGGTATTGCCCGCGGCGTGGACCTCTTCGATTGCGTCGCCCCAACCCGGATGGGACGCAACGCGGCCGCATTTACACGGGACGGCCGGCTGAACCTGCGGAACGCGACGCATCGAACGGCCGACGTGCCGCTCGACGACGCCTGCGGCTGCGCCTGCTGCCGGACGCATTCCCGCGCATATGTGCGCCACCTCGTGCAGGCCGACGAGATCCTCGCGCACCGGCTGCTCTCGATTCACAATGTACATTTCCTGATCGCGCTCACTCGCGAGGCACGCTCGCGCATCGCGGACCGGTCGTTCGCGTCGTGGAGCCAGGCCTGGCTCGACCGCTATCACTCCGACTCTCCATCACCGTGACGTCAAACCTGTTCTTCCTCCTCCAGGCCCCCGCCGCCGGCGGTTCGGGCGGCTCGATGTTCTTCCTGATCCAGATGGTCGTGATCGTGGCCATCTTCTACTTCATCGTCATCCGCCCGCAACGGAAGCAGCAGCGCGAACTCGAGGCGCAGCTCACGGCCCTGGCGAAAGGCGATACGATCATCACGGCCGGCGGGCTGGTGGGTGAAGTCGTCCACATCAAGGACACCTACGTGGACGGCAAGTCGGCGCCCGGCATGTCCGATCACGTCACGGTGAAGTCTGGTGAGTCGAAGGTTGTAGTCGAGCGCGGTCGTATCACCCGCGTGGACAAGGCCGGCGCGAAGTAACTCGCCGTGGCAGTGCTTCCCATTCACGTGCTCGGGTCGCCCGTGCTCCGCGAGGAGACCGTGCCGATCACGACGGTGACCGACGAACTCCGCCGGCTCGCGGACGACATGTTCGAGACCATGCACGCCGCGAAGGGGGTTGGCCTCGCGGCGCCGCAGGTCGGGCGCCGTGAACGACTGGCCGTGGTCGAAGTGGAGCAGGTGCGTATCGTGCTGATCAACCCGGAGATCGTCCACCGCGAGGGCGACATCACCTGGGAAGAGGGCTGCCTCTCGATCCCGGACGTCTTCGGCGACGTGAGACGCGCCGCGAAGGTTGCCGTCCGGGCGCTCGATCGGGACGGCAAGCCGTTTGAAATCGAGGGCACGGAGCTGCTGGGTGTCTGCCTGCAGCACGAGATCGACCACCTGCACGGCCGACTGTTCATCGACCACCTGAGCTTCCTCAAGAAGCGGAAGGCGCTCGCCGCGTGGGATGACGAAAAGGCGAAGTACCCGGCCTTCATTCGCGACCTCGCGCTCGAGGTGGACACGGCCGACCGGAACGACTGATGCGCGTGCTGTTCTGGGGCACGCCGGAGTTCGCGGTGCCGCCACTGCGCGCACTGATCGCGGCCGGTCACGACATCGTCGGCGTGGTCACGCAGCCGGACCGCCCGCGTGAGCGCGGCGGGCGGAGCCGCTCGGTGCTCGATGCGTCGCCGGTAAAGCGCGTGGCCGTCGAAGCCGGCATCGGCCTGCTCCAGCCGGAGCGACCGCGCGGCGATGAGTTCCTCGCAGCGCTCCGCGCGCTCCGTCCCGATGTATCCGTCGTCGTCGCCTACGGGCACATCCTCAGGCAGGATGTCATAGATGTCCCGCGACTCGGCACGTTCAACATCCACGCCTCGTTGCTGCCGGCGTACCGTGGCGCAGCGCCAATCCAGGCGGCCATTCGCGATGGCCAGGCCGAGACCGGCGTGACGATCATGCGGTTGGTTCTGCGGATGGATGCGGGGCCGATCCTGCTTGCGCGGTCGCTGCCGATCTCGGCTGATGACACCGCCGGTACGCTCGAGCCACGTCTGGCCGAGCTCGGCGCGCAGGCCATTGTCGAGCTGCTGGGGCAGGTCGCCGCCGGCTCAGCGAGCGAGACCCCGCAGGACGAGGCGGCCGCGACGTACGTGAAGAAGATCACGCGTGAGGACGCCGAACTCGTGTGGGAGCGCCCGGCGGTGCAGGTCGCGTGTGCGATCCGGGCCTACGACCCGAAGCCGGGTGCGTGGACGGCTGCGGCGACCGGCGAGGTGCGCCTGTACGGCGCTGCGCCAGTTGACCCGCCAGCGGCGCCTGCGGGCGGCGCTGCCGCGCCCGGGACGATCCTGGCGGTGGATGGCCCGGCGATGCTCGTGGCGTGCGGCAGCGGGGCTGTCAGGGTGTCCGAGGTGCATGCCGCGGGCCGGAAGCGACAGACGGCGGCGGAGTGGCTGCGTGGCCGGGGGGCGGCGGTGGGAGACCGACTCGGCCACTCCGGGCCGGCGTCGTAGGCGGAAAGCCGAAGGGCGCGGACCCGGTGTCGGGTGCCGCGCCCTTGGGCGCCTGCGTTACGACGGTGTCCTACGGTTGGTAGAGTACTCGCGCCGGCGTGAGGGTCGGGTTGTTGCTCCCAGACGTTCCGAGTCCAAGCTGACCATACACGTTGTCGCCCCAGCAGTACACGGTGCCGATCGAGGAGCTGGGACCAGTCGGAGTGCCGATCGCAGCCGCGACAGCGCACGTGTGAAGTTCGCCGACCGAGATCGAGCGGAACACCAGTCCGCCGCTCACCGCCACTGGCGTCGCGCTGTTCGTGCGGAGCCCGTTGCCAAGCTGACCGTAATCGTTTCGGCCCCAGCAATACGCAGCGCCTGCCGTCGTGAGGCCACATGTATGGAACTCGCCCGCGACGACGGTCCTCCAGGTCACGGCCCCACCAGCTGGCGCCGTGACGGCGAGTGCCGTCGAATGCGCAATGTTGTCCGCCGCGCCGTTGCCCAGTTGTCCGTAGCCGTTTGAACCCCAGCAGTATGCCGTAGTGCCGCCGACCAGCATCGCGCAGCTGTGGCTGCCGCCCGCCGTCAGCGATGTCGAGTCGAACGCCGCACCGGCGACGGGCAGCGTGATTGACGTCGGCACCGACTTGTTTACCGTCGTAGCATCGCCAACCTGCCCGGCGTTATTGAGCCCCCAGCACTGCGGCCGCTGGGATGCAACGGTACCATCGTACCGCGGCATGCCGCAGGTGTGGCTTCGTCCGGCCGACAGGCTCGAATACAGCCCGGCGCCGATTGACGCCCAGATGTTCGCACCGGTGGAGGTCGTCGTGCCGTTGCCGACCTGGCCAGTTTCATTGACGCCAGTGCAGAAGCCCTGTCCGGCGAGCGACAGATGGCAGGCATGTTCTTCGCCCACGGCCACCAGGTTCGCGGTTGCCTGACTGCCGCCCGAGGCGATGGCCTGAAGGCTGGCGACGTTGCTCGTTGCGCCGGTGATCAGGCGCCCCCAGCAGTACAGCGCGCGGGACGTCGTGATGCCGCAGAACAGGCTCTCGCCACTGGTGAGCTGGCGGAACTGTACAAAGGGCCCTGCAGTCGAGTCGGTCGCCGTGGCCGCCGGAGTCGTCGGGGCGGTCGCGCTGATCAGCGTTCCCTTGCCCAACTGCCCGACGTCGTTCAAACCCCAGCAGTACGCGCGGTTGTTCCCGGCAACGATACCGCAGGTCTGGAAGTTGCCGGCGCGCACATCAGAGAAACCGATCGTTGCGGTCGCCGAATACGTCTTGCGGGTGCCATTTGTCGTGCGGAGCCGCGCAAGCTGCGGACCCGGACGGAGGCCAAGGGTCCACGTGGTGGACGTCTGCCCGTTCGTTCCCGTCGCGGAAATAAGGGGAGACAAGCTGCCGCCACCGGTCAGTGAATCGTTCCAGACGATGGTCTCGCCGTTGATCAGGTTTCCGTACTGGTCGGTCACGCGCGCCGTGATCTGGGTCGCGAGCGCGACGCTGACAGCACCCGTCTGGGCATCGCCACCCGTGATGGTCACGACCCTGCCCGTGTCGGGCGTCGCGGTCGCCGTGAAGCCCACCGCTGCGAGGCCTGTTGCCGCCGCAGAAAGCGACTGCACGGTGGCGCCTGTCCCGAGCTTCCAACTCGCGGACGCCGTGCCGTCGGCCGCCGTCGTGTCCGTGGTGAAGCTCGCCGATCCATTCAGTACGGCCGGCGTCCAGGTGATCTTCACGCCTGAGAGGTTGTTCCCAAACGCGTCCTTCGCCTTGACCACCAGCGCCGCACCGAGCGTCCGCCCGGCGTTCGTCGTCTGGCTGTCACCACTGACGCGCGTCAAGGACGCGACCGGCCCCGTCGTGGTCGTTGCCGTGAACACGGCGCTGTCCAGCACGAAACTGTTCGCGAGAATGCCGACAAGCTTGGCCGCGCCAAGCGTCGTGCCCATGGTCCAGTTGGTTGAGACGTTGCCGTTTGCGTCGGAGATACCGGCCGCCGGGTTCGCGGAACCGCCACCGGCGCGAACGCTCCATGTCACGGTGGCGCCTTCAACCGGTTGGCCGCCCGCATCCACCACCTTCGCGCGAACCGGAAGCGACAGCGTGGATCCGATAGACGCAGTCTGCTGGTCACCGCTCACCAACCGAAGGTTCGCGGCGAAATCCTTGTTCGTCGTACCGGTCGGACCGGTGGTCGCTGCATTCGGATCGCAGGCGGTGACCAATACGGCCAGCGCCGCGCCCACAGCAGTTCCGATTCGCAAGCTTCGCTGACGGCCAGGCATCAATGCTCCGTGCGGAGAAAGTCGTCCGTAGGGGGGAACCGAATATCGCGTACCCCCGCACCGGCGGCAACGCGCGCCGAGCGGCACACCGGGTCGCCCCGAACCTGCCACGCTGCACCAGTCCAGACGGGTTGAGTGTGGCGGGGGTAACGGCGCCCCGGAGTACCGGCCTGGACGAAGGCTTGCGAGAAATGTTCGGCACTGGGTCCTCCCAGGCCTATATCTTTGACCCTCATGGAGATCGGCGCGGCAGGGGCATCGACGGGACGTGGGGCCCGCGGCGCGGTCACGCCCGCGCGGGTCACCGCCGCCGACGCCCTCGGGGCGCTCCGCAGCGGCGCTCGGCTCGACACGGCGATAGACCGGGCCGCGCTCGACCTCGACGCGAGGGACCGCCGCTGGGTCGTGGAACTGGTCATGGGCACACTGAGGCGCCGGGCCTGGCTGGACGCCGTGCTCGAATCGCGGGTGCGCGGCGGGTGCGTTCGCCTCGATCCCGACGTGCTCGACCTGCTCCGCGCCGGCCTGTACCAGTTGCTGTTCATGCACAGCGTTCCGGCGTATGCGGCGATCGCCCAGACGGTTGAACTCGTGAAGGAGCGGCATGGCATCGGCGCGAGCAGGCTGGCCAATGCCGTGCTTCGGCGCGCGGAGCGGGAGCGCGACAACCTCGCGCCGCCTGTCCCCGCGGACCCGCTCGACGCAATGTCCCTCGAGTTTTCCCACCCGCGCTGGCTCGTCGCTCGGTGGCTGGCGCGTTGGGGAGCCGACGCCACGCGCGCCCTCCTTGCGGCGAACAACAACGAGGCGCACACGATCGTCCGCCCGTTCGGCGTGGTCGCCGAGCAACTCGAATCCATGCTGGATTCGGCCGGCGTCGCCGCCCACGACATTCCGCTCTCGCCGGGCAGCTTCGCGCTGCCGCACGGGGTCGCGCTCGCCGGGCTTGGCGCGTTCCAGCAGGGCCGCTGCTTCGTCCAGGACCCCGCCGCGACACTGGTCGTGCGGTACGCGGCGATTCCCGCTCCCAGTACGGTGCTGGACCTTTGCGCTGCGCCGGGCGGGAAGTCCTTCGAGTTGGCGCAGTCCGTGCGGACCGTGATCGCCGCGGACAGCGTCTGGACGCGGCTTGGGCGGGTCGCCGATTCGCGGCAAAGACTCGATGCGACCAACGTGTGGCCGGTGGTTTCTGACGCGCGATTTCCCGCCTTCCGCCCTGCGGACGCGGTCCTGCTCGATGCCCCGTGCACCGGCACCGGCACGTTTCGACGGCACCCGGACGCCCGGTGGCGACTCAAGACCAGCGACCTCGCGGTCATGGGCGCAGCGCAACGCTCGCTGCTGCGCGCGGCCGCCGGCGTCGTGAAACCGGGCGGCCTGCTGATCTACAGCACCTGTTCCCTGGAAACCGAGGAGAACGACGCGCAAGTGGAGACCTTCCTCGCCGAGCATCCCGACTTCTCGCTCGAACCACCGCCGGCTGGCACCGTACCGGACCACACGCTGGACGCGGGCCGCCTCCGCGTGCTTCCCCAGGTCCACGGCGCCGATGGTGCGTTCGCCGCGCGACTCCGCCGGAAGGGCGCATGAGCGCAGCACGCGTACGCATCGCACCGTCGCTGCTTTCGGCAGACTTCGGGCGGCTCGCGGAGCAGCTCGCCGAGCTTGAGGCCGGCGGCGCGGATTGGCTGCATGTGGACGTGATGGACGGCGTGCTTGTGCCGAACCTGACGTTTGGCGCGAAAGTGATCGAGACCTGCCGCCGACTGACCAAGCTGCCGCTCGACGTGCACCTGATGGTCGTCGAACCCGAGAACTACTTCGATTCGTTCGCGGGCGCCGGTGCGACGGTGCTGACCATTCACGCCGAGGCGGCGCCACACCTGCATCGCCACCTGGCCCGCATTCGTGAACTCGGGTGCAAGGCCGGAGTCGCGATCAACCCGGCAACTTCGTTGGAGGCGGTGCGAGAAGCGGTGCCGGAACTCGACCTGCTGCTCGTCATGACGGTCAACCCCGGATTCGGCGGACAGCAGTTCATCGCGCCCATGGTCGGGAAGATCGAGCGAGCCCGCGCGATGCTCGATGACGCCAGGAGCGCGGCGGTCCTCGAAGTGGACGGCGGCATCGCGCGAACAACGATCGCGCCGTGCTGGCGAGCGGGCGCCGACGCATTCGTTGCCGGCAACGCCGTGTTCAGCGCGCCGAACATCGGCGCCGAGGTGCGCACGCTGCGCGCGCTGTGTGCAGACCAGGCCTGAGGAACAGGACGTGAGTACGACTCGACAGTGGATGCTGGTTGTCGGCATCGTGGTGATCGCCGCCGTCGCGCTCACGATCCGCACTGGGAACGCGGGCGATTCCGGCCCGCTCAAGCCGGGCTCCGCGGCGCCGGCGTTCGCCGCGACGACGCTCCCGGACTCCGGCGCGGCAGCCGCCATCAAGGGAATCGCGGACTACCGCGGCCGCCCGGTGCTCCTGAATATCTGGGCGACGTGGTGCAATCCGTGCCGCGAGGAGATGCCGCGGATCCAGCGCCTGCACACCGAGCTGGGTCCCTCAGGCCTCGCGATCGTCGCCGTGAGCATCGACAACCCCGGCATGGCCGGCGCGATTCGTTCGTTTCGCGACGAGATGGGGCTCTCGTTCGAGATCCTCTACGATGAGAGCGGAAAGATCCGCGACCAGTACCAGACCGCGGGCGTGCCCGAGACATTCATTATTGACCGCGACGGCGTGATCCGGCGGCGGATGATTGGCGCGTCGTGGACCGAGAACGACGTTCGCCCGCTGTTGCAGTCGCTCGTCGCCGACAGCGCGCGCTAACCGGACACCGCTCGTGCGTGTGCTGGGCATCGAAACGTCGTGCGACGAAACCTCTGCGGCGGTAGTCGAGGGCGACGAGGCCGGTGCGTCGCTGCGCTCGCTGGTCATCCTGTCGCAGGACGTGCACCGGATCTTCGGCGGTGTGGTACCCGAGCTGGCTTCGCGCGCGCACGTCACCGCGCTCCCCGCCGTGACGCGACAGGCGCTCGCGGATGCCGGACTCGGCATGGACCAGGTTGACGCGATTGCCGTCACCAATGCGCCGGGACTCGTCGGCGCGCTTCTCGTCGGGGTCGCGTTCGCGAAGGGGCTCGCGGCGCCGCGCGGAATCCCGGTGCTCGGCGTGCATCATATGGAAGGCCACCTGTTCGGGACCGAACTCGAGGACCCTGCAGCGAAGCCGCCGTTCACGGCCCTGCTGGTGAGTGGTGGTCACACGCTGCTCATCGATGTCACCGAGTGGGGCACGTACCGACTGCTTGGTTCGACGCGCGACGACGCGGCGGGCGAGGCCTTCGACAAGGTGGCCAAGCTGCTCGGCCTCCCGTACCCCGGCGGCCGCCCGATCGAACAGCTTGCGGCCACCGCCACGAACGCAGGGCCGCGGTTTGCGCGCCCCATGCTGCACGGCGGCCAGCGGCCGGGCGACGCGGACTACTACGACGTGTCCTTCAGCGGGTTGAAGACGGCGGTGCTGCACGCGGTCCGCGACGCCGAGTCGCGGCAGGCGCTCGACGCCGAGCGTGCGGCGATCGCGCGGGCCTTCCAGGACGCGTTGATTGATACGCTCGCGGCGAAGGTCGCGCGCGCCGCACAGGCGTTTGGTCGGACGCGCGTCGTGCTGGGCGGCGGCGTCGCGTGCAATCGATCGCTCGTCGCAGGGATCACGACGGCCGTGCGCGACGCGATGGGCGCGGCGTGCGCGGTACATGCGCCGTCGCCTCGCATTGCGACCGACAACGCCGCCATGATCGCCCGGGCGGGGCTGTTCCGACTGCTCCGGGGCGAACGCAGCGACGCGGCGCTCAATGCGTTTGCCACACTCCCGATCCCGGGCCTCGTACCGCATTCGGCGTCCGCCGCGTAGGATTCGCTCGTGCAAGACACCATGACATCCATCGTTCACCAGCCCTTCGCGTTCGACCTGGGGCCGCTGCCTCTCACTGGGTTCGGCATTGCCATGCTGGGCGCGTTCCTGATCGGGCAGATTGTGGCGCAATCGGAACTGACGCGCCGCGGCCACGACGGCGACGTCATGGGTGACATCGTGATCGCCGCGGTGATCGGCGGGCTGCTCGGCGGCAAGGTGTACTACGCGATCCTCACCGGCGACGCGGCGTCGCTCGCAGGCCGCGCCGGTTTCGTGTTCTGGGGCGGGTTGATGGGCGGCGTGCTCGCGTGCTTCGCGTGGATCCGGTTCAAGAAGCTCAGTTGGGCGCAGATCAGCGATGCCAGCGCGATCGGGCTCGCGGCAGCGTACGCCGTCGGGCGGAGCGGCTGCTGGGCGGTCGGCGACGACTATGGCCGCGCGTGGGCGAGCCGTTTCGCCGTGAAGTTCCCGGCAGGCGCACCGCCTTCGACGGTGCAGAACATGATCGGATCGTTCGGCCAGTCGGACCTCGCCGGCCGGCCGATGAATGAAGTAGTGGCGGTGTACCCGACGCAGTTGTTCGAGGTCGCCATGGGCGTCGGGATGTTCCTCGTCCTCTGGCGGCTCCGGGACCACAAGCATGCGGCGGGCTGGCTTTTCGGCGCGTACTGCGTGCTGGCCGGGCTTGAGCGAATCGCGGTGGAGTTCTTCCGCGCGAAGGATGACCAGCTACTCGGCCCGTTCACGCTCGCCCAAGGCTTCGGGTTCGCGTTCCTCATCGGCGGCCTGCTCTGGATGCAGGCCCGGCGCACTGTCGGAAACAATGCGCCGGGGATCTACGCACGCCGCTGAGTCAGCGGCGCCCTACGGGTTGAGCCAGTAGCTGAGCTTCACCAGGAACGTGTTCTGCGGGTGGAGCCCGAACAGGTCGCGGGGATCGCGCCCGAAATCGAAGTTGGTCGCGACCGCGTCGTATGCCTCGCGGCCCTGCTGCCAGACGAGGAACAGCGCTGAGCCGGGCATGTACTCCCAGCGGAGCACGGTGTTGGACCTGAACTGCCGGAAGTTGAATCCACCCGGGTCGCCGCCGTTGTACGGGACGTAGCGTTCCGTGAACGACGCCGCGCGCGACCGGCCGAGCTGTTTCCAGTCGGAATACGTCCCGGTCGTGACGAACGGCTGCGCGTAGAACTGCAGCGTGAGCTCCGGTGTCGCCGTGAGGTTGAGTCGCGTCGTGACGCCCAGGGTCGTCTGCTTCAGCTTCGCGAACGTGTAGTGGGTCGTGTCGGACCCGATCACGCCGTAGTTGCCGCGCCACTGCGTCGCATCCGTGCCCTTGGAGAGGTTCATCCCGAGTTCCGCGGAGAAGCGGCTCGAGGCCCGCATGTTCACCGACGGGTTCACCCACACATGATGCGAACGTCCGGCATCGCCGCGTGCGCCGCCAAAGAAGACGTTGGGCGTGTACCACTTGCGCTGGTCGCCGTCCACGCCGGCCCAGAAGTTCATGCTCGGTGAGTTGCGCACGGCCGGCCCACCACGCGCGCGGCGATCGTCGTACGTGGCTTCGATGTTGTTGAGGTTGATCCCCAGGTGCGCCCACATCGTGTTCTTGAACTGCACATGGCCGTTCACGTTGCCGCCGGAATACACCGGCAGCCCGTTGGTTGTCCAGCCACGATAGTGATTGAAGTTCAGGAAGCCCATGCGGTACCACGGGCCCGGACGCTGCCACGCCACCTGATACCACGCCGAGGCGTTCTGCTGGTCGGCGCGCGACTGGAATCCGACGTCGTTCATCTCGAAGCCGGGGCTGGTCCGATCGTAGTTCACGCTGAAGCGCGTCATCCCGCCGCCGAACTTGCTGAACGACACGGCCTCCCAATCGCCGGTGAGCGACGTGCGGTTGGGGTCGTAGCGGAGCCCGGCATCCGGACGCTGGTACTGATGCACGCTGCTGCGTTGCGTCGAGGCAATCGCGGCGGCTGATCCGGCGACGCGCGACACCGCCACGAACCCGCGCAACTCATAGTTGTTGCTCCACAGCCGACGGCGCCCGTCAATGCCCCCGGTGTAGGCACTGGAACGCAAGTATGGCTCGCTCCAGGAGTCAAGCGAGCGGTCCGTCGCGGTGAACACCGCGCCGATGTCGCCCTGCCCCCTGCCGAACTCCTGTCGCACGCGCGCAACGCCATAGTTGGTGCGCGGCTCGAGCGTCTTTCCGCCCGGCCCCGAGACGCCCTCGGTCATCGCATCCATGACGCCGATCGACAGGCCGTTCGCGAACCGGCCGCTCAACTTCGTGGCGCCGAGGATCCGCGTCGCGGTCGGGCTCGAGGCGTCGCCATACCGACCGGCGAGCTGCGGCGCGCGACCGATGCGCCGCGAGTAGAACAGCGACGGGCAGCCAGCGTCGTCCCCGCCGTCGCCGCAGTTCGGCCCGAACTGGTAGATCCCGGCGCCCTCGATGAAGAACGGACGACGCTCAGAGTAGAACTGCTCGAACGCCGAGAGGTTCAGCACGGCGGGGTCGGCCTCGACTTGACCGAAGTCCGGGTTCATCGTGGCGTCGAGCGTCAGGTTGGAGGCCAGCCCGATCTTCGCGTCGCCACCGATCGTCTTGTCGCTCGGCATGCCCCACTTGTTGCCGCTGAGGCGCGAGAAGGTCTTGCCCACGAGGTAGGGCGTGAACTCCATGCGGCGCGGTTCGGGGATGTCGCTGATCCCGACGAGCACGCCGGCCTGCGAGACGTACCCTTGTCGGTTGCGCTGATACAACGGCCAGGAAATGCGCTGCCGCGTGCGCGCGACGTCACGAACGGCCAGGAGGCCGAACGTCTTTTCCTTTTCGCCGTTGAATCGAATCTGGCTGAACGGGATGCGGAACTCCGCGACCCAACCATGCTCGTCGATCGAGGTGCCCACGTCCCACACCGCGTCCCAGCTGGGATCCTCGATCTGGTCGTTATAGACGTAGAAGTCCCGCTTCACGCCCGCCGGGTTGGTGATGAACTGGTAGGCCGTGCGGCCATCGTGGTACGAGTCGATCACCAGCTTCAGTTGCTCGCTTTCGGTGCGTGTGTCGCGACGCGAAAGCAGCGAGATGATGCTGTCCGGCGCCGGATCGTGCATCCGGCCGAGGACATAGAGGTACCTGTCGTCATAGAGTACGCGCAGTTCCGTCTTGAAGCGCAGATCGGCGCCGGGGTTCGGTTCGTACTCAAGGAAATCACTGATGAGCGGCGCGTCGCGCCACGCCGCGTCGGTGTCTTTCCCATCAATGACCGGTGCGGTCGCGGTCCGCATGGCCGTGCCGCGCAGGGGTTCGGCCGGCGAGGTCGCGCGGGTGCGCGACGCGGGCGGCGTCGCGCCGGCGAGGGACTGTTGGGCACCGACGGCCGATGCGGCGGCGGTCGCGGTGACGGCGGCGCACACAAACACCCGAAACTGTCTTCGCATGTCTGACCTGGGGCAACGGGACGCGGCGGGGGCAACGCGTCGTGCGCTGGCGAATCAGCTACGGGTATTGGACACCGCAGGGTTTCGAATCGTTGTGAGCGACCTACGTGTGTCGTTTCGTGCCGTCATGCTCGACCTCACGTTCGAGCGACGTCACGCGGTCCTGCAGGCGCTTCGCGGTCACCTGCAGCTCGGCAAGCCGCGCAGCGACCTCTGGCGGTACCGCCTCACCGGCCGCCTCGGAGCGATCCGGCTCGGCAGCGGCCTCGACGGCGGCCTGTCGCAGCGGCGGCGTGAGGAACGTGCGCCAGATCGCGAACAGCAGGAGCGCCACCAACAGGCCCTGCGCCAGCAGCGTCTCGACCGTGGGGTACACGCCGAGGATATCCACGTGGGGCCCGGCGGGCACGAGCGTGCGCGACATCGCGCCGCCTTCCTGCAGTTCCTTGACGCCCTTGCCGGCGAACACGAGCGCCATCCAGTAGAGCAAGCCGCTCGTCACGCCGAAGAACGGCCGGAGCGGGATGCGAATCCCGAACTGGTAGAACAGCGTGAAGATCACGGCCAGCAGCGCGCCACCGGCCGCGATACCGCCGACGATTGCGGGAAGCGCGCCGCTGCTCCGCGCGGCCAGGGCCTGGAAGAAGAGCGCCGTTTCCGCGCCCTCCCGGAACACCGCAAGGAACGCGACGAACCCGAGCGCCGTCGAGCCCCCGCGATCAAGCGCATCGGAAACCTTGGCGCGAATGAACTGCTGCCACTTCTCGCCCTCAACCTTTGAGAGCAGCCAGTAGCTCACGGAGAACAGCACCACGACCGCGACGAGCATGGTCGCGCCTTCGATGACTTCGCGACTCGCCGCCGCGTTCGCGAGCATCGTGCGCAGGATCACGGCGAGCACGGCGCTGGCCACAAGCCCCGCGCCGACGCCGATCCAGATTTCGCGCAGCCGCCTGCGGTTGCCGGTCTTGATCAGGAAGGCGACGATCGCGCCGACCACCAGGATCGCCTCGAACCCTTCGCGCAGGATGATCAGCAAGGACTCGACGAACGTGCCCCAGCCCGCCGCCATCGGCGCCGTCAGCTCGAGCACGGCGGGCATGCCGAGTTCGATCTCCGTGCGAATGCGGTCCGCCGCCGCGGCGTCGCCGGCCTTGACCGCGCTGTGCAGGTCGGCGAAATGGCGTTCGAGGCGGGCGACGAGCGCGGGATCGCGCAGCCGCGCGTTCGACTCCAGCGGCTCGAACGCGATGTACGCATCGAAGGCGTGATCCGCCGCTTCGACGCGCCGTCCGCTCCGAGTCGCGACGACGGCCGCGTCCACGATGCCGAGCACGCGACGGGCCACCGCGCGGGGTTCGTCGCTCGCGCCACTGGCGGGCGTCGGCGCCACGATGGCATCCGCCCGGAGCGCCGCGACGATCGCATCCGCCTCCGACGCACTCACCGGCGCGGCAGCCGGCACGCCGCTCGCCGGATCGCCGGACCGCAGCATCGCGACCAGGTCCGCGTCGCTCCGCTGCGCCAGCCAGCCAAACTGCCGCGCGGATGTCGTGGAATCGCAATCCGCGCAGACCCGCGCCACCACGTGGCGGCCGCGTGCGCGCTCCGCATCGGTTGAACGAAGCGAGTTTACGTACGCCACGACGTTCCACCGGTCGTCGGTCGAAAGCGAATCCGACCAGCCGCGCATCGCCGTGCCCTGGATCCCGACGCTGACGATCCGGTACGTGAGCGCCGGCGTTGCGTCACGCATGATCTCATGCGTCCCGATCGCCGGCGGCGCCAGTGCATTGGCCGGCGCTCCGCGCGGGAGTGCCGTTCCTTCACCGCGAAGCCCGTGACAGGCGGCGCACGACCGGTCGTAGATCGCCTTGCCGCGGGCCAGGTTGATCGGGCCACTCGGGAGGTCCAGCGCCCCGTCGGCCCCGAGCGCGGTCACAAAACCCGCGTAGAGCACACGCACCGAATCCGGGCGTGCCCGCGCCGATGTCGCAGCGAGCATGCCCGAGATCGCCTCGCGAACCGCCGGAGCTGTGGGCGACGTCAGGCGGTTCGAGACTTCCAGCGCTTCGCGCAGGAACCCCGTGGCCTCGTCAACCTCGAGCTGGGCGAACACCCGCCCGTTCGCATCCACTCCCTTTCCGTATTCCTCAACGGCAACGCCGACAATCGCAGACAAGCGCTTGCCGACCGTCTCCTGAGCCTGCGCCGGAAGCGATCCCAAAAGTGCCGTAACCGCAATGAATACAGCGCGTTGCGCGTATCGGGGCATATTCCTGACTAAAATACTCGGGAATGGTTTCCGGCCGCTAGTCTTCACCTGATTCGAGCACGACCACAGCCCCGGCTGTCCGGTCGGTGTGCGTCAGCGAGAGGTGGGTCCGGCCGACGCGCAGCACAGTGGCCCGGACGGCGGCTCGTCCGTGGAAGCTGAGCGACGGGCTTCGCCCATCGTGCGAAACGACTTCGACCTCGCGCCATCCGATCAGCCGGGCGTCGTCGGTGCCGGACAGTGCCTTGAAGGCGGCTTCCTTCGCCGCGACGCGTGCGGCGAGGTGCATGGCAGGTCTTGCGCGGCCGCGCGCGTACGCCAGCTCGGCATCGGTGAACAGCCGCTCGAGCGCGCGCGTTCCCTTGCCGTCGAGCATCCGCTCCAGCCGGGCGATCTCGATCAGGTCAATGCCGACCCCGATCACCATCAGCCGCGCCGGGTCACGAAGAGCTTCAGCTGGACCGACTTGCCTCCGGCTCGCGCGACCACGAGGTACACACCATTCGGGTGACGTCCCGACTCGACGTTCCAGATTGGCACCACACCCCCGCGCACAGGACCGCGCCAGACGATTCGACCGGCAAAGTCGAGGGCGACAATCTCGCCGTCCGCGGCGCCGAACGGCCACGCGAAGCTGACGGTCGCGCTCCGTACGGGATTCTCGCTTGGCGCCAATTCCGCCGTCGCCGCGACGGGCCCTGAGGTCACGGCGGCGTGCCCGACAATCGCGATCTCATCGAGCCGCCACGGCATCCCGGAAGACACGAAGCGGAATGCGATGGACTTCCCTGCCACGCCGCCAACGGTCACGCGATCGGGATAGAACACCGGGGCGGAACCGCGCTGCACCAGGATCGTGCTCCAGCTCGAGCCGGCGTCGGTGCTGAGTTCGAGCCGACCGGACGGAGTCGGGGTGAAGCCGCTTCCGGAGTGCATCGTCCAGTAGGCGACCGTGACGGTATCAATAGTTGTTGGAACGGCGATCGTTGGCGAGCGCAGGGTGCCTGAGGTTCCGAACCACGAGTTGCGGCCCGCGACGCGAAAGACCGAGTCGCGGCTGAAACCCTGCAGTTGCCACGTGTCGTCTATCGCCTCGGCGCCGCCGATGTTGAGCACCCGGAAGTTCGCATTGAGCCCGGATCCTGAGATCGTGAACGCGGCCGGCCGCGGGATCGGGGCCGACGTGATGCGGCGCGTGTACTTGCCGCCGGCCGCGCTGTCCACGCGAAACGATACGTTGTTCCCGATCCGCACCCCGGCGCCGACGGCGTCACGAGCCGGGAGGATCGCGCGAATCTCGGGCGAAGCAGATTCCAGCGTCAGGCGGGGCACGTCGCGCTGCGTGACCGGCCCCCGGAAGCTCACCGGATCGCGCGCCGCATCGAGCAGGTCGAGCGCAAACGGCAGGTTGTCCTGGAACACACGCTCCAGCATGGCCTCGTCATCGGGAAACTCGAAGCCGTACAGCGTGCTTCCGGTGTACCCGCTCGTGAGTTCCGTCGTGAACGCGAGCGTCCCGAACCGTGCCGATGCGTAGTCCGTGTATTCCCCGTTGGTCGTGTAGAGCTGCCAGCCGGGCGACGGCGCGTACACCGTGCGGTTGGTACCCGGCACGCGATCGCTCACGGCGCTGCGCAAATGCGTGCCGGCGAGGGCCTGGTACACGGGCAGGTCGGCCGGAAGCGCGCCGTACACCTGGCCGGGCGGGTACAGCAGCAGCCCTGAGTACGTGTGATAGCTGATCGCCACCACGGGCGGGTACTTCACATGAAAGGCCTCGATGTTTCGCGTCTCGATCTCGGACGCCGCCGTAGCGCCGCGGAAGATGTCCGACCTCGGGTCGGGCGAGGATCCCTGGTTGTCGAGGCCCCAGCTCACCGAGTGGTTGCGATTCATGTCGGCGCCCGTGGCGCCGAGCGACTGCGGCGAGCGGGTCTTCCGCCACAGCCGTTCAGTGGAGAACGTGTACTGGTAGCCGTCCGGGTTTGCGACGGGAATGACCCAGATGTCGCGCGCCGCCACCAGCGAGTCGCGCCGCGCATCCGTGCCTGGGGGCGCGGCGAGCCAGCGGATCAGTCGCAACGCCGTCTCGGTCGCCGCCCACTCGCGCGCATGGTACGTCGCGAGGAACAGCGCGTTCGGCCGCTGCGGACTTTCGCCGCGCGGGCCGATCTTCACGGCCAGCATCGGGCGCCCTTCAAAGCTGCGCCCGATCGTGTCCACGCTCACGCGCGGGTTGTTCGCCGCAAGCGAATCGATCCAGAAGCGCACGCCGCGAACGGGATCGTCGAAGCTCCGATACACGGTCGTCGCGGTGGCGGCATTGGCGAGCCGCGCGCCGAGCGGCGAGCGGATCTCCTCGACTCGCGCGCCCCGGGCCGCAAGCCGTGCGCGGTCGTAGGGGTCCGCGACGACGATCAGCGATCCGGGTTCCTGTCCAACCACATCGAAGCCCGCGGCCGTCAGCGAGTCGGCGCTCGCCCCGACCACGCGCACCATGGTTCGCTGCGCCTCCGCGGGCGGCGCCGCGGCCGCGAGCACCGAGACGAACACGAACGCGAGCGCGCCGACCGTCCGACCGCCCGCACGCGACGGCACCTCCACACCCGGCGATTTCCCGCCTGGCCCTGCCACATCCACCGCGATGAAGTACCATGCGTCGGCTTCGTTCCAGGCCCGCTGCACCGCCTCGCACCAGGCGTGCCATCGCTGTGGGCGTTCCGCGCGGCTCGAGCCGCGAAATGCGCTCGTGGCCTCGCCGATCGCCGTGAACGCATCGAAGAGTGGCGCGGCGGCCTGCTCGAGCGTGGCGCATGCCCCGCGGTGGTCGGCGGTGTCCGGCTTGTAGCGCGCAGCGACAATCCGCGGGATCGCATCCGTGACGCCCCGCACAAGGCGCTGCGCGTCGAACGCGGCCAGGGCACCGTCGCTGCTGGAAACGCGGGACGCCGCACGCCGTGCGACGAGGAGCGGCGCGAACACGAGGTCGTGCGTCGCGGTGCCGAGCGCCGTCATCGAGGCGAATCCACGCAACGACCGCGTGAACTCCGGAACTTCCAGCGCCCCGTCCGCGTCAGTCACGGAGGATCGCCGCCAGTGCGCTCGCCGTGTCGGCAAGATCTTCCATGACGTGGTCCGCGCCGGCCTCCGTCAGCACGTCAACGGTGAAGCTGCCGGTGGCCACGGCCAGCGTACGCGCGCCGATCGCCTGTGCGCACGCGATATCGGCGGGCGTGTCGCCGATAACGACGCAATCGCGTGCGGCGACATCGCGTCCGACGTGCGCGCTGGCCCGTTCGCGCGCGATCCCGGCCAGCACGGGCCGTTCCTCGTGATCGCTGCCGTACGCGCCGAACGCGAAGCGTGCGGGATCAATGCCACCGGCCCGCAACTTCCAGGCGGCCCCCGACAGGAGGTTTCCGGTGAGCAACCCGAGCGTCACGCGTTCATGCGCCTCGCAGGCGTCTATCAGTTCCGGAACGCCCGGCAGCACCTCGATCGGCTGCACGGGGGCGCGCAGTTCCTGCTCGAGCTCCTCCAGGTATCGGCCGAGCACTGCCGGCATGCGTGCGTCAATCTCACGGTCATCGCAGCCCGCGAACCGCATCGCCTCGCGCACGATCTGCGGGTCGGTCTTGCCGGCGTAGTGCTGTCCGCCCGGGCCCGGCGTGCCGATCGCCTCGATCAGGACGCGGTGCATGGACCGCTGTCCCGCACCACGCGCCAGCAAGATGGTCCCGTCAATGTCGAAGAGGGCGACCTTCATGTCTTATTCGCCATGCGCCGGTTCCGGCGCCCCGGTGCGTGTGAGGAACAGCCCGCCGAGGACGGCGGCGGATCCACCCAGTTGCCATGACGTTGGGCGCTCCCCGAGCAGCGGCCAAGCCGCAAGCAGGGCGATCATCGGCTGCATCTGGGCGAACATGGACGTGCGCGTCGAACCGATGACTCGTACCCCGCGATACCAGAAGAGGTACGCCAGCCCGATCGCCCCGATCCCCGAGTAGGCCACCGCCCCCCAGGTCAACGGCGTCACGGCGGACCACTCCGTCCGGAACAGCGCAGGCGTGGCGACGGCCACCATCGGGATGGTCCCGCCAAGCAGGGTCCAGCCGGCGATATGCACGCCCTCGATCGTGTGCGTGAGCGGCTTGAGCAACGTCGTATAGAACGCCCAGGCGATCACGGAGCAGAGGATGAGCGCGTCGCCCACGATGGCGGCACGTCCGGCCGCGGCATCGTCGCGTGACGACCCGAGCACGACGATCGCAATGCCGACGAACGAGAGGATGATCCCGAGCACGGCCCGGCGCTCGAGCCGCTCCACCCCATACGCGCGACCGACGATGGCGATGACCGCGGGGCTCGCGGCGACCACGAGCGCCGCCGTGCCGGCTCGCGTCCGCGCGAGCCCGGTAATGAACAGCGCTTGGTACACCCCGTGGCCCAGCACACCCAGCAGCATCAGGCGGCGGATTTCCTCCCACGACGGCCGCCGGGCGACGGCCAGGGCGATCGCGAGCAGCACGATGGTCCCGACGACCATGCGGGTCGCGTTGTAGGCGATCGGTTCGAGGACGTTCGTTCCGTACTTGAGCACGGCGAAGTTGAGGCCCCAGATGATCGCCATCAGGACCAGGCCGGCCTCGGTGAGATGCATCGCGCGCGCGCTGTACGGAGTCCCCTGTTGCACGGGGCGGAATTTACGCCGGGGTTCGCCCCGGTGTCCGGACGTGCCGCGCGTGCCCGCGCGGCCCTACCTTCAGCATATGCATATCTCGTTCGCGCTGTTCGCCGACGCCGCCAACCTGTCGCAGGAAGGAAAGCTCAATGTGCTCGGGGTTTTCGACGCCCTGCAGGTCGGCGCACTGCCCGCCGTCCACCCGCGCGCCACGCTCGTGGTCCGCTTGAAGGCCGATCAGCAGGATGTCGGCGTCCATGCGCTTGCCTTCGGATGGGTCGGTCCCGGCGGCGAGGAGATCTGGTCGTCGTCGGGCGAGGTCGAAGTCGGCTCGCCGCCGCCCGGTGCGGTCGAGATTGACATCCCGGTGATCGCCGCGATCGACCTTCCGATCCAGCAGGCCGGCATGCACACGATGCGGATCGAGCTTGACGGGGAGCTTCGAAGCGAGCTGTACTTGCACGTCCGTGTGGGCAGCCCGACACCGCCGGTGCACGGACTCGTCAGCTAGTCGGCAAGTCCCGGGAGACCGCCGGGGCCACCCCGGCCGCGCGCGGTCTTCACCGCGCGCACGATGCTGAGTTCCAGCGCGTGCGTCGCCGCCACCTCGGCGGCGAGCGGGTCACCCGGGGGACCTTCGGTAGCGCAGACCGCGAAGACCACGTCGCCGTCGAACGGCGAGCCGAAAGGCCCGATCCGCCTCGCCAGGGCGCCCGTCGCGACGCGTGCGATCCGGTGGAGCTCCAGCTTCGAGAACACGTGATCGAACGCGACCACGGCGATCGTCGTGTTTGCGCCGCGATTGCCCGGCCGCGCGCCGGATGCCGCGAGCCGCTCACAATCCGCGAGGGAGCCGTCGTCGTTCCGGGCGCTGGCGATGATGGTCCCGTCGAGGTCGCGGATGTGGCCCACGGCGTTCACCGCGGCGATGGCGCAGGCACGCACCGACTCGCCGGCTTCCGCCGTCCCGACTCCACCCTTCATCGCGAACTTCGGGCCCCGCAACTTGCCCACGGTGCATCCGGTGCCGACACCCACGCTTCCCTCGGCCCATCCCGATTCCGTTGCGGCGTCGCAGGCCGCATACGCCATGTCGGGGGTTGGACGCGCCGCGAAACTGCCAAGCGGCGCGAGGTCGAACACCACGGCCGCCGGGACGATCGGCACGACGCCCCCCGCGATCGCGTAGCCCCGTCCGCGTTCCTCCATCCACCGCATCACGCCCGCCGCCGCATCGAGCCCGTAGGCGCTGCCGCCGGTAAGCAGGATCGCGTCAACCCGTTCGTTTGATGCCCAGGGCTCGAGCAGCGCGAACTCCCGCGTGCCGGTGGCGCGCCCGAGTGCCGCCGCGCTGGCACGGAGCGGCCCGGTGGCGCCCATGACGACCGTGCAGCCCGTGGCGCCCGCTGCGTCGGTCGCATGCCCGACGGCGATCCCGAACCTGTTCGTGCTAGCCATGAGCGATGCGCCCGTCGGCAGGGTGACCACCGCTCACGAACGCGCGGGCCTCGGCGTCGTTTCTTCTTCCTGACATCGCTTGCACAGCACGATGCCGCGCATGTTGCACACCTGGCGGATGAACGTGCCGCAGTTCGAGCAGGGGTAGCCCTCCGAGGCGCGTTCTTCGCGCCCGCAGGCCCGGCATTGCATGGCGTCGGTGGTCGTCATCGCTCTCGTGCCTCGGGTTTCGTGTTGGCGTCAGCGCGGCTTGTCGCCCAGGTCGTACTCGCGAATCTTCTTGATCAGCGTCGCACGGGAAATCCCGAGTTCACGGGCCGCATGCGTCCGGTTCTGCGCATTGGCGCGCAGCGTGCGGTCAATGTGCGCCTTCTCGACTTCGGCCAGCGACTTCGCGACGTGGTGCGTCACTTCGGCGCCACTCGCGCCCTGCACATCGCGCGGCAGGTGCGCGAGCTCGATCCGCTCGGCGCCGCGTGCAAACAGCATGGCCCGTTCGAGCACGTTCCGGAGCTCGCGGATGTTGCCGGCCCACGCATGGCGCAGGATCGCATCGAGCGCCGCGTCCGTCAGCGCGCCCGGCGCATCGGGCACGGCCGGCGCGAGCGCGTTGAGCAGGTACGCGGTCAGCTCGACCATGTCCTCGCGCGAGCGTTCCCGGAGCGGGGGCAGGATGATCGGCGAGACGGCGAGCCGGTAGAACAGGTCCTCGCGAAAACGCCCGGCGTAAACCTCGGTCGCAAGGTCCTTGCTCGTGGCGGCAATGACGCGCACGTTCGGCGCGATCTCGACGGAGCCCCCGTGGCGTCGAAAGCCCTTGCCTTCGAGCACGCGCAGCAGCTTTGGCTGCAGGTGGGGCGCGAGGTCCCCGATCTCGTCCAGGAACAGCGTCCCGCCGTCCGCGATCTCGAAGAGCCCGCGACGCGTCACCCCTCCCTCGTCGCCTCCCGCCTCGACGCCGAACAGCTCGCTGTCGAGCGACTCGGCCGTCAGGCCCGCGCAATTCGCCTCGACAAACGGCTTGCCGGTCCTCGGGCCCTGCGCATGGATGAGCTCGGCGACGCGGCCCTTTCCCGACCCGCGTTGCCCGATGATCAACGCCGTGGTGCGATCGCTCCCGGCCATGACCGCGACCTGCGCCGCGATGTCCCGCATTTGCGGCGACGAGCCGAAGACCACGCCACCGGCCGTGCCGCGCCGCTCCGCGAGGTAGCGGTTCATCCGGCGCAACTGCGCCTTTTCCAGCGCCCGCTCGGCCGCCGCCGCGAGGTGCGACAGGTCCACCGGCTTGGTGAGGAAGTTCTCGGCCCCCTTGTGCAGCGCGTCCACCGCCATGGCGACGTCGCCGTAGGCCGTGACCATCACGACGACCGCGTCATCGCCGCGAATCCGCGAGAGCACGTCGAAGCCCGTCATGTCCGGCAAGCGCACGTCGAGCAGGACGAGGTCGGGCCGCACCCGGCGGAACGCCTCGATGCCGTCGGCGCCGGTGTGTGCCTCGTGCACCACGTGCGTGCCGTGGTGCCGGAAGAACATCGCGAACGCCGTGGCGATCGCGATTTCGTCATCGATGATCAGGATACTGGCCATGACTCAGTTGGAGCGAATGCCGCTGGGCGGGTCGTGGACGGGGAGGCGCACGGTAAATGTCGCACCTTCGCCGGCCAGCGAGGCGGCGTGGATCGTGCCGCCATGCTCCCGAACGATGCCGAAGCTGATCGACAGCCCCAGTCCGGTGCCGATGCCCCGCGGCTTGGTGGTGTAGAACGGATTGAAGATGTGAGGAAGATGCTCGGGCGCAATCCCGGTACCCGTGTCGGTGATTCGCACGACAATGGCCGAATCCGTGGCCTGGGTGCTGACGGCAATGCGCCGCCCGGCCTCGTCGCGCGAGAGCACGGCCTGCTCGGCGTTCGACAGCAGGTTGATGAACACCTGCTGGAGCTGGAACGGGTCCGCGGAGACCAGGGGCAGCTTGGGCGTCAGGTCCACGTCGAGCGTGATCCGCTGCATGCGAAGCGCGTAGCGCCGGAGCTCGAGCGTGTCGTTGACGACCTGGTTGATCTCGGTAGGAATGCGGTCCGTGGGGTTCTGGCGCGCGAACGTGAGCAGCTTGGCCACGATCCGCGCCGCGCGGCGCGACTCGTTCACGATCGTGTCCGCCGCCATTCGAGTATCGGTTCCCTCGGCGAACTCCGACTGAAGCAGCTGCCCGTGCGCGAGGATGCCCGTCAGCGGTGAGTTCACCTCGTGGGCGACGCCACCGATCAGTTCCCCGAGGGCCGCGAGTTTCTCGCGGCGCGCCGCCTGCTCATACACGGCTCGCTCCTCAGTGACGTCGCGCAGGATCGCGAGTGCGCCATTGACGTGATCGTGCTCGATGAGTGGCGCCGTGCTCACGTGCAGGACCAACGCACGACCCCGCGGCGTGGTCATCCGAAGCTCCAGCCGCCGGCGTCCGCCTTCGAGGGTGCGGGTAAAGGCTTCCCAGAGCGCGGCGCGCTGGTCCTCAGGAACCAGGTCGGCGAACTGACGACCCACCACGCGATGCCGTGGGAGTCCCACGAGTCGCGCCATCGCGCGATTGGCCGACGTGATGTGCCCTTCCTCGTCCAGCGTGCAGATCATGTCTTCGGCCGCCTCGACCAGGCCGGCGAAGCGACGCTGCAGCCGGTCCCCTTCGGCGACCGTCGCCTGGTGCTCCGGCATCGGCCGCGCAATCCCGAGCAGGCCGGTCACGCGGCCTTCAACGACAATGGGGCTGAACGCGACCGACATGGAGCGCACCGGCCCGTCGGCGCGAACGAGGCGCCACGCGAACTGCCGACCGGCCCCGGCGAGCGCGCGCTCGAGTTCGCGCTCGAACGCGGCTGCCTCGACCGGCTCGACCAGGGACGTGAGCCGGCGCCCGATCAACTGCGCGCGCGCGAAACCCGTCTCGCGTTCGCACGCCGGGTTCACCGAACCGATCATGCCCGCGTGATCCACCGTGAAGATCGCGTCCGTGGCGGTATCCACGAGCAGGCGGTAGCGGCGATCCGCCTCGTGCATCGCCTCCCGCGCGCGCGCTTCGTCCGTCGCGTCCCGGATCGCCGCGACGAATCCGCCGGAGGCGCCCCCGCCCCGCAGCGGCGACAGCGACGCGTCGAGCACGCGCACATCGCCGTCGGGCCGCGCCGCCCGCGCCTCGAAGTGAACCCGCTCGCCGGCGAGCCCACGCTCCGTGAGCGCGTGCACCTGGGCGCGCCAGTCCGGCGAGACCAGCTCGGGCAGCGTGAGCCCGACGTTCGCCACCTCGCGCCCGAACAGCGTTGCGCCCGCCGGATTGGCAAACGAGATGGTGCCGTCCGGTTCGGCGATCAGCACGGCGTCCGCGGTGGACTCGATCACCAGGCGGTACCGCTCCGCGAGCGCCAGGTCGGACGTGACGTCGTCAACGGTCACGACTGCGCCACCGGCCGGGTGCGGCGAGGCGACGATGTCATACACGCGGCCGCGGCTCGCGTGGCGCATGAGCCCGCGACCCACGGCGCGACGCACGATCGCGGTGCCGATCGGATCGTCCTCTCGCGGCAGCTCCAGCGCGCCGAGGAGCACATCGAAGAGTGAGCGGCCGACGAACGCGACCCCATCCGGCGCGCCGGTCAGCACGGCCAGGCGCGCGCTGTGCCGGACGATCACGGCGTCACTGTCAATGACCACCAGTGCCCCGGCGATCGCGTCAAAGGCCGCACCCAACTCACGGGTCGCCGACGCAGCTTCCTCGAGCAGCCGCACCTGCTCGACCGCGACGGCCAGTTGTGACGCGAGCCGATCGAGCACGCGGATGTCGGTGTCGCCAAAGTCGCTGTCGCGATTCACGACCACGAGGGCGCCGATCACTCCGCCCGGTCCCCGCATCGGCGCGGCCGCGAACTTCTGCGCGTTCGAGAGTTCCAGGGCCCGTGCGCTGGCGCCGTAGGTCGGCGCGATCGTGTTCGAGATCACCGCGTGCCCTTTGCGCAGGTCGCGCGCCACGGCGTTGGCGTCGGCCGGGACGTACAGGCCTTGCGCGGCCGTCGCGCACCCCGACGCCGCGACGATGTGGAAGTACTCGTCGCGCAACAGGACGATCGCGGCACCGGCCGCACCGAGGATCGCGCTCGAGTGGCGCATGCCGAGGTGGAACACGTCGCCGAGCCGGCGCGACGAGCCAAGCGCCTGCGCGAGTTCGGCCAGCGCCTCGCTCTGCCGCTTGTCGCGTTCGGCGTCCGCGACCACTTCGGCGGCGGCAAGCGCCGCCGCGCCGGCCGCCGCGAGTGTCGTGAGCAGCGGGTGGTGTTGCGACGTACGCGTGCCGCCGTACACCGCCAGCACGCCCACCATCTTGTGTCCGGCGCGGATCGGCACCGCCATGTCGCCGCTCTGCGCCGGGTCCTGCGAGCGGCCGCTGCGCACCACCTCGTTCAGCGCCTCCATGGCGTCGGCGGGCGCCTCCAGCGTGTCGGCGCCGGCCGCCACCGCATGAGGTTCCGCGCCGGCGACCCAGTGCGACAGCATGGTTGCGTCCGCGCCGCTGCCGTCGGCCCGCGCGACGATCCCGCCCTTGGCGTCGGTCAGCAGGGCCGCGTGGCGCGCGAGCTCCCGTTCGAGCGATCCCCGGTCGCGCATGCGGGCGAGGGACTCGCAGGCCTCACGCAGGCGGACGAGCATCACGTTTGCGTCGGACCGTGGCGCCGTCATGGGCCTAGAAGTGGTTTCAAAACTGGCGCAGGGTGATCAACATGCAGGCGGCGTGCAAGAACGCGCGGTAGTGCTCGATCTTGTTCTCGTAGCGCGTGACGAGGCGGC
>Ga0194131_10000750_pt1 | contig 55433 bp, 58 predicted proteins | sample TA2KigO120mmetaG_FD_148631 | JGI IMG/M metagenome (GOLD analysis project Ga0194131, IMG submission 148631) | Freshwater microbial communities from Lake Tanganyika, Tanzania - TA2015053 Kigoma Offshore 120m | ecosystem: Environmental > Aquatic > Freshwater > Lake | place: Tanzania: Lake... | reverse complement strand
TGCGGCCAAGGCGAACGACATGGCAAGCGTCGCCCATGTCGACGGCCTGGCAATGTTACGAATCATCGAATGAACTCCCGCGCTTGCCCTGAAATACAACGTCTCATTGGCTGTCCTATTCCCGGCCCTAGACACGAGTGGTCGACCATCGAGATTGGCAACGACGTACATGTCTCGAATTTTATTATCGACTACGCTCATCGCCCTCCACCCATCCTTGTACCATAATACTATACCATACGCAACCGCGTGTAAACCACAATCACACTTGCATTCCGCTAAAGTCTCTTTTCTGTCGATTGCCGACAGTAGTTTTATCGTACACCGGTACGTCATCCTGCTGGATACCAGCCTGCGCAGCGTCATCGAGATCGTACAAACGCATTCTGGACTTATCTATACCAACGACAAACTTTCTACTGACAGCAACGTCTCTGTAGCGATTCTTTAGCTGTTTCACCATGATCTGGTTTAGCTTCTCCAGTTCCTCAGACGTCACGAGTGCTATAATAAAATCAGCCGTCGCCGGAAGACCAAAGGATTCTGCAGTATCCGTCATGTCGGGATCGCTACTATCGTATCCAATGCGATTGAACTGCGTCGCCGTTACGATCGGCACGTTGTACTCAACGGCAAGTCCGCGAAGTTCCTCTGCGATTGCCTTGACGTACTGATACATACCGATGTTCGATCCGGGCTTAACGCGTGAGCTAGCACAGATGTTCAGATAGTCAATGTATATGATGTCGGGAACGAATCCCTTCTTTAGGTTCAGTTCGTTGAGCAGGTACCTGAGATGGCCACTGTGGACTGATGCCGTCGGATATTCTTTGATGATCATTTTACCAATGGTCTTTGCGCGCACGCGCGCCACGCGGCGTGCGTAGTCAATTGCGGTCAACGACTTCAACTCATTGATCGGTGTATCGAGTAGATTTGCATCGATACGCTCAGCGATGCGCTCCTCCGCCATCTCAGCGGTGACATACAGTACGTTCTTACCCATCATCATGTGGGTTGCAGCCCACGAGCACATCGATAGAGTTTTGCCAACACCGATTCCAGCCATCAGGAGATTCAACGTCTTCTTCGGAAGACCGCCACCTGTGATTTCGTTCATCATAGCAACGTCTAATGGAAGTCTCTCCTCGACGGTATTATAAAACTCGAACCGCTTATCGCTATCTTCAATGTAGTTATGACCAACGTTTGGATCGAACGATACTGCGAGTGCGTCCTGAAGAATCTGTGGTATAGCGCCAGTAGTCAACGACTTCTTGCTACGACCATCGATGATCTCGATAGCCTCCATGACTGCATTGTAGATCGATCGATCCTTACAGAACTGTTCTGTTTGATCGATTGCCCACTGTACGTCGACCTTCTCTGGCGGCGTCTGCATATCAACGAGCAGCTCCGCCGTCCTCTCATAGTCTTTTTCGGGTACCCCACGTCTGTCGGCCAGACATATCTCCATAGCCTCGATCGACGGCCTGGAGTTATACTTCATAACGAACTCAGTAAACATCTCGTGAACGAGCCGCTCGTACGGAGTCTCGAAGTAGCTAGAATTAACATACGGCGCCACTCTGCGAAAATACTCCTCGTTATGGACGAGGTTTCGCAGTATCATCGACGAGACGCTCATTCTGCGACTACTCCAGTGACTCGCATGATGTTGTGCCAAATTTTTGGCACTACGAGTTTGACGGCATCTATATCCGTTACGGAGGCTGGGTCGTCAATGACGTATTCCATACTAACCTTAGCACCGCCGGACTTCGATTCGATGATTCGCACGCGCGTAAAGTGAAACACAAGACCGTGTAGCGGACTGGCCTCATCGTCGATCATGATCTGGGCTGTGCCAATTTCACTGTCTCGCGGCAGCATTCGATACTTCGGCGGCGCGCCGACGTTCTCATTCGTTTTCAGTAGTGTCGGCATCCATGACTTCCTGGACATTGCCATTCTCCTGCTCCGACTCAACTTCCTGTGAATGCCCCACTAAACCATACTTGAACTCTGTCGACACCGCAGCTTCGATCAAATTCAGCACCTGCTCCGTGAAATGTTTCTCGGGTTCGCGCATGACTGACTTCTCAAACAGCTTCGTGCCGTCAGGTAACTCGAGTCGGCTGCCAGTCTTCTTAAAGATACCGTACTTCACAGCTAGGTCGGCTAGACCATAGTACCTATCGAGCCCATGATCGTACGTCAACTTCACGTCGACGATCTTTCGCTCGCGAGTAAACCTGCTCTTCTCGAGCTTGCAGTGAATGATCTTACCAATGACGTCAGTTCCCTCGCGTTCGTTTCTAGCACTTAAGAAGACGATCTGCGACGCCGCATACTTCAACCCACCACCGCCACCCATGACCTTAGTCGGCACGTACGCACCGATAGCATCGGAGACGTGGTTGGTGATAATCATTGGACAGCGTGCCTTGGCGAGCTTCAGGGATAAGGCTCTAAACGTACCCCTGATCAACTGCGCGCGAGTCATATCGCGCGCATCCTTTCCCTCATTGATGTCGCCGACCTCCTTCTTGGTTGACAGTTGACCGAGGCTGTCCAACACAAGCAGCATCGGCGGCCTAGAGTTCTTTGGTGTCTCCACATACTGATCTAGCAGCTTGGAGACATGAGTTCGGAACTCCTCAACAGTATTCTTCTCGACGATAATGACGCGCTGCGTGTCGATGCCCCTGTCGAGCATCATCTGTCGAGTCACAGCGGTCTCGGTGTCATAGTACACGACGCCGCCGCTCTGATTATCGTGTAGGAACCTGTGAATGAGCCCTAGTGCAAAAAACGTCTTACCAGTCGCCGACTCACCAGCGAACGCAGTGATCTTGTTGTTCGCGATGCCCCCATGAATGCTACCGCTCAGTAGTGCATTAAGGATATAGCTTCCTGTGTTGATGCACCCAGTATACTCCGAGGAGTGTAGACAGTCATCTGCAACATACGTCGTGTCGTCATTCATATTGCGTACGATCTGCCTAAAAAAGTCACTCATCGATTCAGTCTCCTATCGGTAATTTTCAATTATAACACATTCGCATCATCGCGTATACTACTAAGACATAAAGTCCATCAGCGATGGTTTTTTCACTGCAGTCCACCCAATGTGGTCGAGAATGTTCTGAACTGGTGCAACGAAGGCCTTGTCGAACTGCACTTCCCAATCGATGCGAGTATGAACCCCAAGTTCTCTTGGAAGCACGCGGCCGGCCGCCATAACGTTATTCGGGAGCGTCATGTAACAAAATTTCATCTTATCACCCGATCTAATGATTTGGTAGCGCTTATCTAGTCCATGCTTACAAAGCTCGTCATTGTATGCCAGCGCGGCCCTAACGTGTATCGGTATACCCTTAGGATTAGCAGCAAACTTCTCAATGTTTTGCACACTTCTTGGAAATGCTACATCCTCAAACTCCATCGATCTAAATTTCGTATTAAACTCATCTACAAACTCCCAGAGCGTGCGCTGATCGGCGTTCATGATGATCTCAATTGCACGCTTGATGGCGACACGGCACGCAGCTGGCGTAGATGATTTTACCGCCTCGATACCAGTGATCTTGATCTTCGGTTTATCATAGCGCACTCCCTCCAGATCCCAGACGCTAAGAATGTACTTCTTCTTTGCTGTCCATATAGCACGTTCAGCGATACACTCTCGCTTCATACTCATCTTCTGAACAGCGCATCCCATGCGTTTCGCTAGAGCGACGAATATCTCATCAAGCGCTGGCTGAACAAACTCTCTGGACACTTTGTCGAGAAAGTCGACCTTCGCCTTAGTAGTCTTCATGTTCATCTTTGCTACGAGAGGACCAAAGTTGACGTAGATGCTGTCAGTATCTGACGCTATGATATAGTCGAAGTCGACAGTAGCCATAGACGCGTTGAGCTTTTCATTCAAGCACTTCACGACCCATCTGATAGCCAATTGCCCACCCATCGTAATAGCTGTCGCCATATCGATGTCGAAAAACCTGAAGTACTGATTACCCATCGCACCGTACGCGGAATTGAGCTGACGCTTCTTCGCTTCTTGAAAGTTTCGATATTTCGCTACATCCTTCTCAAGCATACGCCGCACATTTTGGTCCGTCGTTGCTTCAAGTTTTTTCTGTGACTCGATCATCAGCGACTTATACCGCGCGCGATCGGTGTACATCCTCTCCATAATATCTGGGAGAAACCCCTGCTTCTTCGTTGAAAAGTACACCCCGTTCGGTGCTAGACACATTCCTTCGGGAACTATAGGTACTTTATCGATGAACGTCACAACGTCTTCAATGTCTATACGACCCTGACGTATGATTGTCTCTGGCGAGATGTTGTACCCCATGATCAAGTGTGGGTATAGACTAATGAGGTCAAACGACACCACCCAGTCGTGCATGCCACACTGCGGTTCCTTCACGTACGCGCCGACGAATGCGCTGTACTTAGTGCCGCCGCCAGCAGTCCTAACGGCGACCTTATTCTTCCACAAGTGGTTGTGGGTGATGACGTCCCACATCCGCACTTGACTGAATACGTCCTGTAGATTGACCTTCGCGTCGTACGCTAGTGCATATGCGAGTTCGAGTAGCCGCATCTTATCCTCGATGCGCAGGATCAGCTCGACGTCCCGTATGTTGTACTCGATGAACTTTTGGTGATCCCTCCTGTAGAGGTCGTGAAGCGAAGCGAACTCGGAGTAGTCGAGCTTCTTCTCGCCGATCTCAACGTGCGCTATGTAGTCGAGTGCATACGACTCATGCTGGGTGTACGTAAACTTTTTGTGCAGCACCATGTAGTCGAGAATAGCAACGCCGCCGACGTCATAGCGAGTCGTCTGTTCCAGCTGACCACCGAACGTACGCACATTAGCGTTGACCCTCCTAACTCGACGCCACGGAGAAAACACCTTGAGAGATTCATCGCCTAGGATGCGTTCGACCCTACCAAACAGATACGGTATGTCGTATGCCTCAATGTTCCACCCAGTGACGACGTCGGGGTCATAATCAGACCAATCGAGAACGACTGCCCTGAGAAGGGCCTCCTCGTTCTTGAATTTTCTATAGGTCACATCCGTACGGGTCGGTTTGTAATCTCCAAGACCATACGACACATAGCCGCGACGGCCCATGTGCATGGTGATTGCGGTAATGTGATTTTTCGGATCCTCTGGCTCAACAAAGCCGTTAGTTGAATCGACCTCAATGTCTAGAGCCAGAACACGGATAAGACCGACGTCGTACTGTACCTGATCGGGCCAACGCTCATTGATATATGCGTAGGCAAATCGATCAGTGCCGTGAAGCTCAAAGTTATCAACGTCGGAAAACTGTCGAACGTAGTCTTTGGCCGCGCGCGGGCCATCGAAGTTCACTTGCTTCAGTCGTTTTCCGTGGACGTTCGCCCAGTCACCATTGCTATCAGGAACGAACAGACTCGGTTCGTACTTCTCTCGAGTCTGATATCTGATTCCGTTAAGGTAACCCCGAACTAGAACGGCATCGCCTGCTACGTAGGCGTTCGTATAGAAGTCAGCCATATTATATGGTACACCATGCAGTTTATTGAGTCAATAGCTCATTGACCCAATTAAACATTCAACCACTTAGCGTCGCTTAGGGGTGCTCTGTTCCGATACTCCATTCTTCATAATAGCGATCTTTTCCTGTCCTCGACTCCACACTGTGACGCCGAGAATCGCACCCATCGCAATGTGATATAGACCACCGCTCTGTAGCGTCAGAGGATCCCACTGATCAGTGATGTTGCCTTTGTATAGAGATTGTACGACTGACCAGAGAATCGGCGCTATGATAAAGTCAAACCCACATACGATCATATACTGCCAGCCCATCGCTGGTCGCCATTTGGAATTGAACCAGTGATTGTCGTTCATGTGCCACCTACCAATCACAGTTGCTCTCGTAGTATTTATCATCCGGATGTCCTCTCGTCGAACGCTGCTATGACATTATTGTATAGATGCCGTCGCGCCTCGAGACCAGTCAACCCGCCATTGATCCTACGAGTAACGTACTCGACGTCACTCGATTTCTCTGGGTCGAGTAAGTGACGATAGTTGAAGAACCATAATGCACTGTCGACCGCAAAGAACGGCTGCTCTAGTATCGAATGATCCTCGAGGTTCACCTGGTCGTGACGCATATAGTCATTGAAGTATCGCGAGTAGTTCGATCGCCCAGTGATCTGGATGAGACCTCGGCCGCGAAATTTCCACCCATCGCCACTTCCGGCTGGACCGTTACCCATCCGTCCACCGTAGATGACTTCTGCAATCATCTCAGGATGGCCGGCGACTGCTTCAGCGCTCTCTCTCGTCGGAAACTTCTTCGGAAAGCTTCGCAGCAATCCGGCCACAGAGTAATTGAGGTTCTCAACTAGAGCCTTGTAACCGGCCGATTCGTACGATGTCTGTGCTAAAAATGATGCAGCGACTGTACAGTCGCACACACCCCACTTCATGAACGCATCGTTGATGATTGAAACCCACGGAATCCGGCCATGCGCGACTCGCGTGTGGAGCTCTACACGCGCAGCAAATAGAATGTCATTATCGACTGTTATCGGAGTCACTATATGTCTCCAGAGAGAATCGAGGATCGTAGCGATCCTCGATTCAGTTCACCCCACCATAATGAAGCAGTTAGACTCAGTTGATGATGATTTTTGATGCCTGCTCTTTAACCTGTGTCGTGGTGACCACGACCGCGAGGATTCCGTCGGCGTAGTGCGCCTGAATCTCACGCGGCTCGGTGCTGATGAGAAACTCTTTGACGAAGCTTTTCTCTGTGAGCCCATGGTGCACGTACTTAATGTTGCGCTCTGGCGATTCCGGGGTAACCTTTTTACCGGTTACCACGATTCGCTTTCCCTTCAAGTACACCTCGAGATCATTCTTGGAGAAGCCGGCGACGGCGAACTCGATCCTGAAACCTTCGTTAGGAATGTCGATGACGTTGTACCTCGGGAAGTTCTTCGAGTACGTCGACATTAGATTGCCGGCGGCGTCGACTACAGTCCGATTCATCATCGTCATGAGGTCGTCGAACCCGAGCAGTGTACGGGTGAAGTCTACTGGGATGCGGCTGAGAAGATTACTAACAGGTGACAACATTAGATGTTCTCCAGAATCTGCGAGATGAGTTGCAGAACGTCCCGATCATCGGCTACGTTCCAACTCATTTTATAATATAATCACACTGTGCGCTACAGTCAATAGTAGCAATCACATTTATTTGTGACTACTAATCATCGTCGTCAGCGCCCTGAATCACTGAAGACACGACGGAGGACTCGGTGCGCTTCTTACCGATAGTATACTTCGGCATCAGGCTCCAGTCCGATTTATCTCTGTACGGAATGACCTTGATCATAGACATTGGCGCTACCTCGGAGCACTTCTCCGGATTCAAAATTTTCAGCAATCCCCACTCCTCGAGTAGTGTGGCGATTCTATTGCGTCGTGCGACGTCCTCGTCGCTTATGTTCGTCGGCTTTCCGTCGAGAGCGAACAGCTCCTTGAAGTGGACGATGTAGTACCGCCCCCTCTTGTGTAGAATGTGACATGACTGATATAGTGTGCTGTCCTTCTTCGACGCCACTCCTATCCGAGTCAGTGTCTCCCGAACTTTCAGGAAGTCCTCCGGCTTCACCAGAGACACTTCCACCATGTTCGCTACGATACTTTCTTGTTGTGACATCTTCCCCACCTGCACTCATAGCCGCAGTCATTACCGCGACATGCTCATCCCCGAACAATCCCAGAACCTCCGCGGCGCGGCGTCTGTTGCACTCGAGGTATTTTGATACCGCCTCGACGGCGGCGTAATCGCGACGCTTCTCCCATTTCGTAAAGCGCCTTCGACTTCGTACACTATTTATCATAAACGCAAACTGCCAGTCATTATCTACATGGTGCATCGAGCTCGCCATCGCAGCGAGTAGCAAGGTATCCTGATGGTACGAAAACGCTCTGTTCATCAAGAACGGATTGTACTCCCGTGCAGCTGCCTCGGGGTCCTCGGCATCACGAATCAGATCAACTTTAGTCTGACTGATAGCGTCGAAGAACTCAAATGGATTGCGCTTAGTGTTCATGCGATGAATGCCGTCAATGTGCACTGGGACTCAGGAGCACTTGGCAGTCTGTGCACCACCGCCAGTTCGAACGAAGTGACGCGCCGTTAAAAGTGGTCACAAAAGAACCCCGGATGGTACGCTTATGGCACGCTATACCCGCCAATACAAAAGAGCTTCACGCGAGATTTCAGCCATGCGACGCTCGTGTTCATCAACGATCTTATCGACAAGACTGCGCTCAGCCTCCTGCTTCATCGTCATGATAGCTGTATTGGCCGCAGCGTCCTCGCCAACGAACTCGAACGGTTCGACAGATATAGATATCCGATCGCTCATGACTTGAACCTACAGTCCGCCATCACACTCGTCAGAAAGGCGACAAGATTGATCTCCTGATCAGCGACGAAGGCTGCCTTATACTGATGCTCGTTGAGGAGCACTACGAACTGTGGTACAGACGACGACTCCAGTACATCGTATGATTGATCGTACAACCGCCTAAAGAGAGTAATCGTGTCGACTGACGTATTCTGCGCACACCACTTTCGCATTGCGCTGAAATTTTTCTCACGAAGATACCGTACAAGGTCTGACGTCTCGACGTCCCTGACCTGACCGAGTATCCCCTCGTCGATCCTTCCGGTAGATGCTGCATACCGCTGCGACTCGTTGATGACGCGTCGCCAATCAGGAAAGTGCTTCGTAATAAGCTCAGCGAGCACCTTCTTGTCGTACGTCACGGTCTCAGAGTCGAGAACGTAGCACAATCTGTTCATAAACGATACTGCGATCGCAGTTTTATCAATCTTCTCGATCTTGAACTCGATGACGGCACATCTTGAATGCAGAGCCGGAATGATGCGATTTCTATAGTTACAGGTGAACACGAAGCCGCAGTTAGCTGAGTACTCCTCGATAAAGTTGCGGAGGGCTGGTTGTGTCGAGTTGGGATTGAGGTAGTCGGCCTCGTCGAGAATGACGTATTTTCTCGCACCGCGAAGCGACGTCGTGCTCGCGAACGACATGATGTCTGTCCTGAGCGTGTCGATGTTGCCGTAGAGAGAGCCGTTGATGATGAGATAGTCCGACTCCACCTGCTCCAGCATCGCACGTGCGACGGTAGTCTTACCTACGCCAGGTGGACCAGAGAGGAGGATGTTCGGAACGAATCCGTCGTCGACGAATTTCTGAAGTGTTGTCGCGAGCTGTTGCGGCAACACGCACTCCGCGATCGTCTTCGGCCTGTATTTTTCGACCCAGAGGTGGTTTCTCAGCACGTCATCGTCTGACATAACGAAATGGATCTCCTAGGGGTTCATTCAGACTTATTGAACTTCGACAGCTTCGAGTCGACCCCAACCCAGTACTGAAGATTGGTACTCGTGGCAAAGTGAGCAATGCCGCCGAAGCACACCTCGACGCTATAGTCAGCAGGTACGATAGCGCCGATGTTAGCCAACGAGAAGACTGTCTGAAACTTCTTGTCAGTCGTACCTAATGGGTACTTAAACGCGTTGGTCGAGTCGCTACGAAAATCACCGACGACTAGGTGCACTGCAGTACCGTCACCGTCGAACGATACAGTGTTGAATGACAGTACTCCAGCGGCACGGTGCATCGCCTGAAACGCAGCCTTTGGTAGAGAAAACACTACGTCGACAGACGGTAGCTTCACCGTCTTCGCGAATGGCTTGACAACCTTTGGGTCCGCATAAACATACCGGAGATTGGTTCCACCGGCGCCACTGATGACGAGGTACTTCTCGTGGAACATAACGTCGGGATCGCCGAACATCTTGAGCGCGTTCAGAAGGCGGTCGAGTTCGTTGACAGCAAAGTCGTACGGAAACTGCTCGGCAGCCTCATACTGTCCAACGACCGTTACGCCACTGGAACTGCCTTGAAACGTCTTCAGGACGTTGCCTGCCGGCGCAGCGAACTGCTTGTTGATCTTCGAGAAGTTCTCGAGAACTTCTACCGTCTCCTTACTCAACTTCAAACCACGTACTCCTTGTGTGTTGTCGTCATTGTTTGAATATACATCATATAGCGCCGCGTGTCAACGACCGGTGAGGTGTCTTCCCTTACCGATGGCAGCCGGATCAGCAGTCGCTGCCGCGCCTATCATAGCGAGATCCACCAGACTACCACCGAACGTGAATGTACCAGTGTGCTGCAGTCGCATCCACGGGCACAACCACACCTTCATACCAATCTTTCGCGCATACTGACAGAACATGTAGTCTTCTGAGAGAAGCCGACGAGTGTCGTCAATGACGACATGAAAGTACGCCATGATCTCCCTACTACCGTCGAAGTGTTCAGTCCTGATATGATCCGGTTTATAACGCAGTTCCGGATATGCTGAATCGAATTTCTCAAACGTCTGGCGCGGTATCATCATGAACCCGGTTCCGCCTTCGAGAACCTCTACAGGTTGGCCGACGTTAATGTGTGTCTGGCCCTGAGTCGGATTGAAGACATAGTCGCCGACGAATCTCTCGAGTTGCTGTGGGTTATCATCGGCATATCCCTTATTGACAGCTCTCGCAATCTTCTCCCACGAGATGCACTTCTTGGGATACGGACCACATATGACGTTCATCTCTTCCTTCTTCAGAAGAGACAGTGTCAGCATCGACAACACGTCGTCCGGATTGAATGTGATATCCGAGTCGATGAACATGAGGTGGGTATAGTCACTGCGCAGAAACTCATCGACTAGATAATTTCTAGCCCGCTGAATCAATGACTCGTTGGAAATAAAAAAGAACTGCAAACGTAGGCCGTACGTATCACAACGGTTCATTAGCTCAGTCGCCGATTTACAGAATCCACCGCTACACATTCCCCCGTACATCGGGGTGGCGACGAATATACTACCTTTGCGAAGCTTCTCTACCGGAATCGTTAGCTCGACGTTCATTCAGAACTCCATATTCCTATGCTGTACGTCCTATTTATATGCCGTAGAAAAAAAATAGGGCTCCTTAGGAGCCCTAAGTTGCGATCGGCATGGCGCCGATCGCTGCACGCTGCCACGCGTGTTCTATGCCTACTGCAGCAACACAAACGCTGACGTGTCGATCATGTGATTGCAGCTGGGTCGCGCTCGACCTGTGGCTCCTCGACCACTGGATTCGGATTCGTTCCCGGCTCCGAGTTCTTAGGCTGTTGGACATCTACGATCTTCGTAAAGAGGTCCATGAACCCCTTCCGAATCTCGGTGTCGTACCGATTCGTACACAGTTCGACTGCCTTTGTTAGGTCGCCGAATGCCATGTACGCTCGCGAAATATGAATCAACCGTCTCGTAGAAATCGTCTCGTCGATCGCTTGTTCCCGATACGTCCGACGAATGACGTTAGCCCACTTCACGAGTGACTTAGCTACCTCATTATCGTTGTCGCTGATATCACCATTGCTATTATTAGCAGCCAGAATGCGCTTCAGTATCTGAGTTTCCTCATTCTCCGATGGATACTCTTGATTGATAGTGACGGGGAAACGCTCGAGCCACGCGTCGTCGAGAATTGATGCTGACACGTACCGAGCATCACCGCTGCGCCCATTGGTATTTGCGGTTACGATTACGTTAAACCCAGGTTGCGGATAGACGACCTCACCAGTCTTCTTGATGTGATACGTTTTTCCTTCTAGGATTCCCTGAAGGCACATGATCTTCGCCGGATCACCGCGGTCGGCTTCGTCGACCAACAGCAGACAGCCGAGCTCCATCGCGCGCACCGCTGGGCCCTTGATGAACTTCGTCTCACCGTTGACAAGCCGAAACCCGCCGATCAGGTCGTCCTCGTCGGTCTCGCGGCTGATCTGAACACGAATCATCTGCTTTCCAGCGTACGCAGCCGCCTGCTCGACCATGACAGTCTTGCCGTTACCGCTGATACCGCAGATATAGATCGGAAAAAAGATACCGCCAACGAGCACGGTGTGCACGAGCGGAAAGTTCACACCCCGAATGTAGTTCTTGTCGACTGGAGGTACGTACGCGTACCCGTGGTTGGTCACAGCGTCGACCTGGAATACGGAAGTGTTGTTTGCCGTCGGAGTGACCGGCGGCGAGAGAACCTGCAAATTGACGGGGCGAATCGCCGCGGGCCGCGCCTGACGCACCCGTGCCTGACGCACCGCCTTCTTCGTCTCGGATAAGTCGTTGAGATTATTCGGCACATAATAGTACATTGACGTACCGCAGCGATTCTTCCAGATGAACGACGGTACACCCTTGAGGCCGGCGCGGCGCCCCGCATCAAAGATTTGGTAGCGCTGCACAGTGCCGTATGCCCAGGTGGGCTTGGCCTCATTTAGCTGAGCTTCCATCACACTAGAAGTCCCACCGGTGCTACGACGTCTGTCGATGCTCGCCTTGAGCTGATCAATGTAGACATTCTTTTGGTCGACTGTGTAGATTGCCATGATATAGCCTCCGTGTGACAGCTGTTGATATAGTACTATACGTCGGGTGAGTTGTCAACCGAAATAACCTCAACGAACCGACTGAGGATAGTTTTTACTGTCTTCTTCCACTTCGCTGCAGTAGTAAAATCATAACCAACTCTCTTGAGATTGACTGCATTGTGGCGATCGGGAATCCTATCAGTAATTTTGTCAACGATGACACATTGCGACACGTAGTGGCATTCGTCGAATCCAAAGTGATCGATGACGCTAAACACACCGTTGTTACCGATCAAGCACTTCGTATCGCTATTAGCATTAGTGATCTTTACAGCACCGCAAACGTTTCGATTGAATATCCTGATGTTGCTCTTATCGACCACAAAAAAGTTAATCAGCTTTGCGTTGGTTGCGTAACGAAGTTGTTTCAGTAACACTTCAGTGACGCGGCTGTGGCTTAAGCCATCACGAGCAGCGGGATTTTTAATTATGTTATCATCATGTATGTCGACAGCGTCATTATATTCCTTGTCGATCAATATGTTTCTGATGTCCAGCGCATCACCCTCACCGTCAGTCAAGAACACGGCGTTAACCACATCGACGCCGGAGGCACGCATTTGCCGAATGATCTTCCGCGCCACAATGATTGCGGAATTTAACGGAGTGCCACCCAGGGACGGCATATTTGATAAACGATGCTGCTGTGGTACCAATGTTGTGTATGATATATTAGTCCTTAGGAACAGTAGTTTAACTAAGGTTATGAAATCGTTCGCGCACATTCTATCTGAGAACAGTTCGGTTAGCGTCAGACGAGAATCGATGAAGTTTTCGCAGCGCTTTCTACCATCAGTAGTGGAAATTCTATTCGCAGTGACTAAGTCGTCACTGCCGTTGAATGAGTTTATGCGCACGGTGTCGCTAAATGTGTAGATTCGATGCTTGATGTTGGCTCGACGACAGAACATAGCAAGATTCACGACTTGCTTAACTACACCGGGTAGTGATCCGTACATTGAACCGGAAAAATCTACGAACATTACGAGTCCGTGGTTCTTTGCAGTGCGTGTACGTGCATTGACACGAAAGATGTTTTCATCGATTTTGTATAGGTGAAGTTTCTTAGTGCTAAGCACACCACTACGATGAAGTCTGATTCGAGCATTTTCGCGCGCTGCCTTATGTGTTTCATATACGCGAATCATGTGGTCGACTACAGAATTGGCAGACGAAATAAAGCTATTGTAGTCATTCTGTATGTTGGCATGATCGAGAATAACTTTTGACGCATTGTACAGACCGACGATGGGCGCATTTACGCCAAGCTGCTTAACTATATTATCAACTTCATACGCATTTTTTAGAACAATGTCAATATACTTTTGATAGCTGACTATGTAATCGTTCGGATCATAGTCCTGAGTATACTCAAATACATTCAGAAAGCGATCCTTAAACCATTCGGTGCTATCTTTCTCAGTAGCATTCACTAAAGAATCATGAAGCGTCTTCTCTATGGCGCTATTGATTTGGCTACCGCCGCCGTCGCCGGAGTCCTGGTCGTCAAGGCCGGCCTGCTGGCCCTGGCTGCCGTCGGAGTCCTGGTCGTCCTGGCCGGGCTGACCGTCACTGGAGTCCTGACCGTCACTGGAGTCCTGACCGTCACTGGAGTCCTGACCGTCACTGGAGTCCTGGTCGTCACTGAAATCCTGGCCCTGAACATTAGGCTTCTGCGACTTCATATGTACCAGGATGTCGTCAGCCAACTCCAATCCCTGGGCCCACGTCGTTACTGTCTCAAACCGTTTCAGAAGCCTCTTCTCAATAGGAGAAAAAGAAACATCTGTAAAGATGTGGGGAAATTTGGCGACAAGGTTCAACCTATCGTGGAGTGGCAATTTAGCCACAGCCTCCGAATTGAACATTAGATCGACGATGTACTTGGTGTTGTGTGCCAGTTCGGTATACCCGATACTGAAATCACGCTTTGAACCAGGATACCCCTGCTTGATAATTCTCTCGATGCGTGCGTCTTCGACGATGTTTAGTACAGTTTTAGCGCGACCACCACCTCTGGCCAAAATAGCATTTCGCCATTCATCCGTGGGTGTGTGGAGGGCGTGGGCAACCTCGTGGAGAACATATAGAAGATGGATATTCTCTAACCCAGGTTTGAAGATTGGTACGCAGATCGTACGTTTTTGCGTGTCAAAATAAGCTGTCGTAATCGAGCTCGACTCGATTATGTTAACATCTTCTTCGGAAACTAGTTTAGCAAGAACGCCAAACCTATGTCTGCTAATCATGGCAGCGTCTTCTCATTACAAAGTCACTAGCAGTTCGACAAAGAATCTTTAGCTAGAGATTCTTTGTCGAACTGGCGGGAATACCTCCCGCCAGGTTGACGGCGAGCTGGCCGCCTAGGCGGCCAGGTTTTCGCGCTTGATGTAGTTATAATAGGACCGCGCCTTGGCAGTGGTCACGGTCTTGCCAGCGAAGGCGCCGAGCTTGGTGACCATGACCGCGATCGTGGCTTCCGCGGTCGACTTCTTGACGACCTCTTCCTTGAAGATTTGGATGGCCGCAGTCTTCATGGTCTTTCGCGGTTCCTTCGGAGCCTTCGGAGCCTTCGGGGCCTTCGGAGCCTTCGGGGCCATCGGGGCCTTCGGAGCCTTCGGGGCCTTCTGGGCCGCGAGGATGGCCGGCGTCAAAACGGTAGCTTTGACGCCCGGCATCGGAGCGACGGTCGGGGTGGCGGGGGTAGCTACCGCTACCGGTGTAAGATCCTTAGTCATAGTGATACTCCTGGGTGGTTGGGGTTGTGGTTCAATATACCGATCTATTATCCAATCGGCTCTCTGCTTCAATTATTATTCTATCCAAATGGTGTTCCGATGTACAACAAAAAATGTAGAATTTTGTGAAATTTTGTTTCTTTTTATAGCTCAATTGTGAAATTTCCATACTACCGACGTTAAATATAGTTAACGGTCATTGGATGAAATTAACCAATGAATGCTCAGGCTGCGCAGCCTCGGTAGCAATCTGCGTCAGACAGGGATCGTTAACTCTGTACGACTGGTCATGGTTAAACTGCAGTGCGTAGACCGAGTCAATGAAACTACGTCGACCCTCAAGCGCCGCTCGAACCTCAGTCGCTATGTCAGTCGCAGTCGGTACCGGTACGTTCTGGCAAATGTGGTTATAGTTCTTCTTTGGGTCGAGTAGCTCAAAGCTCTGCGGCATACCCATGATAGTCATTGCCTCGCGGTACGTAATGTAGCGATCCTCGATGGGATGCATGAGCATCAGTGGATAGTGACCAACGAATGCGCCGATATGATCCCTGGGAATGATGTTCTCGCGCTTCATGAACCCCATACCATTGTCGACCTTCTCCTTGAAGTATCTACAGTGGTTAGCCCTATTCTCGTACCCATGGGCGTCCATCCACGTCGCCACGTCACCCCAGTCGTGTCCAGCCTCCTCAATGTACGTGAGGATGTCCTTGACGCGGGTCTCGATGGTCGAACAAAAATCTCGATGGGTCTTACCACCGGCCACGACCTCGAGGACGTATCGGTAATACGGATTCTCCGTCGGTCTGCGCGAATTGATCGGTTCCTGTAAAGAGTTTCCGCGCGCATTCAATATCGTGTTTTCGATGCGTTCGTACGGTCTCGAGTAATACTCTAGCAACGGAATCTTATCGCCCTCCCAGAAGAAGTAGAAAGCGCGCTCACGAACCTGCGACATACCGTGCAGCAGTGATTTGGTCCTATAGAGGGACATTGAGTATCCATGCTGCCGCCCAACCTGAAAGAGTCTCGCTCTGAACTTAGCGCCGACGTTGCCGGCAAGGTTTGGCGAGTTTTCACCCCAATACACCTTGGGCTTCACCTCACCGAGTACATACTCCGCACATGTGATCATCCACTCATTGGTCTCATTGTCGCTGCTGTACTTCGTCGACAGCGACGATAGGCCGGCACACGGGCAGACCGACGACACAACGTCGACTTGTCCCCCATGCTTCGCTCCGTCGTCGAGAACGTGGTACGGCACTTCGTTCTCGTACCAGTTTAACAGGTGCGCGTCGTGTTTGGCGAACGGCTTGAACGACATGATGTACTCTGGTCGACGCCCAAAGGCAGCCTCGGACCCCAGAGCCTCGCCGCCGATCAATGGTACCATAGCCGCGTGAGTGAACTCGGACTTAGTCGTCATCAGTGAAAAATCCTCCGAGTGTATTGTCGGACTCGACCGACTTAATCATATTCACAACAGCACCTGTCATTGGACCAGTGTGCTTCTCATATCCAAGAGCTTCGACAATCGCGTCAGCCGCGTAACTCCCGTCATAGTACTCCGGACGAAGAAGATTCTGCAGTCTCTCCAGAAGAGCTAAACGTAGACGCCGCGATCTAGATACCTCACCGACCCGCTCGACGAGTTCCTGAATGGTCGTTGGTCGAAGATAGTCAGGAACGTCGATGTGCCGCTGCGTATCATACTGCGGATGGAAGAACGGTATGACCCCAGCATGGATCATCTCAATGTACTTCGACGTGACCCATCCCTTTGCTATCGGAATGATGAACGTACACTTCGTCGACCGCAAGCGGTTCTGAAGCTCGTCGATGTGGAGCGACCCAACGAACCGTGTATCGCCGTCAGTCGCTGGATCGACCCACTTTCCGTATACGTCGACCGTCTTGAAGTTGTCGAGTACCCATTGTCGCAACTGCGGATACCTCGACGGTCTACCTTCATTCAGGACAACTGTGAAATCGACGTGTCTGTCGTCCGCGATGTCGACTAGACGCGGCAGCCTTCTCCCAACGCAGAACAATGTCTCCATCGCCGCGTAGCGCGCTACCTGAGTCACCTCAACGCGAGTCTGATCCTCGTACGACTTAATGGGTCTGCGCGTGTACTCATAGTCATACTGAGTCAGTGTGGTCGTGGGACCGTGAATGATATCGCGTGCTTGTGCTATGGTATACCGCGGATCATTGACCACCTCGACGTACGGCACCTGGTGCTCATTGAGCCACAACGTTATTGGCGCACTGAATCGCTTCGACATCTCCAGGGTCGTAGCGAGACCCTTCTCATCGATCTTCTGTATAACGCCTGGAATTGTCACTGGACTGACTTGGCCGACCATCATAACGCCAGAATCCATGCGCACACCTGAATCGGCATACCACTGAAGTATGTAGTGTGTATGGTGCTCAGTCAGGATAGCGCTACCGGTCGGATGATACGTCTTCGCCGCAGTCGGTGTATAACCTGCCCACGCGTCGATGACGTTTCCGTTCGGAAACATACGCGCGCGCTCCGATTGAGGGATCTTTGAGAAGTCCGACATGCCGATGATGTAGAAAGTATGCTCAGGATACCTGGTGGCGAGTGCGACGAGACACGAGGTCGCCTCATTGTCTCCACCGTTGGGTGTATACCTGCTTGAGTCGAACTTGATCGTCTTACCGATCTTAGCGAACGCTATGTTCATCCCCCACCCACCGTATGAAATCTGTGACTGACATTGCCTTATCGTCGACGTAGTAAGTCGACGAGTACGGCTTACCGAACACCAATTCATCGTACTGTACACCGTGACGCGCCAACCACTCCTTCGTTAGATCACCGACGTCGTGCACGACTTTTTCAACGTTACCGCCGTGCGTCAGCATTCTGCGCGCCGTATGGATCACTATCCTAAATCCACGCTGACGCAATGTGTTGAGAGCATGAATAACGTCCAACCTCGGCTCGAGGTGAACGTATCGCTTAACCACATCATCCTCAGCGCAGGTCGGTGGTTGACACAATGTACCATCTAGATCGATGACTAGTGACTCAGACAACAGCGTTGTGACTCCCGTATCTATATGCATCGAACAAACGCTGACACCGATCGAGATTGTCGACGTGCAGAGGAATGCACGTGGCTAGTAATACAGCGCCAGCATTAATAATATGGGCAACTAGTAGATTGTGATCCTCTACTCCTGGAAACCGCTCGCGAACGACCTCGTGTAACACCACCATGAACGCTCGTCGAACAGTGTCACTGTGTCTATCACGGCCGGCAACTATAGCATAGTAACCATGGTATGCATCGTGCGCCATCTTGGCGAGATCATAGAAGATGTCACCCGCAGTCGTCACAGTGTCGCCGTAAATACCCCTGGGATCTATCAATATGAAGTGATCGCGGTGAATGTCATACACGATGTTACCCATGTGAAGATCGCCATGCACATAGCCGACTGGACTAGCGTACGACAATATACGACTATTCACATCGAGAACGTTCGCTATAGTCGCATTATGCAGTTCCCCACCAGAGGGCATAATGCTATGCACCGTGTTGGCAATCGAATGTATTCTTCCAGTAGCTCTGTCAAGCCAGTGCTTTCGTGCGCTTTCCTTAAAGTTCATGACGAACTCAATCGTCGGCGGCGTCGAGTAGAAGTGATTGAACATGACGTTCATGACATTGCGAAAGTAGTGTTCCCACGTCGACTGTGTCAAGTTCTCGTGCAGTGCTAGATCCGACAACAGCACTCCTGGTTCGTACGACATCACGATCACCGGAATAGCTGAATCCATGACATAAGTGTTCTCTACACGCGGACAGAACAGTGACTGCTTCCATGAAAGACTACTGTACCATTCGCGCTCGGCGTGAAGCTTACTGAAAGCCTCTGCGTTCCGCATATCGACACTCTTCGAGAGTATGTGGTCGGCTGGGTCATATGAGAACTGGTTAAACGATCGCGACTTTCTCGAGAGGAGGGCTGCACACGTCGAATGGTATGTATGCGGGGAACCGACGTCATACCAACCGTCGACCTCTACGAGATCGAACTTCGTCCCATGAGGAAAATAATCGAGGTATCGAACCAGCCCACACGAGATTTCCGTATCATCATGTCGCGTCTCTGCCACAAAAGAAAGACTAGCAGTACCAAGTTGCTTCATGCAGTACACACCGACCAAAGCCTTCGTATGTTCAATAGCGACTTCTGGCTTGTTGAAGAATTTACGACCGTCGGTCATACACCATGCAGACTGATCCTCAACCGCAGTCTTTACGAGAAGAAAGTCTGTGTTGAATGGTAGGTGCTCATCAGTAACGATGGTGTCACCAAGCCATATGACTACTGACACATCGTTAGTCTTAAATAGATCAGCGATACCAATCCGAACCGCACCGTATGGTCCTGACGTTAGATCATCCTGTTTCACGAACGAGATTGGTTTACCGCTGTATGCGCGCTCCACATACTCCCGAATATCGTTGAACTTTCCGTCGACTATGACCACCTCTACAAACTCGTAGCAATTGTCCCCGAACATTCTGTCGAGAATGTACGCGATGGTCGGCTTTCCGTTGACCCTGAGCATTGCCTTTGAGCAGTTGTCGGTCAGCGGACGCATGCGCACCGCTAGCCCAGCTGCAGGAATGACGGCGACTACACGATGTTTCTTCTCAGTCACTTTAGGTACTCCGCTATCTCAACGATCACCCTGTTCTCAACCTCGGGATCGTTGAACACTCGGTTCCTACCCGATGGATGCGGCACCATCAGAAACGACTCGATGCCGGCTCGACGTAGAGCTCGAGCAGCGAATCCACCGAGTGCGATGATCCGATCAAATCCCGATGACACTTCGCGAAGAAACTCGAGATCAACGTTCCTCTGATGAAATGTACCAGAATCTTGTAGTACATTTACGAAGCCGAAGTACCTGGTACCCGCTGCATCCATCCACCTAGTGAGTCTAGCAAGTGCGCCACGATGTGGAAATCCGACCCAATGGCCCGGCCACCCAGATGGATTCATTCCTACTACAAGTACCATGATGTTTAGCCAGTAATCAGCCGCAGCGACTGCTGCTCAGTCGACTCTGTTTCTGTGTTCTGCACGTGAACCAACTTAACACCAGCTTCCACTAGCATCTGCTTTGCCAGTTCAGTCGATTCTACCCACCGTGCACTGGCAGCCTGGCTGTTCGTTCTACACACAACACACTTGATACCGGACTGAATGACCGCCTTCGCACACTCGTGGCATACGTGAAGACCGTATACGTACATTGTCGCACCGTAGAGCGACGCACCCGACAACGACGCGTTAAAAATACAGTTGAGCTCCGCGTGAACGGTATATTTCAACTTCTGCTCGCGGTCCTTGTATCGCTCGGCATCGTCGCGTACGCCGCGTGGGAATCCGTTGTACCCCTGAGCAAGGATCTGTCCATGATATGGATTAACGGCTACGGCGCCGACCCGTGTAGATGGATCCTTCGACCATCGAGAGCACTCCTGGGCTATAGAAAGGTATCTATTGTCCCACTTCGACAGATGCTCAGGTTTCATAGTTTCATTGTATCCTATCGAGCTTAGGTTGTCAATTGTTCTCGCAACAGATTTGAGTCGATGAACTTCAGTGCCTCATCGAACGTTCCAAAGATACGGTGACTGTGATACCGAAGCCCTGGGCATGGTTAGAAGTCCATCTCGGATTCAATCGGTTTGCGGTCGTTCTCTGGCAGCAGGTTGATTGCCATTGCGATACGGCTTGCCCAGCCTTCAGAATTTTGGCCACATCCTCTTCGGAGATCGACAGCATGCGCCCTCAATTAAGATCAGTGCGCTGACGCTACTTTGAAATTAGGGGTTTTTCAAGCCAAATCAATGGACTATGGCGATGGATTAGCGGGCGGCCCGCCCTATTGCCGCTTCGGGTCGGTCAAAAGGTAGCGCAGCGCCGTCAGCACCCGGCGCGGGTTGCGCCGGTGCATGGCCATGGCCACAGCCGCACTCGACAAGTTGCCCGTCAGGCAATCGAACGCTATAGATTATTCCTGCGCCGTCGCTGTTGACGTGCTCGCGTTTGCAAACGAGGGCTTTCTTACTTGTCATAGTCGGGTTTCCGTCTGGGCTAATGGGTGGCTTGGATGTTCCATTCACTCATGGCAGAAACACTTCGCCAATTGATCCTGGTCGCCAGCGTAGGCGATGACTTCGACCAACTCGCGCAGGATGTAGCGCGCGTGCGTGCCCGCAAACTGGCCGCCGTGTCGCTCATCCACCGTTTCGATGGCGAGCCTATGCTCGGTTCTGAGTGCATGAACGTAGGCCGACCATCGCGGGCCGGGATTGTCAATCGGCGTGCAGCCGCGCTCGCCGGCCATGATCAATTCACACAGCGCCCAGGCATCACGACCGACTACCGTGAAGGTGCAGCCGTTCACACATCGGGCGATGATTCGCAGGCGCCTACTCATGGGCGCCGCCCATGCCGACAAATGCCGCCTCCTGGTCGTCGAAGTCGAACGGCTTTTGCCGCTGGGCGGCATCTCGTGCTATCTCGGCGAGATGGTAATTCGCTACGAGATCGAAGTGCTTCTCGTATATATGAAGGCTCCCGACATTCCAGTAGATGACTCCGGGCTCGACCTTAAGCTGTGCCGCTAACATATCGCGAACGTACTTCTGCCACGCGAAGTCGTTCTTGTATCCGTAGACGACGTCGTTCGACCGCATCTGGACGACGGTCTCGAGCAAGCCGTCGCGAATCATATACTGCACGGCGTTCGTGCACATGAAGTCACTCTTACCGCCAGCGTCGAAGTCCACCCACATCGACGGGCGAGTGTAGATCATGACTGCGCGACGCGAACTTGGGTTACGCGTTAACTCTGTGACGACATTATGATACTGTTTATAGTTATCGGTGTGCCAAATACACCATCCGTAGTTGGAGTTGATCTCTCCGGTTGGTGACGCCGCAGCTGTCCACGCCTGCGGCGCCGCGTGGCCAGGCCCGGCGCCGCGTGGAATGTCATGAATGTTGAGCGACATCGAGCGATACCACTCTAACTCGCGCTCGATATAATCCGAGTTCACCGTACCAAATATGGACGGCTCATCGGCTACAAATGACGCGCTCCTAATCTCCAGCATCTTACAGCCACTGCGATCAGTCACAAACTCATTCACTGGAAAAAGTTTTTCCAGTAGGCCTAACTGATACAGTGTTCTGAACCTATCGCGAATGTCCTGAACCGTATTAGTTTTCATATAGTCGAACTCCTTACAATTTCCTATTGCAGGTCTGCTGGTTCGGCCTGACCGGCAGACCAACGATACTATTGTCAACTACACTCGGTTGAGCCTTTGGCCTATTGAGAAAATCCCTATCCGGTGTCTGTCCCTCCATTCGACCATTGATGTACGACACGAAGAATGCTGCGTAATTGATGAGGTCACGTGCCGAGTCGTCCAGTGACTCGAAGTTCGGTTTGTACGTCGGATCGCTCTGTATCGCGCCGATCACCGACCTGATACGAAGGAGCTTCATGTTCATTATCTCTGCGATCGTCAGGCATCCCGACGGATAGTACGAGGCCTGGCGAATGTCAGACATCTTGTTCTGATAGTCACGTGCCTTTCTCTTCTGGAGCTCGGCACACTCTTTCAGAACTGTGACTGAATACGGGTCTGGAGACTTGGGTGTCGATCCGTCGTCTGGAGACTTGCATTCTACACTGTCCACATTCTTGTTAGGTGGGTACTGAGAAGGTTCACTGTCCAAGCTACCGCCACCGCTGTTCACGAACTCAATATCCGATGTCTTAGTCCCTACCTTGGTGGGTGGGTAACACGATGCCATAGCGCGACGCATCATATTATTCATATTGTCCTGTACCGCTGAACGCTTCTTAATTTTCGAAAACATCATGACTCCTTCCTTGGGGTTCGAGGTTTGATATGACCGATGTTATCGTCATGCATCGGCGGAATCCATCCAGGCGGTTTTATAAGGTCGGGCAGACAGAATGGATTTGGTCGACCAGGCTTCACTCCGATGCATTTCGTCATGTTGGCCCTAAGAACCTCAGACCACGCCCTGTTGGCATCGACTCCCATACTATCGAGCGTACCGATGGCGAAGACGCAGATGTCGATCAATGCGTCGATTACGTCCTCCGGCTTTTCAGCCAGCTCGAGCTCGCGAACCTCCTCCCTGACGCAGGCGATTCTGAACTCGAGCATTTTTGCGAGTTTGTCATCATCGAACTTCGACATGATCTCGTCGATGCCATAGTGACGATGCATATCCCGTATGTCACGAACCCAGTCCCCAGATGATGTACAGTACATCACATCATCGTCATCAATCATTTCCGACCGCTCCTTCGCTGCTGTAGTGCGTACTTTCGTTTTGCCATCTCACGGTGATACGCTGTGGCCCTAGAGATGTAGTCAATGCCGTCAAGCCCATCAATCTCGTGTTGAAACAACCTAGCTGTATAGCCGCTATATGAAAATGTCGCGACCTCACCGAGCACGTCGGAGTATCGCACCCTGATAGACCGCGGTCTCTTTATCCTGACCAACATACCGGGGGTGTGAGCGTCCGACTCATCATAATACACCATTTCCAGCGAAGAGTCAACCACAACTGGATTGAAGATGACGATAGTCGCTGCAGGTTCGTTGAAGTTGCCGATAGCAAATACTCTAACACTTACGCCTAAGTGTGGTGCGGAGATACTGTGTACCCTAAGATCGCGACCACGATCTACTAGAAGTCTAGCTAACGAGCGCGCGTCGTAGTCCCCACACACGTTCTTGGTGAAGTCCCACGACTCGTACTGTGTCGGAATGCACCTAGGTGTAGTCACACGACGTACTTTCTTCTGTACTCCTCGATCATCTCCAGCACACCCTCCGTGAACCTAACACGCGGCATCCAGCCAACACGCTGGAGACCCACCGAGTCCAACAGTTTTGACTTGGCGCCGTTCGGCATCGACAGATCGTACTTCGTAGCAATGGTACCTGGCGGCACTTTAGCCATCGACTTGACGATCTCGGCCAGCTCGCTGATCGCGATGTCATAGTTGACCCCGACATTTACCGCACTTGGTTCTGCGTATTCCGCCGCTAGGTCGCCGATGCCGATCCTGACCATCGCGTTCGCTGCGTCGGAGACGTGGAGAAATTCGCGACGCGCAGATCCGTCACCCCACAGAGTTATGTGGTCGTCGCCGCGCCGCATAGCATCGACGACCTTTGCGACAGTCGCAGCTAGGACGTGACCGTCTGCTGAAAAGTCGTCGCCAGGGCCGTAAAGGTTTGGTAAAATGAACGTTTTGTAGTTTAGATCAAATTGATAGCGAATGTACTTACACATCTGCATACCAACGATCTTTGCGAGCGCGTATCCCTCATTAGTGAGTTCGAGCGGGCCAGTCAAAACATCTGACGGATGCAGTCGTCGATTGAGATTGGTCGGAAACACACACGATGAGGAGATGTAAAAATACGCATGCACTCCAGCGCGCCTCGCTGCGTCGATCGTCATAGCGAGGCGAACGTTGTCGACGAGGAATCCATATTGATCCTTTGCATTCGATGCGATACCACCGACCCTAGCGGCACAGTCGTACACCGCCACACAGTCCTTCGCAACGATCGTCATCGCCCGTCTCTGATCTGCTGGGTCTCTGAGATCAAATCCTCGATCTCGAGAAAACTCCACGCAATCGTGACCGCTAGTATTAAGTTCTTTGACCAGAGCGCTACCAAGCATGCCAGCCGAACCAAGTACTGCTACGCGCATCACACACCTCCCTTTTCATGCTCCAGAAATTTCTGAAGCATGACGCCAAGGTAGTCGATCTCATTCTTAAGATTGTGCCCAGTATTGCCGAAGAACATTGCGTTCGCGTCGATGTCATCGGCATTCTTAAAGTAGCCGTTCTGGAGTGAATGGTCGATATTCGAGAGCGTACAGTCACCCTCATACCGGTTCAAACCATTAGCTATCACAGTACCGAAGTTTCTAGCCATCGGCTGTCTAAGGAAGTTGCCAGTGATCACGGGTCGTGACTCGATTCCATTCCTTGCTAGGTATCGTGCTAAGGCATTCCTGCGACCCTCGTATAGCGGCTCGACGTGCAGCGGAAGTCCATACCACGTGTGACCGATGCGCGCAGGATCGCTGATAGTTTTGAACGTTTTGACTCGATTTATTACATTCATAAAAAACATACTATTCGCTTTACGATGCACCAAAAATTCCTTTGCTCGACCGAGCTGCACGAGACCCACAGCGCCTTGAATCTCGGTCGGTCGCATACAGTAACCCGGCAGAATGAAGGTAAACTTGTCATTGAAGTCTGGTTGTCGAATGTTCCCGTTGAACGTCTGCAGTAGTCTATCACTTCTTAGGTCACGAATCCAACCATGTGCGCGGAGACACCGCACACAGTCGGCGACACCCGAGTTCCTAGCCACCACCATTCCACCCTCCATAGTGTTGAGGTGGTGACTAAAAAAGAACGACCACGTCCCAACGTCGCCAGCGAATCCGCACCAGTTGGTATCAGGAAGATTGTACTCGTACGACCCAAACCCCTCGCAATTATCTTCGATAAGAGCCAACCCATGTCGATCGCAAAAGTTTCGAAGTACCGTAAGTTGCGGCGGTCGACCAAGCACGTTTACTGCGACGACAGCGCGGGTGCGTTGAGAGACAAACTTATCGAGGTTGGTTATGTCAATGACGCCATCAGCATCGACGTCGACAAAGACTGCAGTCAGCCCGAGCTGTACTAAGGGTGCGTATGTAGTCGACCAACCGACAGCTGGTACTATGACCTCATCGCCACGACTCCAACTCTGAGTAATGAATAGTGCTGAGATGGCTAAAAGGTTTGCTGATGATCCAGAGTTGACCATCACGGCCTCGTGCGTCAACTCTCTTTTATGCCACTTTACGAACTCGTACTCGAAATTTCGGACCGCTGCACCCATCGTTCTGTTCCCAGAACGAACAGTGCGATTAACTGTCTCATACTCTTCCTCGCCCCAGGAGTCGAATGCTAGAGGATACTTCATGGCACCATCCTCGAGAAGTTAGCGTTCTTTTCAAAACGTACTACGTTCTTAAACCTATCCAGCAATGTGTCGCCACGGTGACTGATGACGAATGCGTTTGTGTTCTCGAGACTCTTAAGCAGCTTCATGAACTCATCACAACCGACGCTGTCGAGCGAGGAGTCAAACACCTCGTCGAGCACGAGGATGTTGGTGTTGACACTGTTCTTAGCTTTCGCTATAGCACGCCACGTAAACATTAGCGCGAGGTCTATACGCATGCGCTCTCCCTCAGAGAACGAATCGTATGTAAAGGCATCGCGATGGCGCGACAGGATTCGCTCCTCAAACGTCTCGTTAAGTTCAAACTTCACAAAGAAGTCCATTGCTGCAAGGTACTTATTCACCATCACATTGATGATCGGGACGTAGAGACCAATGATCTTCGCCTTGATACCCGAATCCTTAAGTGCAATCGTGGCGACCTCGTGCAGCATCTGTACATTGAGTAGCTGCTCCCTCTCCGCGGTCAACGAGTCGAGTTGTGTTTGTAATTTGTCTACCTCACTATGAGACTCTGTTCCGACGCGCTTTACGACGTCGGCCATCTTTTGGGCGATGAAGTCAATCTCACGGCGCTGTCCCTTGACTAGTACCTGGTACTCGTACTTCTTTCTACCAAGCTTTGCAACTTCTTGCATAACATCGTCATATTTAGAACATATTGCTGCAAGTGATTTGAGATCGACACCGATCTTGCTGACAGCCACGTCAAGCTCGTGAGTTTTATCGCCCAAGTGCTTAATCCTCTTCTCTCGCACTAACTCATCGATCGACTGATCGCACGTTGGACAGATCGACGTGTTGCTGAAGAACTTCATTCTATCACCGAGCCTACAGTTCTTCTCGCGCAACTTTTCGTCCAACTTATATAGCTCATTGTATGTCTTACGCGTCTCCTCAGTAAAATCGGCCACTGACTGTGTCAGCGACGCAATGTTGGCGTCGATCTTCTCGATGATACCCATCGTACTTTCTAACGCAACGTTAGCAGCATCGAGCTCAGCCTTGTACTTTGAAACCTCCTCGTCGACAGCCACACTCTCGCGACGAACTCTCTCCCGCTCGGCATCCAACTGTGCCTTGACGACATCTGCGTTTCTGGAGTTTTCGAGAACACGAACGTTATGTATCACTATGGTGTCGCGCAATATCGACGCCATGACTGAAAAGACCTTGATGTCTAGAACATCTTCGATGACGTCGCGCCGAATGTGCGTCGGTAACTGCATGAAGGGAATATACGAGGATGCGCCGAGTACCACGACCTGAGTGAAGATCTTCATATCTAGCTTTAGTATGTTTTGCTCGAAGTTAGACTGGACCTCCTTTACAGATCCTTCGTGATGACGCTCGATACCGTCAACCACGATCCTCAAGAAGTTCGGTGAGATGCCACGCGACACGGTGCACTTTCGTCCATTTGACGTAAAGTCCACTTCTACCACGCAATCACGCTCGTTGATACTGTTGACTAGCTGGTCGCGCTTAACGTTCCTAAATGGCTTTCCGAACAGACCAAAGCACAGCGCGTCTAGCATGGTCGACTTTCCAGATCCGTTCGGCCCAATCACGAGAGTATCAGTATACTCATCGAGCCGCATCTCTGTAAAGTGATTGCCGGTGGACATGAAATTCCGCCACCTAACGGCACTGAATGCTATCACTCCACATTCTCCGTCGACACGGCCTTCACGTACAAGGTCTTCAGCAGTGTCTCCAGAGCTGTTTTATCGACCCGGTATGTCTCCATAGCACTTACGTATCCAGCGATTATCGCTGGAGTATCCTCGGCATTTTCGACAGCCGACGCATCGCTCACGAGGTCCTTGTTGTTATGATCATCGACAACCTGCACATCGTATGGTCCAGCATTAACAAGGCCCTCGATGTACGTCTCGAATGCCGCAGGTGACGTTTTATTTATCACAACTACTTTGACAAATGTGTTTCGAAACTGGGTGAAGTCGACAACCTCGGCCGGCCCAGACCCATCGTCGTACCACAATTTACGAAACATTCGTTGATTGTTCTGAACATACTCAAACTCACGGGTGTCCGTGTCGAAAACGTGAAATCCGCGGGTGTCGTCATAGTCCGCCCATGTCATCTCGTACGGTGCGCCAAGGTAGTGAATATTTCCAGCCGTCGTCTTTCTGTGAAAGTGACCTGAGGCCACGACGTCGAACTTATCAAACATCGTCCTATCGAAACCATCGTTACACGTTACCCCACGATACATCTCGAACCCTCTGATCTCGAGATGCCCGAACATCATCTGCGCCTTGCTAGAGTTCATTACCTCAGTGGACCGTCCGACGTTTCCTGAGTGGATCCATGGCATCAATAAAATCTGACACGAATCGTACGCTACTTCCGTGGCTTCAGGAAATACTCTGACGTTCGACGACTCCCTGCCGACGAGCTCCCACATAGCATTGACGTCATTGCTGTTGCGTAGGGGGGCATCGTGGTTTCCGACCACGAAGTCATACCTATACCCACGACTCAGCCCGGGCTCAATGAAGCTAGTTCTGAACCGCCTCGCCGTTACATAGTTGACATACTTTCTTCTGTCGACGACGTCGCCGAGATGCAGTATGTGTTCTATACCATGCTTCTTGAGGTACGGAAAGAACTGCTGCTCATAGTAGCGCGTAAAGTAGTCAAGAAACTCCGGACTATCGTTCCTGACACCCCAGTGCGTATCAGTGATGACTGCAATGCGCATGGTTATAATAATATCTCACTTCTTAATCAATGTCAACCGTGCCTCTCGACGCTCGCGAACCGACTTCTCAAACTTATGGATAAACTCGTCTATCTTCACACTCGACTCCTTAGTTGTCACAACATCACCTGCTTCTATACTACCATCAGTCACCTTACCGTCCTGCGTCGAATACATCTCGCCCACGGCCTGTGCATTGCGCGTCATGATGAACTTTACGTAGAGCTCCTTCTTCTCAACATAGATTCGTCTTATGAACGCGCGCATGATGGAGAGACTAAAGTACCAGAACGGATTCTTAGACTTCTCGGGATCGAAACTTGATACAGCGCGGATGCCGTTCTCAATGCCGTCGAGAATCATCTCGTCTTTGAATGGATAGTTAATAAAGTTTGCGCGCCTGGCTATGCTCGTCGATAACTCCACTATCGCTGACGCTATGTCGTTCGGAACTTTAGGTCTATCCTTTCCAGCCGCGGCAGCTGCCGCACAGACAGCCCGGTACTTAACAAGGCTTGCATAGATTGCAGCCTTGTCAAAATAGTAATTTTTCTTTCTTTTTGTGGTTGACATTTCATTCCTTTGTGATATAATTGTACTGCGTACATCGGTTGGGGTGGAGTACTAGTTGATTGTGTTGCTCGTCGGTGTGGCTAGTTGTGCGATTAGTTTAACACGACGATTTTCCTGAGGAGCGTCGATCACTGCTGCAGCAATGATACGCGATTTAAAGATTTGAATCGGTGCGTTTTCAGTTATCTGACTCGACGGCAACCACGGCATTTGAATAGTTTTTTCAATTTGATTGATACCGTCAAAGTACCTCATGAATCTGACTACATGATCGGCTATCACGTAGTCGTCCGTCTCCATGATGACGCGAGCCGATATGTCGACTTCACCTTCTAACTTGAACACTACGAAATGATTGTGGCCAAAGTGCGCGATTGCCGGACTGTTCACAGTCGACTCCTGTGCCGGACTGTTCACAGTGGACTCCTGAGGCTTTTTCGTTCTCTTCATAGCACAATCTCCGTCACTGGCCTAAGGTCGAATGCGTGGGTGGTATACTTAAAACCCTGCTCCGCATACATCATCATTCTATTCATCATATGGTTCAGTGTATAGTTCTTCGGATCGCGATCGGACGTTCTGAGGTCGTCGACGATGTCGTAAATCCTACACAACTTCTTATCAGCGTGTACGCGTAGACCGCGGCCGATAGACTGTAGTACCCTGACGCGACTCTTCGTCGGGCTGGCCATGACGATGTTCGAGACGTTGCGAATGTCGACTCCGGTGGAGAACACTCCGTAGCTAGCGACCACGACGGCGTCGGACGACGAAGTGACTTCCGCTCGCACCGCTTCTCTGTACTCGGCTGGAGTCTCACCGGCGACGTAGAGTGTGCGACGGCCGGTTGCTGCAATTGCGTGACGCAGTGCGGCTCCGTGATCCAGCCGTTGAAACAATACGATTGAGTTGCCGTGAAGTTCCTTCACAAGGTTGGCTATAAACTCGGTGCGCTGGATCGATGCGATGATGTACTCGAGCTCCGACCAGTAGTCGTCTTCGATTAGTGTGATGCCGTGATGTTTTAGCATGACTACGATAACGTGTAGGTTCGATACTATTCCGCGATCGATGAGCTCGGTCGTAGTCGCGACGGTGTACACTGGACCGAACAATCCCTCGCTCTGAAGTTCGTTGACCTGAACTCCGTCCAGCGTGCCGGTCATTCCAATCCTCACCGGTACGTCGTGTAACCGATTCATTAGTTCGATAAGACTTTTTGCCCTGAATAGGTGTGCCTCGTCGCCGATCACTATGTCGAACCCACGCAGTGCATCTGGTGACTCTGCGTGCGCGGATTGCCACGTCGTGACGGTTACCGGGGCGTCGGCGTCGGAATCGTCAGACGCTCCGGCATGGGAATGCACCCTCCTCACCTCTCCGTCGAAACCATACGATGCAAAGTCCTTGGCCATCTGCTCCACTAGACCTACTGTAGGCACGATGATTAACGTTTTCCCGCCGTACCACCTATGAAGAGTGTATGCTATCAGTGACTTACCAGACGCCGTCGGCGAGACGAGGAGACATCGCCCAGTTCGAACTGATGCCTCCACCGCATCGACTTGATGCTCGTGAGGTTGAAATGGTAGTTCGAGCCCACGCATAAACTCTACAACAACCTCCCGCGTGACACTGTGTGGCTTAAACCTTTCGTCTATAGCTACGTCAAGCCCATGTTCCTTAGCCATCGAAGCTATACGCCACGCTAGGCCGGAGAACGTGGTATTATTTCTTGTATCCAGTAAGCGTATACGCCCATCCCAGTGACGATATCTTCCGCCACGTCTACGCATAAATGCAGCGTTCGGTGCCTCGAATGTCAGTGTATCGCGCAGGTACTGAATGAAGTCCTGAGGACCGTCCAGGTGAATCCTCGCCTCGTTGACGGCCTCGATGCTCAGCGTCTCGGTCACACGCCACCCATGAACTTCTTCCACTCGATGGCATTGCGTATCTGATAACCGCGGTCACGTATTCCGCGAACTATCTCCTGCAGAAGCTCCACTAACTCAATGGCGTTGTCGAGATCTGAGTCAAGCTGTATCATCTTCTCGTCGGCTTCGACTATGCGGTCGATCTCTGACTTCATGATTCGCAGTGGGTACGGCGATCGCTCGAGTATCTGCAGCTCCGAGCTGCTGGCCCTACCTGTGTAGTATGATCTGAGTATATTCGCCAGCCTTCTCCGATTTCGCTGCAGTGCGTTCGACTCCCGCCGTGCATCGGACAATATACCGACGTACTTCGAGTGTAGGTTTGGAATGCGTAGCGCCTCTGAGTCTAGATTGACGTCATCAACCTTAGAGTCACTTTTCCACTCTTGGACTATTGCTTCGGCGCTAGGTACCATAATGTCCATAATAAACCTATCTGTGTACTAAGTCAACCGAGTCTTAGGTCTTAGATCCTCTGTATCTCGAACCGCCTGTATCTAAAGCTGACGGTTGACTCCAGGTACGCCGCATCCTGGTACGTTGAATCGAACATCAGTTCGCTCAATGACGTCGGAAAGCACCCGTAGAAGAACACGTTCAGATTGACGTTTCTCGCACTGTTGAGAATCTGTAGCGTCGCATCAGACTTCATTCTACTGACGGATTCCTCGCGCGTGTCTGGGAACACCTGACTGACAGGTGACGTCACGAGTTTTCGAGTCTGCTCGAAGTCTATAGGTCGACCGAGTCCCTGCATCCAGTCGTATAGTTCTATCCAATTGCCTAGGTTCTCGTCGACCTTGAACTTTATCTGCATCTCGTTGTAGACGAGCTTATCACCAGGCTGCGGAATGTCGCCGAACGGGGTGGCTACGCTGACTCCCCCGAGGGAGACACCAGGAAGTATGGCGGACTGACAGAAGTATACCGTCTTCGGCGTACGCCTCAGGATGAACCTAAACGCTACGCCGGATAGATAGTTGACGTTTGACGGTTGGTTGTCTAGCGCGCCCATCGCTCAATCAGCTCAAATGTGATGCTAGGGATTCGTGGCCAACACCACGATGAGTGTCATTTATCATAGTGTCAATATGCGTCCCACGAGCATTTTATACCTCCCGTAATACAGTAAGAAAAAACCCGGCGGGACATGTCCCGCCGGGTTTCTGTCCTTAGGTTTTAGTCCCAGGGACTACATCAGGTTGGTGACGGCCACGAAGCGGTAGTAGATGTTAGCGTTGTTTCCGCCCGCCGCGCCCGACTTGGGAGCAGCTGTAGCACCACCCGTAGCGAACGGGTTGTTGACGATGCCGTACCGAGTCTTGAAGCCGATCTTCGGCTGGAAGGTGTTCTCGCCGACGGCACGCACCATCTGGAGCGGGACGTACGGGCAGTAGAACAGTCCTGCGTCGAAGCTCGACGTACCCTTGTAACCGATCGTCGCGTACTGCTTGCCGCTTGAGCTCGAGAAGTACGGGTCGATATAGACCTTTACCCTTCCGTTCAGCACGCCGGCGAAGGTGTTGCCGGTGTCGTCGACGGTCAGAGCTGCGTTGAGCGCCGGAGTGTAGTCGAGCACACCCGCCATCTGCAGAGCCGACGCGAGGTCGCTCGAGCAGAGGAGGATGTTACCCTTGCCCCGACGGGTCGCCTTCGCGATCTGGTTGGCTTCGCGTTCGATCTGCATGACCAAACCCTTGAACTTCTCGACCATCCAGCGGCCGTTGGAATCTACGTCAAGGTTGAACGTGCCGGTCGAAGCGACATTTTCCTGCGCGCCCGGAGTGGCCGCGTAGTTGATGGTACGAATGACCTCGCGGTTGATGTCCGTCAAGATTTCCGCAGCGAGGATGTTTGAGAGCTCAGTCTCGGCGTCGAGACCGTGAATTGCCTTCAGGTCCTGCGCGAGTTCCATGGTGTACTCGGCCTTGAGGGCGCGAGTCACCGCGGTGACGGCGATCTTCTCGATGGAGAACGCCATCTCCTGGAACGCGTTCGTGCTGCCGTCGCCGAGTGATTCACCCCTTGCCGTCGTCATACCGGTCGACACGGTGTAGCCGGTGCCGGTGGAAGCGATGGTGCGGGTGGTCGGGTCGTTCGACGACTGCGACTTACCAGAAGTGGTGTTGGCGACGATGAACTGCGACGCAGTGTTGCCGGCTGCCGACGCGGAGAACGTGGTGTTGGCCTCGTTGAACAGGGCCTCGGTACCAGACTGTGAAGTGTAGCGCGAACGCATCGCGAAGATCAGGCCCGTCGGACCAGTCATCGGTTGGACGCCGCAGATGTCGTACGCAATCAGGTTCGGCATCGAACGACGAACCAGGCTGATCAGCACTGGGTCGAAGATGTCGATGCTACCGTCAGCCGCCGTCGAGCTCGAGGCTCCCATCGCGTTGGCTGGCGCCGCCTCACCGAGGAGGGTCGTTCCGCGATAGCCACCAGAACCAATGGCGTCGGCCGTCGACGCGATCTGCTGGTTCTCTAGCAGCTGGGCGATGACGTTCCGACGATGAACGTCCTGGATCTTTGGGAGATCGGCGTTCTCTAGAACAAGCTTCCACTTGTTGACTAGCGCCTGAATGTCCTGCATGGTGTTCTCTCTCCTCTGCCCCTGCTCAGGGTAAAATGTTGCGGAACGTCCGCCCTTGCATTACTATTTATCATAGCCTAATTCTTCGTTAGGCTGACCTAATAGACTTGCTAATGTACTCTGCGTAGCGAGCTACGGTCGGATCAGTGACAGAAGGCTTTTTGTCACCGTCGTCCTGCTCGTCGAGCTGCTCGTCGAGCTGTGTGGTCTTAAGTGACGGCTTATTCTCTTTGACGGCCGTCTTAACGACGAAGTTCTCCACCGGGTCGTCGATTTTATCGCGAAGCTGATCCGGATCGTCGTAGTCGATGTTCTCGACTAGTCCAGCGAGCTTCGACGCCTGTACGTCGCTCAGCGAGTACTCTCGACGAGCCTCATCGAGCGCTGCGACGCGATGAAGCTCGTCGAGTTTCGATCGTAGATCGACATTCGACTCAAGCTCAGCATTGAGAGCATCCTCGAGTTCGTCGTTGCGAGCTCCGAGCTCGTCGACGACATCAATCTTGTCATCGGGAACGTCGATGTAGTGTTCGACGAACACTTGGCGCAGCTGCGCCATGAAGCTCTCCGCCAACTCGGCGCGAATCGAGCTCTCGATCGCTACCTGGTTGTCCTCGAGCCACTTTTCGGTGACGTAGTTCAGATACTTGTCGATCTGATCGACGAGTTCCTCGGTGATCTCCTGACCAGCGACGCCGGCGCTCTCCTCGATACTCGAGGTTACCTCGCACAGCTTCTTGTTGACAGCAGTCACGAGTGCAGTCTCGAACATGTCTCGAGCGCGAGAGCGAAAATCGTCGTCGAACTGCTCGCCGTCGAACAGCGCATCTACATCGCCCGATAGCTCAGCTACATCCTCGCGAGTTACCTTAGGTGGCTGTGAAATGACAGACGAACCCTGCTTCAGCTGCGCCTGCTCTCCGGCTGGTACTCCAGCCACGAGCGACGAATAGGCCTTCTTAAGGCCATCCTTGTCCATGGACGATACCTTGGACACAATGGCGTTCAGTAGCCCAGCCTTTGTACCTGGTACCTTGACTGCTGTCGGCGACGTCACGACCGGCGACTTTTCACCACTGGCGTCGCCGCCTGGCGGAGTAACCGTCTTCGTCTGTGGGTCCGGAACGCTTGCCTTGACCCCGTAGCTAGCGTCGAACTCGTCGAGCTGCGTTTGTACTTCCTGTCGCTTTGTCATCGCTCCGGTCTCTCCGTGGATGTTTAATGGTCCACCGTGGATATTTATACCAATGATGATTTACATACCTCGACGCGTTGAGTCGAGAAACTTTGAGAACTCACGCAGTGCGTTCTCACGTAGCTGCTGCATCCCCATGCGACGCATACTTCTACGCTGCTCCACGACGGCCTCGACGCTCCAGTGGCCGGTCGACTCGTCGTAGAGCCACTCATGCCCCTCCATGACTCCCTTAACGAAGGCCATCGGCGCGCTCGGGTCTGCCACAATGTCGGCAGCGCTCGCGAGCTTATAGTCAGGCTGCACCTCCATGATGCCAGTCTTCACCTCACGTAGCGATCCCATTCCACGCGACGACACACCGAGCCGTGCGCCCTCGTCGAGTAGATTGCGCGCGATGTTTCCGTACGGAGTATCCATCAGCTTCGCGCGCCCGACGAAGTTGTTTCCATCTTGTTCGAGGCTGCGAATCATGTGGCTGACGCGCTCGAGGTTGATTGTCGGACCTGCTGGGTGACCCAGCTCGCCGTACGCACGGTTCTCCGCGATGTACTGCTTCTTATAGTTATCGACTGCTGGCTGCAGCACCGTCATCGGGTAGAGGCGGCCGTTCTTGTTCTTAACGGCGCCCTGCATAAAGACGCCCTCGATGTAGTAGCACTTCTTTCCGTCTGCCGCGGCCTCGGTGACGACCCTGACAGACGACTCATCGCAGATTTCGCAGATCAGCTTCATGTTAGTACTGCGAGCCTCCAGTGACGCTGGTGCGCTTATGAAGCTTGACGACTAGGCTGGCGACGCCGGCGCCATTCTTTGTGACGACGACATTCGCGGCGCTCTCGCCGCCGGTCTCGAGCTGAATGCCGGCGTCCTGGTACTTGAACGTCGCTACGCCCGACAGCTGCAGAACGGTATTCCCACCGCGCTTGACGGTATACGTAACGGCGTTCGCCGCGGCGACCATCACTGTACTGATCCACATCTCGTTGACGGTCTCGCCGGCGCTGTTCGCCGACACCGTGGTGTTCGCAGAGTTAAGCTGCACATGTCCGCCGCTCTCGAAGATCGCGGTGACGTATCCGCCCTTGACTCCCTTACTAACTACTCTGTTCGTCGACATACCGTTGTATCCTGTGTTACCGTTCTCATTTTCTAGATAGAACGAATTGTTGAGATAGTATCCCCACGCATTACCGTATGGTGGATCTCCAACCCAGTCCTGTGCGCCAGGCGATTCGCCTGGATAGTCTTAGACTATGCGGTACAGTTTTCCGATTGCGGCGCCGACTCTACTACTCGAGTCTCGCGCGACTGGAGCAGGACTTGCTCCCTGAACGTTCTGAATGCCATCCTCGGGCCGTTATTCTTATCGTATCTCACAGCGCTCGGGGAGGTTCGAACGACCGCTATGTCGCCGTCCCTCTGGTCGCCGCGGCGCCGCGGGGTCTGACTAACTTCCCCAGTGGTGCCCTGCGACGATGTTCTAACGTGCTGGTCAACCTTGGAGAGCTCACCGTTATACGGCTGGTGCGCGGCATGCTGAGTTTCCCCCTTGTGTGTGTCTTCCTGATCCTCCGGGTACTTCGTCAGACGTACCGGGTGATCGTCCTTGAAGTCACGCTCTCCCGCAGCGCGCGGTTCCAACTTCTTGTCCGGATTTGGTAGGCGCTTATTCGTCTTGATGGCTCTTACGCCCGACTCCCCGTCGAGCGCTCCTACCATCGCTGCTTCCTTGACGGTAGCGAGTTTATTTGGTAGTGGGTAGGAATGTTTCGAGAGCTCTGCATCGAGAGATTTTGGATCATAGTGAATCTGCATCTTTGGTGATCGGTATAAGTCTACGTCCACAGCATATGTGCGTCTCGCCCTGCTAACGTGCACGAGCCGTGTAGGTATCGATGCATGTGTTAAGCGCGTTGTTTTAGCGTAAAGTCCCGGGACTTTGCCGCGCGGCACGTCGACGAGGTACCCATGCTTCTTCGCGACAGCGACAAAGTCGTCGTGGTGGAAATTCTCGTTCATCTATGCAGATCTCCTACTTTCGTATACAAGTCGTTGTCGAACATCAGGCTGCCTTGTACGGCGCGCTCGGTGTCGATCAGATTAGTCACCTTATCCTGCAGTACTCCGACGATCGCGTCGTTGAACGCTGCGGCGTTGCCGTCGCGAAGAGCCTCGAGTCCAGAGTGAATTTGACTGGTTGAATCGTTCATTTTCGTTGACTCCTCGTGCACTATAGTTTCTCTTTTCTTTCTTGCGGCAACTTCTCTTTTTAGTCTTTCTTGATTAAGTCGCTCTAGTGTTTGAAATTCTTTTCTCTCACCTGTACTAAAGGCATTGCCACCATCTCTAAGCCGTCTTAAATAATCATGCCGTTCGGCATCGTAGGTCAGAGGATTGGCAACGACTAGTCGTTGCCTTGGACTTGTATCTTTAGGGGTGCCACCGCCAGGCTTACTACCGCCAGCCCGACCATAAATTCGCGGTCCGGCAGTTCGGAACCATCGACCTTCGGCCACATTTTGCTCTTCCGCCACATCATCGGCGCCGCCGCGACGTGCCGGCACGACGTCGACGTGCCGACCCTTCTGTCTGTGCTCGACCTCACGAAAAATTGCAGCCTGCTGCGTGGCGTCGGCTTGGATGAAGTAGCGCAAAGGATTGGCCACAAACTTCTTCCAGTCCTCCTTACTCAGCTCCGGTAACCGGAAGGAGTCGATGTTGTATAAGGAGCGGACCATGTTCAGAAATCTTGCTTTATCCATGGGCCTAGCTCTGTTGATGGTACCCATGCTGCAGCATGAGGTTGTGATAGTTGACGAGTCGAGTTGCTACGGTACCACTCAGTGGATGTGGGTGGTGGGTGTACTGTGCATGCTCGGGGCCGTGAGCTCTCTGCCACATAGTGACGTGCGTGTGCAGATGACGAAGGGCTGCTTCGCGGCTGCCCCCGCGCTGCACTGAATAATGTCGTATGGAAGTTTCGTCGAGCTGCATGGTCTATTTATCCTTTGGGAATCCGCCATTACCAACTTTCTTCAGCGCACTAGCACGCAGTTTTTTCTGCTGAGGTTTCTGCGGTGGTCCAGCCTGTTTCATAAACGGTGAAGGTGGACCAGTCTGATCGTCTGTTTGCTGCGGTGGACCAGTCTGATCGTCTGTTTGCTGCGGTGGTCCACCCGGTGGTCCACCGGAAGTCATTCCAGCAGCCTGCGTCTTTGCGGCCTCGTCGTCGATCTGCGAGGAGATGCTATCGATCTCCATGTCGTCCTGGTCCAGGACGTTGCGGCGAACCCACGCCTCCGACCAATAACGACCGACGAATGGGTCCATGGCCTGCAGTAGCGTGACGCGCGCGGTCATTATCTCCTGGTTCTTTAGTTCGGTAAAGTGGTCGTCGTGCACGAAGTCGTAGCGAATCTTGTTCTTTATCTCGGCCCACTCGTCCGCAGTCATGATGTTTCGCAGCCGCAGTTGTGTCTCCAAAAGTGAGTCGAAGAGGTGGGTGAACCTCAGTCGCATTCTCTTAACGTACTTCATGAACTTCAGCTCGTCGCGACTGATCTCGGATGATCGGCCAAGGTTGAATGTACTGTCGGTCTCCAGGCGACTGACTGGTACGTTGAGCGCCTTGTAGAGCTTTCGCCTGAAGTAGTTGACGTCCTCCATCTCACCGAGGTTCTGTCCACCCTGCAGCGTGGTGATTTCCGTTCCACGACCACCCTCGCGGCGCGGTAGCCAGAAGTCCTCGAGCATCGTCATGAATTTGCGATCGTCCCGAACCTCACCGGTCTGGGCGTCGTACACGAGGCGGTTCTTATGGCGCGCCATCATGTCGCGAATGTACTGCTCCGCCTTCATCTTCGGCATGTTGCCGACGTCGATGTAGAATATTCTGCGCTCCGGCGCGCGGCTGAGCCTGTAAATGACTACGGCGTCCTCGAGCATCCTAACCTGGTTGACCGGTTTGATGGCCTTATGCAGGTTGGAGAGAATCATCTTGTTGCGTTGGTCGAGCAGTCCCGAGTGTACGTAGCATATCGAGTCCTTGGACACCTTGATGCCCTGCGAGTATACCGTCGTGCCCAGACCCGTCGGATTGTACACATAGTACTCGTTGTACGCGGGGGCGATCGGAACCTTACCCTGCTCTGTAGTATGCGTCGGTGATCTCTTGATCGGTGTCCGGACCTTGCGAATGCGGCGTGGATCGACGTACCGCAGTTCCTGTATGCCGGCTTCCGGGGTCTTTACGTCGATCATCATGTGATAGTACAGACGCCCGTCGACGTACCACCTCTTGAACACCTCGTACCCTAGACTCTGGAAGTCGAGTAGGTTGAGTATATGATCGAACTCCTGGGTGATGCGTTTCTTCGCGCCCGCCGCCGGGGTGCCCTCGAGTCCGTCGAGATTGATTGATACTGGAGATATATCATCGTTCATCACGACGGCTTCATTCACGATGTCGTCGATAGCAGATTCAACCTCCGGCTGCATTGAGATCTCACGGTACCGCGTCACCAGTTCGCCTTCAGTTTTCGCCGTACCCTCAAGGTCGACGAATGTGCCGTAGGCACCGCCCGGGGCGATCTCGAACGCACCGTCATCCTTCGCTGGAGGTGCGAACGATGGAACGCGCGTCGCCTTCTCGACGGCGTCGTCCTCGATGTTCTTACCGAATCTAAAGCCGAATAGATTGATCACGTTACCGCCATGAGACCGCCGCGAGTATTACTCGCCGGATGTTAGACTGCGAGTACTCCAGTCGTAGACGGCGCGACTATATCCCACCAGTCATATGCGAACGACACTGGGAACGTCTCGATAGCGTCGCCCATGTCCCAGTTTAGGTCGATTGCACCGACCGTCTGCGGCCATATGTTGACGAAGCGATACGTTCTGATCGGAGTACCGGTCTTTGCATACTGCGTTACGGTTGCTGAGGTGCGATAGTCGGCGTTAGACGGTATGTTCGCTGAGCGAAGATTCGTCGCGTGCTTGTTGATCGAGTTCGACCAAGTCTCGATCGCGTGTCGTACAGCAAAGTCCTCGTCAATGTAGATTTGGACGTCCCAGTTTGGAAACGTTCGGCTGCCGGCAAGCTTGATTGGTCGACCGAAGTAGCGTGGTTCCACTAGTCCCAGTTCGCTCGGAGGAATCTGCGTCGCGTGACACGTGAATGATACTCTAGAACCGACATTCGGAACGCCGTTCGGAGTGTCGACGATGACGCTGAATAGCGACGGTCGTGCGCCGCCGAGTGGTAGACCCGCCGATGCGAACTCGTTAACGTTGAACGGCATACTAGACTACTCCTCTTATACTAGAAGCGCCCGACGATTTCACTGAAATCGACGCCGATAGGGGTGGCGACGAAGTTCAACTGGATCGTCCTGATTGCGATCGCTGGCTTGATGTAAATGTCGCCAATGAAGTCCTTACGCTCGATGACAATAGGCGTGTTGTTTGTCTCGTCGCAGACGACGCGGAAGTCATAGATACCACGTCGGCCGTGGACGTCGCGCAGAAACGGCTCCACAAGGTTCCGGAACTGTGCGCGAGTGAAATCGTCGTTGAACTCGAACAGCGAGAACTTCGCTGCGGTTGCGATTGCCTTCTCGAGCACGATGAACAGCCGGCGTACGCCGATCTGATCGAATGCGCTCGACTTCGCGAGAAGCGTCTTATCGCCAAACAGCACCGTTCCCTGACCTGGGAAGGTCACGACTGGGTTGATGCCGTTCTTGAACAGCTGGTCGCGCTGCGCCTTATTTGGACTGTATGCCAGCTTGATGACGTCCTTGATCTGGCCGCGGTTGAAGCCTGCTGGGCTGAACCACGGATCGCGATCGAAGTCTGTGCGCGCAATGAGGCCAGCGATGTCACCGTTGAGGGCTACGTGGCGGAAGACATCGTTGTACTTGTCGTACTGGAACTTGTACCCACTGTCGAGTATTGCGTAGCTGCTCGACGGTAGTAGGTTACGGAAGGTGATCGAGTCGTCGACCTCCTTACCAATGTACGTCGCGTTGTTGACGACGTCTGTACGGCGTGGACTGATTACAGCGATACAGTCCTTGCGCGTCTCGGCGATGTTGTTGATGATGTGGATTGCTCGCGTGGAGTTCGTCTCACCAACGAGAACTAGTGATACATCCACTTCCTCTGGGTTTGCAAACAGGTTGTAGCCGTTGATGTAGTCTGCGTCGCGAGGTTGAGCGCCGTCGCGACCGAACACGAGGCTGTCGTTGATCGGGCGCGACTGAGTGCCGACGCCGAAGTTGACTCCAGCCACCAACTTGCCGTCGTTGGTGATGCCGGTCAGGTTCGCTGCGTACCAGATGTATTTCGATGCGCGATTGACGACGTTCTTGTAGTAATTGTCGCTACCGTCCGCATTGCGCGCGTTGCTTCCCTTTGAGACCTTCGAAAAGCGCTCGATCACCGTGTTCGCGCGACCGGTCCAGCGACCGTCCTCGTCGATAACAGCGACGTGCAGCTCGTCGCTCGATCCACCCTGGACGGAAGTGAAATCCGACGTTCCAGGAGCCGCATCGAAGTAGTTGAAGAACTCCCAGCGGCGGGTTGTGGTTAAACCACCGGCGGGCGAGGTGTTGCCGACGTATGCCGACTGCAACACCAGGACGTTGGCGCTGGTAATAGAACCGACCTTGACCTGGAGTTTATCAGGACCAGCCAGAAGGATGTCACCGACGCGGACCTCGGTCGTGAACGCAGCCGAGCCGATGCCGTTGACCGTGGTGCTATTGTTCGAGAACTTCAGAGTGCCGGTAAGAGTTGACTGCCACGCATTTGCGGTCGGGCAGACGGAGATTCGCAGTGAGTTGCCGAGGTCGCCTGGGTACTTCGCGATCCAGTGACCGACGCTACTGATACCACTAGAGTAGTTGAAATCATAGTCAGTAGTGCTCTTGACGATAGTATTCTTAGTGTTAGCCGAGTTCGAGATGGCGTTACGAGCAGCCTTGGAGTCAGTCGACAGCGTAGAAGTGTTAGAACTGCGCACCGTGCGGGCGACGTAGAGCTTGTTACCGTACTTGAGGAAGTTGGCTGCTACGAAGAAGTCTGTGTACGTGTTGGCGTTCGGCTCGCCAAACTGCCCCACGAGCTCGTCCTCCGAGCTAACTAGTACACGTTGGTCGATTGGGCCCCACTTCGCGTGCATCGCGATAGCGGCTTCTGTGGTACTAACGGATGGAATGACCGTCGTCAGGTCAATTTCCGTTACGTTCACACCAGGCGATACTTGGAAGGCCATCCTAGTCGTCTCCTTGATATACTACGACCAATTCTATCTATTTATACCATAAGTGTTCTCCAGGTTTAGAAGTTTTCTTGGTGGAAGCCGAATCCATCCTGGTACCGTGACGCCGAGAGCTCACCGCTAAGCGCTTCGGGCTCGGCCTGCCTGCCATCGTCGACGAAACCAACTGGAAGTTCCGCAGCCTCGTCAGTCGCGGATCGCTCTAATATCATCTTTTTTCTGTAGTCGGTGTTCGTCAGGTCCTTAAAGTACTCCTGTCTGGTCAACCATCCGAATAGGACCAGAGTCATCACGAGGTCGTCCTTGCAACCGTCCTCCGCCTTGTACGTTCTCCTGTCGACAACGAAAGTCGATAACTGCGATATGATGTCGAAATCTGGGACTATCAGTTTATCGTCCTCGATCAAGTCCTTGAGGTTTGTACACCCAACTCGCTTTACTACGGTACTGGTCATGACACCTAGGATCGATTTTGATGTAGTCCATTCACCGGCCCGGGCACCTCTACGTCCCTTGACCACGCTGCTGAGAATATTCTCGTACTCTAGCTCCATGTATATAGTGTCTGCCACCTGCTTACCGACATCGTTCGTCTCTATGAGAACGTATGCGTTGTTGTATAATATACAGTACTTTACAACCAGATCAGGGTAGATAGTCGTTGGTATGGAATTGTTGTTATATTTTGCTGCGAGTTTGTACGGTACATCGGTGACGTCGATCACACTGAAGGCCGAGTCGTCTAGCTCGAGGCCGCGCGAGGTGTCGACTACAGTTACGTATGTTCTACCGGGTATGGGTTCCTCGTGTATGCAGACGCCGTCATCAGTCTTTCGGACTGGATCAACGTACGCCATTTCTCGCAGTTTCTTTGCGGCGATAAGTGTATTCGTAGACCCAATGAATTCGCACTCGAACTCCTGACGCCACTGTTCGATGGACGTGTTCCTGATGGTCTCCTCGCGGAACTTGTCGTCGCGTCCGGGAGTGTCTCGCCAGTCGACTTCGATGGGTTCGTAGAGATTGCGTCCATGTATAGCGTCAGACCACATCTTATAGTAGTGATTCATACCGCATGGGGTCGAGACGATAATGATCTGCGTCGTGGAACCAGAACTGATCGTGGGATACACGGAGCTGAAGAACGTTTCGGCGATGTTTCTCTGTACGAATGCGAACTCGTCGAGTAGGATGCAGTTGTACGAACCACCCCGGACGGCGGTGGATGACGTCGCGGCGGCTAGTATCTTCGAGCCGTTCTCCAACTCGAGGTTTCCCTTGTTCCACGTCACGACTCCTTGTTGCATCCACTTTGGTATGTACTCGTACGCCAGCTTGATCTTTGCGAGCATGTCGCGCGCGAGCGACCCCTTGTTAGCGAGGATTGCAACAGACTGATTGTCGGTGAAGAGGATGAGCCACAGCATGTATGATACGACTGCGGTCGACTTTCCGCTCTGGCGCGGCATCTTTGTGATGATAAAGCGCTTCTTGTGAAAGGCGGTGATCATCCTACGCTGATATGGATACATGTCGAAGTTGATGAGACCGCGATCGACGTGAACGATCTTCATGTACTTCACGATGAAGTACTCTGGATCGGCCGCGCACTTCAGGTACTCGTCGACCTGGTCGCGCGTAAAGTCGACCTTGACTCCAGCAGCCTTGAGATTAGGGTTGCCTAGATATGTATTCTTGGCCACGTGGAATTTTTTCTACTGAGGTCTGCGAGCGCCGATGAGCTTCTGTAATTCCGCGGTGGAGCCTACGAATATAGCGCGGTCTACGTGCACCGACGTATTGCTGCTGCTATCCTTTCTGTTAGCTCCAGTCGATTCAACGCGACGCGTCTCGGCTCTCTCGCGATGCAGCTTCACGAGCTCAGATGAGCTGGTAGTTAGACTGTCAATGATGCCGCTGACGGCCTCAAATGCGCGCGGTGACTCGCTCGTGTTGGCAAAGTCTATCGCGCTGTTGAGCGCTGGCCGCGCCTTCTCGATGACGTCGCGGAGATTCCTTCTTGCGAACTCAAAGTCATCGTCGGCACTCGATATATCCTGCGTCGGTGAGTCGACGTGTTCAAACGTTGATATAATGGTATTTGCGACTGCCGCTACCGGTAGGTCTAAAATTTGGTCGACAGCTGCTGCTATATTATCCGTCACGGCACGTAGTCCTGACCAGTCGTCGGGTCGCGATGTCGTCCGTCGACGTAGAAGAATGTGTTTGTCGCATATTTCCACGCACTGTTCGCCGAAACAGTTGCATATGGTATCGACGCTGCGGAGTTTGCTGTACCGACTCCGTTTGCGAGCAGCCCAGGCGTCACCCTGACTCTGCTGTTGATCCTTGCATTGACTATCTCGTCGTTAGTGAAACCACCGAACATGAATCCTCGCACCGCGTCGCCTGATGTATTGGACACAGCCGTCACGACGTGATTGTCGACCTGGACCCTCTTGATGATTCCCTGACGACGGATAGGTCCGAAGAAGACGCACTTCATAATGAAATCAAATGTATACACTAGGACCTGTCGGTCACCGACAGGTCCCTCGTACGAGTCGTCAATACTAACGCCGACGAGTATGGTTGGTACGTCGATGCGGCCGGCATTACCCATGGTAGGAATGACGTTGACTGCATTCGTCCACGATGGATCGAAGAATGGAAGAATCTGTTCGACTATCTGTGCGCCGTCATCACTGTTTTTGACGAACGCGTGGAGGGAAATAGCCACGTCCCACGGTACTGGAACATACTGTGTGTGGAGAGTATTGACGTCGGCTCCCCTGAACGCAACGTTCTTAGTTGTTCCAGACAGTCTGCGCGTCGAGTCGTACTGCATACCGGTGATCTCAAATCCGATGCGCGGCAGCTGTATTCCGACCTGTGCGTCGAGATCCTTATTCTGGGTGATGCGCACTATCCACTTTCTCTTTGGTCCGTATGCTATGGGTACGGCTATCGTTTGTACGACGGCGTCGCTCGAGTTGAGCCGTTGAATCGTTATGTCGTTGAACATATTGCCGAACGCGACGATATACTTTCTCAGCGACTGGTGATAGAACTGCGAGCCGAACATCAACGGTGCTCAGGCTTTGATAGAAGACGCTCGATTTCGTCGCGAGCATCGCGAAATTTTTTCCATACTCCCGCAAAACGCACTAAGTCACCAGTTGCGCTGTGTCGAATTTCTGCATGCCACTTGCCGGGCGATCTCTTGATCTGTCCGAAGTGTCTAGCGTCCGGATGCATCTTTAGCCTCACGAAGCCCGGCGCATGGTACGTGAGCTTAGCTACTGCCATTGACTTAGTACCTATCCACTTCAGAGAACGGATTGCGTTCTGAGAAGTTGATGTACTTATACGCTAGGTTGTCAAACACTGCGTTGTTAGCGCCCTTATCGAACGTCTCTAGTGTGACTTCCTGGATCAATGCGCCACCGTCTTCGTCCAGAAGAACTCCAGATCCATCAGCCGTCTCCAGTGTATAGCGCCATTGTAGAAGGTCGGCGCTGTACCTAGTCTCGATCGCATCGATCTGAGTGTTGCCACTGTCGAGCCTCTCGGAGGTATAGTCGAATAGGTCGCATGACAGCTCGAATACTGGCAGCTGACCGTGCTGATAGAACACAGATTCATGCTCGACGAATCGTATCACGTATAGTGCGCCGGGTTTCTGGTTGTCGACTCGTGCATTGATGAATGGAACATACACCAAGTCACCCTCGAGCGGCCTCGAGCTCGTCATTGAGTATCCGTTAGCATTTCCTGCCTCAAGAAGATATGACACAGTGTTGCTATATGACGCAGTATTAGCCTCTTCGAGTTGAAGAACCCCACCGTCCTCGTCGAGCAGTTTTTCGGTCGCGAACTGTCGCCACCGCCTCTGCGCTATGCTAAGTTTCATTGAGTCGCGTATCTCAAGGTTAAACTTCGAGAGAAAGTCTCCTTCACCGTCAAGGTTCTGAATGTTGTTGACGTATGCTTCTATGGGTTCGGCCAGTGTAAATCTGTTGAGTGGGTCCTCACCGAGAAGGCGATCTTCGTTGAACGTTGTCCGAGGCATGTAGTATACGTCGACGCCGTACATCTTGATGGCCTCAATGATGAGGTCCTCGGCGAGTCGACTCTCGCGACGATTATAGAAGTTGTTGAAGAACCTATTCGTCGTCATGACGATAGCGCCCGTCTAGCCCATCATATCGGCGACTGGCAGTGAGTAGTCGCTGTTCATCTTTTCCTCGAGCATGCGAATCTCGTCGTTCGCCTCGTCGAGTATTCGTTGTCCGTTGAACTGGACGCCGCCTGGAAGATTCATACCGGAGAACTTCGAGAGGTTCTCCCCCCACTGCTTCTTAATCAGAGCAGTCGCGTACCTCTTAAGCCACGGGTCCTGCCAGACGTCAGCGTACGTTTCTGCATCGACCGTTTGATACCCGTCGACGATGATGAAGTCGCCAACAGCGACGTCGGAGTTCCACTTCATGTCGATGTGTAGTTGATTTGTATGTCTATTGAAGCGAATTAACTTTTCGCCAACGAATATTTCCTCCAACTGCTCAATGTGGCGCATCGCCATGACGTACGGTACGTACGTGGTCGACGTGAAGTCGAATAGGTCGTTCAGGTGGATTTGATAGCGAATGTTGAAGAGGTTTGTGACGTTCACCGCTGCGTTGAGCCGCAGTATTCTCATCACTCCCTGGATATTTTCCGGTAGAGTCACGTATGTGTTCGTGATGTCGTTTGCCGTTATCTGGTGACGGAATAGAACGCGCTCAGTACCGTCATAGTGGAAGTCTCGATAGTAGTTCAGTGCGTCGTCGATCCGATCCTCGATCTGTTCGTCGGCGACGTTGATGTCTATCACGGGCTGACCGAGTCTGCGCAGACAGTAGTCCTTAAAAGTTCTTCTTGTGGTTGGCTGCGACATTCGTTGTCTGGTCCAATGATGGCGATACAGTATTTATCAGACTACTAGGGCCCGTGGAAATTTCCACAGGCCCTGGATAGTATTTCGGAACTACTACATCACGCGCTTAGCGCGCGTCGCTAAGCGGCCGTGTAGTTTAAGTAGTATATCGGTTTTTACATGACACGTTTTCTACTTAGTGACATTGTCATTGCCGGAGATCTGAGCGTAGTCGTAGACCTGAGCGTAACCGGAGACCCAAGCGTTGTCGTATACTCGAGCGTAACCGGAGACACGGGCGTTGCCAGAGACACGGGCGTTGCCGGAGACACAGGCGTTGTCGTATACTCGAGCGTCGCCAGAGACACGGGCGTTGCCAGAGACACTGGCGTTGCCATCGACCCAAGCGACGTCGTAGACACGAGCGTTGCCATAAACCTCGGCGTTGCCGGCGACTCTAGCTCTACTCAAGACACAAGCGTAGCCAGAGACCTGAGCGTTGCCGTCGATCCAAGCGTTGCCGGAGATCCGAGCGTCGCCGGAGACACGGGCGTTACCGTCGATCCAAGCGTCGCCGGAGATCCGAGCGTCGCCGGAGACACGGGCGTTACCGTCGATCCGAGCGTTGTCGTAGACCCGAGCATTGCTGGAGATCCAGCAGTCATCATACGGCGACAAGTTCCGTTCGTCGACGACGAACCCACCGAGGTCGCCGACCTTGACGCCATGCCGAGGAATGTCACGGAGCGCCCGGATGCGCTTCAGCCCGTTTGGGGCGTACACCCCGAACGCGTTCGGGGCGTCGATCAGTTCATACTTCTTGTCAACCACATCGATCTCCATCATCAAACATCGAGCGGCCGATGGGGGACGGCCGCCCTGTGTTGGTCACTGTGTCATTAGCTCAGGCAGACCTGGTAGGTCTGGCTGGTCTCGGCGAACGGGGACTGGATCGTCAGCAAGCGCCGCTCGACCCCGCGCGCCGCCAGCGATTTCGGGTAGAAGCTGAGGATCGTCTGTTGGACGGTCATCGTGCTGGTGAATGAGTCGGGTTCGACGAACGCGACGCCGCGCTCGACCAGCGTGTGGTGACCGCGCATGATGCGCGACACTGAAATTTCGAGAGTATCGTACACCATGGCGCAACTCCTATCTTTAGTTCCGGTGGCAGCGGCCCACCATTTACATTATCAATCTACTACATTTTGGGACCGGTGTACACTAAAAAGTGGTGGAATTTTGTTTCCTTTTTGATTTGGTTAATGTTAACCTTTATATTAGTTAAGGTTAACATCGACCTTATCGGCCGACGATTAGGTGCATCACGCCGTATAGTGTCACACCTAGGATCATGCCGACGAAGTACTCAGCCCACTCTGTCGGCGCTCGTAGGTACAACTGCTTGAGGTTAAGCGACACGTACCAGCCGATCAGGTACGCAAAGGCGACTCCGACGCCGAATTGGAGCGACATTAACAATCCGATAGTGACATTAATACTACCAGCTGTGATTGTGCTGAGCACTAGGGCGAGCGCGCCGACGAGTAGAGCCATCCTATATACGTGGACTGTCGCCATGCCGATTATGTCAGTCACAGTCTTCTTGAACGTCGAGTCACTAGGTCTATACAGCGGAAGAAACCACACCCCGCGTTCGTTCTCATTACGACCGCCGTTGACCTGCGGATTCCTTCCCATGTCCTGATAGAGTCCGTGTCCGAAGATCGCTCGACCAGCAAACACTGCGACTGCGGTCGCGACGGCAATGATCGGATCGCCGACGATGAGTAAGGCAAGGAGTCCAGCGGGCACGGCGAGGCAGACGACGCGCGTCAGCGTCGTTCCTGGACGCCAGCTAGTGAGTTTCTCGACGATGTCACCGAACGCACCACCGGCGAGGCGGTTGAGTGCGCCGAACAGAAAACATACTGCGACGAGGTTGACGAGTGTAACATACATAGGCAGACTACTCCAGGCTAGGGTTGAGGTCGAAATCCATTATCAGTTATTATACACTTGCGCGCGACGAATGTAAATGGTAGTCATTCACGCAATTGGCCAACACCTCGTCGGCGGGCTTCAGCCGGCCGAGCGCGATGTCCTGCGGCTCGACGTGGATCGGAGAAGGCATTATATGCCGTAAATTCCCTTGACTGCGTCGTAGATTTGCTTCATCTCGCCAAAGGTCAGCGCGACGTTGTGCAGGCCGAACTGGAAGAGTCGCGAGCCATTGCTGAACGTGCTACCCAGAGCGCCGTTGACGCCAGCGATTTCCGGGACGTATGTCGACGCCGCGCTGCTTGGACTCGAATAGGTTGCGGTGAAGGTGTTCGATGAACCCACTTGGTCATATGAGCCATTGCGAAACAAAAACCCGGTCCCTGCCGCTTCATCGACCGACACGCCAACGAATATGGTGGTGCCGGACGTAAACGCATTATCGGCGACGATGCTAAGCACCGTGGAGGCACCGCCGATCCCAAGCCTCATCTTGCTTCCGCTGGTAGTGCCCCAGAAAAATCCCACATCCGACGCAAACAGATTCATGCTCGCGATGATGTGCGCGCCCGATCCAGAGGTTCCCTCGCGGAACACAGCCCACGCGGACCACGCAGCATTGTTTTTATGAATCGAGTTCGTGAACGTGGTCCGCAGCCCGTCCTTTTTGTTATTGTAATCGCCGCCGTCATAGGAGAAATAAGACGCCGATCCCGCGCTGTTGTACGTCGGATAAGTCGAACTGGTGGACCCGTTTCCGGTATAAAAATCGTAGGCGGTTTGCGCCTCGCCATCGGCGGGCGAGCTAATGATGTTGGAAATGGTGGTGCCGGTGCCGGAATAGCTAGCCGAATCTCCGATGTTGAGACGCATAACCGCGCCGCGCGTCGTGATCGTCGGGTCGGCCCATGTCTGATCATAACCTGTATAGTTAAACGTCGTCCAGGAACCTCCATTTTTTCTAATCATTATTTTACCATCAACACCATCAGCATTTCCACCACCACCGTTTCCTGCAGTACCTCTATCAGAATCTCCTGAATTTCCTGGTGTAGAAGTCGAACCAGCAGTTAATGTATGACTTACGTATCCAGTATATCCAGTATTTACATAACCAGAACCACCACCACCAGAACCACCATTAGCGACACCCACAGCACCACCACCGTAATATCCGTCACCACCACCACCACCACCTCCTACACCACTTGTATGTCCGCCTCTACCACCAGACGGCCATCCTCCTGCTGCATATCCCGCGTGCGTTCCTGCGGCTGATACACCACCAGCATACGAACCACCTGAACCAGTACCAGAACCGCCCGCAGATTGTGTTCCTTTTGCTCCTGCGCCAATTCCAGTACCATCTGTTCCTTCTGAACCTCCACCTGCACCAGCATTATTTGTTACTTGTCCAGCACCACCACCACCTGCACCAGCAACTAAAATTACTGTTCCACCAATAGCAACTTGACAACGGCCACCACCACCACCACTTGATCCACCACCACCTGTTCCACCGTAACCTTTACCTCCAACTTTAAGTGTTAGCTCAGTTCCAGCAGTTAAATTGAAAATAGCAGTAGCATAGCCTCCGCCCCCTCCAGTAGAACTTGCGTGCCCTCCGCCGCCGCCAGCGCCCCACATCTTAATTTCGATCGAGGATGTATCGAAGAGCGCGGACTTGAGGGACTTGATCGCGTTGTACTGTTGCAACACCTCAGCGTTCGTCCACGCGACATTGGCGAGCCCGCAAGCGTAGAGCCGGCTGCCACTAGCTAAATACTCGCCATTGTCGCCCTTCGAGCCGATGGAGAAGGCATTGCTCGGATTGCTGGACCCAGCCGGGTTTAGCGTGAAGGTGTCGGAGGATGACACCTGCTGCACTGAGCCATTGCGGAAGAAGAAGCTGGTGGCCACATTGTCCGTGAAGGAGACGCAGACGAAATAATCTGTTGCGGTCGACAACACGTTGTCGGTGACGGCCGCTATTCCGCCATCGTTAAACTGCTGCTGCAACTTCCCCGTGGAGGACGCACCATGCAACGCCATCCAGGTGGGCGTTCCACTGCCATTGGTCATAACGCGGTAATTCACATCCCCGCCGATCGAGGCGAAGCGCACCACGGCCCAAGCCGTGAATGTCGCGCCGTTCTTGCTCAACGCGTTCATGAATGTCGTGTTAGTACCCGACTTGAGGCGGAAATTGTCGCCGCCGTCGAAGCTCCAATAAGCGGCATGACTGCCGGCACTGCCGGTGAACGTGGGATAAGTCGACGAGGTTGACCCGTCCCCGGTTTTGAAATCATTGTCGGTCTGCGCCGAACTGTCAGCAGGGGATGTGATCAGATTCGACCAAGTGGTGCCGGAGCCAGAATAGGATGAGGACACGCCAGCATCTAAATAAAATACCGCCCCGCGCGTGACGAGCCCTCCCCCCGATGATAAAACTAATCCTGCGAATCTAGTTAGAAACATTGTCGACTAAGTCCTACTAAGTTGAGAGGTTACCGACGAGGTGCCACTGGCGCCACCGCCCCACATCTTAATTTCGATCAGAGATAGGCTGCTGGTGCTAAGCGCAAAATTACCGTATCTAGCTGATACCCACATTAGGACACTGTGTATGTCTGATCAGAACCTGTATAGCTAAACGTCGTCCAGGAACCTCCATTTTTACGTATCATGACCTTGCCGTGTTCTCCATCAGTAAACTGAGCACCTCCCTGGCCTGATGTTCCTAAATCACTATCGCTTGAATTGCCGCGTGTCTGTCCTGATCCGGCAGTTAATGTACTTGATATATGACCAGAATATCCGGTGTTCTTAAAGCCGGATCCACCGCCACCAGCACCAGCATCCCCAGCGCTGTTACCACCGCCGCCGCCATAATACCCGCCACCGCCACCGCCGCCACCGATCTCGCTTCCATCAGAAGACGATTCACCAGTACCACCAGAACCTGCACTACCTGCAGTGCCACCACCATTACCACCAGCACCACCAGCAGATGCAGTTCCGCCCCTGCCTCCCTGGTAGGTGTTATAGCGTCCGCCACCATCACCGCCAGTTGTCCCACCGCCATAGCCACCGTATCCGGGGCCCGGCCCGGCACCACATGAGCCACCACCAGCACCAGCAACAAGTAGTTTTGTGCCTGAAATACTGACTTCCGAGCGCCCGCCGCCACCACCGCCACCATCAATGGAGCCCAAGACAGCGGCACCACCTGCACCACCACCACCATATGCTGCGGCACCACCGGCTATAACGTCACCACCATGATTACCGCCGCGGCCAACGATAATAGTCATAATGGTTCCAGTGGCTAATCGACCAGACCAATCAGCGTAACCAGCACCACCAGCAACATTGTTGGTGCTGGCATTTCCTCCTGCGCCACCGCCACCGCCTGCACGCATCTTAATTTCGATCAGAGGTAGGCTGCTGGCGCTAAGCGCAAAATTACCGTATCTAGCTGATAGCCACATTAGGACACTGTGTATGTCTGATCAGAACCTGTATAGCTAAACGTCGTCCAGGAACCTCCATTTTTACGTATCATTACTTTACCATCAACTCCGTTTGTAGTAGAAGCACCACCATTTCCAGCAGTTCCTCGATCACCATCTCCACTATTACCAGGAGTTGTTCCTGATCCAGCAGTTAAAGTACTGCTAGTGTAACCAGAATATGTAGTGTTTACATATCCAGAACCGCCACCGCCACCGCCGCCGCCTACATTCGATATATGTCCAGCGCCACCACCACCATAATATCCGCCACCGCCACCGCCACCTGTATGATTTCCCATACCGCCTTGTAAAGCAGTTCCCGCAGTTGATCCGGTTGACGGAGAAACTGGGTAATTATTTGTTCCCGCCGCGCCTCCGGCGCTCTGTGTGCCTCCGCCGCCACCACTACCAGAAGCAGGACCGTCATTGCCTGCTACACCGGATGAACCACCACCCGCGCCGCCCGCAGATGCATTTATATGACCTTTCCCACCGCCACCACCGCCAGCAACAAGCAATGAATTTCCTTGAGTAACAGAAGCAATAAATACTCCGCTAAGACCGCCGCCAGTTCCACCAACACCATTGTGCGTTGTGACTGCTGCATCGCCGCCACCTTTATAGGGGCCGGTTTGTCGGAAGTTGGAACCGCTTGACTGAATGCCTCCACCACCTACAGCTACTTTCAAAACAGTTCCTGCACTTAAATTCCAAATACCTGTAGCATAACCACCACCACCACCAGGACCTGCGGTACCAGAAACTGGATAACCACCAGCACCTCCAGCCCCCCACATCTTAATTTCGATCGTGGATTCCTCGAAGAGCGCGGGCTTGAGGGACTTGAGCGCGTTGTAGTGTTGCAACACCTCGGCGTTCGTCCACGCGACATTGGCCATGCCGCAAGCGTAGAGCCGGCTGCCACTAGCTAAATACTCGCCATTGTCGCCCTTCGAGCCGATGGAGAAGGCATTGCTCGGATTGCCGGACCCAGCCGGGTTTAGCGTGAAGGTGTCCGACGCGCTCACCTGCTGCACTGAGCCATTGCGGAAGAAGAAGCTGGTGGCCACATTGTCCGTGAAGGAGACGCAGACGAAATAAGTTATGCCGGCATACATGACGTTGTCAGTTACAGCGGAGCCGGCAGCGCCCATGCCATCGTCAAACTGCTGCTGCAACTTCCCGTTGCCGGACGCACCATGCAACGCCATCCAGGTGGACGCTCCACTGCCATTGGTCATAACGCGGTAATTCACATCCCCGCCGATCGAGGCGAAGCGCACCACGGCCCAAGCCGTGAATGTCGCACCGTTCTTGCTCAGCGAGTTCATGAATGTCGTGTTAGTGCCCGACTTGAGGCGGAAATTGTCGCCGCCGTCGAAGCTCCAATAAGCGGCATGACTGCCGACCGGGCCGTTGAACGTCGGATAGGTCGACGACGTTGATCCGTCTCCGGTCTTGAAATCGTTGTCGGTCTGCGCCGAACTGTCAGCCGGGGATGTGATCAGATTGGCCCAGGTCGTGCCGGACCCTGAATAGGATGCGGACACGCCAGCATCTAAATAAAATACCGCCCCGCGCGTGACGAGCCCTCCCCCTTGCGATGATGAAACTATTCCTATGAATCTATTAAGCATTGTCAACTAAGTCCGACTAAGTTGAGAGGTTGCCGACGAGGTGCCAAGTGTTGACACCGACCTTCTTGAGCACTGCCGCTTGATATTGCTGGGCGATACGCTTCTTTCCAGAGTCACTCTGAATGGTCACACTAGCCGCAGCATTCGTGATGGCGACGTGGTTATTGGCGCCAGTACGAACGAGGACGATCTCAGCTCCGATTGGGAACGGTACCGATGCGTTCGACGGAATCTTCAGCGTCATACCACCACTATTCGCCATCAGTAGATAGTAGCCGTTGTCACCGATCGCCAGTGTCACGACGTTTCCGCCGTAACCCTTGATTGGTGCGCCCTTGCGTGATACGAACGTATTGGCTACATCGACCGTTGCTTGTATGACGGTGTTGCTTGTTACCAAAAACGTACCACCTCTAACATCGACGTTTGCAGTCTTTACTAGAGTCTTGCCGGTACCCGTAATGTTGACGTTGGCACCAGATAGCGTCGTGTTACCAGAGACAGTCAGGTTCGTGGAGATCGTGGCGCGACCA
>Ga0194131_10000749_pt1 | contig 55444 bp, 61 predicted proteins | sample TA2KigO120mmetaG_FD_148631 | JGI IMG/M metagenome (GOLD analysis project Ga0194131, IMG submission 148631) | Freshwater microbial communities from Lake Tanganyika, Tanzania - TA2015053 Kigoma Offshore 120m | ecosystem: Environmental > Aquatic > Freshwater > Lake | place: Tanzania: Lake... | reverse complement strand
GAGCCTGTTCTGCAGCAAAAGCTCGTGCGCCACCGTCACTTGGTTGATGGCCTCACCCCGGTTGAACAGCGCGAGGCTCGCCTCGAAGCACCAGCGTGTTCTGGGCAGGTAGAAGTCCTCGGGTTTCAGGAACGGCGCCACCCTCGTCAGCGCCTGGCCGTCTATCAGCAACGAGCCGATGACCGCGTGCTCCGCGCCAGCATCGTGCGGCAGAAGCCGTTCAGCGTACATGGGAACTGCCCGGATGGAGTGGGGTAGGGTGGTTCCCCTCCCTTGGAGAAAGGAGGTTGAGGGTAAGGTGTCCGTCCAGGGTTGGAAGGACGGGAGTGCGAGGTATGCTCACAGGGAGGTCCTTTGGGGGATGGCCCAGCCCGGCGGGTTGCCGCCGGGTATTCTACCGAACCACCGGAGAGAAGGGAATGGATGAATCAGAGATGGCCGCCACATCGGCGGCCGGGCCTTACTGCCCGGTCGTCTTCTCTTCGCCCGCCGGCTCCGCGGCCGCCTCTGCAGGCGCTTCCGCCGGGGCTGCGGCGGCAGCGGCCGGGGCTTCCGCCTTCGTCTCCTCCGGCTTGGCCAGCAGCGCCATCGGGTCCGTTCCGGCTGGGTACACGATGAGCGTCACCGACGCCTCGATCTCCGGGTGCAGCCGCACCTTAGCGGGGTACACACCCACCTGCCGGATGGCGTCCGCCATCTGCACTGTCCGCTTGTCCACCTCGCGCCCGATCATCTTCGAGAGCGTCTCGGCCACCTGCATCGTCGTCACCGAGCCGTATAGCCGGCCCGCGGCGCCAGCGCGCGCCTCGACCTTCACCTGCTGCCCGTCCAAGGCCTGGGCCAGCGCCTTCATGTCCTCGAGCCGCTTCAGCCGGCCGACCTCGGCCTGCTTCTTCAGCCGCTCAGACCGCTTCAGGGCCTCCGCCGTCGCGGGGATAGCAAGCTTCTGTGGGATGAGATAGTTCCGGGCGAACCCCGGTTTCACCGTCTTGATGTCGCCGCCGTGGGCGACTCCCGGCACATCTTGGAGAAAGACAACCTTGACAGCCATAGCTCATTGACCTCTACCCAGTTACTAGAACGCACGTGCGATAACTATCATACCAACACTCGCACGCGCAAGCAACGATGATATCCTACGACACCTGCGCCGTCGAGTGGCAAACCCGGCATTCTCCCAGTTTTCCCCTTGTCCACGTTGACACTCGTTCGTATCCCAAGCTACAATCCCAAGACTGTGAGGTGCGTTCATTGCTAAAAATCAGACTCAAAAGGGTAGGGACCAAGAAACAGCCTACCTACCGCATCGTTGTCGCCGAAGCCCGCACGTCCCGGGCCGGACTCATCGTCGAGCAGTTGGGCCTGTACGACCCGAAGACCAACCCGCCCACCGTCACGTATGACGAGGACAAGGTGCTCAAGTGGATCCGCAACGGCGCGCAGCCGACCGACTCCGTCGCGCGGATGCTCAAGAGCAAGGGGACGCTGGACAAGGTGAAAGTGACGGTGACGGCCGAAGCGCCCGCGACATGAAAGAGCTGGTCGAATACATCGCCAAGTCCATGGCCTCGCAGCCCGATGCCGTCAAGGTCACCGAGGAGACCGACGGCGAGGGCCGCGTCATCCTCAAGCTCGAGGTCTCTGCGGAGGACAAGGGCAGGGTCATCGGCCGCCAGGGCCGCGTCGCCCAGTCCATCCGCGTCCTCCTCCGTGTCGCCGCCATCAAGAAGGGCACCCGCGCCGTTCTCGAGATCGTCTAGCGCCACCGCAATCGCCACCCGGTCGCAGTCACCACCTCCAGCCGTAGGCCTTAGCTTCCTTGCGTTTCACCCTCACCCTATTCGCGCGCCAAACGCGCTCATAGTCCTCTCCCCTCGAGGGAGAGGAGGGGTTTGGGACCTCCTCCCCCTTGAGGGGGGAGGAACGAGGTGGGGGTGAAGAGTTGCCATACCAGGAGCAAAGCCCTTCCAGCGAGCGGGTCCCCGAAGGCCACGTCATCGTCGCCCGCATCGTCGCCGCATGGGGCATCCGCGGCGAAGTCAAGGTCGAGGCCCTCACCGACGTCCCCGGCCGCCTCGCGCCGGGCAGCGCCGTCCACCTGAACGGCCAGCCCGCCCGGATCGTCTCCGCTCACCCCAAGGGCCGCGACCTCGTCATCAAGCTCGACACCGTCCCAGACCGCAACCACGCCGAAACCCTCGGCGGCGCGCTCCTCACCGTGCCCCAGGCCGATGTCCCCCCGCCGCCCGACGGCGCCTACTACCACTTTCAGATCATCGGCATGGACGTTTTCGACCACCGCCGCATCAAATTGGGCGTCGTCGCCGCAATCATGGGCACCGGCGCCAATGACGTGTACGTCGTCCGCGACGACGGCGGAGGCGAAACCCTGGTTCCCGCCACCTCCGATTGCATCCTTGGAGTGGACCTCGACAACAACCGCATGACCGTCCGCCTGCTGGAGTACGAATAAGCCTTTGCCTGATACTCCCTTCCGGTGCTAGAATCACCCCTGCAAGCCATCGCGTCCAGTTAGGGGACATGCCATGTCTGGTCACTCAAAATGGGCAACGATCAAGCACGCCAAGGCCATCACCGACGCGCGCCGGGGCCAGGCCTTCACCAAGCTCACCAAGGAGATCATCGTCGCCGCCCGGCAGGGTGGAGGCGACCCTGAAGGCAACTTCCGCCTCCGCATCGCCATCCAGCGTGCCAAAGACCAGAACATGCCTAACGACAACATCGAGCGCGCCATCAAGCGCGGCACCGGTGGGGTCGGCGAAGGCGACCAGGTGGACGAAGTCACCTACGAAGGCTACGGGCCCGGCGGCAGCGCCATCCTCCTCCAGGCCATGACCGACAACCGCAACCGCACCGCCTCCGCCATCCGCGCCGTCTTCACCAAGTCCGGCGGCAACCTCGCCCAGTCCGGCGCAGTCTCCTGGCAATTCGAGCAGCGCGCTGTCGTCGTCGCAAGCACGCCGCCCGGCAAGGCAGAAGACCTCGCCATGGCCGCCATAGACGCCGGCGCACAGGACTTCGAGACCGACGGCGACACACTCCACGTGTATTCGCCCGTCGCCGTCCTCGAGCAGATCCGCCGCACCCTCACCTCTCTCGGCGCCGCCATCAAGTCCTCCGAGATCTCCATGCTCCCCAAGACCCCCATGACGCTCGACGACCATGCCGCCCGTCAGACCCTCAAGCTCCTCGACCGCCTCGAAGAGCTCGACGACGTTCAGAAGGTGTACAGCAACGCCGACTTCCCCGACAAAGTCCTCGACGAGTACCGCAACGAGTAGGGAGTTCCTTACCCCTCACCCTATTCGCCCGGATGTAACGGGGCTCATAGGCCTCTCCCGCAAAGGGCGAGGAAGCCCCTAAGCGCCTCCTCTCCCTCGAGGGGAGAGGCCTTTGGCCGAGTCAGGCGAGGCCAAAGGGTGAGGGTGAGACAAGCCTCCGGCAGTCGGCCAGCCCTAACGGCCAAGCGTATAATCCTCCCCATGCGCATCCTCGGCATAGACCCAGGCACCCATCACATGGGCATCGGCCTCGTAGAAGACGACGGCGGGGCCGTCCGCTGCCTCCACTTCGAGGTCATCTCCGCCGACTCCCGTCTGCCGCTGCCCGAACGCCTCCGCGACATCCACGCCCGCCTCGCCGCCGTCATCGAGGCCTGGAAACCCGATGCCGCCGCCGTCGAGGAGCCCTTCGCCGCCAAGAACATCCGCGCCGCCATCGCCGTCGGCCAAGCCGAGGCCGTCGCCATGCTCGCCGCCGCCCAGCGCAACCTCCCCATCACCACCTACGCCCCCGCACAGATCAAGCGCGCCGTCACCGACTACGGCGGCAGCTCCAAAGAGCAGGTCCAGGAGATGGTCCGGATCCTCCTCGTCCTGCCGCAGACCCCCACCGAGCCCGACGCCGCCGACGCCCTCGCCGTCGCCCTCTGCCACCACGCCGCCTACCGCGTTCAGCAACTCACCTCCCGCGCCCGTTCGTAGCCGCCGCTTATCCTTCTGTCATTCTGGAGCGAAGCGAAGAATCGCGGGGCTGGGGGTGTCCCCCCGCGACTCCTTCATGGCCTAGTCCAGGGTATTCACGGCCCTTTCATATCCACACGCCATCCTAGAGTCCCAGAGTTTTGAGACCTGAAGCTGGAGGCGTGGGTCGAATGATGTCCGGCGGCAGGCTTTCCGACAGGCAGCGAAAAGCCCTCTTCTTCTTGAGCGAGATTGTCCTCGTGGGACTGGCCTACTTCGCGTACATGCTCATCAAGAGGTTCATCGAGTCGGGTGGGGAATCCCAGGCCCTCGCTCATGGGGCGCAGGTCGTTGCTTTCGAAAGGTCGCTCGGCATCTTCTGGGAACCGGCCCTGCAGGAGTGGATCGCTCGCCACTCCCACGCCGCCATCGTCCTCAACTGGGCCTATATCTTCACCTTCTTCCCCCTCGCGCCGCCGCGTTTCATGGACGGCATCGGCCTCGTGGACACCATCCAGCAGTACGGCCCGTCCTGGTACGGCAACCGCGACCAGACCTTTTGTTACAACGCCTACGCCGCCATGCCCAGCCTCCATTTCGGCTGGACCGTCCTGTTCGGCGTCCTCTTCTTCCGCAGCAAGCACCGGCCCTACCTGAAGGTCGTTGGCATCGCGTACCCCGCGCTCACCCTGCTGGCCATCACCGCCACGGGCAACCACTACTTCATAGACGCCATCGGCGGAGCCGTCGTCGTCCTGGTCTCCTACGCCGTCCACGAGGTCGGCGAGCACAAGCCCCTCCAACGCTTCCTACATCCCCACAGCCCCTAGCCTCCCGCGCCCGCCCGTGATAGCCTTCCGTTCTTGGGGAAACTTCTTCTAGACAGAAGCAGCTTTTCCTAGTCCCCTTCAAGAAGACCTTGGAACATACCCAGGGGGTGGGTACGATACCCACCCCCTGGGTATGCTGCAAAGTCTTTCTGGAGAGGTATCGAGAACATCTTTCTGGGCAGAAAGAGGTTCTCCAGGAACAGAAGATGATCACAGGTGTGAGCGGGACGCTGGTGAAAGCGGGGGTGGACTGGGCCGACGTCCTGGTCGGCAACGCCGTCACCCTGCGCCTCTTCGTGCCCGCGTCGGCCCTAGAGGGCCTTGGCAGGGTAGGGAAGCCTGTCAAGCTCTACACCTCGCTCCAGGTGCGCGAGGACAGCCTCACCCTCTACGGCTTCCCCACCGAGGATGCCCGCCTCGCCTTCGAAAGCCTCCTGGCGGTGAACGGCGTCGGTCCCAAGATCGCCATGGCCGTCCTGAGCCGCCTCTCGCCCGAGCAGCTCGCCGTCGCCGTCGAGCGGGCCGACCTCGACGCCTTCGACCGCATCCCTGGTGTCGGCAAGAAGACCGCCGGGCGCATCGTCCTGGAGCTCAAAGGCAAGCTCGCCGCCGAGTGGGCCGTCGCCACCGCGCAGCCCGATACCGCCGACGTCGTCTCCGCCCTCACCGCGCTCGGCTACTCCGCCGCCGAGGCCCGCGACGCCGTCGCCTCGCTCCCCTCCGGCGACGCCCTCACCCTCGAAGACAAGGTCCGCCTCGCACTGGAGCGCATCGGTAAGGGGTAGGAGGCCGCCATGACGAAGCTCCTCCATGCCCTCTTCGCAGTCGCGGTCGCCTTCTCCGTCGTCGTTGCCCTCGAGGCCTCACATGTCTGGACTGAGCAAGCCAAGCTCACCGCTTCCGACGGCAGCACAAGTGATAGCTTCGGCTGGTCAGTGGATGCAGACGGTGACACCGCCATAGTTGGCTAATATCGAGACGACATCGGCAGTAACATCCAACAGGGGTCAGCCTACGTTTTCGTTCGCAACACAACTAGCAGTACTTGGCGCCAGCAAGCCAAACTCATTGCCTCCGATGGTGACACTCAGGATTACTTCGGCATCTCGGTTGCTGTGAACGGCGACACCGTGCTCGTTGGGTCTTACTGGGATGATGTCGGTAGTAATACCGACCAAGGCTCAGTCTACGTATTCACCCGCTCCGGCACTACTTGGACGCAGCAGGCAAGACTCACCGCGTCTGATGGCGCCACAGGTGATTCACTGGGCATTTCGGCAGCCATTGACGGTAACCTCGCTGTTGCCGGGGCGTGGTTCGACGATGTTGGCAGCAATATCGACCAGGGTTCAGCTTATGTCTTCACTCGTGCGAGCGGAGTGTGGACTCAGCAGGACAAGTTTGTGGCCTCCGACGGCGCCGGAGGCGATCTTTTCGGCTATTCCGTCAGGGTAGACGATGATACCGCTGTTGCTGGGACATTCCGTCACGAGATTGACAGTAGGTCCAGGCAAGGTGCTGCGTACGTTTTCACCCGCTCAGGTTCCAACTGGAGCCAGCAGGCTATGCTCACTGCTTCTGAAGGTGCTGCCTTCGATGCATTTGGCTTCTCGGTGAGCGTCGATGGCGATACGACCGTCGTAGGGGCGGCTCATCATGACTTCGTGGGCAGCAGTACGTGTTGCTCAAGTCAAGGCGCAGTCTATGTCTTCACTCGCTCTGATATCACGTGGAGTCAGCAAGCTAAGCTCGAGGCCAGTGACGGCGCGATAAACGACAGGTTAGGCTATTCAGTAGCTGTGTCCGGCGCTACCGTCATCGCTGGAGCCGATGGAGATGACATCGGCGCCAATCTCGACCAAGGCTCAGTCTACGTATTCACCCGCTCCGGCACTACTTGGACCCAACGAGCCAACATGACGGCCTCCGATGGCGGCGCTTCCGATGATTTTGGCCATTTCGTCGCTTTGGCTGGTGATCTTGCAGTCGTCGGAGCGCCGAGCCACCACGTGGGTGGCATCAGTCAGGGCTCGGCATACGCCTTCACTACTGCGGCAAATCTAACTCCGACTCCGACCGCGACCCCTACTCCCACACCCACGCCACTTCCCGTTCCCGGTGCCTCGGCTTGGGGCCTCGCCGCCCTCGGCGCAGCGCTCGCCGTCATCGCCGCCTGGATGGCCCTCCGCCGCCGCAAGTCCTGCTGGACGGAGTCTCCTAGTCGCCCTGAGTGGCGCGCGAAGGGTCCTTCCCCGATGTCCCTAAGCATCGGTCGGCCTCTTGCACTGGCACCAGGAGGAGAAGTTTCCCTTCGCTCCGCTCGAGGGTCAGCAGGACATCAGGAACTAGCTCTTCAGTCTTTCAGATTGAACGAGCGCGCCGCCGTCGTCTGGCGGCTCTCCCCGTAATGACGGTTCTCATGGAGGTTCCTGACGGTTAGTGGTAGCTGGGATTGCCGGTGCTCCTGCTCGAAATGGCCGGTGCTCCCATGTGCAGCGGCAATGTGAGACCCCCTGACTCAGGGCGGCAATCCTTGCCTGTGCCGTTAGGGATAGCCTTAAGGCCTTCCCACGTCTTTCTTCTATAATGTCCTTGACCCAATCCTCTATCCGTAGGCCATTTGCCTCATGCCAGACTTCCAGATCGTCTCCGACTTCAAGCCTACGGGCGACCAGCCCGAGGCCATCGCGCAGCTCGCCGACGGCCTCCAGCGTGGCCTGCGCCACCAGACGCTGCTCGGCGTCACCGGCAGCGGCAAGACCTTCACCATGGCCAACGTCATCGAGCGCGTCAAGAAGCCGACGCTCGTCTTGGTCCACAACAAGACCCTCGCCGCCCAGCTCGCCACCGAGTTCAAGGAGTTCCTGCCCAACAACGCCGTCGAGTTCTTCGTCTCCTACTACGACTACTACCAGCCGGAGGCCTACCTCCCCAGCACCGATACCTACATCGAGAAGGACTCCGACATCAACGAGGAGCTGGACAAGCTCCGCCACGCCGCCACGCGCGCACTGCTGACCCGCCGCGACGTCGTCATCGTCGCCTCTGTCTCCTGCATCTTCGGCCTCGGCTCCCCCGAGGAGTACGAGAGCTTCGTCGCCTACGTCCGCAAGGGCGAGAAGCGCAACCGTGACAAGCTCATCCGCCAGCTCGTGGACATGCAGTACGACCGCAACGACTTCGACCTGCAGCGCGGCCGGTTCCGCGTCCGCGGCGACACCCTCGAGCTCATCCCCGCCTACGAGGAGGCCATCGCCGTCCGCATCGAGTTCTGGGGCGACCAGGTCGAGCGCATCACCCAGCTCGACCCCCTTACCGGCGAGGTCCTCAGCGAGCGCGACGACATCGAGATCTTCCCCGCCAAACACTTCGTCACCTCCCAGGACAAGCTCAACGACGCCATCGGACGCATCGAGGCCGAGCTGGCGGAGCGGCTGGCTGAACTGAAGGCACAGGGCAAGCTCCTGGAGGCACAGCGGCTGGAGTCCCGCACCAACTACGACCTGGAGATGCTGCGCGAGACCGGCTACTGCGCCGGCATCGAAAACTACTCCCGCCCCCTCGCAGGCCGCGCGCCCGGCAGCACGCCCTACACCCTCCTCGACTACTTCCCCGAGGACTGGCTGCTCTTCGTGGACGAGTCCCACATGACGCTGCCCCAGGTCCGCGCCATGTACGGCGGCGACCGCTCCCGCAAGGAGGTCCTCGTCGAGTACGGCTTCCGCCTGCCCTCCGCCCTCGACAACCGCCCCCTCGAGTTCGGCGAGTTCGAGGAGCACATCAACCAGGTCGTGTACGTCTCCGCCACGCCCGGCCCCTACGAGTACGAGCACTCCCAGCAGATCGTCGAGCAGGTCATCCGGCCCACCGGCCTGACCGACCCGGTCATCGAGCTCAAGCCCACCAAGGGCCAGATAGACGACCTTCTGGAACAGATCCGCCAGCGCGTCGCCAAGGGAGAGCGCTGCCTGGTCACCACCCTCACCAAGCGCATGGCCGAGGAACTGGCCGACTACCTCCGCGAGGTCGGCATCAAGACCCACCACCTCCACTCGGAGATTGACACCCTGGAGCGCAGCGAGGTCCTGCGCGACCTGCGCCTCGGCGTGTACGACGTCGTCGTCGGCATCAACCTGCTGCGCGAGGGCCTCGACCTGCCCGAGGTCAGCCTTGTCGCCATCCTCGACGCCGACAAGGAGGGCTACCTGCGCTCCCAGACCTCCCTCATCCAGACCATCGGCCGCGCCGCCCGCCACGTGGACGGCCACGTCATCATGTACGCCGACCGCGTCACTGACTCCATGCGCCGCGCCCTTGATGAGACCGAGCGCCGCCGCGGCATCCAAGAGGCCTATAACCGCGAACACGGCATCACCCCTCAAGGCATCCGCAAGACCATCCACGACATCACCGAACGCGTCCGCGTCGTCGCCGAAGCCCGCGCCTCCTACGTCACCAGCAGCGAACTGCCCAAAGAGGACATCCAGCGCCTCATCAAGGACCTCGAGTCCCAGATGAAGCAGGCCGCTAAAGCCCTCGAGTTCGAGAAGGCCGCCCTCCTCCGCGACCAGATCCTCGACTTACGTAAAGTCCTCGCCGATTAGGAGTATAGGGGAGTGGCGTTCATGTCCTCTCCCTCGATGGGAGAGGTCTTAGGCCGAGGCGGACGAGGCCAAAGGGTGAGGGTGAACCAACTCCTCGTCTGAATTTCCCCCTCCCCCCTTTTTGGAATACAGACGCGTGAGCCCCTCCACCTGCTACCATGCACCGGCGCATCCAGAACGCTGCACACAAGGAGTCTTCATGAAAGACCTCTTCTGGAAAGACACGACCGAGCTCGCTGAGCTCATCCGCAACAAAATGGTTTCGCCCGTCGAGGTGCTCCAAGCCCACCTCGACCGAATCGCCGCCGTCAACCCCAAGGTCAACTCTGTCCTCACCTTCACCGAGGACGCCATGGACCGCGCGCAGGCCGCCGAGCAGGCCGTCATGTCCGGCAAGAAGCTCGGCCCGTTGCACGGCGTTCCCTTCACCCTCAAGGACACCTTCGACACCGCCGGCGTCCGCACCACCGTTGGCTCACTCATCTACAAGAACAACGTCCCCAAGACCGACTCCACCGTCGCCGCCCGCCTCAAGAGGGCCGGCGCCATCCTCGTCGGCAAGAGCAACACCCCTGAGTTCGCGATGGACGCCGAGAGCCGCAACCGCGTCTTCGGCCAGACCAACAACCCCTGGGACCTGGCCCGCACCCCCGCCGGCTCCAGCGGCGGAGCGGCTGCCGCTCTCGCCTCCGGCATGACGCCCTTCGAGGTCGGGAGCGATGTAGGCGGCTCCATCCGCGTCCCGGCCACCTTCTGCGGCGTCGTTGGGTTCAAGCCGACCCACGGCCGTGTGCCCCTCACCGGCCACAACCCTGCGGCGATGCTGCGCTACATGCACATCGGCCCCATGACCCGCACTGTCCGCGACAACGCCCTCATCCTCAAGTCCATCGCCGGCGCCGACGGCCATGACCCCTATGCCGTGCCTGTGCCGGTGCCTGCGCTGCCCGACCTCGACGCCCCGCTGTCAAAGCTGCGCATCGCGTTCAGCCCCGAGGACGGTTACGCACCCGTCGCCAAGGAGGTGCAGGCGGTCATCACGAAGGCCACTGCGGCCCTGGGCGAGCAGGGTTGCGCCGTAGAGCAGGTCGAGCTTCCCTGGCTCCGCAAGCGCGACTACCTCCAGGAGGGTCTGAAGGTCATGCTCATGGATACTGTCCGGTTCGCCAGGCCGGTCATCAAGGGCCATGAGTCCGAGCTTTGCCACAACACGAAGTTCATCCTGGAGTGGGACCTGCCCACCTTCGAGCAGTACCTCACCATCGAGTTCGACTATATCGGCGAGCTCAGACGCGACGCCATGGCCTTCTTCAGCAAGTACGACGTGCTCATCGGCCCGTCCTCCACGGTCGCGGCCCCGCCACACGGCGGCAAGCCCCTCAACGTGGACGGCAAGACCACCCCATTCTTCCACGTCTCCAAGAACACCTCCAACTGGGACATGACCGGCTCGCCCGCGCTGTCCGTCCCCTTCGGCTGGAGCCGCGACGGCCGCCTGCCCATCGGCGTGCAGCTCATCGGCCCTCACTTCACCGAAAGCACCATTCTGCGTGTCGGGGCCGCCCTCGAGCGCGCCGCCGAGGGCCGAAGCCGCCGCCCGCCGCTGTAACGGCACTGGTGAAACTGGGGGGATTGACCTGCTACAATAACTGGGTAAGTGTACCCGGAGGCAAGACCATGGCCGAGACTGCCACCGTCACAAAAGAACAGGTACTCGAAGCTCTCAAAGACGTATTCGACCCCGAGATTCCCGTCAACGTGGTGGACCTCGGCCTCGTGTACGGCTGCGAGGTCGAGAAGGGCGTCGTCAACATCAAGATGACCCTAACCTTTCCCGGCTGCGGCATGGGCCCCTACATCGGCCAGCAGGCCGAATGGCGCGTCGCCGAGCTGGACGGCGTCGAGGATGTCCACGTAGAGATGGTCTATGACCCGCCGTGGTCGCCCGACCTCATCACGCCCGAAGGCAAGGCCCTCCTCGGCCTCGACTAGGCGGGGTTCGGTAGTGATATCTTTGTAGGGGCGGGTTTCAAACCCGCCCCTACGCTTAGGCACGGTGGCGCGGGTGGTAATACCTTCTCCCCCTCGAGGGGGGAGGACCTTCGGCCCCGCAACGGGGCCGAAGAGGTGAGGGTGAAGCTTAGTCCCCTAAACGAAGGCTAGTTCAAAAGATGACCCAGCAGCAACAACTGAACCCGAATCCCCAGGCCGCCCAGGCACGGGCACGCATCGAGGCCATGAAGCGCCAGTTCGAGCAGCGCCGCGCCATCTCCGGCGCTCTCGCCAAGGTCAAGCACCAGGTCGGCGTTTACAGTGGCAAGGGCGGCGTCGGCAAGACCACCGTCGCTGTCAACCTCGCCGTAACCCTCGCGCAAGAGGGCGCAAAGGTTGGCATCCTCGACGTGGACATAGACTGCCCCAACGTCGTCCGCGCCATGAAGTTATATGAGCCGCCCGTCGCCAGCGAGGACAACCGCATGACCCCGCCCGAGCGTTTCGGCGTCAAGGTCATGTCCATGGCCTTCTTCCAGCAGAAGGAAGACGAGGCCATCATCTGGCGCGGCCCCATGGTCCACAACGCCATCCAGCAGCTCCTCCAGGCCACCGACTGGGGCGAACTCGACTACCTCATCGCGGACTTGCCCCCCGGCACCTCCGACGCCCCCCTGACCGTCATGCAGACCCTGAGCATGGACGGCTTCGTCGTCGTCACCACGCCCCAGGAGCTCGCCATCGTGGACGCCGAGCGCTCCATCAACATGATCAAGACCCTCAAGATCAACGTCCTAGGCATCGTCGAAAACTTCTCAGGCGACATGTTCGGCTCCGGCGGCGGCGAAGCCCTCGCCGCCGAGATGGGCTTGCGCTTCCTCGGCCGCACCCAGATGCGCAAGGACTACCGCGACACCTCCAAGCCCGCCGTGCTCACCGGCAAGGACGTCCGCAAGGAGTACGAGCACATCGCCGCAGGCGTCAAGCAGGCCCTCGCAGAGAGCGCTGCCTCCTCTTAGTTAGGGCTAGTTAAGCCCCCGACCATCTTTCGTCCTTCTCCCTCGCCCCAAAGTGAGGCCGCGCTCGTGGCTTCGAAGAGCTGACGCCGTGCCTCCGGGCGGTGGACGGCGTACGCTGCGTGTTAACGATCCGGCGTTGACGCCATTTTTCACTCATGCTACATTCCCTGCCGCCTGCATCTGAAGGTGGTTTCCGGTCCTTGAGTCGGGGACGGATGCCACATTTGTCCAATCGTCTTGGAGGTCGTCAGATGCTCCGGTTTCTTCGTTCTCCCCGTTTTTCTGTCCTGGCCCTTCTCACCGTTGCACTCTTTGTCTGGGCCGCGAACACGCCGGTGGGCTACGCCCAGACGCCGGAGGGCGAGCCACAGCAAGACGAAGCCTCCCAAACTCCGGTGATGACTCAACGGCGTCCGGCGGCGGCGATGGGGACGACTAGCTAAGAGTCTTGCATGGAGGAGGACATACGCCATGTCTAAGTTCACATCGAGGAAGTTGAAAATCATCGGAGCCGCGGGGGGCGCTCCTGCTCCTATTGGCCGCCGTCCCTGTCGCCTATGGCGGTCTCCGTTGGAGCCGCATGGATCCCGTGGTGGTTATTGATGGCGTTCAATACAACGTAACGGTCGCAGTGCCGCCCAACCAGTGGTGCAAAGTGAACGGCCCCTACCAGGTGACGTTCCATGTCCCGGAAGGCGCCGATTACGAGCTGCTGTCCTAGACCGTTGCCGGCCCAGACGACTGCTCGGTAACGAGCATCACATCCTTCCAGGAACACGAAGACCTGGACGACATGTATGTGACTGTGCTCGTATCGGCCCAGGGTAAGTTCCGAATCGTTGCCACGGTGCAATCAGAGGATGCCCAGGAAACATGCAAGGGGCATGCTAACAAGAAACTCAACTGCGACCTGCCTGACGATGACGACTAACCCTGGGATCGACTTCGCTTGAAACTCGGTGGGCGCGGATCCTTAACGCAACGGAATGAGATTGGTAGGGTTCGCATGTCGGTAAGAGCTCGGACCTGGGTGTTCATAACCTGGGTCGTGATGTTGGGCGCGGTTTTGGTCGCCGCAGCAGGTCCGCATTGGCCGCTCACGCTCCGCACTGCGGACATGTGGCTGACGCCGGCGCTCACGCTTATGGTCATCGCGACGGGACGGTTCCCCATCGAACTTTCACGTCAGGCTAGGGCGTCGCTGCACACCGTCCCCATTTTCATGGCGGCGCTGCTTCTACATCCTGCTGAAGCGGCGGGAGTCGCCGTCGTCGGCACGCTCATCACCGAGTTCCTGATCAATGCGCCGGCCAGGGCCATGGCCTTCAACACCGGCGTTGCAGGCGTCGCCGCCGCCAGCGCGGGCATGGTGTTCTACGGCCTCATGCCCGACGGCGCCACCATCGGCCTCACCGGCGGGCCCATCATGGCCGCCATCGTCACCGGCGCCGTCCTCCACGTCGTCAATGTCGGCATGGTCGCCGGCATGGTCACCATCCGCAAGGGCATGGGCTACTGGAAGCCCTGGGACCGCGCCTACGCCCTCGAGACCGCTCAGGAAGGCGGCATGCTGGCCCTCGGCCTTACTGCTGCCGTCCTTGTGGCCCAGGTCTGGTGGAGCCTGTTCATCATCCTCATCCCCACCGTAATGGCCCACGCCGCTCTGCGCTGGAGCCTTCAGGCCGCCAACGAGAAGGCCCGCCTGGCCGAGGAGTTGGAGAATCGACTCAAGGAGCTGCGCGATCTTCAGGCTCAGCTTATCCAGTCGGCTAAGATGGCCAGCGCCGGTACCCTCGCTGCTGGCTTCGCTCACGAGATCAACAACCCGGTCTTCGCCATCGCTGGCCGGGCTGAGCTTATGTTGAAGAACCCCGAAGAGCACCTGCGCAGCGACAAGGCCAAGGAGTACGTCGAGACGATACAGGAGATGCCACAACACATCTCCAGGATCGTCCGCCGCCTCCTCGAACACGCCCGCGCCACCGACGAGGTCAAAGAGGTCCAGCTCTCGGAGGTGATTGAAGACTCGCTCGCCTTGGTCAGCATTAGGCTCAATAAGAGCAGCGTCGGCGTCCTGCGCGACTACGCCCAAGTCCCCTCCATCCGCGGTATCCGCCCGCAGCTGCAGCAGGTCTTCGTCAATCTGCTCACCAACGCTATTGACGCCACCAAGGGCAACGGCAACATCACCGTCGGCTGCTCTGCCGCGGACGGCGTCGTCAAAGCCTACGTCCGCGACGACGGCAGCGGCATCCCCGCGGCCATCAAGGACCGCATCTTCGAGCCCTTCTTCACCACCAAAGAGGTTGGCAAGGGTACAGGCTTGGCCCTCTTCATCTGCCCCAAGATCATCACTGCTCACAAGGGTGAGATTAAGCTGGACAGCCAGGAGAACAAGGGGACCACAGTCTGGATCACCGTCCCTGTGTCAGCACAGATAGAGCAGGAAACCCAGGTGTCGCCAGCGCCTGAACAGGTAGCCGCCGGCGCCGGTCAACGCTAAACTAGACCAAACGGCCATGCGAGGGAGAAGACTATGCCCGACACAGTGCTCATTGTCGAAGACGAGGCCCCGGTCCGAGAACTTCTGACGACCTGGCTCGAAGAAGCCGGCTATGCGCCCCGCTCCGCGGCCAACGGCATCGAGGGCCTCAGAGAGGTGTACCAGGCCCGCTCCGATGTCATCGTCGCCGACATCCTGATGCCCCAGATGGACGGCTTCGAGTTATGCAAGCTCGTCCGCGAGGTCACTGATGCCCCAATCATGTTCCTCACCAGTCTTGGCGAGGAGCAGCGCAAGCTCGAAGGCCTCAACCTCGGCGCCGATGTCTACATCGTCAAGCCCGTCGGGATGGACGAGTTCCTCGCCCGCATCGCCGCGCTCCTCCGGCGCCGCGCCCGTTCCCAGCAGGCCACCGGCGAGCCTCGGCGCTATGCCGATCCCATGCTCAACATAGACTTCGACCGCCACGAGGCCCGCATAAACGGCCTGGCCATGGACCTCACGCCCACCGAGTTCCGGCTCCTCTGGTTCCTCGCCCAGCACGCCGGGCGGACCTGTTCCGTGCGCGACATCCTAGAGAACGTATGGGACCCCCGCACTACTCCCAGGACGTGGTCAAGTGGGACGTCGCCAGCCTCCGCGCCAAGCTGGAGGTCAATCCCCGCAACCCCCGCCACATCATCACCGTTTGGGGCGTGGGCTACCGATGCGATGCTCCCAGCGCTGAGCAGTTGGTGATGCAACGCGATGGTAAGGGCGCCATAGTCCACAGGCTAGTCTCACGCAACCCATTGACCTCGGCACCCCCATGACGTCCGATGACAGGTACAACCTGCTCGGAGTCACACTGGGCCGCTACAGGGTGCTTGAGACCATCGGCAGCGGCGGTTCGGGCCGCGTGCACCGCGCACGCGACCCAGAGTTGGGCCGCGACGTAGCTGTCAAGGTTCTTCCCCCCGACCGGACCCGAAGCCCGGCATTCGTCGAGCGTTTCCGGCACGAAGCCCGCGCCGTTGCACGTCTCTCCCATCCGAGCATCATCAAGGTCTATGACTACGGCCAGGACAGTGGCTACGTTTTCATCGTCACCGAACTCATTGCCGGCGGCACCCTCCAGGCCCACCTCGGTAGGCCGCTGTCTGTGCAAACAGTTATGCGCATCGTCGCCCCGCTAGCCGACGCCCTCGATTACGCACACTCCCAGGGCGTTGTCCGTAGCGACCTGAAGCCCAGCAACATCCTTATGGACACCGGCAGAGCCGTCCCGTCCTCGCCGACCTCGGCCTCGCCCGCATGCTCGATGCCAAGTCCTATGTCAGCAACCAGACGTCCGTTCTGGGCACGCCAGAGTACATCGCTCCAGAGGTCGTCCTGGGCAAACCAGCCGAACCCCGCAGCGACGTTTACGCCTTCGGAGTTCTCCTCTACGAGATGATGCTCGCCAGGGCGCCGTTCCAAGCCGACACACCTGTCGCCACAGCCCTCGCCCATGTCACCGAGCCCGTGCGCTTCCCCAGCGATGCTGCCAACGGCGCCCAGGTTCTTCCTCCGGGAGTTCGCCAAATCCTGCTTAAGGCACTCGCCAGGGACGCTGTTGACCGGTACCAGCGTGCTGGCGAACTCGTTACCGTCCTCGCTCGGACTGCTGAACTAGGCGACCGCCAGACCCAAGCTCTGAACATGCCACCGCCCTCCACCAACGGTAAGCCAGCCCTCGTCAATGGTTCTGGTGGGTACCTTGGGCACAAGGCAGACACTACTACGCAGGGAAGGCCGGCGGCTGTCAGCGGCCAAGGGCCAGCCTCAGGGCACAAGAAGGAAGCGCAACACATCAACGTCTTCATCGTCGAGGACCACGCCTTCGTCCTCGACGCCCTTCGCGCCGTCATAGAAGACGACGACTCTCTCACCGTCGTCGGCGACGCCGCCTCCGCCGAGGACGCCCTCCAGCGCCTCGAACAGGCGCGGCCGGACGTCATCGTCATGGATATCACGCTTCCTGGCCTCAGCGGCATCGAAGCCACCAAACAGATAAAAGCCCGCTGGCCTGAAACCCAAGTGCTCATCCTCAGCGGCCACGGTGAGCAGTTCCTCACCGAAGCCATCGCCGCAGGCGCGGACGGCTACATCATGAAGACCGCCGACACCGGGCAGGTCCGGCGCGCTATCCACGAGGTCAACTCCGGCGGCTCCCCGATCGGCCTCAACGTGGCGGGCACCCTTTTCAAAAAGGTTGCCGAGAACACCGGCGTCTCCCTCGACTCTCCCAACCCGTAGTCGCGTCCTCCGTCTTGGCCATACTCTCCGGCGAAGATCGCTCTCTCCGTCATGTGTGGTATCATCATCGCGTCTGACTCAATCTGAGTAGCGAGGCGTCCTTGACCGCTTTCGCCCACATCTCGGTCCGTGGCCTCACCCACGTCTTCGCCGACCGCCGCCGCACCCTGCGCGCCCTCTCCGGCGTTGACCTCGCCGTAGGGCGGGGCGAGTTCGTGTCCGTCATCGGCGCAAGCGGCGCTGGCAAAACCACACTCCTGCGCGCCATCGGCGGCCTGTTGCGGCCCACCTCCGGCGCTATCCTCGTGGACGGCGTTTTGCCCGCCGAGGCCCAGCGGCGCAAGACCATCGGCTTCGTCTTCCAGGAACCAGCCCTGCTCCCCTGGCGCACCGTCATCGAGAACATCCGCCTCCCGATTGAGATGAACTCGAGAGGCTCCGAAGCGCGCCACGCGGAGCCTGAGCGGCTTTTGACCGCCGTCGGCCTTGCCGACTTCCGCGACTACCATCCGCACCAGCTATCCGGCGGCATGAAGCAGCGCGTCGCCCTGGCCCGCGCCCTCGCCTTCGACCCATCCGTCCTCCTCATGGACGAGCCGCTCGGCGCCCTCGACGAGATGACCCGCACCGTCATGCGCTACGAGCTTCTGCGGCTGTGGGAACAATCCCGAAAAACCGTCATCTTCGTCACCCACAGCATCCCCGAGGCTGTGCTGCTCTCGGACCGCGTCGTCGTTATGTCCTCCCAGCCGGGCCGCGTCGTGGACGACGTCGCCATCGCCCTGCCCCGTCCCAGACATGCGGATGTCGAACGCTCCCAGCGTTTCTTCGCGTACGCCGACCGGATAATGGACTCACTCGCAAAGGGGAGCGCACTTGCTCCTGCCGCTGCCCAGGCTGCTGCGGGGGGCTAGAGCGAGGCCAACGGAAGGCGTCAGTGCCGCGCCCGGCGAAACGAGGGCGCTAACCGAAGTTGCGCTCTACGTCCTCCCCCCGGCCGTTGCCCTCATCACCGCCGCCGTCGTCTGGGAACTGTGGGTCCGCGCCGCGGACGTTCCGACCTACATCGTCCCCGCGCCCTCGGTCGTCCTCGACAGGTTCTTCGCCGGCATCGGCTTCTTCGCCAAGCACGGCGCCATCACGCTGGCCGAAGCACTCGCGGGCTTCGCCCTCGGCGCCGGCGTCGCCATCGCCGGAGCCAGTCTCATGGCGCACTCCCGCGTCCTCGAGCGCAGCCTGTTTCCCTTGGCCGTCCTTGTCAAAGTCACCCCCATCGTCGCCGTCGCCCCGCTCTTCGTCATCTGGTTCGGCTTCGGTTCCTTCCCCAAGGTCCTCATCGCCGCCCTCATAACCTTCTTCCCCGTCCTCGTCAACGGCCTCACCGGCTTGCGCTCCGTCAAACCAGAGGCGCACGAGTTCTTCCGCTCCGTCAACGCCTCCAACATGCAGACCTACTGGAAGCTGCGCCTGCCCGGCTCGTTGCCCTACCTCTTCGCTGCCTTCCGCATCTGTGTGCCGCTGGCCGTCATCGGCGCTGTCGTCGGCGAGTGGTTCAGCGGCGACCGTGGCCTCGGCAGCGTCATCATCGTCGCCCACAACAACCTCGACATGCCCACGCTCTTCGCCGCCATCCTCACCCTCGCCATCCTTGGTGTCGGCCTCACCGTCCTGACCTGGCAACTCGAAAGGCGTGTCCTTTTCTGGCACGAGTCGAACATCACCAACTGATTTCATGGCGAGGAAAGACACGTGAATAGGCAGCCTCTGCTCGGATTGGTGCTCATCGCCGGATTGTTCGCTCTGATTTTTGATCTTGCCTGTTCCAGCGAGAGCGCGGCGCAATCTGGGGCCCCGGTCCCGACAGCGCAGCCCGCCGCTACCGCTGTGCCCGAACCCACCGCCACGCCTGCGCCGCAGAAGGTCGTCTTCATGGCCGGTTTCAAGCCCCAGGCGAACCTCCCGTTCGTCGCCGCCTACATCGCCCAGGAGAAGGGCTACTTCGCCCAGCAGGGCCTCGATGTGCAGATCCTCCACGCCGCCCAAGGAGAGCACCTCAAGCTCCTCCTGGCGGGCGACGTGGACATCGCCACAGCAAATGCCGACTCCGTCCTCAAGCGCCGCTCCGACCCCGCGGCGCCCATCGTCGCCTTCGCCCTCTTCGGCCAGAAGGGCCAGAACGCCTACATCGCCCTCGCCTCTTCCGGCATGACCACGCCCAAGGATTGGGAAGGCAAGACCTTCGGCTACAAGACCTCCGTCCCGCCCGAGTATCTCGCGATCCTAGAGATCGCGGGCGTGGACCGCTCGAAGGTCCAGGAGGTCAAGGTCGGCTTCGACCCCCGCATCCTCATCGAAGGCCAGGTCCAACTCCTCGCCGTCTTCAAGTCCAACGAGCCCGACACCGTCCGCCGCTTGGGCTTCGAGGTCGTCCAGTGGGCGCCCGGGGACTTCGGCATCCCCAGCCTCGGCCTGACCTATATCACCCGCCAGGACCTCGTCGAGAAGGACCCTGAGATGCTCACCCGCTTCCTCAAGGCCACCCTCAAGGGCCTGCAGGACGCCCTCTCCGACCCCGAAGAGGCCCTTAATATCGTCATGAAGTACGCCCCCGACGAGGACCGCGAGCACCAGCGCTTCATGCTCGGCATCGAGCTGGCCGACGCCGTCGGCCCCGTCACCGAGGAGCACGGCCTCGGCTGGTTGACCGACGCCCAGTGGAAGGCTCTTTACGACTACCTCCTCCAGTACCAAGCCATCCCCAACGCCTTCGACTACAAGACCGCCTTCACCGACCGCTTCCTGAGTGAAGCTTACGACGGCACGACCCTACGATGGCCGTAGGGTAGGGTAGTCTCGTACGCTTGTCTTCGCCCCCTTCATCCCATACCCTAGTGCGCGTTCAAGGAGGCAGTCATGCGCACCATCGCCCCCGACCCTAACTTCGAGAACTGGGTCTGCGTCATCGGGCCCTACGCCAAGCCCATCGCAACCGTCAAGCCGGGCGAGCCCGTCGTCCTGGAGACGATGGATGCCTTTGGCAATAAGCTCACCTCCGAGAGCCAAGACCTCATGAAGATTGTGCGGTTCCCCTATGTGAATCCGGTGACTGGCCCTATCTATGTCGAGGGTGCGGAGCCGGGCGACACCCTGACCGTGAAAATCGAGCAGATCGAAATCACTAGCGAAAAAGGCTTCAGCACCATCATCCCCGACTTCGGCGGCGTGTGCGGCACATCCTGGACACGCGTCCTCAACGACCCGCTCAAGCCCCGCATCTTCAAACACCTCATCAAGGACGGCCTCATCATCTGGGGCCAGGGCCTGGCCATCCCCAAGATCCCCTGCGAGCCGTTCTACGGCACCATCGGCACCTCGCCGAACCTCGAGGCCATCACGACCCTCTCACCAGGCTTCCACGGTGGCAACATGGACGACCCCGACGTCTGCCCCGGCAACACTGTCCACCTGCCCGTTCAGGTCCCCGGCGCACTGTTCTGTGTCGGCGACGGCCACGCCGTCCAGGGCGACGCCGAGGTCTCCGGCGCAGCCGTCGAGGTGCCGACACGCGGCGTCTTCACCTTCGGCCTCATGAAGAAGCATCCCATCCGCGCGCCGCGTATCGTCAATGAGGAGTTCATCATGACCGTCGGCAGCGCCAAGCCCATGGAGGACGCCGCCCGCATCGCCTTCTACGAGCTCGTCCTCTGGCTCGAGGCCGACTACGGCATCGATCGCATGGCTGGTTACCAGCTTTGCTCCCACGTCGCCAAGGTCCGCCTCGCCAACATGGTGGACACCCTCTACTCCGTCTCCGCGAAGTTCCCCAGGCGCTATCTCCCCCGCAAACGCCGGTGACTGCCTAGGCCGCCAGTTCATGGGGGGCCGTGAGTTACGGTTTTTCGGGTCGGCTCCTCATCAGCCCACATCTGGTGAACATGACCTGGCGGCACGAGGCATAGACAGCGTCTTCGTATTGTGATAGTTTTCACAGTGCATCCACCATTCAAGCTGAGATAGCTTCAAGCTCTCTCGCACCAGGGCGGGTCTGATGGAGAGAGGCATTTCCTAAAGGCAAGGGCATCAGGTACTTCTGAATTGAGCGTACATGCGGTCGGTCCCGCTGTACGGGAACGAGATGACGAAACGTAGCAAGCGCTCGCTTTACGAGCCGTCGGTTGAACATGACAGCTGCGGGATGGGGTTCGTCGCGGATATCGGCGGTGGCCAGAGCCACACCATCCTTCAGCACGCACTCACGTCGCTCGCCAACCTCGCTCACCGCGGCGGCGTTGACGCCGTCACGTCGACTTCGGACGGCGCGGGCGTCCTGACCCAACTCCCCAAGGAGTTCTTCGCGCAAGAAGCCGAATGCCTTGGGCAGCGTGCCGTGCCGCGCGGCGATCTCGCCGTCGCCGTGGTCTTCCTGCCCGGCGGAGGCGCTGCAGTCCAGCGGCGCGAACGGTGCCGGAGCATCATCGAGTCGGCCTCGGCGGCCCGTGGCCTGGCGATGGTCGGATGGCGCGATGTGCCCTCGGACCCCGCCGTCTTGGGCGCCAGGGCGCGGAAAACGATGCCTTCCATCGCTCAGTTGTTGGTGGCTCGTCCAGAGCGCATGGCCATCCCGTTGTTCCGGCAGGAGCTCTTCGCGGCCCGCAAAGAGGCCGAGCGGCGTCTGCTCGAGGGAGGTCTCGACGACTGTTACATCCCTTCCTTGTCCAACGACACTATCGTGTACAAGGGATTGCTAGCCGCTGGCCAGTTGCGCGGCTTCTACCCCGACCTGCGTGACCAACGCTACGCGACCGCTTACGCGGTTTTCCACCAGCGCTTCAGCACGAACACCTTTCCCAGCTGGTTCCTTGCCCAGCCTTTCCGGCTGCTCGCGCACAACGGTGAGATAAACACCATCCGGGGCAACCAGAGCTGGGTCCGCGCGCGCGAGCCTGGACTGAAGTCAGGCATCTGGCGCGAGCGCGTCAGTGAGATGACTCCCATCCTCCAGCAAGGCGGCAGCGACTCCACACACCTTGACAACATGACCGAAGCGCTCGTCATGGGCGGCCGGGACATCCTCCAAGCCATGACCATGCTCGTCCCAGAGGCCTGGGAGCAGGCGCCCCGCATGGACCAAGGGCTGCGGGACTACTACGGCTACAACGCGTGCCTGACCGAGCCGTGGGACGGCCCAGCGGCCCTCGCCTTTGCCGCCGGCGGCATCGTTGGAGCGCGCCTTGACCGCAATGGCCTCCGTCCCGCGCGCTATGCCATCACGGACGGCGGCCTCGTCATCGCCGCGTCCGAGGTCGGGATCCTCGAGATGGACGAGGCTGAAGTCATCGAGAAGGGCAGGCTGGGTCCCGGGCAGATGATCGCGGTGGACGTTGCCAACAAACGCCTCCTCCGAAACGACGCCATCAAGGCTGACGTCTCGCGGCGTAAGCCTTATGGAGCATGGCTGCGCAAACATCTCGTGAACTTTGGTGAAGCCCCCATGCAGAGGGTCATGGAAACGAACGGACACTCCCCGGATGCCGACCTCCGGCTTGCGATCGCCTTCAACTACACGGCGGAGGAGATGCAGTTCATCCTGAAGCCCATGGCCAACGGCGAGGAGCCCACCGGCTCGCTGGGCGACGACACGCCCCTCGCGGTGCTCTCCTCGTGGCCCCGGTTGCCGTACGCCTACCTGAAGCAGAGGTTCGCGCAGGTCACCAACCCCGCGATAGACCCCCTCCGCGAGCAACTGGTTATGTCCTTATACACCTACCTTGGCACTCGGGGCAGTATCCTCGAAGAGACGGAGCGGTCAGCCCATCTCCTTCGCTTGGACAGCCCCCTTTTAACTGACAGAGACCTCGACGCGCTGCGAGGCATGAGCGACCCTGCCTTCCGCACGGCAACCCTGTCAGCGGTCTTCCCAACTGAAGCTGGCCCCAGCGGCCTTGAGGCCGCCCTGACAGACCTGTGCCTTCGGGCCGAGCGAGCCGTGGGCGATGGACGTTCGCTCCTCATCATCTCCGACCGCGCCGCCGACGCCCGAAACGTCCCCATACCCATGCTTCTGGCCGTGGGCGCCGTCCACCAACACCTTATCCACGCCGGCCTGCGTATGAGGGCCAGCATCATTGCCGACACCGGCGACGCCAGGGACATGCACCAACTCACGGCGCTCATCGGCTACGGCGCGAGCGCGGCCAACCCGTACCTGGCCTGCCGCCTTATACCTCAACTGATGTCCCACCGCGAGGAGCACCTGAGCGCCGAAGAGGCCGTCGCCAACTACCGGGCAGGACTGGAGAAACAGCTTCTAAAGGTGATGGCGAAGATGGGCATCTCGACCGTGACCGCGTACTGCGGCGCCCAACTCTTCGATGTGATCGGTCTCTCGGACGAGGTCGTCGAGCGCTGCTTCACGGGTTCATACTCCCACGTCGGCGGCCTGGGGTTCGCGGAACTTGCCCAAGAAGCCATCGAGCGGCACGCTGCAGCCTTCTCCACGGAGCAGGCAAACGCGAGCCTCGCCGATCACGGCTACTACCGCCTCCGGCGCTCCGGAGAGCTTCACTCGTTCACCCCGCAGCTTGCCCGTCTCCTTCATACCGCCCTCAGGCAGCCGGGCGATGGCGCCACCGCCTATGGCAAGTATTCGACCGAGATGTCCTCGCGTGGGCCTATCTACTTGCGCGACCTCCTGACGTACCGTCTGCTGGCCGCTCCTATACCCGTGGAGGAGGTGGAACCCGCCAAGGACATCGTGAAACGGCTGTCCGGAGGCTCGATGTCCTTCGGCTCGCTGGGCATCGAGGCGCACGAAACCATCGCGACCGCCTTTAACCGCGTCGGGAGCAAGAGCGGCAGCGGCGAAGGCGGCGAAGGCGAGCACCGTTACGGCAGTGATTCCAACAGCCGCATCAAGCAGGTCGCCTCCGCGCGGTTCGGCGTGACCCCCGCCTACCTCACCAGCGCCGAGGTACTGGAGATCAAGATGGCCCAAGGCTCCAAGCCCGGTGAGGGCGGCCAACTTCCCGGCCACAAGGTCAGCCAGGCCATCGCCAGCGTGCGCTTGACCCAGCCGGGCATCCGGCTCATCTCGCCCCCACCGCACCACGACATCTACAGCATCGAGGACCTAGCGCAGCTCATCTTCGACCTGCGCATGGTCAATCCCAAGGCCCGCATCATGGTCAAGCTCGTCTCCGAGGCAGGCGTGGGGACGGTCGCCGCGGGTGTCGCCAAGGCGGGCGCGGACGCCATCCTCATCTCCGGGATGGAAGGCGGGACTGGCGCGTCACCTTGGAGCTCCATCAAGAACGCTGGGATACCCTGGGAGTTGGGACTTACCGAAGCCCACCAGGCTTTGGTCGCCAACGGCCACCGTTCGACGGTGCTTCTACGGACCGACGGCGGGCTGCGGACAGGCCGGGACGTCGTCATCGCCGCGATGCTCGGCGCGGAGGAGTACGGCTTCGGTACGGCATCGCTCGTCGCGGTCGGGTGCCTCATCTCCCGCCAATGCCACCTTAACACCTGCCCGGTGGGCATCGCCACCCAAGACCCTGAGCTGCGGAAGAAGTTCGACGGGACACCCGAGATGCTCGTCCGTTTCCTCTTCCATGTTGCGGAAGAAGTCCGGCAAGTCTTGGCATCGCTCGGAGCGCGGAGCATCCAGGAGATCGTCGGGCGGTCAGACTTGCTTGAGCAGGTCCGGCATACGGCGCTCCCGAAGGCAAACACCCTCGACCTTTCGAGCATACTCTTGCAGCCCTCGCCCGGCGGTCCGCGACAACAGCCAGGTGACCGGCAAGCACGCCCGGTGACTCCAGTCCTCGAGGACGCCTTGCTACCATCCGTGAGGCCGGCGATTGACGGGCACTCTTCCGTGGACATCGCGATGCCTATCCACAACACCGACCGCGCCGTCGGAGCGCGCATCGCTGGGGAGATCGCCCGTGCCCTTGGCAACGCCGGCTTGGCGGACATGCAGATACAGCTTCAGTTCCACGGTTCCGCAGGGCAGAGCTTCGGCGCGTTCTGCATCAACGGCCTCAGTCTTTCCCTGACAGGCGAAGCGAACGACTATGTGGGTAAAGGGATGTGTGGAGGCCAGATCGTCGTGCGGCCCTCCCATCGGGCAAAGTTCGCCCCTAACGAGAACGTCATCATGGGCAACACCGTCCTTTATGGCGCTACCGGCGGGCGGCTCTTCGCGTCCGGCAGGGCAGGGGAGCGCTTCGCCGTGCGCAACTCAGGCGCTCATGCTGTAGTCGAAGGGACGGGAGACCACTGCTGCGAGTATATGACCGGCGGAACGGTCGTCGTCTTGGGGCCGACGGGCCGCAACTTCGGCGCGGGCATGTCGGGTGGACAGGCCTACGTGCTTGACCCCGGTGGCCGATTCGCGGGTTTCTACAACCCGGAGATGGTTGGGGTACAGAGGCTACGCGAGTCCGAGTCCGGACCCCTCCGCGACCTCATCGCGCGCCACCGCGATGCGACAGGAAGCCCGTTGGCAGCGGACATCCTGGCCCGCTGGGAACACTACCTCCCCCTGTTCTGGGAAGTCGCCCCGAAAGTTCAGCCAGCCAAGAAGGTGGCTCCGAAGCAGCGTCCGGCGGTTCCCGCCGGGGACTGAATCAGCGGCCCTTGAACGAGGGACGGCGTTTTTCGACGAAGGCGCGGACGCCCTCGCGGTGGTCTTCGGTCTGCCGCGCCAACTCCTGCGCCGGGCCTGCCAGCCGCATGGACTCCTCGAAGCTCACGTCCAGCGACGCTTGCACCAGCCGTTTGATGAGTCCCATCGAGTAGGTTGGCCCCTGGGCAAGCCGCTGCGCCAGCTCCATCGCCGCCCCTGTCAGGTCGTCGTGCGGCACCACCTTCGCCACCAGCCCCATCCGGTACGCCTCCTCGGCGGCGATGAGGTCGCCTGTGTACTGCAGCAGGAACGTGTTCCCCAGGCCAATCATCCGCGGAAGCTGCCAGCATGACCCGTCGGCAGGGATAAGCCCGTTCTTGACGAACGCCTCTGAGAACTGCGCCCGCTCCGAGGCGATGCGGATGTCGCACGATAGCGCAAGCCCCATACCCAGGCCGACCGCATGGCCGTTCACCGCTGCGATGGACGGCTTCTTCAGCTTGTGTAGTCGCACCGGCAGCATCCGCACCACGTCCATCTCCTCCGAGCCTCCCGCCGCGCCCTTCGTCCACTCGCGTTCCAGTGCCGCCCACGGACTCTGTGGCAGGCTTGCAGCCTCCGATGGCTGCCGTGCGCGGTTGGCGTCGTCCATCCGCCGGACGTTCGCCCCCGAGCAGAACGATGGGTCTCGCCCCGTCAACACCAGCACCCGCAAAGCAGGGTCACTATCCAGCCGGTCGAACTGTGTCTCGATGGCCCGCGCCATCTCCATGCCGATGGCGTTCCGCGTCGGCGTGTCGTCCATCTTCACGACCAGCACGCCGCCGCTTTGCCTGACCTCGATGTAGTCCTGCGCCATCGCGTGCCCCGTTACACCACTCTGCCGGAGCTTACCGAGAGGATGGGCGGCAGGTTGTCTATCAGCGTGCTCCACGTGTCGCCATCGTCTCGGCTGTGGAAGACCTGTCTGGTCGTCGTGCCGACATAGACCCCGCATGGGTCGAGCGAGTCCGTCGCCATGCCCTCGCGCATCGAGTGCAGGTAGGCGTTCCGCTGGGGCAGACCTCGTGTCAGCGCTTCCCAGTCGTCGCCGCCGTTCCTGCTGCGGAACAGCGCCGCGGCCTCCACGCCCGCGTACACCATGCCTGGCTCGCCCGCCCGGCCCGGCTCGACGTGCCACACACGGTTCACGCGTTGACCCTTGGCCTTGAACTTCGGCCCGGTCTTTGATGGCTCCCACGTCCGGCCCATGTCACGGCTGCGTTGGATATCCGCTCCCCATACGGGGTGGTTCACCGCCGCGACGACCGTGCCCTCGCCACGGAAATCGTAGGCCACGTGGAACACATCCGCTCCCGCGAAGTGCGGCCCCGAAAGCGACCAGCGACCGCGCCCAGGGTCGCTCGAGAGGATAAACGCGCCCTTGCTCGTGCCCACCAGCACTAACACATCGCCCTTTTTCGCTCTCCCATTCGTCATCCTTGCCACCGCCGCCTCCTCCTGCTCTCAGCCCTCAATCTTACTCGCGATACACGAGAAAAACTTGTCCAACAATGACTTCGACGCCGACCCCAGCAGACGCTGCCCGACACGCGCCACGACGCCGCCCACCTGGGCATCGCCGCGGACCGTCACCTCCGTCCCGCCATCCTTCTCCGCCAGCGTGAGCATACCCTCTCCGGCGATCGTCCCGCCTGTGCCGGAGCCGCGCACCGCCATCTTGAAAGATGACGGCGCCTGCTGTTCAGAAAGCGTTATCTTCGCGCGGTATGCGCCGGTGATGGGGCCGATGCTCACCTTCATCGAGACGTCGTATCCGCCTTCGCCGTCGGGCTCGAACCGTTCGCATCCTGGGATGCAACTCGTCAACGACTTCGGCGACTGGAAGGCATCCCAGACCGCCTGGCGCTTGGCTTTGAATGCGTATGTCCCCTCTATCTGCACGACGCCCGCTCCTCGAGAACTTGAAAACCCGTCCCACCCGTGGTACAGCGGCCCCTACTTTATCACACCCCCTGCTATAATAGGTGGCCGCACGAGGGCCGGGTCCCCTGGCGAAAGGCTTGCTTGCGCCATCCGTTTCTGATAAAACTCTCACGCACTCTCCAGCTTGCCGTCGGAGGAGAAGATCATGGGCCATAACATCACGGTGACCGTCAACGGCACCAAACACACCAGCGACGTGGAGCCCAGGCTGCTCTTGGCGCACTACCTGCGCGACGTCCTCACCCTCACGGGTACCCACATCGGCTGCGACACCAGCCAGTGCGGCACCTGCACCGTCATGCTCAACGGCATGGCCGTCAAGTCATGCACCGTCCTGGCCGTCCAGGCCAACGGGGGCGAGGTCACGACCCTCGAGGGACTCGCCAAAGATGGCAAGATGCACCCGCTCCAGGACGGCTTCTGGGAGAAACATGGCCTCCAGTGCGGCTTCTGCACCCCAGGCATGATCATGGTTTCCTACGGCCTGCTCCGGCGGAACCCCAAGCCGACAGAGGAGGAGATCCGCCACGCCATCGCGGGCAACTTCTGCCGCTGCACGGGCTACCACAACATCGTCAAGGCCGTCCAATACGCGGCCAGCAAGCTGAAGTAAGCGAGGAGGGCCGACATGATTCCAGCAGCATTCGAATACTACGCGCCCACCACCGTCGCCGAGGCCGCCAAGCTCCTCGCAAAGCATGGCGACGACGCCAAACTCCTGGCCGGGGGCCACAGCCTCATCCCGCTGATGAAGCTCCGCCTCGCCCAGCCAAAGGCCGTCATTGACCTGCGCGGCGTCTCCGAGCTTTCCTACATCAAAGAAGCCAGCGGCGGCCTGTCCATCGGCGCCACGACCACCTACTACCAGATAACTTCCTCGAGGGCCGTCGCCAAGGCCGCGCCCGTCCTGGCCGAAGCCGCCGGGATGGTGGCCGACGTCCAGGTCCGCAACATGGGCACCATCGGCGGCAGCCTGTCCCACGCCGACCCCGCGGGCGACCTGCCCGCCGTCGTCTTGGCACTCAATGCCAGCATCAGCACAGCCACGTCAGCCGGCAAAGGCCGAACCGTTCCGATAGACAGCTGGTTCGTCGGCCTGCTCACCACGTCCATCAAGCCCGGCGAGATCGTCACCGGCGTGTCCATCCCGGCGCTGGCGCACATGACCGGTACTGCCTACGAGAAGTTCGCCAACAAGGCCTCCCGCTACGCTATCGTCGGCGTCGCGGCGGTCATCACACTGGATACCAGCGGCGCCTGCAAGGACGTCCGCATCGGCGTCACCGGCGCCGGCCCGCACGCCGTCCGAGCCGCCAAGACCGAGGCCGCCCTCAAAGGGAAGAAGCTCGATGAGGCCACCATCCAGAAAGCCGCGGGTGCAGCCGCCGACGGCATTGACTGCCTCTCCGACGTCCATGCTTCCGCCGAATACCGCACTCACCTCACTAAGGTCTGCGCCATGCGCGCCATCCAGAAGGCCGCCTCGCGCGCCAAGTGACAAAAGAGCCTCAGAGAAAACGATAGGGGCCGCTTTCGCGGCCCCTATCGTTTTCTCTATGCCTCGGATGCTTGGTTGAGCACTAAGGGGATGTCTGAAACTCAACATTCCTCGGCTGCGAAACCCTGCGTGCAAGCATCTAGAATCTCAAGAGACACAAGGTTACCTGCGCCATCGTAGTCAAGGACAATACCAGGCTTATCCTCATCGCTCTCCGAGACGGGCCCTTCTTTCAGAATCATCGTCAATGTGTCCGTTTTTGAGTCATAGATGACTTGCGTCAGATGCTCCAGTACTTAGAAATCCGACTCGTCCGATAAGCGGTGACTACTTCAGGAATCGGCCTATCGATGTCAACGAAGACGCGAATCAGATATTCCTGTGTAGCCAGGATAACACGCGACTGAAAAATCCAACGTCCTGGACGTATCTCATTTGTTTGCTGGGGAGTTGTCAGAATCCCCTTGACCTGTTCGTCGCTGATGCCACGTCTTCGCATCTCGAAGCTGGCCTCCTCCATGAAGACAAAGTCGGTGATTGGTCCAGGACCGATCGCGTCCATGAAGTAGCGCGATTCCACACCAACCTTGCCGTGTGAGGATTGCGCCTTCTACGCCCTCACTTGGGAGGGTTGGCCCTTTGCCGTCTCCGTCACCACGCGTATGAACTCGTCGCGGTCGCTCGGGCTGATAACGAAGCTCCATCCCTTTGACCGGCGTATCTCCACAGCAGTCTTGCGGTGCGTGGCGAATCGGAACCCCCAATAGACATAGGCGGTTATCGCCGAGGCGGGCCTCGTCTCCGCGATGGTGGTCATCGGGATGTTGCAGGCAACGGGCCAGCCCAGCACGATCCGAATCTTGTCGGCCCACACCTCGTAGCGCCGCGGCATCACCAACCAGAACACCAGCGTGTTTATCGCGAACCCCATGAACACTACGACCGCGGCAGCCCCGTCTTCCATGACCGCAGCCGTCACGCCAAGGCATAACACGGCAGTGGGCACTCCGATGAGAAGCAGCCACGTCCACCAGTCGTATGCGGCGGGGAATACCCTCACCGGTGCCGGCTTGTGGAGCATTTCCGGCTGATGGATCGCTTCGTTCGATACCATCCTGTCTAAGCTAACACACCAGATAGCAGAGTGGACAAGTAGGTTAGGCGTCTTCTTTCAAGAAAAGCAGATATATCCCGCTATCGTCAAACCTTCAGCCACGCCAGGTACTTCTTTCGGAACTTCGCCACCTTCGGCTCGATGACCCACTGGCAGTACGGTTGCTCGCGGTTCCGGCGGTAGTAGTCGTTATGGTACTCTTCCGCCGGATAGAACTCCGTCGCCGGGACAACCTCCGTCACGACTGGGTTGCTCCACAAGCCCGCAGCGTTCAGCTCCGCGATGACCTGTTCGGTTGCCGTCTTCTGCTCTGGGCTGTGATAGAACACCGCCGAGCGGTAGTGTGTGCCGACGTCAGGCCCCTGGCGGTTCAGGGTCGTCGGGTCATGGATGGTGAAGAACACTTCCAGCAACTCGCGGAACGAGACCGCTCTCGGGTCGACCGTGATCTGCGTGGACTCCGCATGGCCTGTCATCCCGCTGCAGACCTGCCGATACGTCGGGTTCGGTACGCGGCCGCCGGTATAGCCGCACACGACCTTCTCCACGCCGCGTAGCTGCTGGTACACCGCCTCCAGGCACCAGAAGCAACCGCCTGCCAGCGTCGCGACCTCGCGTTTTGTCTCAGTGCTCATACAAGAATTATAGCCTCTGTGGATGGAGAGAAAATGCTTTATTGCTCTATTAGCGTATCCACAAATAGAGCAATAAAGCATTTCGACCTATGCTGCCTTGGCTCGCATTGTGCTGAATCGAGCTTTCATGCCTTCGTACAGCCATTTAAAGGTTGAACAGAAATGTTTGCTTGGTCTATTCAAGACCTGGTGAATAAAGCAATAGAGCATTTTGCATGCGCCTTGCCCGTCCCTAGGCCCTGTGCTAGATTGAGGCCCGCCCAAACTCCCACAGGAGGCGTCTATGCCCCAGAAATTCCAGACCTACTCAGTCAAGGTCGAACACGAGGTCCCCATCCCGCTCCGGGACGGGACCGTCACCTACGCCAACGTCTTCCGGCCCGACGCTCCCGGCAAGTTCCCCGCTCTCCTCCACCGCACCCCCTACGACAAGTACTCCCCCGACAACTACGCCGCGCCCGTCAACCCGACCATCGGCGCGCAGAACGGCTATGCCGTCATCATCCAAGACGTGCGAGGACGCTACTTTTCCCAGGGCGACTTCACCCCCTTCTTCAACGAGGAGAAGGACGGCTACGACTCCGTCGAGTGGGCCGCAAGCCAGCCTTGGTGCACCGGCAAGGTCGGTATGACCGGCATCTCCTACGGCGGCGCCACCCAGTGGCTCACCGCCCGCGGCCGTCCACCCTCGCTGGCCGCGCTGGCTCCCGGCTACACCGCATCCGACTACCACGAAGGCTGGGCCTGGCAGGGCGGCGCCTTCGAGTTGGGATTCAACCTCTCCTGGTCCGTCGGCGCCCTCACCGCGTACCACTGGGACAACCTGGCTAAGAAGCTCAAGCTCACCGAGCGGCAGAAGAAGGCCCTCATCGCCGCCAAGGACGACCTCCACTCCGCCTTCGCCTTCGCCCCCCTGAAGGACGCGCCGTACCTCAAGAACAGCCTCGCCCCTTACTACTACCACTGGCTGGCCCACCCGGACTACGACAAGTACTGGAAGTCCATCTGTATCCAGGAAGTTCACACCGAGCTCGCGATCCCCGCCTTCAATTACGGCGGCTGGTACGACGTCTTCCTCGGCGGCACCGTCAACAGCTACATGCGACTCAGCAAGCTCGCCAAGACCAAGGACGCCCGCCTCGGCCAGCGTCTCCTCATCGGTCCGTGGGTCCACCTCCGCAACGCCCCCGGCCTCTCCGGCGACTACTGGTTCGGCACCCATGCCAGCGCCCTCGCCCAGGGCCTGCCCGACCGCCTGCTGCGCTTCTTCAACCACTGGCTGAAGGGCGTGGACACCGGCCTGATGAAAGAGGCGCCCGTCCGAGTCTTCACCATGGAGGACGACTGGCACGACTACGAGGACTGGCCGCCGCCCCAGGCCAAGGAGCTGGCCTTCTACCTCCACAGCAGCGGCAAGGCGAACACGCTGAACGGCGACGGCATGCTCAGCCTCGACCCGCCAGGCCACGAGCCGCCCGACGCCTACGCCTACAACCCACTCAACCCCGTGCCGACCATGGGTGGCCAGCTCTGCTGCGACCCAGCCTTCATGCGCTGGGGCGCCTACGACCAACGCTCCGTCGAGGCGCGGCCTGACGTCCTCGTGTACTCGACGCCGCCGCTGAAACAGGATACCGAGGTCACAGGCCCCGTGAACGTGACCCTTTATGTCTCCAGCTCAGCCCGCGATACCGACTTCACCGCCAAGCTTGTGGACGTTGACCCATCCGGCTACGCCCGCAACCTCACCGACGGCATCATCCGCGCCCGCTACCGCAAGCCGCGCACCCCCGCCAGCCTCATCGAGCCCGGCCGAATCTACGAGTACACCATAGACGCCTGGCACACCAGCAACCTCTTCCGCAAGGGCCACCAGATACGCCTGGAGGTCAGCAGTAGCAACTTTCCCCGCTTCGACCGCAACGCCAACACAGGCGGCCCTATCGGCGCCGACGCCCCCTCCGACTTCAAGCCCGCCCTCCAGACCGTCCACCACGACTCCACCTACCCATCGCACGTCAAGCTCTTCGTCGTCCCGAGGAAGTGAATTAGGAGGCCAACTATGTCGAAGCGGTGGTACGTATTCTCCGTTGTTCTACTACTGCTGACATTAGCTGCCTGCACTGAAGTTGCGGCTCCTTCGGGCGAGAGTGGCGTGCAAAGGCTCTCTCCAGGCCCTACTAGGGACTCCAGCGCCAACGAGAAGTTTATGGGTAGGGTGACAAGAGTGGTGGACGGAGACACGGTGGACATTGCCTTCTCGGACGGTACACAGCGCATCCGACTTCTAGGGATAGACACACCGGAAATCTCCTCCCGGAACGAACCTAATAAGTACGGGAACATCACTGACACCGTCTGCCTGGACGATTGGGGTGCAAAAGCAACCGAGACGATGGCGACGGCCCTTGAAGAGATGAATGTTGAGGTGGTTCTCGATCCTGAGGCCCCTGTGTTCGATTCGTTCAGGAGAGTTTTGGCATACGTTTACCAAGACGGGGATGATGCGAGTCGTACCTTGCCCGAGGCAGGCTTAGCACGCGTGTACACAGAAGGAGACAGTAGTCGAATCGCCGATTACCTCGGTGTTCAAGAAGTGGCCATGGCCGAAAGGCGTGGCCTTTGGGCATGTGCAGGAGGTACGGAGGCTGGCGATGTCTCGCCCTCACCGGGGATCGGGAATTGCGACCCGAGCTATCCAGGCGTGTGCATACCCCCACCTCCTCCCGACTTGGACTGCAAGCAGATTCCCAATCGAGGGTTCAGAGTAGAGGGCGCCGACCCACATAGGTTTGACATGGACGGCAATCACATAGGTTGCGAAGGTTAGAAGGCAAGGCTAACCCTTAACCCTCCATCCAACTCCACCAATCCTCCGTCTCTTTGACCAGCCGCGCCTTGTCCACCTATAATGTCGCCACCTTTGTTGGAGCGTCGCATGACCTACCGCACCATCATCGTGGACAAGGCCGAGGGCGTTGCCACCCTCACCCTCAACCGGCCCGAAGTGCTCAACGCCATCAACGACGAGATGCAGCGCGAGCTTGACGCCGCCCTAACCGACCTCGAGGCCGACGACGCCGTTCGCGCCATCATCTTCACCGGCGGGGGCGACCGTGCCTTCTGCGCCGGCGCAGATATCCACGAGATGGCCCGCAAAGCCAAGGAAGGCGGCCCGCAGGTCGAAGAGTCCAAGCGTATCCAGTACTCCTGGCACATCGCCGCCTGCTCCAAGCCCACCATAGGCGCCCTCAACGGCCTCGCCTACGGCGGCGGCGCCGTCATGGCCGCCAGCTTCGACATCCGCGTCGGCTGCGAGACGACCAGCATCCGCTTCCTCGCCGCATCCTACGGCCGCGTCAACTCGACCTGGATACTCCCCATGCAGGTCGGCTTGCCCATGGCCAAGGAGCTGCTGTTCACCGCCCGGATCGTGGAAGCTAAAGAGGCCTTTCGCATTGGCCTCCTCAACCACCTGGTCTCAGGCTCCGAACTTCTGAACAAGGCCCAGGAGCTGGCCGGGCGGATCGCCGCCAACGACCCACGCATGGTCCAGGGCATCAAGTCCCTCCTCATGAGCCACGTCGGCTCGCGGTGGGAGCAGATGTACCGTGACGAGGCCGAGGCCCGCGCCGGTCGCCTTGCCCCCACGCCCGTGTTGGAGGGCTTCAAGGACTTTTTGGAACGCAAAGGCCGCAAGTAACTTTCACAAAGGAGCATGCCCATGATGACCGCGTTCATCCTCATCGAGACACAGGTCGGCACCAGCCCCTCCGTCGTGAGCAAACTCAAGGCGACCCCCGAGGTCAAAACGGCCCACCGCGTCATGGGCCCCTTCGACGTGGTGGTGATGGCCGAGGTGGCCGATGTGGACACCCTCGGCAGGTTCATCAACGACAAGATCCACAAGCTCCCCGGCGTCACACGCACCGCCACCTGCATTGCGGTGAACGGGTAGGCCTGGGCCCTTCCCCGTGGAAGGCATCGCGGGTATGGTGTTCCGATGGCGACAGAAGGGTGGTCCCTTAAGGAACTGCTCGACCTGTACGACGGGGCTCAGGAGCTTCATGCGCGGCAGCTCGAAAGGGAGAAGAAAGCGCATATGGAGCAATGCGAAGTGGACACGCGCCGCTATGCTGAGCAGGGCCAAAGTGAAGGAGCGTCAGACGCCCGCCGCACTAGACGACTTGCAAGCCAAGCGAGAGGCGTATGCCACCGCTAATAGAGAGCGCTTGAACCTGAACCAACGTGTGCTCATGCTGAACAATCTCATCGCCCGAGTCTCGGCGCAGCAGCAAGGTCGCCCCCCCCAGAGCCAGGATGATTGCCATGCCTAATAACGCCCACCGTCCCGGGACATCACAGCTGGCGCAAGGCGCGCCTCCGCTGGCCGGCATCCGCGTCCTCGACCTTGGCCGCTACCAGGCCGGGCCGCGCTGCGCCCTCATGTTCGCCCGCATGGGCGCCGAGGTCATCAAGATCGAGGCCCTCGACGGCGACGAGAGCCGCGCCAATGCCCCGCGCGTGCGGGGCCAGAGCGCCTACTGGGTCCAATACAACAGCGGCAAGAAGAGCCTCGCCATCGACCTCCGAACCGACGGCGGCAAAGAGGTCCTCCGCGACCTGGTCAAAGTTTCCGACATCTTCCTCCAGAACTTCCGGCCAGGCACCGTCGAGGCCATGGGCTTCGGCTACGACCAACTCAAGGCCCTCAACCCGCCTATCGTCATGGTCAACGTCTCCGCCTACGGCCAGTACGGCCCCTACCGCGACCGTGTCGGCTTCGACCCCATCGGCCAAGCCCTCGGCGGCCTCATGTCTATGACCGGCTTCCCGGACGACCCGCCCATCCGCACTTACTTTCCGCTGATAGACCGCATCACGGCCCTGCACGCCACCATCGGCACGCTCGCCGCCCTCATGGAGCGTGACCGCTCCGGCATGGGGCAGGCGATCGATGTCTGCCTCGCCGACACCGGCTTCACGGTCAACGAGATACCCATCGCCGCGTATCTCGGCGACGGCCAGGTGGAGCGGCGCGAGGGCAACGGCCAGGGCCTCACCAATGCCTACAAGACCGCCGACGGCTGGATATTCATCGCCGCTGTCAACGAGGCCATGTGGGAGCGCGTCTGCGATGCCTTCGGCCAGCCCGACTGGAAGACCGACGAGCGGATGAAGAACCGCGCAGGCCGCAAGAAGCATGCTGCGGTGCTGGAACAGGCGCTAGTGGCCTGGTTCGCGGCCCGCACGACCAAGGACGCGGTGAAGCACCTGAATGGCTTCGGCGTCCCCGCCGCGCCGGTCAACGACAGCGCCCAGGCAGCGCAGGACCCGCACCTCCACGAGCGCGAGGTGATGGTCGAAGTGTCCGACCCCGTCGCGGGCAAGATCCACGTCACGGGCAAGATGATCAAGTTCAGCCGCACGCCCATGGTCGTGGGCTCCGCGCCCCTCGTCGGCGAGCACACCGACGAGGTCCTCCGCGAGATCCTGCGCTACCCCGACCAGCGCATCCGCGCCCTCAAGGACGCCAACGTAGTCCGCTCCGCCGCCCAACCTGCCAAAGCCAGGTAGGCAGGGCGGGGTAGGGCATGCCCTCTCCCCCGAGGGGAGAGGGCGTCCGCCGCAGGCGGACGGGTGAGGGTGAAGGCCCGGATGCAAAGAAGCGCAACGTCATGACCGTCTCCCTCTGGCGAGAAGAATCCTCGCCGCCTGACAAACTCAGCCACGACATCGTGGGCGTGGGCTTCGCCGGGTTCGCGGCGAGCTGCGGGTCGTCGGAGACGTTGGGTTGCACGCCCGACTTCCTCCCCATTGTCGGACGCCTTCCCAACGAGCCGGAGGTGTATTTCACCGTCGGCTTCAGCGGCCATGGCCACTCCCTCGGCCTCATCTCTGGCGACCGCGCCATAAACCTCATGCTCCACGGCACCGAGCCAGGCATCTTGGGAGTTATTCGCCAGGCTCTAGGGTGAGTTCAGAGAGTGCTCGCTATTTCGACTCACTGTGGGCGGCGATAGTTTACTTCTGTGTCGGGGATGTTGAACCCGGTGAAGAGCTCCTGGGTAACCCTGTGCACTCTGGCTGTGGCTGTGTCCGTGTCTTCGGAAAGTTCCGCAAGTCGAGAGACCGCTGCATCAAGCTCGGCTTGGTCGCCCTTTTGAATCGGAGAGCGGATGGCCTCTAAAGCGCTCTGTATTTTATCCGCTTCTAGCACCAGCGAAGACTTTATCTGGACTGTTTCTGGAACTTGGAGAGGAGCCACGATTTCGTCTATTCGTCGGCTGTAACCTTCTAGTTGAGTGAGAAGTTTATTGATATTCGCACTTAGGGCGAGCACATCGAGTTGACCAAACATGTCGTGCACAGGGCTTACATCTGTAATCGAGTCGCTGAAGTCGTTCATGGCTTGATTCGTGGTTCGGAGGAAACTTACAGCTACTTCACGTTGTTGAGTGAAGGTAGGCGTTGGCGTTGGGGTTGGAGCAGGTGGAGGTCCCTTGGAGCAAGACACTGCTAACAGTACAAGTGCGGTAAGCCCAAGCATGGCAATCCTTTTCATGACGGGCCTCCTAGCAAGTTTGGAGGGAGACAATCGGCCATGACTCTAGCAGAGTCGTAGCGGGTTCGAGCGTATAATTGTCATCATAACCACATGCCCACCAAGACCACTATCACTGTCACTGTTCGGCTCTTTGCCAGCTACCGCGAGGCTGTCGGCAAGGCAGAGTTGCCGCTGGACATGCCCTCCGGCGCCACCGTCGGCGGCCTGGCCCGCGAGATGGTGCAGCGCTACCCCGGGCTGCCGCGCGTCCCCAAGCGGCTCGTCGTCGCTGTCAACCAAGAGTACCGCGACCATCGCCACGTCCTCCGCGACGCCGACGAGGTCGCCCTGATCCCGCCTGTCAGCGGTGGGGCGATTCACGCCCCCTCCCCCGTTGCGGGAGAGGCCTTTGGCCACGATCCGTTGTGGCCAAAGAGTGAGGGGTGAGGGTGAAGCTGTGACCGAAAGCCACATCCTCATCACCGACCAGCCGCTCGACCCAGACACCATCACCCAACGCGTCAAGGCACCCGAACACGGCGCGATCGTGACATTCCTGGGCACCACCCGTGACCACAACGACGGCCGCCGCATCGTCCACCTGGAGTACGAGGCCTACAGACCCATGGCCGACAAGAAACTCGCCGAGGTCGCCAGCGAGATGAAGACTAAGTGGCCCATCGGCGAGGTGGCCATCGCCCACCGCATCGGCCGAGTGGATATCGGCGAGACCAGTCTCCTCGTCGCCGTCGGCGCAGGCCACCGCCGCGAGGCCTTCGAGGCCGCGCTCTATGCCGTGGATCGCATCAAGCAGGTCGTCCCTATCTGGAAGAAGGAGTTCTTCGAGGGTGGTGCTGTTTGGATCGGCTCACAGGACGGTACAGGCTCGTTCATGGATTCTGCTCAAATGAGGTAGCTCCAGACCGCCCGAGGTGTCCCAAACCACCGGCATCCGTACCGCCCGCTCCATCCCAGCAACACAACCGTTCCACGCTATGGCCACACAGTGTTACCCCTATCTTTGGACGCTTTATGAACGAATAGCGTAGTCCGCACTCCATCAAGACTTCCGATCGTGTGTTAGCGCGCGTGTATTGACTATATTTTGGGTAACTATCCCGTGACCTCACGGACGGGGCAGGGCATCATGAGCGCGGGCGACGGAGCAAGAATGTCACAAGCAGATAACGGTCAAGCCGGAGCAAATCACACCGTGACGGCCACCGTGACCGACGACAGTTCCGGTAGCCCCGCGCCCGTGGTCAGCGCCACCGTAACGTTCACTGTCATCGCTGGCCCGCACACCGGTACCACCGGCACCGGTCTCACTAATGCCAGCGGCATGGCCAGCTTCATCTACACCGGCACCACCGCCGGCCTCGATGCCATCGAGGCCACCTTCGTGGACTCCTTCGGCCGCACCCAGCGCTCCAACCGCGTGACGAAGGAATGGGTCGATACGCCGCCCGACTCCATCGCCGCCCTAGAGGCGAAGGCCGATCGGCTGGAGGGCAAGGTGGACACCTTGAGCAGCCTTATCCGCGACATCTCCGGCGGCGGCGATGGCGCCTTGAATGCCCTGGAGGGCAAGGCCGACCGCCTCGAGGTCAAGGCCGACAAGATGTCGTCAATGGTCTCCAAGATTATTGACGAGGGCATCGACATCGGCACAATCGAGGTGAAGACCGGCAAGCGCTTCTTCCTCCAGACCACCCTCGGCGGCACCCTGGTCAACGCCAGGCTGGTCAAGCTCCTCTGCTTCCGCTCGAGGACCTCACCCGGTACTGCGATTGACCTGACGAGCTACGTGACCCAGTCGTCCATCTCCACTGGTGTCTTGGACGTCTCTCTCAGCATGCCGCGCACGTGGCATAGCCCGGGATACATCAAGATCTTCCAGTTCACGGTCAGCTACACCGAGGGTGCGGGCCAGGTCCACGAAGGTTCGCAGATAGCCTACCTCGCCAACGACCGCGAAGAGGACTAGACCAAGCGAACGAAACGCAGGTTAGGACTTTGGTCGCAGGCGCGACCCGAGAGAAATGGGACGTCCCTGCGTTTGTCCTCGCAACATGCAGGTCTCCCATGGGTTGGAAACTCTGGTGCGACGTATATTTGTGAAAGTTTTACCAAAGTCTGCGGCATGGACAGCCAGCGAAAACACTCATTACGACTACAGGACTCCCTGAGCTTAGTGGTACTTACGACTTACGAATAGAGCAGCCCGATAGTGCCGAAAATCACAAAGTCTAGGTTTGCCACATGCACCCTTCTCTGCTATAGTTCTTGTCGGATTGCGGATACCTGCGGAGGGATCGCATAGTGGTCTAGTGCGGGCGCCTGCTAAGCGCTTGGGGGGAGTAATCCCTCTCATGGGTTCGAATCCCATTCCCTCCGCCACACACGCCGGACAATATGGAGCAGATGCGCAGCTACTACCTCTGGACGATAGGCTGCCAGATGAACAAGGCCGACTCCGAGCGGCTGGAAAGCGCCATGTCCCAGATGGGCCTGACACCCACTGGGTCCCCGAACGACGCCGATGTCGTCGTCCTAAATAGCTGCGTCGTCCGCCAGAGCGCCGAGGACAGAGTCGTGGGCATGCTCACCTCCCTCAAGCCGCTCAAGATCCGCGAACCCAACCGGGTCGTCGCCCTCATGGGCTGCATGGTCGGGCCAAAGGCCGATAGGCTGCAGTCGCGGTTCCCCTACGTGGACGTCTTCATGCGTCCGCAGCAGTACGAGCCACTCATCGAACTCCTCGGCCAACGGATGGGCATTGACCCCGAGGGTTGCGTCGGCCCATTGACCGCCAAGCCAGCCGTCGCCACCTACATCCCCATCATCCAAGGCTGCGACAAGTTCTGCACCTTCTGCATCATTCCGTACCGCCGTGGCCGCGAGGTAAGCCGCCCCGTCGCCGATATCGTCCGCGAGGCCGAGCTGCTGGCGCAGCGCGGCGTAAAAGAGGTCACCCTGCTGGGCCAGAACGTGGACTCGTATGGCCACGACCTGCCCGGCGCGCCCGACCTCGCCGACCTGCTAGCCGCCGTCAACGGCGTGGACGGCCTCCAGCGTATCCGCTTCCTCACGTCGCATCCCAACGATATGACCAGGCACATCCTTGACGCCGTTGCATCTCTCGATAAGGTGTGTGAGCACATCAACCTGCCGTTCCAGGCCGGCGATGACGCCGTCCTCGCCAACATGCGGCGCGGCTACACCAACGCCCAGTACCGTGAGAAGATTGCGCTCATCCGCACGCGTATCCCCAACGTCTCCCTCACCACCGACATCATCGTCGGCTTCTGCGGCGAGACCAGCGAACAGTTCCAACAGACCTACGACCTCGTCCGTGACATCCGCTTCGACAAGGTCCACATCGCCGCCTACTCCACGCGCCCCGGCACCATCGCCGCGCGCCATCTTGAAGACACCGTGCCCGCCGAGGTCAAGCAGGACCGCAGGGAGGCCCTGGAATCCCTGCAAGAGTCCATAGCCGCCGAGGTAAACGCAAGCCTGGTGGGCCGAACATCCGAAGTCCTGGTTGAGGGCGTCCAGGGAGGCAAGGCCTACGGCCGCAACCGGAACGACAAGCTCGTCCACATCGAGGGCGCCGAGGACAGGGTAGGGGAGTTGGTCTCCGTGAGAGTTGAGAAGGCAAGCCCCTGGTCGCTTCAGGGGATGGTAGCCAAGGCTCCGGCACTCGCCGGAGGGAGGGTCTGATAGCTATGACGACTCTGCTCAGAGAAGCAAAGAGGCCGACCGTACCAATCACCGAGATTGAGCAGTCGGCCTTCTGTCGCACCGACGAGAGCCTCAAGTCCAAGACACTCGAGGAGGAGTTCTCGGCTGGCGTCCGCTGGCAGAAGCTCCCCATCGAGTACCTCAAGCTCAAGCCAGAAGTCATAGACGCCCGCATCGCCGAGGCCAAGAAGGCTCTGGGCACCCGTCTGGTCGTCTTGGGCCACCACTATCAGCGCGATGAGGTCATCAAGTACGCCGATCTCCGTGGCGACTCGTTCAAACTCTCCCAGTTCGCGGCATCGCAGCGCGACGCCGAGTACATCGTCTTCTGCGGCGTCCACTTCATGGCCGAGACCGCCAACATCCTCGCCCAGCCCCACCAGAAGGTCATCCTGCCGAACCTCACCGCCGGCTGCTCCATGGCGGACATGGCCCATATCGATGACGTACTCGACTGCTGGGACGACCTCCAGCGGGTCCTGGGTGGCGACGGCGGCATCACCCCCATCACCTACATGAACTCCACCGCCTCCATCAAGGCCCTCTGTGGCCGCAACAACGGCATCGTCTGCACCTCCAGCAACGCCCCGGCCACCTTCCGCTGGGCGCTGGAGCAGGGCAGACGCATCTTCTTCCTGCCCGATCAGCACCTGGGCCGCAACACCGGCGTGAAGGTCGGCATCGGCCTCGACGAGATGCTCGTTTGGAACCCCTTCAAGCCCCTCGGCGGCCACACCCCCGAGGCGCTGCGCCGCGCCAGGCTTATCCTCTGGCAGGGTCACTGCTCCGTCCACACCCGCTTCAACGTCAAGCAGATAGCGCAGGCACGCGCCAAGCACCCCGGCATCAAGCTCATTGTCCACCCCGAGTGCACCAAAGAGGTCGTGGACCTGGCCGACTGCAACGGCTCCACCGAGTACATCATCAAGGTCATCAAAGAGTCCGCGCTCGGCTCCGTCTGGGCCGTCGGCACCGAAATCAGCCTCGTCAACCGCATCGCCAAGGAGAACCCGGACAAGACCGTGTTCTGCCTCGACTCCGTCGTCTGCCCCTGCTCCACCATGTACCGCATCCACCCGGCCTACCTCCTCTGGGTGCTCGACGGCCTCAACCAGGGTGCTGTCGTCAACCAGATCACGGTGGATGAGCAGACCCGCGAAGAGGCCAGCGTCGCGCTCGACCGCATGCTCTCCGTCGTGTAGCGGGGAGGGAAGAGGCTAAAAACCTGTCGCTGTGGATGCCCTTTCTACATACCTTCCTCAGCGGGGCTTCTTCATCGCACAGAGGCCTTTTTGGTGTCATTCTGAGGCCCGGTCCGCCCAAAGCGGACGGGCCGAAGAACAGGCCCCCGTTTCTGTGAAACAATTATTACGCCTACATCATGAGCAATGAGAATCGGCGGCTGTATACCGGCGTGACTAATGACCTGATGAGACGAGCGCTGGAGCACCAGTAGAGGTTGGCGCCTGGGTTCGCTCGAAAGTACTAAATTACACGACTTGTGTATTTCGAAAAAACTGACGACGTTGCAGTAGCTGTTGCCAGGGAGAAGCAAATCAAGGGTTGGGTCCGAGCTAAGAAGATAGCCTTGATTGAGTCCGTCAATCCGAAATGGCAAGACCTTGCAGATGAATGGTTCCGGCCAGGAGCCGGTCCTTCGCTTCGCTCAGGATGACACTATTTGACTCCACTTGTCCCTTTGAGAAAGGATTGGCTCATTGACAGGTCTGTATTCCCACGACCTCCAAGCCCTCATAGACCGCGCCCTTGCCGAAGACCTTGCAGCGGGCGACCCCACCACTGACGCCCTCATCCCCTCCAGCCAGACGGGCAGGGGAATGGTCATCGCCAAGGCCGAGGGTGTCCTGGCGGGCGCCGAGGCCGCCGCCGCAGTCTTCCGCCGCGTTGACCCGTCCCTCGCCGTCCGCGTCTGCCTACCCGACGGCTCCCGTCTGAAGCATGGCGTTGCTGTTCTCGAAGTCTCGGACCGCCTGGCCTCCATCCTCACCGCCGAGCGCACCGCCCTCAACCTCCTCCAGCGCCTCAGCGGCATCGCCACCCTTACGCGCCGGTACGTGGACGCCGTCGCGGGTACCCACGCCAGAATCGCGGACACCCGCAAGACCACGCCCGGCCTGCGTGCCCTGGAAAAGCACGCCGTCCGCATGGGCGGCGGCACAAACCACCGCCGCAGCCTCGGCGACGGCGTCCTCATCAAGGACAACCACATCGCCGCCTGCCACGCCCGCGGGATGTCCATCGCCGACATCATCAAGGCGGCCCGCCAGCACACGCCGCACACGCTGAAAGTCGAGATCGAGGTGACCAGCCTCGACCAGTTCCGCCAGGCGCTCGACGCTGGTGCCGACATCATCATGCTGGACAACATGCCCGTGGACACGATGCGCCAGGCGGTGACCATCGCAAATGGCAAGGCAGTGCTGGAAGCCTCCGGTGGCGTCAACCTTCAGACCCTCCGCGCCATCGCCGAGACCGACGTGGACCTCATTTCCATCGGCTCACTGACCCATTCGGCTCCCTCCATCGACCTGAGCCTGGAAGTCGCCCAGGACCCGGCGAGATAGCGGGTGCCACGTCTCGCATTCCTCACATCCTTTGCCGGACTCCTCGCTGTGGTGAGCGTGGTCGGCGCCATAGCAGGAAGAAATGAGGATGTCGCCCCTCCAAGGAGCACGTTGAGCCCCATCCCCTTTGTGACCCAAGACGGCGAGATCCGGACGAACAGCCTCGACGGCGTCGCCAAGACTCGCCTTAGCCCCGGCGGCGACTGCTACTACACCTGGCCGACCTGGTCGCCCCACTCGCTATGTTTCATGACACACAGGGGCAGCGACCAACTCCTCGTGGATATCGAGAGCGGCTACACCGTGAGCAACCTCGACTTCGCCGCCGACGCCTACCGCGTCCCCGCGTGGCAGCCGGGCGCCGACAGCGTCACATTCGTCGCCCAAGACGGCCCGCTAGGGCTGACGATGTTTCTGTCCGACCCCGACGGCCTTGCCCGGCGGCGGATCCGTTCCGAGGCCGTTCAGGCCTCGATGCTCTGGTCGCCCTCAGCCGACCGGCTGGCCGTCCACTCCGCCGACACCGCCCTGGACTACTTCGGCCAGCCACTCCTCTTGGGTCGCGGCCTCACCTTCTACTCTCCGATCGGCGAGCCGCTGCAGCCGCAGGTCCCCGAGCCGATGGTCGCCTTCTTCTGGTCGCCCGACGGCTCTCGCATCGCCTACGTCTCGCTGCCCGACCAGAACGGCGTCCTGCGTTAAATCGTGCTGGACATCGCAACCGGCCAGCGCCTTATCGTCGCCGAGTTCCAGCCCTCTCCCTGCCAAGAGCGCCATTTTCCAGTTCTTCGACCAGTACGCCTACTCCCACTCGCCCTGGTCGTCCGATGCCAAACAGCGTCTCTTTGCCGGCCGCCTCTGGCGTGACGTCGCCACTGCCTCCGCGAGTCAGCCGCTTGTGCCTTAGATCATCGTCGTTTCTGTGGACAGCCCTGGCCAGCCCAAAGCCATCGCGTAGGGTATCCTTGTCTTCTGGGCGCCACAGTAGGGAACGCTAAACTTTCATTTGGTGTCGTGAGGGCGCACGGCCGTGCGCCCCTACGGATCCACCGCCAACCGCCTCTCGAAAGGCTTTCCCAGCTTCTTGAGGAACACATAATGGCCCGCCTCGTGCAGCGGCACGACCCCCAACCTAGCGGAAAGACCGCCGTCCACCGCCAGTGTCTGTCCTGTGATGAATGACCCTGCGTCCGAGGCGAACAGGAGCAGCGCCCCTGTCAGTTCCGGCGGCTCGCCGATGGGGCCCAGGGCTGACATTTTTGATACCTTCGCTTTCACCCCAGGCAGCGTCAGGTACGGCTCCGACGTCTCCGACTGGAAGTACCCCGGCGCGATGGCGTTCACCCGCAGGCCCCGGTCACCCCAGTTGAGAGCCAGGATGCGCGTCAGGTTCACCACCGCCGCCTTCGCCGCCGAGTAGGCAGGGCCTATCGGCAGGATTGCCCCGAGTCCGCCGATGGATGAGATGTTGATGATGGAGCCGTTCCGCTGGGCCAACATGTGCGATGCGACCACGCGCGTGAATACCAGGTCCCTAGGAGGTTGACCTGCACCGTGTCCTTGAACCCTTTGTCCGTCACCTGCTCGGCGTCGGGCCTTTCCTCAAAGACTCCGCCCGCGTTGTTGAGGAGCACATCAACACGGCAGAAGCGCCGCAGGGTCTTCGTGACCATGCTCTCCACCTGAGCGGGGTCGGTGATGTCGCACCGGACGGCCAGCGTGGGCTGGCCCATCGCCTGGGCGAACGTGGTGCCCAGGCCAGACGAGGTGCCGGTCACGATGGCCACCTTGCCGCTCCGGTCGAATACGTCCTTCCTCGCCATCCTCATACCCTCGCAGGCTTATCGCCCACTCCGCCGCGGCCGAGGTTTTGTTTGACCCTCGTCCAAATGGGTGCGTATCTGGGCCACCCATTTGTCAACGCCGCTTTGTACAGTCACACATCGCGCCTCAGTACTCTAGCGCCCCGAAGCCACGCTTGAGGAGCACGGGCGCGTCCGCTTGGTCACTGAACGCGATGCCACAAGGCTTACTGTTCTTGCGGGCCGCCTTGATGATCCTGTCCACAGCCACAAGGTAGCCCCGGTGGCCGAACTGGCTGGGGATGCTCATGGAGTTCGTCAAGTCGTTGTTGCCTATCCAGAGGATGTCCACGCCCTTCACCGCCGCGATTGTGTCCACGTTCTCCACGCCCGCCACCGCCTCGATGAGCGCGTCGGCCATGGCGTTGTGGTTGGCCTCCCGTATCTTCGCCTGCACATCCCCGCCGGAGAAGTCGTCGAGGGCCAGCCCGATGGCCACGCCGCACCGCCCCTCCGGCGCATAGCGGACCGAGGACGCCAGCAACTCCGGCTCGTCGCGCGTCTCCACCATAGGGGCCACGACGCTCTGCGCCTCGATGTCCATCGCCTTCGCAAAGTACTCGTAGATGATGACGGGCACGCGCACCGTCGCCGCCAGCTGCACGGACCGCATCGTGGCAATCAAGTTCTTGACCGTCTCAAAGGTCCAGCCTGAGTGCTCCATGTCGAACATGACGAAGTCCACTCCGGCCTGCGCCGCGATACGCCCGATGCCTGGCGACGCGAACTCAAAGACGGCCGTGCCTACCGGCACCTTGCCTTCTGCTATCAGCTGCTTCAGGCTGTTCTCTTTCATCTCTTCGCCTTTCGCGCATACTCGGCCAGCCTCGCCTGGAACCGTGGATGGTCCGCCACTTCCTTGTTCAGCACCGTTTCTGGAAACCTTCCCGCGGCCAGATCCAGCACCGCCCCGAACGCCATCTTGCCCACACGCTTGAACGCCTCATCCGTCCAGCCCAACGCATGCGTTCCGAGTACGAAATTGTCCAGCTTCAGGATTGGGTCGTCCTTGTCCGTCGGCTCCTTCTCGAACACGTCCAGCCCAGCGCCCTGCAGCCGCCCGCTCGACAGCGCCGTTGTCAGCGCCCGCTGGTCTGCGATAGGCCCTCGGGCCACGTTGATGAGGAACGCCGACGGCTTTATCAGCGCCGGCTCGCGCTCGCCGATAAGCCTGCGCGTCTCGTCACTGAGCGCTGCTGTGATGGCCACGAAGTCGCACCGGGGCAGCATATCGTGCAGACTGCCCATCTCGACGCCAACCGGCCGGGCTTGGTCTTTGTCGGCATAAGGGTCCGCCGCGAGCAAACGCATCTCCAACGGCGCCACCAACCTCGCCAGCTCGCGCCCGATGTTGCCTAGGCCGACGATGCCCAGCGTCCGTTCTGTCAGCCCGACGCCCATGTAGTCGAGCCTGTCTCCCCACCGGCCTTCCCGTGCTATCCGGTCCTTCGCGAGGAGCCTATGCGAGGTCGCGAGGATGAGCATCAACGCCACCATCGCCATCGGACGCTTCCCCGCGCCAGGGGTCAGCGACAAGGCGACGCAATTGTCGGTGCACGCCTGTACGTCCGCGGAGTCATAGCCGATGCCGAAGCGCGATACCAGGGCCAGCCGGGATGCACCTGTCAATGGTGTGCGCGTCACTCTCGGCGACCGCACTACCAGCGCGTCGTATCCGGCTGCAGCTTCCGGTGTTATCTCCGGCGAGTCCGAGACGATAAACTCCCACTTCAACCCCGGAACGCCATCGAGCGCCGACAGGCCGATATCCCCGAACCCGATGCTGCCATCTGGCCTCAGGAAGTCCCGCGTGAGTCCTACCTTGAAAGTGTCGGCCATACCCGTCAGCACTTTTGGTCACGTTCTAGCGGCGAGGTTGTACCACCGCTCCGTGCCAGTTGACGGCAGGCGCCCCGCGCATTAAAGTGCGCTAAGCTTGAGAATCTGGGTACACGTCGGAGGATGAGCATGCCAACTGGTACACGCGGACCGAACGAAGCCCTCATCGGAAAGCCGGGTTCGCGCAACGCCCTGAGCACGCCCGCGCTCGTGCTCGACCTAGACATCATGGAGGCAAACATCGCCTCCATGGCCGAGCACGCCCGTGCACATAACTACGAGGTGCGCCCCGTCGCGAAGATCCACAAGTGCGTCGAGGTCTCCCGCCGCCAGATGGCCGCCGGGGGCCGCGGGCCATGCTGCGCCACCCTCGCTGAGGCCGAGGCGATGGTGGACGGCGGCCTCTCTGACGTCATGCTCTTCACCTCGGTTGTTACGGCGCCCAAGCTCGAACGGCTGGCGGCCCTCAACGCGCGGGCCGACGGGCTGCTCGTGGTCGCCGACGACGCCGCCAACGTCAAGCAGTTGGCGAAGGCCGCGCGCAAGTCAGGCAAGCCGCTGCAGGTGCTGGTTGACATCGAGGTCGGCGGTGGCCGCACTGGCCTGTCCGACGAGCAGAAGGCCGTGGAACTCTCCCAATTGGTGTCCGAAACCGACGGGCTGGAGTTCGCGGGCCTGCAAGGCTACGTAGGCAACCACCAGAACACCGTTGACTACGACGCCCGCTGCAAGCGCGGGCGCGACCTGCTCCAGCCGCTGGTGCGCGTCGTCGAGAATCTCCACGAGAAGAACCTCCCGCCGCGCATCGTCTCCGGCGGCGGCACGGGCACCCACGACTTCGACTACGAGCTCGGTGTCCTCACCGAGGTGCAGGGCGGTACGTACGTCTTTATGGACATGAACTACCGCAACGTCGTCATGCGCCGCGACGACCCGCACCCCTTCAAGCAGGCACTATCGGTGCGGACCACTGTCGTTAGCGCGGCTCAGCCCGGCTTCGTCGTGACCGATGCGGGTATCAAGGAGATTGATAACCTCAACGGCAAGGTCAACGCCGTCATAATGAAGGGCGCACCCGAAGGCGCGGTCTATACCCTCATCGGCGACGACATGGGCCGCATCACCTTCGCTAAGCCCGGAGACCGGATGAAGGTTGGCGACGTGGTCGAACTGATGACGCCGCACTGTTACCAGACGGCCATCATGTACTCGCACTACAACGTGGTCAGCCGCGACAAGCTCGTGGACATCTGGCCCCTAGAGGGCCGCCCCAACTGGTAGGCGTCGCCTGGCGCCAGATAGGCGCTCAGGAGCGGCGGGGGTGCTCCAGGTCGGAGGAGTTTAACATGATGGTCACCGGCCCGTCGTTCTCGATGGACACGGCCATGTGTGCCTGGAAGCGTCCTGTCTCCACCTTCAACCCTGACGCGCGGAACAGGGCCAACGTCTGCTCGAACAGCGGCTGAGCCTGCTCAGGCGGCGCGGCGTCGAGGAAACTCGGTCGCCGTCCCTTGCGGGTGTCGGCGTGGAGCGTGAACTGGCTCACCACCAGCAGTTCTCCCTTCGTGTCGAGCGCGGAAAGGTTGAACTTACCCTCGGCATCGGAGAACACCCGTAGGTTGACGGTCTTCTCAACGATGTAGCGCGCATCTTCGATGGTGTCCTCGAGGGCGATGCCCAAAAGCACCACGAAGCCGGGGCCGATGCGGCCTACAACTTCGCTGTCTATGGAAACGGAGGCGCGGCTGACCCTCTGGAGAAGGGCGCGCACCGGCTACTTGCTGTCGGACTCGGAGGCTTTGGAGAGTTTGGAGGCCGGGGCCTTCGCGGGCTCGCTGGAAGACTTCGCGCTTGCGGGGGCCTTCGGCGATTCCCCGGACGCCTTCGCCGGCTCCGATGCGGATTTGGCTGGGGCCTCGGATTTCGCGCCGTTGACGCTCGGTTCGCCGGCCTCTTTGGGCGGGGCCGAGGTGGCCGCGGCGCCTTTCTTCCCGTAGTCGTTCACGTACCAGCCGGAGCCTTTGAACACGACCGGCACAGCGCGGATGACCCGGCGCGCCAGTCTTCCACACTTGGGGCAGTCGGCGACCGGTTCGGAAGAGAATCCCTGCCGCATCTCGAACTCGTTACGGCAGGACGAGCACTCGTAGTCGTAAGTAGGCAAGAGAGCTACACCACACGAGGGGCTAGCAATCGGTTTATCCGACTGCTAGTCTTTTTCCCAATATAGCATCGGCCAAAGCTATCGTCAAGCTGAAGGCTGCGTCCCAGCTGCCAGTGCCGACGCCAGTCCGCCGCGCCAAGCAGCCGTCGCCTCAGCCAACGCCACATCCAGCGGGCCGAGCCGCAGCCTCACTCCGTAAACTTGTCCCAATACGCATATTGGCGCGCTTTCCGCCCTAGCTAGCGCTTCCATCGCCGCCACCGACTTTGCCGCCACAGACACCACGATCCGCGACTGCGCCTCGCCGAACAGCGCCGTATCCCACCGGCCAGTAGGCGTCGCTTCTCCCTTAAACCCTTTCCTCCCAACGATGCAGCTTTCGGCGATTGCGACGGCCAGTCCGCCATCCGAGCAGTCGTGTGCCGACTTCACCAGTCCTTTGGCGATTCCCATTCGACAGGCCCGCTGCACCGCTGCTTCGAGCTTGAGGTCGAGCCGTGGCTGCCCGGCCACCAGGCCGTGCACCAATTCCAGGTACTCGCTGCCCGCCAGGTCTGCCGCATCGCCCTTCACCCCGGCAGCGCCCAGCAGCAGGACCACGTCACCTTCATCCCTGAACGCCATCGCCACGTGTTTCTCGGCGTGCTCCAACACGCCCAGCGCGCCGATGATGGGCGTCGGATAGATGGCCTTGCCCTGCGTCTCGTTGTATAGGCTCACGTTGCCGCTGATGACCGGCGCATTCAGCGCGCGGCTCGCCTCGGCGATGCCCTTGATGCACTCCTCGAGTTGGTAATAGACGTCGAGCTTGTCGGGGTTGCCCATGTTCAATCCGTCGGTGAGCGCGATAGGCTCCGCGCCGGTGCATGACACGTTGCGGCACGCCTCCGCCACCGCGATGGCCCCGCCGACGAATGGGTCCAGGTAGCAGAGCCGCCCGTTGCCGTCGGTGCAGACCGCGATGGCCTTGTCAGTGCCCTTCAGCCGCAGCACCGCCGCGTCCCCCTGGCCCGGCGCCACCAGTGTGTTCGTCTGCACCTGGTGGTCGTACTGGCGATAGACCGACTCCCTGCTCGCGATGTTGGGCGATGCCAGTAGCTTCCGCAGCACCTCGCCTGGCGCCAGCTTCGGCAGCGGCACCTTCGTCAGGTCACGCTTCTGCGCCGTCTCCATCCACTTAGGCTTCACGCCTGTGAGCCGGTACATTGGCGGGTCCACCAGTAGGCCCACGGGCACGCGTCCCTGCTCCTTGCCGGACTCCAGGATACGCACTGTGGCGTCGTCCGTCACCCGGCCCACCACCGTACACTGCAGGTCCCACTTCTCGAAGATGGCTCTCGCCTTGACCAAGAAGCCAGGCTTCACCACCACAAGCATCCGCTCTTGCGACTCAGACAACATCACCTCGTACGGCGTCAGCCCCGTGTCCCGTCGGGGCACGTCGGCCACCTCGATCTCGATGCCCCGGATGCTGCGGTGCGCCGACTCCACCGACGCGCTCGTCATGCCCGCCGCGCCTAAATCTTGGAGTCCCACGAAGTAGTCGGTCTGCGCCAGCTCCAGGCATGCCTCGATGAGCACCTTTTCTAGAAACGGGTTGCCAACTTGCACCGTCGGCCGCAGTTCCCGCTCCTCTTCGAACGTCCGCGATGCCAGCCCTGACGCGCCATGGATGCCGTCGCGGCCTGTATCGGCCCCGACCAGCAGGAGCAGGTTGCCCGGCTCGCCCGTCACGGCCCGCGCCAGCCGCTTCGGGTCCAACAACCCCACACACATCGCGTTCACCAGCGGGTTGCCTGAGTAGCACTTCGAGAACACGATCTCGCCGCCAACGTCCGGCACGCCGATGCAGTTCCCATAGCTGGAGATGCCACCCACGACACCGTGGAACAGAAACCGGTTCCGCGGCTCCGTCAGCGGCCCGAACCGCAGCGAGTTCAGCAGCGCGATGGGCCTTGCACCCATCGCCAGGATGTCCCGCACGATGCCGCCGACGCCAGTCGCCGCGCCCTGTACTGGCTCGATGGCCGATGGGTGGTTGTGCGACTCAATCTTCATCGCCACCGCCATGCCCTCGGCGATCTCCACCACACCCGCGTTCTCCGCGCCCGGCTTCACCAGCAGCCGCCGGCCCTCGGCGGGGAGCAGCTTCAGCAGCGGCTTCGAGTGCTTGTAGCCGCAGTGTTCGCTCCAAAGCGAGCCGAACAGGCCCAACTCGAGGTGGTTCGGCTCACGGCCGAGGCGCTCGACGATGGCCTCGTACTCTGCCTCCGTCAGCGCTAGTTCGTCCAGTTCAGCCTTCGATGCAGGCATCTGTCCCCGCCTTAAATCTTAAACTCTGGAATTACTCCCGTCCAACCGTGATTGCCGCGACACCACCCACCACGAGCACCGCTCCCAATATCGTCTGCCATGTTATCCGCTCCGACCGCTTCAGGAAAAGATACATCAGGATGATAACGAACAGTGGGTACACCCCGCCGATGGGCGCCACCAATACCACCGGCGCCTCGGCGACAGCCAGGAACATGAACGCCACGCCCCAGGCCGACGCCAGCCCCGCCAGCGCCATCATCACCCACGCCCGCCGGGGTACGTTATCTATCTCGTTGGCGATATGCCGCTGCGAAAGCAGCAGCAGCGGCAGCGACCCAAGCACCAGCGCCATCGCCGTCGCCACCAACGGCGATGCGTAGTCGTCCACGATCTTGCGCCCCACCACTGCGCCTGTCCCGTAGCCCGCTGCGGAGATCAGCGACGCCCCGTACCCAAGCACGATGGTGCGGTTGGCCTGCAGCCAGACCTTCATCGCTGGCTCACGATCAGCCCGCACCCGGCGATGACCGCCAGCGTGCCAAGCACGATGGGTAAGTTGACGCTTTCTCCACCGATGCTGATTGCCAGGACCATCGTGAACAGCGGCGATGCGGAGATGATGGTACTTGCCCGCGACGCACCCACGAGTTGCACCCCCGTGAAGTTGAACAAGCGCCCTACGGGGAAGTTCAGGAAGGAGTAGAGCAGGATCCAAAGGAACCCGATGATGCCGATCTGGACGAACTCGCTCGGATGCAGCGCCACCGCGATGACCAATACGACCGCCGCTCCCACCACCAAGGAAAAGAGCGTCCCCGTGGTGACCCGTATCTGCCGTAGCGCCACGCGGGCGAACACCGCGCTGGCGGCGAACCCCAGCGCCGCCGACAGGGCTAGCAGGATGCCCGTCACCGGCGGCGCGCCCCTTCTGCCTTCTCCGCCGCCACCAGCGACCGTATCATAGACTCGAAGATGGCCCGCCCGTCCGTCCCGCCCAGCGATGCCTCACAGCACCGCTCGGGGTGCGGCATCATCCCCATCACGTTGCCCCGCTGGTTCATGATGCCCGCGATGTTGCCCAAGGAGCCATTCGGGTTCGCCGCGTCGGTGATGCTCCCGTCCGGCTCGCAGTACCGGAAGATGACGCGTCCCTGCTCTTCCAACTCCTCGATGGTCCGCGGATCGGCGTAGTAGTTTCCCTCGCCGTGGGAGATGGGGATGCGCAGCACCTGACCCTCCTTGGCCGCCTTGGTGAACGGTGTCCGCGCGTTTTCCACACGGAGGTTCACCCACTGGCAGCGGAACTGGAGGTGGACATTGGGCCGCAGCACGCCCGGGAGCAGACCAGCCTCGCACAGTATTTGGAACCCATTGCAGATACCGATGACCAGCTTCCCTTCTTCCGCGAACTTCTCCACCGAGCGCATGACCGGCGAGAACCGGGCGATGGCGCCGCACCGCAGGTAGTCGCCGTAGGAGAAGCCTCCGGGGAGGATGACGCAGTCGTACGCCGACAGGTTCGTGTCCTTGTGCCACACATACTCCACCGGTTGCTTGAACTCGCTCTTCAACACGTGGTAGCAGTCTCCGTCGCTCCACGTCCCCGGAAACACCACGACCCCGAACATCACAGCTCCGTCACCGCCTTCTCGATGGCCTTCACCGTCCGCTCGCGTCCAAGGACTTCCATCGTCTCGAACAGGGGAGGGGAGACCTTCAAGCCCGTGACTGCGACCCGCAGCGCCCCGAAGAGCTGCCCCGCCTTCAAGCCAAGCTCCTCCACCAGCGGCCTGAGTTCCGCCTCCAGCGCTTTCGCATCGAAGCCCTTGACTGCATTCAGCTTGGCCAACGACGCCTCCAGCGCCCGCTTCGTGGACGCCGCATCCATCCCCTTCGGCACCAGTTCGGCAGCGCCGTACGCGCCCGGCCCGGCCACGAAGAACCGGATAAGCGGCGCCGCGTCCTTCAACGTCTTCATCCGGTCCCGCACCAGCGGCACGATGCGCTTCAGGTGCTCGCGCTCCGGCGGCAGCGGCAGCTCTGCCGGAGGGTAACTCCGCCAGTAGACGAGCAGCGCGTCCGCCAGCGTCTCGTCGTCGTATGCGCGGATGTAGTGTCCGTTCATCCAGTCCAACTTCTCGATGTTGAAGATGGCCGGCGCCTTGGAGATGCGCTCGATGGAAAAGTTCTCCGACATCTGCTGGACGGTCATTACCTCGGTCTTGTCGTCCAGCGACCAGCCCAGCAGCACCAGGAAGTTCAGCAAAGCCTCCGGCAGATACCCCATCTCCCGGTACTCCAACACCGACGTCGCCCCGTGCCGCTTGCTGAGCTTCGAGCGGTCCGGCGCCAGGATGATGGGCACGTGTGCGAACAGCGGCCGCTCCCACCCGAGCGCCTCGTACATGCGCCAGTGGCGGGGCAGACTGGGTAGCCACTCCTCCGCGCGGATGACGTGGCTGATTCGCATGTGGTGGTCGTCAACCATGTGCGCCAGATGGTAGGTAGGGTAGCCATCCGACTTGAGAATGACAAAGTCGTCCAGCAGCTTGTTCTCAAAGCTCACGTTGCCCCGGATGAGGTCGCTGACGACGGTCGTGCCTTCCACCGGCATCGCGAAGCGCACCACCGGCACGGCGCCGCCCTCTGCCGCCTTCCGCCGCTCCGCGTCGCCCAGCGCGCGGCAGTGGCGGTCGTACCCCGGCGGCTGGCTGCGCTTGGCCTGCTCCTCGCGCATCACCGCCAGACGCTCCGGCGAGCAGTAGCAGTGGTACGCCTTGTCCGCCTTCAGCAGCGTCTCCGTCACCGATTTGTACAGGTCGAGGCGCTGCGACTGCACGTACGGCCCGAACGGCCCGCCCTTGTCGGGGCCTTCGTCCCACTCCAGCCCCAGCCACCGCAACGACTCCATGATGGATTCCACCGCCCCCTCGATCTTGCGGGACTGGTCGGTGTCCTCGATGCGAAGGACGAACGCGCCGTCGTGCCGCCGGGCGAACAGCCACTCGAACACGGCTGTGCGGATATTGCCGACGTGCGGCTCTCCTGTTGGGCTGGGCGCGAAGCGGACGCGAACCTCTCGGGTCATGCGGCGGCCGGTGTCGTGATGGGATGTGGTGCGGTATTCATCGCGCTGGCGGGCACGAATCGGATTGTAGCACGCGGCGGGTGGCGGCAGACGGGCGTCAGGGCCGAGAGTGATTTAGAGTGAGGGACCATACTGCGTCAATAGAAACGGTTACCGAAGCCTGGATGGTTGCGTCATAAATGGTGTTACCGAGGGCGAGGGCACGGCGGAGCGATGAGCGAGG
>Ga0194131_10000745_pt1 | contig 55661 bp, 46 predicted proteins | sample TA2KigO120mmetaG_FD_148631 | JGI IMG/M metagenome (GOLD analysis project Ga0194131, IMG submission 148631) | Freshwater microbial communities from Lake Tanganyika, Tanzania - TA2015053 Kigoma Offshore 120m | ecosystem: Environmental > Aquatic > Freshwater > Lake | place: Tanzania: Lake... | reverse complement strand
GACATCACCTTCCACGCAGAGAGGGGATCGATCCTGGATGTCCTCGATATCCTCGCGCAGACCCCGGGCGTCGGCATGATCGCAGCTGCCACGGGAGGATCGGCCGCGCTCGGGGCGCGACTGGCCGGATTTGCCGAATCGCACCCGATCCCGGTTCTCGCCTGCTGGACCGGTGGGACTCCCCTCGAAGACTCCGTCGCGGCGGGCCTGAGGGAGTCTCGGCTGGGACTCGTCTATCAGCCGGATCAGTGCGGGACGGTCCTCGCCGCGTTGTGGCACCGCCCGCGATCGACACCACGCCACGTGGGCTTTCGCCGCGAGCTCGAGGACCCGGACGCCTGGCTCCGCATCCAGGACGCGATCGTGCGAGCGGCGGGTGAGTCGGTCCCGGACTACATCGGTCTCGCTCTGCTACGCGACCTCGGTATGTCCGTTGCGGCGCTGACAACCTGTAGCCCAGTCGATGATCCCGCTGCCTGTCGGGCTAGGGCCGGACTCGCCTTCCCCCTCGTCGCCAAACTGTCCGCACCCGATCTGCCTCATCGCGCCAAGTTGGGACTGATCGCTTCCAATCTGCACGACGATCGTGCGCTGGGCGACGCGGCGCGACTTCTCTGGAGGATCAATCCGAGCGAACGGGCAGTGCTGACACTGCAGGAGAGAGTCCCGGCCGGGCGGGAACTCCTGTTGGGCTACCTCTCCGATCCGCTGGCGGGTCCGGTCCTCGTATTGGGCAAGGGTGGAGCATCGGTGGCGGTGATCGGCGAGCACCGTTTCCTCCCGCTGCCGCTGGAGGAGGATCCGCGCGATCTCATCCACTCGCATCTGCGAGCCGAAGACCGCTTCAGTCCTACGTTGGAGAATCCTTCGGAGAGCACTCTCGACGCGGCTGCGCGCGCAATCGACCTATTTGCGCACTGGGCATGGTCGGTCCGAGATGCGGTGGCTTCGATGGAGGTCAATCCGCTCATCGTCGGTCGCGGCCACGCGATCGCCGTCGACTGCCTCATCGTTCCCGCACGTCGCCGGACACGGGAGCCGTCAAAGGCGGCGGGCGCGGGATGGTCCGGAGCCGGGGTGTGACCGCCTCCCGCGCGATCGCGTGCGTTCTTCTGGCGGCGCTCACGTTCAGCGCGTGCACCCCACCCGCCGCGGCGCGGCCCACCCCAACCCGGACCTCCCCGGAACGATCTCTTTCCGAGCGAGAGGCACCGGCGCCGTCCACCGTGACGGCATCAGTGGCAGCGAGCGCAACTCCCACGATGGCGTCCGCAACTGCGACACTGCCACGGATCAGTCCAACGCCAACCAACGAGGAGTCGCGAGCCACACCAGCGGTCCCCACGGCAACATCCGATCCGCCATCTGCTAGTCCCACGGGAGGCACCGTGGCGGGGACGACACCGGCGACGCCCACTCGCACGAGTGTCGTCTCCACGCCATCGGCGGTCGCGACCGCGCCGCGCGCCGCGCAGCCCACCGCCAAGCCGACGGCCGGTGCTCCACGCGTCACGGCTACGCCTGCGACCGGATCCGGCAGCCCACCGCGCGTGCCAGTCCTGATGTACCACTACGTGCGCAATAATCCCGAACCAACCGATCGGATCGGCTACGGCCTCTCGATCGAGCCCGTGCTGTTTCGCGCTCATGTCGCGTTTCTGGCGGAGCGCGGCTTCACGTCGATGACCGTGCGAGACGCGACTCGCGCTCTCACCCGCGGGGAGGGCCTGCCCAGCCGCCCGATTGCGCTGACCTTCGACGATGGCTACGCCGACTTCTTCAGCGAGGCATGGCCGATCCTCCGCGAACGGGGCATGACGGCGACGAGTTACGTCATCGTCGATCTTATGGATCGTCCACGCTATCTCTCACGCGTCCAGGTCCGACTTCTGAGTGAGGCTGGAGTCGAGATTGGGTCGCACACCTTCACGCACCCGGATCTGACCTCCCTCACCGGCGTGCGCCTGAGGAGAGAGGTGGCCGAGAGCCGTCTTGCACTCGCCGAGATCGTCGGCCGCGAGGTCGAGAGTTTCTGCTATCCGGCCGGTCAGAACAACGAGGCGACGCGGGAGGCTGTCCGTGCGGCGGGATACCGCAGTGCCGTCACGACCGTACACGGTTATGCGTCCGCGGCAAGTGACCTCGCCGCCTTGCCCCGCGTGCGCGTGTACGGAGGTATGGGAGTGGCGAGCCTGGCGAGCCTTGTCGGGGAGACGCCGCCCGATCCGGCGATCTGGTCAGCCTTTCTTGCCGATCGCCCCGCACCCTGAGGCGGCGAGGATCTCGCGCAATGCCCGCTCCGGGGTGATGCTCACCAGGCAATCGTTCTCGGCCTCGGGTCGGAGACAGGACGCGTTGCGAAAACGCTGCTGTTCGCAGAGCAGGCAGATGCGCGCCGGCAGGATATGGCGTGCGTTCGCCAACGGTGAGCCCCAAAGGCGCCACGGGCTTCCGCCCCACAGGATGACCGTGGGGGCACCCATCGCCGCGGCAAGGTGCCCGATCGCGTTGTCGACGGTGACTACGGCTCGGGCCAGGCGGGTCGCGCCGGCTACCTCGGGAAGCGTCCAACGCCCACGAAGATCTTCGACGCCCGCGGCAACCAGTAGGTCGTCATCAGCCGGGCCGGAGCCGTACTGCGCAGCCTGCTGCGCCCGCGCGACACCGACAAGTCCGACCGTTATGCCGCGATCGCGGAGGAGTCGGACGAGCGCTCGCCAGGAGTCCGGAGACCACAACTTGGTGGACCTCGTCCCGCCTGTGGCGAGCAGAATGTCCGGTATCGTGCCGCTCGGCGTCCGCCAGGGAACTTCGGGTCGCGAGAAATCGGTCTCCAGCCCCGCCTTGCGGCACCAGAGTTCGGCGAGGTACTGCGACCGAATCAAGTCGCGGTACTCTTCTACCAGGCCGAGGCGGTTCCACTCCAGATCGTCCTCGAGATCCTGGAGCCGATCTCTTGCCCTCGGCACGGCGCGGCGCAGAGTCGCATCCACGGCATCGCCGACGACGTAGTCTGGCGCGAGCAGACCCATCGCGACGGCGAGCGCGCGGTCGAAATCCAGATTGATTCCCAGGTCGTACGGCCCGTACTCCTCGATACGGGTAGCGACGAAGGCGCTCAACCGGGCGAGTGTGTCCGGAAGACCGATGAGCGAGAAGCGGGCATCCAGCAAAGCGCTCGCTTCCTCCAGCTCGCGAGTCCGCTCGCCGCTGAAGAGATCGATCGTGCACGCCGGGTACCGCTCGCGGAGCGCACGGAGGACGACTGTCGCGAGGATGACGTTGCCGAGCTTGTCCCACACGAAAACGGCGATATGGGGCTTGTCACGCAGCGCCTGGCCGCGGAAGCGCTGCATCGCCGTCAGTCTATGGACAGTTATCGTCAAGACGCAAGACGCGCGCGGCGCCGGGTGGTGCGCCGGCGCTCCATTAGAATCCGGACGCGGGCGTAGCTCAGTGGTAGAGCATCCGGCTTTTAACCGGTGGGTCGCGGGTTCGATCCCCGCCGCCCGTACCGGTGCAGTGAACGGAAACAGTCCATGGGATTGCGCCGTCCGGCGTGCGCTTTGGCCGGTTCAACAGACTATCTGGCCACCACACCGCGCCTGTCCAGAGAGGCCGGGACACGATCGGGCAAGCATCATGTCACGTGATCGAGAGAGAACCCGGTGCGCCGGCTGGGGCGCACCGGGGTTCGAACTGCACGTGAGAGGCGAGATGAGGAGTGTCCCGCCTCACACCCTTCGATCACCCGATCAAGCAGAGCGGCGCCGCAGCGCGAACCCGATCCCGGCGATGCCTACCGCCAGAAGACCATAGAGCGCGAGCGGCGCGCCGCCCGTTCGCGGGAGCGTGGCCGCGACCAGTGGGAGATCGGCGCAGGCCGTGAACACCGCGGCTTCCGTGGTGGACCGGTGGATGTTGATTGAGTGGGCGGTCGCCATGATCTGCGCCGCGGTCACATTGACGGTCGTCTCAGACTTGCCATCGACGACGTTGGTCAGGGGGAAGGCAACTGCGCCAACTCCAGGGCACGCTCCCGTGTGAATGTGCGCAGGCTGACTCACGCCCGCGCCACCGGATGCGACATCGATGGTCACCTTCGTCTGAGCGCCCATCGGTTCGAGCGTGACGGTCCCCGCCTGGGTGGCGTTCCGCCCCGGGCCGAATGTGAAGGTCATCTTCGTCGCCGTCTGTGCGGCAGCCACTCCTGGCAGAACCACCAGGGCAATGAGCCCCGCGATAAGTCCGAGCCTTGCCAGCCGTGCGAGCATAGGTCCTCCCTCTTCTGGCCCGTCGTGTGTGGTCGGGCGCGTCTGTAGTTCTACGATGCGCGGACTGGATCGGATTCACCGTCTTTTCACCGAGTTTTCGCGCCGACGACTCAGCGCCTCAGCCTGGATGCGTGGGTGCTTCGGCGGCCTCTTCCACGTGGCCTGCACGCTCGCGCTCGCCTTGTCGCTCGGTAGCGGGACTGCGCACGCGCAGGAACCGTCCTCGCGGAGATTCATCCATCCCTGGCACTTCCAGTTCGAACCGACAGGTGCCGGAGCAGTGGACTGGCACCTGCCCGGAGTTGACGCGGCATCGTGGCCCATCGTCGATCTGTTTCAACCGTGGAGCGCCTATGGCGCTGGTGATGGCTCGGCCGGGTGGTACAGAGGCTCGTTCCGTCCGGACGACGCGTGGCAGTCGGCCGCGCTCATTGTCCGTCTGCGGGAGAACGCTCGGCTGCGCGTGTTCGTCAACGGTGAGCGAGTCCCCATCACGATTGTCAACGCCGATCTCCCGCTGGAGCGGTTCGCCGTGGCACCTCTCGGCGCCGCGTTCCAGCCGCAGACGGAGAATCTCGTCACGCTGCGCCTTTCCGATCCGGATTCCCCGCTGGGTCCGTACGGGACAGTGGAGGTCGCCGAGCGGGTCGCGGCCGCGCTTTCGGGAAGGGAGTACGTGCGCCTCACCGCGCAGGCCGTTCCCGGTCGGCTCCTACCCACCTGGGCAGAGGACAGCCCGACTCGCTGGAGCGCTATCGGCGTGCCGGGTGCACCCGCGCGTGCGCTCGTCGGAGGCGACGGCGCATTCAGCCCGACCAATCCCGGACCGACGTTTCTGCCCTGGATCTACGAGTGGGGGTCGGGCACGCTCACCCGGCCTCTCGACGGGGGCCTGGTATCGCGCCTGCGCGACGCATACCTGCCCATCCTCGATCAGACATGGTCGGCGGGTCCGCTCGAGGCACGATCGACACTCTTCGTCGTTCGCGCCGGCGGTCGCCTCGATCCCCCACCGGCGATCCCACCCGCTGACGAAGGCGAGATCATATACCGCTTGTCGGTGACCAACACAGGGGCCGAGGCGACCGACGCGACGATTTTCCTCACCGCCCGACCGTACGACGTTCGAGGCGGCATTTCCCCCATCCGCCTGATCGACCTGGCCGCCAACGGACGCGATCTACTGATCAACGGGACGGTCGCGATCGCCGCGGATCGGCCCGCGGACCGCGTTGGCGCGGCCGCGCTCCCGGCCCAGGGTGACATCTCCGAATGGATGCGTCGCGGAGTCCTCCCGTCTTCCCGATCTGCACACGATATCGACGGCTACGCGATGGCTGGGCTCGCGTACGATCTTCGTCTCGCGGCTGGCGGCAGCGCGACACTCACGTTTCGGATACCCGCGCGCCCGCTCCCCGATTCCGACGCGGGAGGCGTCATACCACTCGCGCGCGCGGAGGATGAAACGGGCGCCCGGTGGAGGGACGATCTGCACCCGGTGCGTCTCACCTTGCCCGATCGGCAGTTCGTGGATGCCTTCCGCGCGTCACTCGGCCACCTCCTTACCGCGCAGGTAGGCACGCTGTTCCATCCGGGCCCACTGGAGCACAACGCCTTCTGGATGCGCGACGCCGCGTACATCGGCCTGGCCCTCAGTCGCGCCGGGCACGGCGAGCGCACCAAGGCGCTGGCGCGCCACGTTCTCGTCCATCAGCAGGGTGAAGGACGCATCCCGCCTGTCGTCGAACGGAACGGCCGACCACGGCCTGTCGATGAATGGGATGCCCAGGGACAGGGAATCTTCCTGCTTGTCCACCACTATCGGTTCACCGGGGACACGGCGTACCTCCGATCCGTCTTCCCGGCGATCGCACGGGCCATCGACTACCTGGATGCGCTCCGGGCTCGCAATGAGGATGCCCCACCACCGCTGCGTGGCCTCCTGCCCCCGAGCCTGAGTGCGGAAGACATCGGGTCGGCAGACTGGCATCATTACTGGGACGACTTCTGGGCATTGACCGGTTATGAGGAGGCGGCATACGCTGCCCGAGCGCTGGGCGATCTCGAGAGCGAGGCCCGGTTCCTCACCGCGCGAGCGCGGCTCTCGCGAGACCTCACCGAGAGCATCGACCGAGTTCGGACGGCACAGAGGCAGCCTCAGATCCCCAACGGCCCCGAGGATCACGGGAGCAGTTCCGACGCGCGGGGCACAACCGCGGCGCTCTGGCCGCGTGAGGTTCTCCCAGCGCTACGCCCGCTGATGCGGGACTCATTCGCCTTCTATCACCACCGGTACGTCGCTCCGCACGGTGGCGCATTCAGGCACAACCTCGATCTCTTCTGGCCCTACGCGGGCCTGGGACTCGCCCAAGCGTATCTTCGGCTTGGTATGCGCGATGAAACCTGGCAGATCCTGCGCTGGCATCTGGCGCACCAGAGTTTTCCGGGCCTCTACGCCTGGGCCGAAGGCGTGCGGACCGATGGTGGGTTCGGCATCGGCGACATGCCGCACGCCTGGGCAGCGGCCGAGACCATCAATCTCATCCGCGATCTCCTCATCAGCGAGGACGGTGACCGACTCGTGCTCGGACGCGGCATCCCCTTTGGCTGGCTGACGTCAGGCGAACCGCTTGGGATCGAGTTCGCACCGACGGAGTTCGGCCTCGCGGGTTACCGCGTCGTCGGCGTCTTGCGGGTCGAGGCAGGTGGCGGCGTGACCGGCGATGTGGTGGTGCGTCGGCTGGATGAGGCCGCGCCGCCGGGAGGATACGTGCTCGTGCTCCCGGTGACACAGAAGCCACGTAGCGCCCGCGTCGACGGAACGGATGTCGAGGTCACCCCGGAGGGTCACTTCCGCCTGCCGCCCGGCTTCCTCGAGGCCGTGCTGTCGTGGTGACTCTCGACGCCTTCAGGTCTGATCAACCCGTCACGATGCTGAACATGCGTCCGGGGATATAGATCTCGCGCCGAACTGCCCGCCCTTCGATCGCTCGATGCACACGCCCACTGCCGAACGCCGCCTCGCGGACACTGTCCTCCGGCGCTCCGACCGCGATTTCGATCCTGTCTCGCACCTTTCCATCCACCTGGACCGCGATCGTGGCGGTTTGCACCGCGGCCAGCGCCACATCGAGGCGCGGCCACGCCTGTAGATGGATGCTGTAGGGGCCTCCGATCTCCTCCCACAACTCCTCGGCGACGTGCGGCGCGATCGGTGCCAGCATCAACAGGAGCGCCCGGATCGCCTCGTGCCACGCGGCGGTCCGCCGCACGTCCCTCGGTACCGCGGCGAGGTCCGAGACCAGCGTCATCAACTTGGCGATCGCGGTATTGAACCGGAACCGATCGAGATCGTCGCCCACCGATTGGATCGCCCGATGGACGGTGCGACGCAGGTCGATCCCGGCTGGGTTGGTCAGGGCGGCATCGTTGTCACCCCGCACATACCGCGCCCCCGACTCGGTCACCAGCGACCAGACACGCTGCATGAACCGTTGCGGTCCGGCGATTCCCTGATCGTTCCAGTCGCCGCCCTGGTCCCATGGCCCGAGGAACATCAGATAGGTTCGCAGCACGTCGGCGCCGAACCGCGCGACCTGCTCCTCTGGCGCGACCGCGTTCCCCTTGGACTTGGACATCTTCGCGCCGCCGGAGACGATCATCCCCTGGTTGAAGAGGCGGGAGAACGGCTCGTCAAACGAGATCAGTCCAATATCGCGCAGTGCCTTGGTGAAGAAGCGCGCGTAGAGCAGATGGAGCACCGCGTGCTCGGCGCCTCCCATGTACTGATCGACCGGGAGCCAGTAGTCCGCCTCGGCAGGATCCCAGGCGCGATCGGCCAGTTTCGGCGAGACGTAGCGAAGGAAGTACCACGACGAGTCGACGAACGTGTCCATGGTGTCCGTCTCTCGCCGGGCTTCGCCGCCACAGAGGGGACACGTGCCTCGAAGAAATCGTTCGTGTCGCAGCAGCGGGGATTCGCCCGTGGGCACGAACTCCGCATCCTCCGGCAGAAGGACCGGCAGGTCCGTCTCCGGCACGGCCTGCTCGCCATGGGTCGGGCAATACACGATCGGGATCGGCGCGCCCCAGTACCTCTGCCGGCTCACGAGCCAGTCGCGCAAGCGGTAGGTGACGGTCGCCCGCGCGTACCCTCCCTTCTCACCGTGCCCGATGATCTGCGCCATCGCTGATTCGCTATCCAGACCGTCAAAGGGCGCAGAGTTCACCATGAGGCCAGCATCGACGTGCGACGCAAGGAGTTCCTCGCCCTGATATCCGTTCGGCGCAACCACGACCCGAATTGGAATCCCGTACTGGCGCGCGAACTCGAAATCGCGCTGATCGTGACCCGGAACACCCATGACCGCGCCGGATCCATACGTTGCCAGGACGTAGTCCGCAATCCAGATCGGCACTCGCTCCCCGGTGTACGGGTTGATTGCGTCCGCGCCGATGGGAACGCCCGTCTTGGGCCGGTCGATCGCGGTCCGTTCGATGTCGCTGGTTCGGCGGGCCGTGGCTATGTACGCCTCCACTTCCGTCCGGCGGTCCGCAGACGTCAGGGAGGCGACAAGCGGATGCTCCGGCGCCAGGACGAGGAAAGTCACGCCGTAGACTGTGTCCGGCCTCGTCGTGAAGACTGGCAGCCGGTCGCCGGCGCCCGAGCGAAACTCGATCTCCGCGCCTTCGCTACGGCCGATCCAGTTCCGCTGCATGATCCGGATCTTTTCCGGCCAGTCAACGGCGGAGAAATCCAGCAACTCCTCGGCATAGCGCGTGATGCGGAAGAACCATTGCTCCAGGTCCCGTCGCGAGACCTGGCTGCCACATCGCTCGCATGCGCCCTCGATCACCTGTTCGTTCGCGAGAACGGTGTTGCAGTCCGGGCACCAGTTGGCCGCCGCTCGCGCCTTGTACGCCAGCCCATTCCGGTAGAGCTGCAGGAAAAGCCACTGCGTCCACCGGTAGTAATCGGGATGGCAGGAGACCACCTCACGCGACCAGTCGAACGCCGCGCCCATCGAACTCATCTGTTCGCGCATCGCGTCGATATTTGCCATCGTGGAGGCAAAGGGATGGATGCCGTTCTTGATCGCGTAGTTTTCGGCGGGAAGTCCGAACGCATCGAACCCGAACGGCATCACGACGTTGAATCCGCGCATTCGTTTCATGCGGGCGTGCGCGTCCGCCGGGACGTACCCATACCAGTGACCGACGTGGATCTGAGACGCGGAGGGATAGGGGAACATCACCAGGGCGAACCACTTCGTCTTCGTCGCGTCTCTCTCGGCGACGTAAATGCGGTCAGCCTCCCAGCGCCGCTGCCATTTCTGCTCGATCTCGCGGGCGGCGTAACGGGCCTTCAGTTCCACTGACGAGTCTTGACCTCCAGAGGACTCCCATCCTGAGGCCGGGCAGCCCCGTCGCTACGGGTGGAGCTGAGGGGATTCGAACCCCTGACCCTCACACTGCCAGCGTGATGCTCTCCCAGCTGAGCTACAGCCCCGTACGATCCGATCATAGGACGACCCCGCCGATCAAACAACCGTGGTCCGTCCGGATCGGTTCATCGAGTTCGGCGAGTGACCAACCCTAGAATCGGCGAGCAGTGTCCATCTCCCGCCACGTCATCATTGGTCTCGCTCTCGTCGCGATGGTATTGGCCGGGTGGGCGCGGGGCGATCGGATCGAGATCAGCGAGTTCAAGCGCGACGAGGCGCAGATGGTCCTCCTCGCGAGAGACGTGATCGCGCTGCGAGCGCTGCCGGTCCGTGGCATCGAGACCAGCGTGCCCGGCCTGGCGAACGGTCCGCTCGCGATCTATCTCACGGCGATCCCCACCGCGCTCTCGCCCGACCCCACCCTTGCCACAGGGTTCGTCGCGATCGTGAACCTCCTAGCGGTGGCCCTGGCGGCCCGGGTTGCGTGGCTGATCTTCGGCACGGAGGCCGCGCTCGCGACCGCGATCCTCTATGGCGCGGGATCGTGGGCGACCATCTTCTCCCGAAAGATCTGGGCAAACGAATACATGCCGCTTTTCGTCTCCCTTGCCTGCCTCGGCTTCGTCCAGTTCGTGCGGTCCGGACACCAGACATGGTTGTTGGTAGGCTGGGTCAGTCTCGCCGCTCTGCCGAATCTCCACCCCTCGGGGTTCAGCTTCCTTCCCGTGGGCTTGGTGCCGTTCATCTGCCGTCCCCAGGCTCTCCGAAAGCCTGCGACGTACGTCAGTATCGCGCTCGCCGCCGCGACCGTGCTCCCGTACGCGCTGATCGAACTCGCGCGCGACGGGGGCATTCGCGCGCTGATGGCGTCGAGTAACTGGGGCACAGCGTCAGTCTGGCCAGCTCTGCGCCTGGCGGGGAATCTGATCGGCGCGAGCGGGTACGTGACCCACGCGCCTCCTACCTCCGAGGAACTCGTGGGTCTTCCCTCCACCCGGGAAGCGGATGTCATCCTCGTGGCACTGTGCTTGGTCGGCGTACTGCTATCGCTCCGCCGAGCGGTGGCCCCGGGTCCCTCGGGATCGCGTGCGGAGCCTTTTGTCTTTGCCGCATTCGTCGCAATCCCGCTGGGGCTCGCCGCCGTCTCCGGCCGGGCAACTGTGATCCATTATCTGATCCCGACCTTGCCGATCCTGTTCATCGCGGTGGGTGCCGGAGCCGGGACGATCGCGGGCGGATATGGGAACTGGCCCATCACTCGCCACATCGCGCGCGTCGTGGCGCTCCTTCTCTGCCTCTCCCTCGTCGGAGTGCAAGTCGTGCACCGCGAACGGTATCTCGGAGCAGTCGGCGAACGCGGCGGCGCCCTCGACTTCGGAGTGCCTCTTCTTTTTCAGCAGGGCGCGGTCCAGCTTGCGCAGACCTACGGTGCGCCCGATACGCTCCTCATCAACGGCGCCGGGCGACACGGTCTTGACGACCTACCGTGGATCTGGCGAGCACTCTGGCCCTCCGCCGGGCGTGTGCTATCGGCGGGGATCACAACGGCCCTCCCTCTGCCGCTGGGGCGAACGATCGTCGTCGTCGGACCGGCCACATCGGCCGCTATGCGGTTCGAGCTAGCGCGCGTCGGTGACAAGCTCGACGAGACAGATCCGTTCCCGGGAATCGACGGTCACTATGAGTACTGGCAGATCGTCGCGACGGATTACCGGCGCGTCGCCCCAGTGGCCAAATTCGCCGATGGCTTCGACCTGCTCGGCCACAACGTTGAGACCGGTATGACTGGACGGCTGAAGATCATCACCGTCTGGCGGGCGCGCGAGCGCATCTCCGGCCTGTATTCGATGTTCTTCCACCTGCGCGACGCTGGAGGTCGGCCTCTCGCGGGAGTGGATCCTTACGACGTCGTCGGCGACGATCTTCGGCAAGGTGATGGCCTGCTGGTCTGGGCCGAGTTCGATGTCCCGCCGGGACTGGATCCGGCGAGCCTGGGGCTGAGCCTCGGCATCTATCGCCCGGCGACCGGAGATCGCCTCAGCACGCTCGATGCGTCGGATCGATCGCTCGTCGACTCGTTCGCGATCGGAACTCTGCCGCTGGACTGAGCGAGCGTCAGGCGGGATCAGGCCCGCGCGTCGCGAACGAAGTCACGAACTGCCCGCGCGAGCAGTGCGCCGATATTCCCCACCACATAGGTCACGCCCTTATCGATCAGCGAACGCGCGTGCGTGATGTCGCGGCAAGTCGTACCCACCGGCTTACCGGCCTCTCGAATCTGGGCAATGCATCGGTCGATCGTAGCCTGCACCAACGGCTCGGTCTGCCGGCCCGGGTACCCGAGCGACTGCGACAGATCGGTGGGCCCAATGAACACCACATCGACGCCCTCGACCGTCAGGATCTCCGGCAGCGCCTCGACGGCGCCGACTGTCTCGATCTGAGCGACGAGCATCACCTCCGCGTTCGCGACCGGGACATACTCCGACAGCTGCGGCCCGACACCATAGGAGGCCGCGCGCGTGCCGGCGAGTCCGCGGCGGCCCAGTGGCACGTACCGAACGCTCGCCGCGGCCTGACGCACGTCCTCCGCGCTGTTCAACATCGGGACCTGCACGCCGGCGGAGGCGATGTCGAGGTAGCGCAGGATGACCTGGGGTTCGTTCTGAGCAACCCGAACAAGCGGAGTCAGGCCGACGAGGTGCGCCGCGCGAACCATGTTCTCGCAACTCTCCGGACCCATCGGTCCATGCTCCGCGTCGATGATCACGAAATCGAGTCCACCGATGCCAGCGATCTCCATAGCGTGCGGCGAGGGGAAGTTCAGCATCGCGCCCAGACACACCTGGCCCGCCGCGAGTTTCCGCTTCAACTCATTCGGGCGCAACATCTCCGGGCAGCATAGCGCACGCCGCGCCGCCCGCGCGCCGGGTGGCCGGACGTTCAGATAGTCGACTCCCGCTGATCTCGCAGGCAGATGGCGCGAAGCTCCTGGAACAGCGTGGAACAGAGATCCTCGGTCATCTCCACCCCTGATCGCTGAATCAGTTCCAGGTAGTCGCCGAATCGCAACAGCGCGAGCGCTGCGGCGCGGGGCGTCACCTCCGCCAGCGTCTCCTGGATGATCGTGCGCGTGTCATCGCTGATCTGCAGGCCTGCCTGACCCATCGGGTGACTCCCTTCATCGATCCGGAGCGGTCCCTCGCTCGCGGCTGCACAGCGATGATCGGCGGCCGCGACCGGACCTGAAGGGTCCGACAGATAGAATCGCCATGGTTATGTACGATGCGGACTGCCGGGACCGTGTCCTCGCCGCCTTCGCCGGCGAGAGGCTGGCTCGTCCGCTGATGAGCCTCTGGCGCCATTGGCCGCAGGATGATCAGGACCCCGCTCGACTCGCCGTGGCCCACACCGCATTTCAGGCCCAGCATCAGTTCGACTTTGTGAAGTTCATGCCGTCGAGCACGGACTGCCTGGAAGACTGGGGCGCCACGACGACGTTCGCGGGTGACCCCCACGGCACGCGCGCAGTGGTGAGTCGGGCGATCCGTGCGCCGCAGGATTGGTCAGAGCTTCACCCTCTCGATTTCACGCGTGCCCGCACCGGTTGCCAGTTCGACGCCTTGAAGCGCCTCCGCCTTGCCATTGGACCGCACACGCCTATCCTCCAGACGGTCTTTACGCCACTTTCGATCGCCCGCAGGCTCGGCGGCGACCTCTTGCGCCTGCACATGCGGACACACCCATCCGCCGTGCAGGCAGGGCTGCGGAGGATCGCGGAAGACATGTGTCGATTCGTGGACCTAACGTTCGATGCCGGAGCCGATGGTCTCTTCGTGGTCACTCAGGCGGCGACCGCGGACCTGGTGAGCGCGGACGAACACCGTGCCTGGACCGCACCGGGCGATCGCCAGGTCATCGAGACGGCGCGATCACGCACCCCGTTGATCGTCGTCCATGCGCACGGGTCGCGCATCCACTGGGAAGATCTGTTCGGCTATCGGGCGCCCGCCCTGAACTGGCACGACCGCGCGGTCGGGCCGTCCATCGCAGAGGTGGCGACCCGTTTCGGCGGACTCCTGATCGGCGGCATCGATGAATGGGGCGCCCTGATGAGCGGCCCGACGGCGGTCATTCGCGACGAAATCGCCGACGCTCGCACTCAGGCGGGGCACCGGGCGCTGTGCGTCGCGGCCGGCTGCGTAATCGGTTATCGGACGCCCGAGCGGAACATCCGTGCCGCCCGCACGGCAGTCTCACAGGGGGGATAGGGTAGGCGTATGGTCCGCGCAGCATTCATTGGCCTCGGCCTGATGGGTATGCCCATGGCCCGCAATCTCCGTCGCGCGGTGGATACACTGATCGTGCACAACCGATCGGCCGGGCGGACCGCGCAGCTGGTTGCAGAGGGTTTGACCGGCGCGGGGAGCGGCGCTGAGGCGGCCCGGCTCGCCGACCTGGTGTTCTCGTGCGTGCCCGGGCCCGCCGATGTCCGCGCCCTGTATCTGCGTCCGGGCGGGGTTGTCGAGGGTCTGCGGACCGGTCAGATCGTGTGCGAGATGAGCACCATCGACCCGGCCACGCACCGGGAAGTGGCGGCGGCCGTGCAGGCGCAGGGCGCCCACTACCTGGATGCGCCAGTGAGCGGCGGCACCAGCGGCGCTCGTGAAGGCACGCTCTCAATCATGATCGGGGGAGATGCTGCTGCCCTTGCACGCATCCGGCCTCAACTTCAGGCGATGGGGAAGAACATCTACCACATGGGACCCGTCGGAGCGGGCGCCGCGACGAAACTCGTAAACCAGATGATGGGCGCGATCTGCGCACTCGGAGTCGTCGAGGGGCTCGTGCTCGGCGTGCGCGCAGGTCTGGACCCAGACCAGTTGTACGAGGTGCTGAGCACGTCCTCCGGTGCGAGTCGGGCGCTCACCGGGCACGGCCCCAATATCCTCTCCCGGAACTTCGAACCCGGCTTCACGATCGACCTCCAGTACAAGGATGTCTCACTTGCGGTGCAGATGGCGCGGGACCTCGGAGTCCCCACCGTCGCCGGTGGGCTAGCCGAGCAGGTTATCCAGACAGCGCGCGCCCTGCGCCTGGGTAGCCGATCGAATGCCGCGGTCGTCCAACCCCTAGAGCGCGCCGTCGGTTTCGAGGTTCGCTCGAAGCGGCCCAACCCGAGGTAACGTGGACGGGGCGAGCGAGCGAACCGACGAAGTCGTTGCTTCGATCGCGGACGCGCTGGTGCGGCGGGGGCAGACGCTCGCCCTCGTCGAGTGCTCGCTCGGGGGACTGCTGGGGGCGACGTTGACGGCGCAGCCAGGCGCGTCGCGCTGGTTTCTCGCCTCAATCGCGCCCTATGCGGCCAGCGCCAGTAAGGCCGTTCTCGGCGTCACCTCAGAGTCGCTGGGCAGCGATGGCGCAGTCTCCGAGAGCGCGGCCCTGGCGTATGCGATCGCGGCGCACCGGGTCTTCGGAGCCGATTGGACGCTGGCGGAGACGGGCTTGCTGGGCCCGCGTGGTGCGCATCGCAGCGCGAAACCACCCGGCCTGGGGTACTTCTGTCTCTTCGCGCCCGACGGTGCGTATCGGGGACGGATGGTCCAGACGGGCCTGGACGACCGGGATGCGAATCGACAGGCATTCTGCGCGGCCGCCCTCGCCCTCATCAGGGATGGCGTGGAGAGCCGCCTATAGTTCTTGCCGGTGCTCGAGGTCCGCCCCTTCCAGGCTGTGCGCTACGCGGCGGTCGATAGCCTGGGTTCGGTCATCGCGCCGCCGTACGACGTGATCTCCCCCAGCGAGCAAGATGCGCTCTACGAGCGGGATCCGCACAACGTTATCCGTCTCGAATTGGCCCGGGGGAGTTCAGATGAGCCGCTGGCGGGCCGGTACGCCTTCGCGGCCGAGAGCCTGCGTCTCTGGCGCCGTCGAAACATCCTGGGTCGCGATTCGACTCCGGCGATGTACCCCTACGAAGAGCGATTCCGTACCCCGAATGGCGATCTGACTCGACGCGGCGTGTTCGCGATCGTGCGCCTGCGGCCCTGGGAGGACGGTGCGATCCTCCCACACGAGCGGACCAGACCGCGCCCGAAGGCCGATCGCCTGGAGCTTCTTCACACGTGCCGGACGCAATTCAGCCCGATCTTCTCCCTCTACGAAGACCCCGATGGAACCATTCAGGAACTGCTCCATCGCGCCTGCCGCGGTGTCCCCATCGCCTGCGCGCAGGTGCGACCGGGGGCTTCGCCCGAGATCGCCGAGAACCACCAGCTATGGCGTGTCACCGGTGGGGATGCGGAGCGTCTTGGTGCCCTGTTCGCGCATCGCGAACTCTTCATCGCCGATGGCCATCACCGCTACGAGACTGCCCTAGAGTATCTGAACGAGCGGCAGCACACCGCCGGCTTTGGCGATTCCGATCATCCCGCGCGTTTTGTGATGATGCTCCTCGTCAGCGTGGAGGATCCCGGTCTGCGTGTCCTGCCCACACACCGGATGGTCTCCCTTCCGTCCGATGCCCCGTGGGACGATCCCTTCCATTCCGAGCTGTTCGCCTGCGAGGGAGTCCCGAGCGACGTCAGCGACGATGACCTCTATCGAGGACTCCTCGCCCGCAGGAGTGAGGGGCCTATCTTCGGCGTTGTGGGGCCCGGCGAGGGAAGGATCCGCTACGCACGCGTTCGCCGCATCCCCGAGCCGTGGAGCGCGCCGGCCACCTGGCGCGAACTGGACGTGGGGCTGCTGCAGACGTTCGTGATCGACACGCTCGAGCAAGGACATCCGGGCACCGAGATCGCATTCACCCGCGATCCGGGGGAGGCGCGTCGCCACGCGCAGAGTGACCCGGCGCGGATGTCGGTGCTCGTCGCGCCCACGGATGTGCGGCACATCGTCCAGGTCGCGCGGGCACGCGAGCGCATGCCCGAGAAATCCACCTACTTCGCGCCGAAGGTCGCCACGGGAATGGTGATGTACCGACTCGGCTGAATCAGACGCTCTAGGTCGGGGCGTCCTCCGCCCGACCTACCGCATCGCGGCGGCGCCACATGACCAGCAGGGCGGCGGTGCCCGCACACAACGCGGCCGCGCCAAGCAACCGGCCCTGCGACAGTCCCAGCGCCGCGACGATCTCCACCCGGTAGACACCAGTCCAGAGCCGACCAAGCCCGTACCCGCACAGGTAGATGCAGAAGAGCGTCCCCGGCCGCAGGCGACCGCTTAGAGCGTTCATCAGTCCGAAGAGCGCCAGATCCCACAGTAGCTCGTATCCAATCGCGGGGTGCACCGCGAGGCCCTGCTCGCCGTCGGTGCGTGGATGGGTATAGATGACCGCCCAGGGTCCGTCGAATGGCCGCCCGTGGAACCCTCCACCGAGCACTCCTCCGACGCGTTCAATCGCCTGCCCGAGAATGAGACCGGACGCGCCCGCGTCCGCCAGATCTGGCAGGCTGAGACGGGACCGCCACTCATACGCGGCCGCGCCCAGACCACCGAAGACAATCCCGCCCCAGATCGCCAGGCCGCTCTCGCTGAGAAAGAGAATGTGCAGTGGTTCCCGACGGTAGTAGTCCCAAAAGTCCACGACGTGAAATAGCCGGGCACCGATGATGCCTGCGACGATCCCGACGAGCCCGATGGTGTACCCACGGTCCTCGTCGATTCCCGAACGTGAGGCGAGCCGCGCCCCCCACGCGACGCCGACGACGACACCCATTGCGATGAACACGCTGTTCCAGGTCAATGCCGCCGATCCAAACGCCAGCGCGACCGCGTCGAACGGTAGCGGGATCGCGAGGAAGGGCGGCATCAGTGGCGCGATGCGCCAACCGGCCCCAGAATGCCGCGACTGCGGATCGTGACTTCTCGGCCCGTCCTGGTCGATTCCTCACAGCCGAGAAGTACGTCGACGATGTGGCGCCCCCACTCAGGCGTCACTCCAAGGACATCCTCACCCCGGATCGCGCCAACCAGATTTTGCAGTTCGGCGCTCATCGGATGAACGGGAGTCAGGGGGCGCGAACGATACGCACCGGCCTCGTCAACAGCGAGACGATTGGAGTACGAATCGAAGAGAAGCATCCCTCCGGTGCAGGTCACCTCGACCTCGCATCGATCCACACCTCGCCTGAAGCCGGCGTGCACGATCGTGGCGTGGCATCCATTCCGCAATCGCAATAGCGCGATGTTGGCGTCGTCAGCGGAGATCCCATGGAACGGCGATCCGATCCATGCCTTGACGGACTCGACGTCGGAGTCGAGCACCCAGCACGTCCGGTCGATCATATGGGCACCGTTCATCAGCCACATGCCCCCACCCTGTGCCCTATCCAGAAACCAGGGCGGACGCGTCTCGATGCCGAACGCCTTGTACCAGGTGTCGGTAGCGAAGATCGGTCGGCCGATCTCGCCGCTCTGCAGGATGCGCTTCGCCTCGATCGTAGAGGCGAAGTAGCGCTGTGTGTGTGCGACGAAGAGGAGCCGATCTGCGAGCCGCGCGGCGTCGATCATTCGATCGCATTCCTCGATCGTGTCAGCCATCGGCTTCTCGACGAACACGTGCTTGCCCGCCCGGAGCGACCGGACTGTGACACTCTCGTGGAGGTTGTGGGGCAACGCGATCATCACGACCTGCACGTCGCTTCGTTCGAGCGCCTGGAGGTAGTCGACGTACGCGGTCGCCCCCTCGCCTGCGAGGGCCTCGGCCCGATCGAGGGCGATATCGGCGACCGCCACAAGGCGGGTTCCCGGAGTCTCCCGCACAGCATGCGCGTGCGCCCGGGAGACGCGACCTGCGCCGATGATCAGGACACCGAGTTCGCCGCTCATGTGTTCGAGCTATCCTCCTTGTGCGGGCGGCCGGCAGTATAGGCACGCTCGGGCGGGAGCCCTCTATCCCCGCTGAGCGCCTGCACGACTCGCCACGGCGCACTCTGCTCGGGACCTCGCACCTCATCGCGAAACCGGTAGTCGCTCTTCCGTAGGTACTCCGCGACCTCCGCATCCAGTTCCCGCCACCAGTGCACGCTCTCATCAATCCGCGCGCGGTCGGCGCCGGCCAGATGCAGGCGGCATCGCGGTCCGGCTCTCTCGGCGCGTGCGACTTCGCGGAACTCCTTACACGCGACGCAGTCGGCTACAGAGCCGACCCGCTGCTGGATGGCGCGAAGGGCCTGCTCGGCCGCTGGAAGTCGAATGGCCAGCGGCCCCAACCTCAGCGTCTTCGCTCGCACGACCTGCTCCCCGAGATCCTCGATCGTGCTGGAGAGGGCCGCAGCCGTGGGTTCGACAAGCGCGCGCGCCACCTGCGGTCCGCGGCGATCGAGCATCACCCACAGATGGGAGGAGCAGAGCGGAGCCCCCGGGGCAACTCTATCGATCACCTCATAGGCGGCCTCCGCGCCGTGCCTGCACGAGACGCAGCGTGTCGCTGCGAAGTTCAGGTCCCCGGCAGTCCAGTGCATCGGCCGGGGACCGGCCAGCAGCAGCACAAGCGGTTCGGCCGGGACGTCGTCGGCCGGTCTTCTGTGGCGAGCGCCCCCCGCCCGCACCGATGCGGTGCGCGGGTCAGGCAGGGCACCTGTCGGCGCCCAACCCGGTCGAGATGCCCCGCGCAGCACCTCGCGCTGACTCTCGAGAACGTTGACGACTGAACGGCCGCCCGTCAGAAGCGCGCTTCGGAAATGGCTTCGGCATAGGCCGCCGCTCGCGACCAGGTGCTGGCGTAGTTCGGCGGCTTCGACATCCTCGAGTAGGATCCCAAGATTGCGACGCTCGGCCGCCGCGACCGCATCGCAGATGAGGCACGGACTCTCCTGCCGCGTGATATCCGCACCGGCGTCGGCCTCCACAAGGATCGCGTGGAGGACATCGTGGTAGATGAACGCCGCGCCGTAGGGATCGCGCGTGTCGTCCAGAAGGTCCCACGCGTGCCAACTGCAGAGACCGCGCGAGCGGCGCAGACGATCTCTCACCTCTCGATCGTTGACGCTCTCGAACGAGATCTCGGCCAGCAGGCGCGCACCGGATCGCCGCGTTATCCGACAGAGCGCACAGCCCGGGCCGTCGAAAGCCGCGAGCAATTCGTAAAATGCGTTGTGTCGCGCGCTCGCGGGCCATCTCACCCGGGGGACCGTCCGGGCCGACACTGGCTGGGCGCGGTTGCGGTCACGCTCGTGCAATCGATAAGGACTGCCCCTGCTCGCCGTCGAGTTGGCGGGCGAACGTCGCCGCGTCGGTGGTGGGTATGCGGCACTGCCCGCGGCGACAGACATAGGCGGTCGCCCGCCCATCGATCACGTCGCGGCCGTGGAGGAGGGGTATCGACGACGGTCCACGCCGCGGATCCGCTATCCCGATGACGCGACCGGGCAGGTACCGTTGCCGGGCGATGCCCAGCAGACCGGCGGTATCACCCGCATCGGGTGGTCCGACGATCGCGATCTCGGGCGGGTCGAACAGGACCGCCTCCATAACCGAGAGCCATCTGCCGAAGGCGGTCGGTGCACCGCTCGCGGCCCCGGCGATCTCGGACATAAGACCTTCCGCACGCGCGTAATACTCAGCGTCCCCGGTCATACGCGCGAGACGCAGGAGGACGTCGGCCATCACGCTCGATGCAGCGGGGGTCGCGTTATCGAACAGATCGCGCGGTCGTGCGATCAGAACCTCGTGGTCATCCGCCGTGTCAAACAGACCGGGCCCGCCCTCTACGCTGAAGTGTGCCAGCGCGGAATCAGTGACCCGCCGCGCAGCAGTGAACCACCTCTCGTCGGCCGTCGCCTCGTACAGAGCGAGCAGACCATCGGCGACGCAGGCATGGTCCTCGAGGAACCCCGCCTGGCTCGCCCGGCCCTGGGCGAAACTGTGGTGCACCCTATCGGCGGTGACCAGATTCCGGAGGATGAACCCGGCGCATCCCTCGGCGGCCAGCAGATAGCGCTCGCGACCTAAGACGGCGGCCGCGTCGGCCATCGCGCGCAGACACATGCCGTTCCACGAGGCGAGGACCTTCTCGTCGCGACCAGGACGGACTCGGGCGCTCCGCACCGAGAGAAGATGCTTACGCGCTGCATCGATGGCGGCGCGCATCTCGTGCACGTCCATGCCGAACCGGCCAGCAACCGTGGACGACTCCTCGCGAATCCGAGGGATGCTCGCCTGCTCCCAGTTGCCCTCCGGCGTGATGTCGTAATACGCGCGCACGAGGCCGGAAACACGGTCGTCCGATCCAGTTATCTGATCGGGAGTCCAGACGTAGAACTTCCCCTCAACTCCCTCGCTATCGGCATCCTCGGAGGAATAGAAGCCGCCCTCCGGCGAGGAGAGATCTCGGATGACATAGTCGAGAGTCTCCTCGGCTATCCGCGCGTAGAACTTCTCCCGCGTGAGCAGGAATGCACTCGTATACGCGCTCGCGAGTTGCGCGTTGTCGTAGAGCATCTTCTCGAAGTGGGGCACGTGCCACTCCGCGTCGACGCTGTACCGGTGGAAACCGCCGCCGATCTGGTCGTACATCCCTCCTCTCGCCATGCGCGCGAGCGTCTCCTCCGCCATCACCCGGGCCGGTTCGCTGCCGGTGCGCCTGTGATGGCGGAGCAGAAACTCGATCGCCATCGCGGGAGGGAACTTCGGCGCACCACCGAAACCTCCGTGGACGGAATCGAAAGTCGCCCTCAGCGCGTCGACGCACGCCTCCATAAGCGCCGGGGTGATCTCGGCCCGGGAGACGCGAGGACCCTCTCGCACATAGTCGAGCACCGATCGGACCGTGCGGTCCACCGAGTCTCGCCGCGATCGATACGCCTCCGCGACGTGGCCAATGACGCGCCGAAACGACGGCATTTGGAACCGGTCGGCGGGAGGGAAGTACGTCCCGGCGTAGAACGGAACCCCCTCCGAGGTCAGGAAGACCGTCATTGGCCAGCCGCCTGCTCCCGTCATCGCAACCGTGATCTGCATGTAAATGGCATCCAGATCCGGCCGCTCCTCCCGATCCACCTTGACATTGATGAACTCAGTATTCATCACTGCGGCGATAGCGGGATCCTCGAACGACTCGTGCGCCATCACGTGGCACCAGTGGCACGACGAATACCCGATAGAGAGGAGAATGGGCTTATCCTCACGTGCCGCGCGGGAGAGAGCCTCCGGACCCCACGGGTACCAGTCCACTGGATTGTCCCGGTGCTGCACGAGATAGGGGCTTGTCTCCGAAGCGAGCCGATTGGCCACGTCGGATTCTAGGGGGCGACGCACGCGATCCCGTCACAGGAGAGCGAGATGGCGATCCAGTTAATGCCAGAACGGGCCGAGTCTTCCCACGCCGTGGCGCTGGCCCAATTTGGGCGCGCGGCCGACCTCCTCGGCTTCGACGACGGAGTCCGCGCGATCCTCCGGGCCTGCAAGCGCGAGCTCACCGTGCATTTTCCCGTCCGCATGGACGATGGGTCGATCCGGCTCTTCCATGGGTACCGCGTTCAACACTCGATGCATCGTGGCCCGGCGAAAGGCGGCATCCGCTACCACCCCGAAGTGGATCTGGATGAGGTCCGCGCCCTCGCGATGTGGATGACCTGGAAGTGCGCCGTGGTGAATGTGCCGTTCGGCGGCGCGAAGGGCGGTGTCACGTGTCAACCACGGTCGCTCTCGAGATCGGAACTCGAACGCTTGACGCGGCGTTACGCCGGCGAGATCTCGATCGTCATCGGCCCGGACGGCGATATCCCCGCGCTCGATGTCAACACCGATGCGCAGGTGATGGCCTGGATCATGGACACCTACTCCATGAACGTCGGGCACTCGGTGCCCGCGGTCGTCACGGGGAAGCCGCTCGAGATCGGCGGATCGGAAGGGCGCGTCGACGCGACCGGGCGTGGCGCGGCAATCTGTGCGCAGCGCGCGACCTCGGCTTGAGGATGGAGGGCGCGCGAGTCGCGATTCAGGGTCTCGGCAACGTCGGGCAGGCTCTCGCGAGATTTCTCGCCGATTGCGGCTGTCGCATCGTCGCGCTCTCGGACTCCGGAGCCGCGGTCCACAGCACGCGAGGCATCGACCTGCGCGCGGCGATCGCCTACAAGATGCGCCATGGGAGCCTCGCCGGCCTGGCGGAGACCGAGCCTATCGGCCACGCCGACCTCGTCGGGCTCGATTGCGAGATCCTTGCGCCCTGTGCCCTGGCGAACGAACTGACCGCCGCGAACGCGGCGCAAGTCCGCGCGAGATTGATCGTCGAGGGCGCGAACGGCCCGACAACCCCGGCTGCGGATCGGATCCTCGCCGAGCATGGGGTGACGGTGGTGCCCGACATCCTCGCGAATGCCGGCGGTGTGACGGTGTCCTCCTTCGAGTGGGTCCAGGGGCTTCAGGTATTCTTCTGGGATGAGGCCGAGATCAACCAGCGTCTGGAACGGGTGCTGCCCCGGGCCTATGACGGTGTCGCCGAAGCGGCTCGCAGATACGTCGTCGACCTGCGGACCGCGGCCCAGTGCGTTGCGGTGGACCCGGTGCGCCGGGCGCCGCAGCTACGCGGTGTCTTTCCGTGATCGCCAGCACGCCGGCCATCCCTCGCCCGCCAGACGCATTCGCAAGAATGCGTCGGCGCAGTCGGCACGATGGCCGTCCTGCACCCCCAACCCTGCGGTAGGATCAGCCTCACGTGGCCGAGTTCGTCCATCTCCACTGCCATAGCGAGTATTCGCTGCTCGATGGCTACGCGCGGATCGAGCCGATGCTCTACGCGGTCTCCCAGGACGGCGGAAGAGCGGTCGCGCTGACCGATCACGGTGTGATGTATGGTGCGGTCGACTTCTATCTCGCGGCCCGCGAGCGGGGCATCAAGCCCCTCATCGGCGTCGAGGCCTACGTCGCACCGCATGGGCGCACCGAGCGGCGGCACGGAGTGGATACGAGTCCGTTTCACCTCGGTCTCATTGCGGCCAACGCGACCGGGTATCGCAATCTGATCAAGCTGACGACGCTGGCTCATACCGAGGGGTTCTATTACCGGCCGCGGGTCGATCGCGAGCTTCTGGCGCGCCATCACGAAGGGCTGATTTGCCTCTCGGGCTGCATGGCCGCCGAGGTCCCTCGCCTGATCCGCGCCGGCGACATGGCGGCGGCTCGCGCCACGGCGGCCTGGTATCGCGATGTCTTCGGCTCGGACGGTTACTTCCTGGAGATCCAGGAGCACGATCTCGCCGAACAGACCGCCACGAACGCCGGCGTGATCGAGATCTCTCGCGACCTGGGGATCCCGCTCGTGGCCACGAACGACGTTCACTACGTGCGTCCTGAAGACATGCGCGGCCAGGACCTTCTCCTCTGCATCCAGACCAATGCGATGGTCGGCGACGTGCAGCGCATGCGGATGGAGACCAACACCTTCTATCTGCGAACCGCGGCCGAAATGGCGCGCTTGTTCCCGGATCACCCGGACGCCCTCGCCAACACGCTGCGTGTCGCCGAACGGGTCGATCTCACCATCGACTTCAACCGTCTTCATCTTCCCGACGTCCCTGTGCCAGATGGCTTCACCGTCGATGCTCATCTGGCGCGTCTCTGCCAGGCCGGCCTTCGCGAGCGGATGGGCGATTCGCCACCGCCCGCGTACCGCGAACGACTCGCCTACGAACTCGACGTGGTCCGCCAGACGGGGTTCGCCCAGTACATCCTCATCGTCTGGGACATCGTGGACTTCGCGCGGCGTCGCGGAATCGTGGCCGGCCCCCGAGGATCCGCCGCCGGGGCACTAGTCCTTTTCGCCCTCGGCGTGTCCGATGTCGACCCCGTGAAGCATCGCCTCACCTTCGAGCGCTTCCTGAACCCAGAACGGCGAGAGATGCCAGATGTGGACCTCGACTTCGCGGACGATCGTCGGGATGAGATCATCGAGTATCTGGTCCAGCGCTACGGCCGAGACCACGTCGCGCAGATCGTGACGTTTGGAACCCTGGGGGCGAAGGCGGCCATTCGGGATACCGGGCGCGTACTAGGGATACCTCTCGATATCGTCGAAGGTGTCGCGAAGCAGGTTCCGGCACTTCCGCTCGGACAGAAGATCGAGACGGCGGTCCGGGATAACGCCCAGCTAGCGCGCATGCAGGAGGAGGACGAGCGAGTCCGTTCCCTCCTGGCCGATGCCCAACTCGTCGAAGGATACGTGCGTCACTCCTCGACCCACGCCGCCGGTGTGGTCATCGCTCGTGAGCCGCTCACCGAATACACGCCGCTCCAGGCTGCCTCACGCAGCGGCGACGGCCTGATGACGCAGTACCACGCCGATAACCTCGCGCGCATCGGCCTCCTCAAGATGGACATCCTGGGGTTGTCCAACCTGACGATTCTGGGTCGTGCCGTCGAACTGATTAAACGTGAGCGGCAGGAACAAATCGACCTTCTGCGCATTCCCTTCGACGATCCGGCAACGTTCGCCTTACTCGGGCGCGGCGAGACCGTGGGGTTGTTTCAGTTGGAAGGCCGGGGGATGACCGGCTACCTGCGCGAACTGAAGCCGACCGGCCTAGACGACATCACCGCGATGATCGCGCTGTATCGACCGGGACCCATGGCGAACATCCCTTCGTACGTCGAGCGGAAGCACGGCCGGGAGCCAGTGACGTATCCCCACCCCCTCCTCGCCGAGATCCTCGACGACACCTACGGTGTCCTCACCTTCCAGGATCAGGTCCTCCAGGTCCTTCGGCACCTGGCCGGGTACTCACTGGGACAGGCCGACATCGTCCGCAAGGCGATGGGGAAGAAGATCCGCGAGCTCATGGACAAGGAGCGGGCGGGCTTCGTCGAAGGGTGCCGCGCCACCCGGGGCTTGAGCGAGGCAGAGGCGGAGTCGATCTGGAACCTGCTCGCGCCGTTTGCCGGATACGGGTTCAATCGCGCTCACGCCGCCTGCTATGCACAGATCGCCTATCAGACCGCATATCTGAAGGCCAATTATCCAGTCGAGTTCATGACCGCTATTCTCTCTACGTTCCGCGATACATCCGACCGCGTCACCTCCGCCGTGCTCGAATGCCGGCGCATGGGGATCACCGTCCTTCCACCCGATATCAATACGAGCGGCACCGACTTCCTTGTGGAGCGGACCGACTCGGGCCTGGCGATCCGGTACGCGCTGGCCGCGATCAAGAACGTGGGCCAAACCGCGGTGGAGCCGATCGTGAGCGCGCGCGCGGCCGGCGGGGCGTTCGCCTCGCTGGATGACTTCGGGCGCCGAGTCGACGCTCAGGCGTTGAACCGTCGCGTCCTCGAAAGCCTGGTGAAGACCGGTGCCCTCGATCGATACGGCAACCGAGCGCAACTGCTCGCGTCCATCGACACCCTGATGGGGGCTTCGAGCGCGGGCCGGCGCGCGCGCCTGGAGGGGCAGACCTCCATGTTCGATCTGATGGGCCAGGAAGCGGAGGTCGTGCTCACGCTCCCCAACATACCCGAGGCCCTGGAAGGCGAACGGCTTGAGTGGGAACGGGAGCTTCTGGGCAGCTACTTCACGCGCCACCCGATGGCGGAACTCATGAGCGAGGCGGCCGGCCTCATCACCTGCTACTGCGGCGAGATCTCTGAGGAGCTTTCCGAACGGACGGTCACCGTGGCTGGAGTGGTTTCGAGACTGCGCAGCCTGAACACACGGAAAGGCGAGATCATGGGCTCGGCCTTTCTCGAGGACGAGCACGGGAGCGTCGAACTGGTGATCTTTTCGCGCACGTTCACATCGACGCGCGATCTTTTGGTCGACGGAGCGCGCCTGCTTGTCTCGGGGCGAGTTGACGTACGAGACGAGCGCGCGCAGATCGTCGTCAGGGAGGTCTCGCTTCTGTCCGAGGCCCTGGAGGCGGCGGCGGCGGCGCCGGACCGCCGTGGATCTGTGGTCCCCGAGGCGAGCTTCACCGCGCGAGGCAATGGGCGGCCGGCCGATCGCGGCCGCAACGGACGAAACGGCAACGGCAGGGCGAAGGGATCCGCGCGTCAGGTCCAGGAGGCGCCCGCGACAGAGCGGCCGAGACGACGTGTCCAGGTGACGGTGCCGCTCACAGCCCTCGAGGGCGAGGGCAAGGTCCTCGACGATGTCCTCGACCTTGTCTATCGCCATCACGGCTCTGATGAGGTCAGGCTTACAGTGGAGACTGCGGGAGGTCAGGTCATCCTGGAGCGACCCGGCACCGGGGTCGACTTCGGCGTCGAGGTCGTACACGCGATGCGTCGGTTCGCGGAGTTCGGAGTGCTTGTGGAGAGTGTGCCGTGAGCCTGGCGATCCGTCTCGCGACGACCTTCGTCGCGGTGTTCGTCGCCGCGAACATCCTGCCGAGTAGCTTCCGCTACGACACGCTCGTGAACCTGGCGATGTTCGCGGCGGCGCTGGCGATCCTCAACACGATCGTGAAGCCGCTCATCGTGCTCCTCACCTGCCCGATCCAGGTTCTGACCTTGGGCCTGGCCGTCTTCCTGGTGAATGCTCTCCTCTTCCTCGTCGCAGCGAATATCGTTCCAGGAATCAGCGTCAACGACTTCGGCGCTGCGTTCTTCGCCTCCCTGGTGGTGACGATCGTGAGTTGGGTGACTAGCGCGGTGATTCGAGATTGAGAGCGCGGCGATGAGTACGCGCCGGAAGGGCACAAGCTTGTGGCGGCGGCTGCGGTTCTTCGTGGTGGGGAACATCCGCGCCCACGTCAAGTGGCTCGCGCCGGGCCTGCACGTCAAACGCTGGCTCGTGCTCCTCGTGTTTGGCGTGACATTCGTCTCGCTCGGCATCGCGTACCTGATGACGCACTATTACCGGACACAGCCGTTCCCAGAGGAGGTGTACTTCGTCACCCTGCAGTTCATCGATCGCGCCTTTCGCGGCGCCGTATTCCTGCTCCTCGGCGGCGCGATCAGCGCCTTCGCGCTCGTTCAACTTGCCCGTTCGCTCGTGTCGCCCTTCGTCAGTCGCGATCGCGCGATCGTCGATCGGATCCGGGAGCATCGTCACCTCAGCCGTGGGCCCAGGATCGTCGCGATCGGCGGAGGACACGGTCTCTCAACGCTCCTCCGCGGCCTCAAGCAACACACTCAGAACCTGACCGCGGTCGTGACAGTCACCGACGATGGGGGCTCCTCCGGCCGTCTCCGACGGGACCTTGGCGTGCTTCCGCCGGGCGATATCCGCATGTGCCTTGTCGCCCTAGCCGATGCCGAACCACTGATGACCAGGCTCTTCCAGTATCGATTTGAACGAGGCGACGGCCTCGAGGGGCACTCCTTCGGCAATCTCTTCCTGGCGGCGATGAACGAGATCACCGGCAACTTTGAACGCGCGGTTCGTGAATCGAGCAGGGTTCTGGCCGTGCGCGGTCAGATCCTGCCGTCCACGCTGGAGGACATCGACATCGGCGCCGAATACTGCGACGGCGAGATTGTCGTGGGCGAGTCGCAGTTGCCCTTGCTCCGCAAGGCGATCCGCCGTCTGTTTCTCCGCCCCGCGGACCCACCGGCCTACCCCGAGGCGATCAAGGCCATCCTCGAGGCAGACCTGATCGTCATCGGTCCGGGATCGCTCTATACCAGCATCCTCCCGAACCTGCTCGTGCAGGGAATCTCCGATGCGGTTCGGAAGTCGATGGCGATGAGGATCTACATCTGCAACGTGGCGACACAGCGGGGAGAGACCGACGACTATGGCGTTTTCGAACACATCCAGGCGATCGAGGGTCACTGCGGGCCGGGACTCTTCGACCACGTTCTGGTCAACAACAACTCTGAGACGACCGGGTGTATCGGCATCGAATCGTCACCGGTTCGTCTGAACCGGAAGCACCGCAACCCGCAGTACCACTTGATCGAGGCGGATGTCATTGATGTGGGGCATCCGCACTTTCACGATGGGGCGAAGCTCGCTGAGGTGCTCGTGACTGTCTACGCCAGTGGCGGCCAGTTGCCGTCGTGGCCCCGGACTCCCCTCGCCCCAGTGTAGGCGACGCTGCCAATCGGTCGGGTCACCGCGGAGCGACCGCCAGCCGGTTGGCGCGCCGTATGCCGGAAGTTAGGTCGGCGAGCAGAGCATCCGCACGAGCGACAGGCTGGTTCGCGATCGGCTGAACGTGGAACGCGGTCAGGACCACCCGCGGCTCCGTCGCAGGTTCGACGATGATGAGCGGCGACCCACCCACCAGATAGACGCCGGGCTGCCCGACCGCTGTATCGTGGGTGGCGGGGTCAAGATCGAGCCGATAGACCCCGGACGTCGGGCTGACCGACATCTGTCCCCCGTCCGCCGTATGGACCGTGGCCGACGCGGCGACGGCGGGTATGGTCAGTCGCAGCGCCCTGGGAACGCGGGACCACGCGACCAGGATTCGACGGTCGGATTCCTGGAGCTGGACGACAACCGCGCCATTGCCTTGCCACACCTGTCCACCGGTGACGTCGCCAAAGAGCCGATGTACGGTCTGAAGAGCGTGATAACCCGGCCGAACCGCTCCATCCTCGGGCCGTACCAGGCCGTAGGTCTCCCAACCCGGCACCCAGGTGGGCGGCTCGGTCATCTTATAGAGCGAGATGCGCTCGACCCCCGCGGCGAGCGCCAGCGCATAGCCCTGCACGATGAAGGCCGCCTGTTCCCGCTGCGTCGCTCGCCAGTGCCCGCGCGTGAGGGGACGATCTGGATCGTCCCAGATGGGAGCGTTCGTCTCGGTGATCCAGATCGGCTTTGTGAGAGCGTAGCGATCGAGGATGGACCGATAGGCGCGCGGGGCGTCGAACAAGGTGAATGGATCGGTGTAGATCTGCAGGGGCACGGCGTCGAAGTAGTGGCCGTTGGCGCGCGCCTCGGGATCTTTGTCCGCGATCGCAAGATACCGGGCCAGGAACTGTTCACGGCCCAGCCGAACGTCCCACCAGTAGGTGGCGCCCGGCAGGAGCAAGCGTGCGCGCGGGTTTCCCTCGCGCACTGCCTGATACGCAACCCGCTGCATCCGCACGAACTCCGCGGTGGTGCCGCTCCAGGCATAGCCGGCGTGATGGGGGTCGGTGACATCAGGCTCATTCCAGATGATCCACGTGTCGATCCGGTCGCGGTACTGGGCAGCGACACGGCGGGCAAAGCTCGCCCAGACGTTCTGGGGATCGGAGATAGGAAGGAACAGCCCACGTGGAGGCGCCGTGTTGTGGCGGTCGGCGGTCTCGGCCGCCCAGCGCGGCGTGTTGACCAACACGCCAACCAACTCTCTGCCCCGTCGCACCTCATCGTCGACGATGCCATCGGCTATCGCGAGGTTCCAGGACTCAGGTCCCTCCGGTTGGACGCGCTCCCATGGAACGAGGATGCGCGACCAGCGCACGGACGCGGCATCAGCCGCGTCGGCGGCAAAGAACGCCTCTACGGCACCGAAACGGGCACCATCAGCCTGGGCCACGCCCACCGTGAGGACCGAGAGTGCGAGCGAGAGTACGAGCGCGAGGCATTGCATCGGGGCAGTATGGCATCGTGCCAGAGCCAGCTTCTCGCAAATGCGATGCTATAGTTTGGGAACCAATGGCGGTCGAGGTGCGCATCCCCCCCGTGCTCAGGAAGCACACCAACGGCGCGGCGGCCGTACCCGCCTCCGGATCCACCATGGCGGCGATCCTCGAGTCGCTGGAGAACAGCCACCCCGGCCTCAGGGCATCCATCACCGATCCGTCCGGCCAGTTGCATCGGTTCATCAACGTCTACCGCAACGGAGAGGACATCCGCTACCTGTCCTCCCTCGAGACGGCGATCGCCGATGGCGACGTGGTGGCGATCCTTCCCGCAGTTGCCGGCGGGCGATAGAGCTCGGACCTTCCCCTCGCTCCTCGCGGCGATCGGGAACACGCCGCTGGTGCACCTTCGCCGCCTCTCGCCGTCGCCAGACGTTCGCATCTGGGCAAAGCTCGAGGGCCAGAATCCCACCGGTTCGGTGAAGGACCGGATCGCGCTCAAGATGGTTGAGGCGGCCGAGGAGTCCGGCGCCCTGACCCCCGCGCACACCTTGCTCGAACCGACGAGCGGCAACACCGGCATAAGCCTGGCCATGATCGGGCGCCACAAGGGCTATCGCGTCACGATCGTGTTGCCCTCGAACGTGAGCATCGAGCGCCGTCAGGTGCTTGAACTCTACGGCGCGGAGATCGTCGTTTCTCCGGGCGAACAGGGCTCGAACGGCGCCATTCGGGTCGCCCAGGAGATGGCTCGGGATGATCCCCGCTATCACATGCTGTACCAGTACGGGAACCCAAACAATCCGCGGGCCCACTACGAGGGGACCGGCGCGGAAATCATCCGCGACCTGCCGGAAGTCAGCGCATTCGTGGCCGGGCTTGGGACCGGAGGGACGCTCGTGGGGACCGGACGTAGGCTCAAGGAGCACAATCCGGCGGTGCGTATCGTGGCGGTTGAGCCCGAACAGGGCGAACTGGTCCAGGGACTCCGATCGCTTGCGGACGGGTTCATTCCGCCGGTTCTCGACACGAGCGTCCTGGATCGCAAACTGCTGGTCTCGGCCCGCGATTCGATCCTCGGGACCCAGGCGCTGCTGCGCGAGGAGGGTCTGTTCGCCGGGATCTCCGCCGGTGCGGTGCTCTACGGATGCCAGCGGATCGCTCGCGAGTTGGGCGCAGGTGACATCGTCGGGCTCATCCCGGACGGGGGCTGGAAGTACCTGAGCACGGAGGTTTGGACGCGCGAGATCGAGGCCGCGGAGGAGGCGATCGCGAACCGCATCATGTGGTGACCGGTCGGCCACTGACACTGGTTTCTGCTGATGTTCTAACGTTTCGGGTACGTTTCGCGGCCAGATCATCCTATGGAGCCCTGGCAGGGCGGCTCCGTACACTCGGCGGGTGACGGCTGTTCTGACGAGGCGACAGTTCGTGCTCGGTGTCGGGGCGGCGCTCCTGGGAGGAGTCGTCGGCGGCGAGGCGTCGCCGGAGCCCGCGCCGACGCGGGGCTGGCGGTGGCGCGGTGCCGCCCGGAGCGAAGGATTCCGCATCGCCGCGGACGCGCCGCACGGCGCGGTCGGCGAGATCGTCCGCGCGCCCTACAGCTTCAATGCCATTGGTTCGGTGTGGCGGAAGCCGATCGCCGGCCTCCGCGTCCGCACCAGCGCCGACGGAGTGACGTTCGGTCCATGGGTGCCCGTTACCACCACCGAGATGCACGGCGATCCCGCCACCGGCGACCCCTGGTTTGGCGATCTCGTCCTGACCAGCCGAGCGCGATTCTTCCAGCTTGGTGCCGACGCACCAACCGATACGGTGTCTATCGACCTCATCGACGCGTCCGAGGACGGTACGAACTTCCCTCGGGCTATCGCCCTGCAGTCGGCTGTGACGGTGCCCGTGATCTCCCGAGCGGCCTGGCGCGCGGACGAGAAGCTTCGTTACGACGAGCGGGGCGCCGAGCTATGGACACCGAGGTACTTCACGCCCCAGAAAGTGGTGGTCCACCACACGGCTACGGCGAACGGAGAGGCCGATCCCTCGGCCACCGTGCGGGCCGTCCATTATTACCACGCTAGGACCCTTGGCTGGGGCGACATTGGGTACAACTATTTGATCGACCGCGACGGCAAGATCTACGAGGGACGTTACGGTGGCGTCGGTGTAGAAGCGGGCCACGCCTACGGCCACAATTCTGGCTCGATCGGCATCGCCTGCCTTGGCACGTTCACGTCAGCCGCGGTGCCTATGGAGATGCGCACCGCTCTCGCGCGGCTGATCGCCGACCGCGCCCGTTTCATCGATCCGCTCGACTCGTCCTGGTTCGTGGACGGCCCCATGAGCAATCTGATGGGGCATCGCGACGCCATTGGCTACAGACCAGGCCAGGGCACGGCCTGCCCCGGCGACCAACTCTACGCTCAGCTCGCGGGCCTGCGAGAGCAGGTAGTCAGCTACCTCGGCGCGCGCCCCACCGCCGACGTGCGCATCACCGCGATGAGGCTCAACAGCGATACATTCGTCAGCAACGGCACCATGGAGGTGACTCTCGAGGTCCGCAACGTTGGAACTGGGACGGTCGCCAGCGATGGTCCACCGTCGAGCCTCCTCTACGATGAGCGGGATACCTATACGAGTCGCGGATACCCCTCACGGGACGGTATCTGGCGAACCGCGGTCGACATCACGGGCGGTGGTGCCAACGGATTCCCTTTCCGATGGGGTTTGCCCGATGCCCTCGAACCGGGTGCCAGTGCCACGATACGAGGATCGGTTCAGTTGCGAGGCGCGGGCGCCCGCGGCGTCGTGGCAAAGCTGGTTCAGGAAGGCCGGGCGATCGAGACCGCTCCCATCTCCGTCGCCGCTCGCGTCATCGACCAGGCGACGCTCTCTCGCCGGGCGCTGATCCCGGTCTCGCTGCGATCGTCTTCGGCCTGACGCCGGCGGGTGGGTACTGGGACGGCGAGGCGAGCTGGTCCGGTCGGATCGAACGCAGGCCTCGGCGTCGTCCTACTCGTCGGTGCCATCGCCCTCGTAGCGACCGCCGCGATGTGGTTCGCGCTGGCGCTGCCGGAACCCCGCACGCGCGCCCAGGTGACCATCAACGACGTCGATCTGGGCGGAAGGACGATTCCCGAGGCAGCCGCGCTCTTCGGCGAGCGCGTTGATCGCTACCTTTCCACGCTGATCGATCTCCATGCAGGTGATAGGTCGATCGCCGTCAGCCCGACAACGCTGGGCCTGACGCGGGATACCGTTCCGACGCTTCAGGAGATCGAGCGTCTGGCTATCCCCTTACGGCGTGAGGTCCTGCTCTGGCCCACCACCGGACGCGGAGCACCGGTCGCGATCGAACCGCGGCTCTCCGTGGATGCGGCTCCCGTGCGCGCAGCGATTCAGAACCTCGCCCGGGAACTCGATTTCGCGGCGCTGGAGCCAGAATTACGCGTGATGCCCGATACGTCGATTGTGGAGCGTGCCGGGCGTACGGGCCGTGCCCTGAACCAGACCGAGACGGCGAGAAGGCTCGAGCGCATGTTCGGTGACTTCGGGACCGCTCTCGACCTGCCGTTCGAGCCTGTGCCCTTCCAAACTCAGGCCGCGGATCTAACCAGGGCGCGACAGGCTGCCGAAGCCTTCATGGGAACCGGACTCACGGTGAAGGCAAACGGCGCGACGTGGCCGTTGAGCCGTGGCGATCACGCCAGTTGGAACGAGTTCAGAGCGAGTCCGGTGGCCGGGTTCGCGACGCATCCCACACGTCCCCTCGCGTGGCTCGGCGATCGCGCCCGCGAAGCATCGGGCGCGTGGCGCAACGCCAGATTCGCCTTCGGGGCGCGCAGCGAGATTGAGATCGTGCCGGCAAGAGTCGGGCGGGAACTCAACGCCGATGAGGCTCTGCCCGTGCTCCTCGCCGGGGCACTCTCTACGTCGCGTGTCATCGATCTGCCCACCCGCGAGATCGCCCCTCGGGTCACGACCGAAGAAGCGCGCGCGATGGCATTCCCGGATATCGTGGTGGAGGCGTCGACGCTCTATCAGCCGGGTATTCCGGAGCGGAATCACAACGTGGAACTGGCGGCGAGTCGCATCAACGGCACCCTCATTCGCCCCGGAGAGACTCTCTCCTTCAATCGCGCGATCGGTCCGACCAGACTCCGCGATGGGTATCAGGTCGCGTACGGGATCATCGCGATCGGCGATGGCATTCAGACCGTGCCATCGGTCGCCGGGGGAATCTGTCAGGTGGCAAACACGTTGTTCCACGCCGTGTTTCACCTTGGGCTCCCCATCGTGGAGCGCACCTCCCATCTCTACTGGATCCCCCGCTACGGGCAACCGCCACGCGGGCTGACGGGCCTCGATGCAGCGGTGGACGAGAAGATCGCGCTCGATCTTCGGTTCACGAACACAACGGGGGCCCCCATCCTGGTGCAGGCGACCACCGACCGAACCACCCTGCGCTTCCGACTTCACGGCACCCGACCCGACTGGACGGTCGCGATTTCCGCCCCACGGTTGAGCCGGTCGATCCCGGCAGACAGCGCGATCTTCCGGCAGGAGGAGCCCACCCTAGCCGCGGGTCGGACGATCCAGGTCGAGGAGGCGCGGGCCGGCTTCGACGCCGCGATCGACCGGGTGGTCACGCGGGGCGGTCAGGTCATCGACCAATATTCCGCCTCGTCGCGATTCGCCCCGTCCCGTAACCTCATCCTCGTGGGGACACGCCGCTGACCGTCCCTCCTCGCCTCGCGCGTACCCGTCCGCGCGAGACGTACACGCCCCATGGATATCTCGTCGACCGCCAACACACCTGGCGGATCGATCGACGCGGTGTCGTCCGCATCGATGGAAGCCTCGGCGCGACGCTCCATTTCCCGTCTTATCCGGGTCCCTACTCCCGACGATGGATCTACACCCTCGGCCTGGCGGTCGACGACGGGGGTACTGGCCCCCTGACCTGCGACGTGCATTCGCCGGAGTTCTTCCGCCTCCGGCGTGGCCGGACAACACTCGACCTCTGGCTCGACGGGAAGAACATCCTGGCCCGTGCAAATTGGGCGCCGGGTGAATCGGTGCGCATTCGGCTGACCTACACGCGGCAACTCGGTCAGAGCGGTGACTGGGATTTCGGACTCTACAGTCGATTCGGGAACGGTGCCGATGGCATGCTCGGTGCGTACGCGGAGGGATCGGTCTTCGGGCTTGCGTGCTCGGTGCTGCCTGCCGCGCGTGCGAAGAGCCCGTTAGAACTGACGTGGCCCGATCGGACTCGGCCCGCCGAGGCGTGGCTCGACTTTGCGTTCGGCAGCACCTCGCGCGACCTGACACTCGCGATTGGGCAGGCCGATGCACCCGATGCGGCGCTGGGTGAGGCCACGTCCGCGCTCCAACGCGCTGGGACCTCAAGGCGACGGCAGTGGCGACGCGCCGCGCAAGAAGCCTCACGCACACCCCGACTCGAAGGAGACTGGCCCGATCACTGGCGGCGGGGGCTGAAGTACGACCTCGATACCGTGCGCGCCACGATGCGCGATCCGCGAGGCATCCTGCGCGACACCTGGGATGGCATGCAGATCCAGGTCCCGCGCCAGGTCCTGGCCGAAGCGGCCCTGGACGCGCTGATCCTGTCGTACGCCGACCCGGACCTCGCCCGACGCAGCATTGCGGGCGTCTTCCGGAATTCGCCGGCACCGAACATCCCGTGCATACGCGAGGATGGGTCGGTAAACATGGTCACCAGCGATGGCCAGCCCTGCGGCACCGCCCCCTCGTGGTGTTGGCCAGCCTGGTGCATCGCGCTGCTCGCGGGGTCGACTGAGAATCCCTTATGGCATCGGTCGGTGCGCGCAGGATTGGAGCGATACCTTCGCTGGTGGCTGGCAAACCGCGCGGCACCGGGCGGCTGGGTGTACTACCTCTGCGGTTGGGAGTCGGGTCAAGATGCCTCGCCGCGCTTCAACGCGGAGAGTGGCGGGGGCGGCATCGAGGAGATCGAGCCAGTGGACCTCACCGCGGCCATGGCGGCGGACTGTGCGCTGCTCACTCGCTGGCGCTCGGCGAGAGGTCTACCCGCAGACGACTGGCCGCGGAACGCCGAGCGATTCGAGCGGCGGCTACAGACGTTGTGGCGGGACGGGTGGTTTCACGATCGGCGGGCTAACGCGGCGATCGCCGTGCGCGACCCGATGCATCTCGCACCGGCAATGCACGGTTATGTCAACGCAGCGCAGCGGGAACTGCTGCGACGTTCCCTGACGCGACTCCCCGCGCACGGGTCATTCTCGCCGCTGGAGTGGCCCCCGGTCGCCCTGACCGCCTTCGAAGCCGCCAGCGCGTTGGGCGAGTGGGACTGGCTCGCCGAGTCGGTGGCGGAACTCTGCGATCGCGTCTGGCGCGCGATCGACGCCCCGACCCACGAGACAGGTCGCCCCCTTCCGGGCATCGCGCACGAGCACTGGCCGATCGAAGGCGAGTGGCATACTGAAGGGTATGGCTGGGGCGCGGCCACGGCGCTGTTCTTCCTTCGCTACATCTGCGGCATCCGCGACGAGCCGCTTGCCCAATGCTCCGAGGTCGCCCCGCGCTTCCCCGCGTGCCTGCGGCGCCCCGGAGCGGTGTACTACCTGCGAGGCCTGCCCCGACACGACGGCCGGGTGGACGTGACTTACGTCGTCGCGCCCGATGGCACGGTGACGGCCAGAGTGGCCGCCACGTCTGGGGAGTGAAGGTAACCATCGGCCCGACGGACGACCGTGATGACGGTCTTGATATTGCCCCGTACGTGGAAGTCGCCGACGACCTCGATCCAACGTGGTGTAATGCAGGTCACGAGGTCATCGCAGATTCGGTTGATCACCGCCTCGTGGAAGACATGCTCGTCGCGAAATCGGTTGACATAGAGCTTGAGCGACTTCAGTTCGACGATCGAGCGCTCCGGCACGTACCGAAGTCGGATCGTCGCGAAGTCCGGGAATCCGGAGATGGGGCAGAGGCAGGTGAATTCGGGCGAAACGCACGAGATGACGTAGTCACGATTTGGCGCGGGGTTCGGAACGGCAACGAGCTCCGCGCGCGCGATCTCTCGCTGCCCGCGAAGTAGTCGCCTACGCGGCGGGCTCATCGAGCAATTCGGCGTAGAACGGGCGCACATAGTCCGGCAGCTGTTCGATGCGCCCCATCACGGCGCTGGCGAGGCCGGCGTAACACTCCCAATCGTTGCCCTGTCCCACCAGTTGCCCCATCCACCAGCCAGTCGGGCTCGCGTCATCCTTCTGGCCGGGGATGCCGTACACATAATAGCCGGCGACTTGAGCGGCACGCTCGAACCGGCGATCCGTCTCCTCGGAGAGCCTGACCGTCGCCACGATCATCTTCGCGGCGTTGACGCCCTCGAGTCTCCGACTATGCCACCAGGCGTGGGCGACCTCGTGGATCGCGGCCTCTTCCTGGGTGGTGAAAAGTTCGACCAACTTCCGATCGGGCCACCAGTACCCGCCGCCGCTCGCGGAGCGAGTATCGCGCACGGTCACCCGCATGCCCCACCTGAACAGCCAGTCGATCGCTTCCGGGCGGAACGGGAGCGGCGCAATCGCGGTATGGATCTCGTACACGGAGCGGCGCGATTATAGGAATGCCAGAAGTGGTAGGATCGCCGACCCGCACCCGGAGGCAAGCATCACGTGGTTCACCTGTACGGGCGCACTTGGACGCGCGAGGAACTGCTGCGCCGCGTTGGCGACATAAGTCAGGTCGGCGGCGCCCGCCCGGTCGTCCTCGACGAGGGGCCGGAGACGGGCACGCGGGCGATTCAGGTGCGTTCCGGCAGCGGGCTGTCGTTCGTGGTCCTGCCAGGGCGCGGACTCGACATCGGCTCCGCCGACTATCGCGGCGCATCGCTGTGCTGGATGTCACCCACTGGCGAGCAGCACGCTGCGTTCTACGAACCGAGCGGCAGCGGCTGGCTTCGAGGCTTCTACGGAGGACTGATGGTCACCTGCGGTCTCTCCACGGCCGGGTGGGCCGACCGCGACCAGGGCGAAGACATCTCCCTGCACGGCCGAGCGTCCTACCTGCCGGCACGCAACATCTCGGCGGACGGTGAGTGGGAAGGTGATGACTACGTCATCACCGTGCGCGGCAGGACTCGAGAGGTCGTGCCGTACGGAGAGAACCTTCGCCTGACGCGGGAGATCGGCGTCCGCCTGGGCGAGAGCCGTCTGATGATCCACGATCGGGTCGAGAACGTCGGGCACACACCCACCCCGCACATGATTGCGTACCACGTCAACCCCGGCTTCCCTCTGCTGGACGACGGATCTGAACTCATCTTCTCTCGGCGAGTCGTGACGCCGGTGAACGACGATTCGGCGCCTGGATTACCCGAGCACGCCCGTTTCGGCGCGCCGGACGAGTCCTGGAGGGCGCAGGTCTTCCATCACCAAATCTTGCCCGACAGAGACGGTATGGCCCATACGGCGATGGTGAACCGTCGACTTAACCTGGGGCTCTACGTGCGGCAGCGCGCTGAGGAACTGCCATGGATGTGGCAATGGAAGCAAACCGGTCCCGGGCTGTATGTCGTGGGCATGGAGCCCGCGAACTGCCAGGGTCTGGGCCGGCGTCACGAGCGCGAGCGCGGCGCCCTGCGCATCCTCGCCGCCGGAGAGTCGCAGGAGTACCACGTCGAGATCGGCGTACTGGACGGTGCGGAAGCCATCGCGGCGTTCGCCGATCTCTACACCTAGACTGACCACCCTTCGGAGGTAGCCCGTGGCACTGACCATCACCAACATCCGCGTCATCAAGACCGCCCCGCAGGGCAATCAGCAGTTGATCGTCGTCAAGGTCGAGACCAGCGATCCAGGACTGTACGGCGTGGGTTGCGCGACGTTCACGCAGCGGGCCGCCGCCGTCGTCACGGCGATCGAGGAGTTCTTGCGCCCGTTCCTCGTGGGTTGGGATCCCCAGCGCATTGAGGACATCTATCAGGCGGCGCTCACGAGCTCCTACTGGCACAGTGGGCCAGTACTGAACAATGCGCTCTCCGGCGTCGACGAAGCTCTGTGGGACATCAAGGGTAAGCTCGCGAACCTCCCGCTCTATCAGCTTTTCGGCGGAAAGTCGCGCGAGGCAGCCGACCTTTACGGCCATGCATCCGGAGAGACCTTCGAGGCAGTCGCCGAGAGTGCACGATGGTTGCTCGATCAGGGATTTCGGCATGTTCGTGCGCAGGTCGCTGTGCCCGGATACGCCACGTACGGATCGAGAGGCGGCGGCGATCGGGTCTGGGAGCCCGCTCCGTATTGCCGCGTCGTGCCGAGACTGTTCGAGTATCTGCGGACACACCTGCCCGAGGAGCTGGAACTGCTCCACGACATCCATCAGCGCATCCCGCCGATCTCGGCCATTGGACTGGCGAAGGACCTCGAACAATTCAAATTGTTCTTTCTGGAGGACCCCTTCGCGCCGGAGGACAACGACTACTTCCCCATGCTCCGCGCCCAGAGCGCGATACCGATCGCGATGGGGGAGCTTTTCGTGAACCCGCACGAATACGTGCCACTGGTCAGGGATCGCCTGATCGACTTCATGCGCGTCCACATCTCGGACATCGGCGGACTCAGCGTCGCGCGGAAGCTCGCCGCCTACTGCGAGTTCTTCGGCGTGCGCACCGCATGGCACGGGCCGGCGGACGTCTCGCCGGTCGGGCACGCGGCCAACCTGCACCTCGATCTCGCGGTGCACAACTTCGGCATTCAGGAGTGCACGATCTTCAACGATGCCAATCGAGAGGTCTTCCCGGGGACACCGGAGATCCGCGATGGGTATCTCTGGGCGAACGATCGGCCCGGCTTGGGGATCGATGTCGACGAAGCAAAGGCGGGGAGATATCCCTGGCCCGATCAACCGCTGCGTGGCGGCTGGGCCCCATTGCGGCGTGCCGACGGGACAATCTCTCGCCAGTAACCGAGAGGAGAGTCCGCGTGACGGAGATGGCAACCAGAGAGTTGACCGTGGCGAGGGACGTTCTCCACGCCACGGTCGTAACGATTGGATCGGCGCTCGGCATGCCCGAGGCCGATGCGCGCATACTCGCCGAGAGTCTGGTAGAGGCCGATCTCCGCGGCGTCCACACTCACGGCGTGGCGGCGCTCACCGGTTACGCGCGTCGCCTGCGTGGCGGCGGGGTGAACCCCACCCCCCGGGTTCGCGTCACGCACACCCGCGGGGCGATCACCATCGTGGACGCGGATCATGGTCTGGGCCAGATCGGGTCCCAATTCGCGATGGAGCGTGCGATCGAGGCCGCACGAGCCTCAGGAATCGGGTCAGCGGCCGTGCGCAACTCGAGCCACTTCGGCGCGGCGGCATTCTATGCGGCGATGGCGCTGCCGCACGACATGATCGGCTTCGCGACCACCTCGGCCGGGAACCGGATCGCTCCCATCGGCGGGCGAACGCCGGTCGTCGGCAACAACCCGTTCGCGTGGGCGATTCCCGCGGCGACAGAGCGACCGATCATCCTCGACATGGCGCAGAGCGTCGTGGCGGCTGGCAAGATCGGCATGGCCGCGCGCAAAGGGGAGAAGATACCGTTCGGCTGGGCAATGGATGGCCAGGGGCGACCCACCGATGACCCGCTGGCCGGGGCGGCGGGTTTACTCGTGCCGATCGGGGGACCCAAAGGATTCGGCCTGGCCCTGATCGTCGATATCCTGTGTGGGGCCCTGAGCGGAGCCGCCCTCGGTCGCGAACTGGCAAAGCCACATCAACCGGACACTCCCAGTCAGATCGGGCACTTCTTCATGGCGATCGATGTAGCCAGTTTCACCGACGTGGCATCTTTCAAAGCCCGGGTGGATGGGATGATCCGCCAGGTTCACGAGTCCGAACCTGCATCCCCGGGCACACCGCTCTACGTACCGGGTGAGATCGAATGGCGGCTCCGCGAGCGACGCGTTTCGGACGGCATCCCGCTCCTGAAGTCGATCGTCGCGGATCTAAAGGCGCTTGCCGACGAACTCGGCCTCGGCGCCAGCATCGCGACCGCCACCTGACCGCCGCTGCCACTCCCAGCCCTCAAGGGTCTCCGCCTGTATCTGATCGCTTCGCCACCAGTAGTAGGCCGCAAGCGCGATGCCCGTGACCAAACCGACGGCCGCTCCGATCAGGAAGCCCACGGCGACCTCCGCCTCAGCTGGCCGCGGGAGTCGTGACCGACTCGGCCGGCGTCTGGTTCTGCCCGAGCGGCTCTCGCAACATCTCCTCGACATCGCGATCAGCCTTGATCATCAGCCAGAGCCCGACCACGAACCCGGCGACGAAGCCGAACCCGAGTCCGAGTGAAACTCCGAAGAGAAAACGAAACATCGCCACCCCCCGCTACACTGCGCGGAAATCTGACGCGATTGTAGTGCGTGGGTAACCGATGATCCTTGGTTACGGTGGCCTTTGGCCCGACGTCGCCGCCAGTGCCTTCGTCGCTCCGAATGCCACGGTCATCGGCGATGTGCGGGTTGGCGCCGAGGCGAGCATCTGGTTCGGCGCGGTGTTGCGAGGCGATCGCGACCGCATCGAGATCGGGGCAAGTACGAACGTCCAGGACAATGTGACGGTTCATCTGGACCCCGGCCATCCGGCCGTCATTGGCGACGGTGTCACGATCGGGCACGCCGCGATCGTTCACGGTTGCACCATCGAGGCGAACTGCCTGATCGGCATGGGTGCGACGATTCTGACCGGCGCCCGAATCGGCCGCGACTCGATCGTCGGCGCCCACGCGCTGGTAACCGAGCGGAAGGAGTTCCCCCCCGGTTCCCTCATCGTCGGCGTGCCGGCACGGGCCGTCCGCACGCTGACCGAGGCCGAGATCGAGGGAATCCGGGCTAGCGCTGCCGGATACGTCGCTCACGCGCGCACGTTCGCCGATGTCAGATGAAACGCGCAACGATCGAGTCACGACACTGATCCGCAGTGCGGCGACGCCGGTTTACCGGAAACCCGTAGAGGAGCGTCTCGTCCTCGCTCCGTAGAATCCAGGCTGTGGCGCAGATCCCGATGGACGATGAACCACTCGAAATCGATACCGGAGACCTACCTACCGAGGACGAGTTCGCCGCAACCGAGAGGGCCGCGGGTGCGGCTGCGGGCACGGAGACCGGGCTCGCCTCACCGGCGATGGCGGCCCAGCAGCGCCCGGACTCGATCTTCGGCTTCATCCAGCTCTGGGCCACGCTGGTTGGCATCCTCTACATCGTCGCAGGTCTGGGCGTCGGTGCCATCTTCGCGTTCAGCGGCGCGGCGCGTGCGGGATGGACGGCGTTACGCCATCCGGAGTTCTATCTCCTGATGCTGTTCTGGCCCATCGCCCTCTGGCAGTTGGTGTTCGGGCAGTTCTAGTTCCGGCGCACCCGAGCGATCATCGCGGCAAATAGCGCAGAGGGTCCTGCACTTCGTCACCCTGCCGGACCTCGAAGTGGAGATGGGGACCGGTCGTGAACCCGGTCATTCCCACAGTCCCGATTGGCTGCCCGACCAGAACGGTATCGCCAACCGAGACCAGGACTCTGGCGAGGTGGGCGTAGAGCGTCGACAGGCCCTCTCCATGATCGATCCGGACGTACGATCCGTAGCCGTTGTTGTACCCCGTCGCCTCCGCAACCGTTACCGTACCGGGCCTTGCCGCGACCACAGGGGTTCCAATCGTCGCGCCGATGTCGAGCCCGGGGTGCCATCCACGACGCCAGAAGGAACCCACCTCTCCAAAGTACGTTGTGATCGGGCCTTCGAGCGGCCAGACGGCTCCGCCGCGCAGGGGCAGGCGACCGGTGGCCGAGGGCTCGGAAAGCCCATACGGAACCGATACCGTCGGGATGGTCAGAGTCTGCCCGACGAGGATGAGATCGCCATCCACCAGGTTGTTGGCTCGGATGAAAGCCGCGGCGGTCGAACCGTGGCGCACCGCGATGCCATTCAGTGTGTCGCCGGGAACGACCGCATAGTCGGCCGCGAGGACGGCGGACACGACGAGCAGTGAGAGGGCCACGCCGGCAAGCGCCGACCGAATCGCGGTGCGAATCGCGCGCTTCGCCTCGCGCCTGCCAACGCGAAGTGCATCAGGTCGGCCATCGCGGCGCAACGCACCGCCGTCGACAGCCGGCTCGCGCACTGCGGCCGCTCCGTGGACGACCGGCGTCACCGGGCCGCCCGCGTGCTGACCTGCTGCCACCATCGGGTGTCGCGGCCTCCACTACGCCAATCTGGGTCGCCCGCCACACACGGACGCCCCGAAATGCCGACCGCATCACCTGGGATCACGCACCAGCCACGACACGCGATCCAGCAGTCAGCCACGCGACCGGTCGTTCACCGAGCCGCGAGGGCAAACCTACCACACGTGCCGAATCATTTCAACGCCGGCATCTCGCCCGACTGCGTACCACCTATGGTGCAGCCACCTTGGGCGAACTGGCATCGATCGGTTGCGCGATCCTCTGGGCGTCTTCGACCGTCGCGCTTCGCTCGCAGTCCTCGCGTATCCCCGTTCTGGGCCTCAACGCGATCCGGGCGGGGTACGCCTCGCTGGTGTTCCTCGGGGCCCTGGCTGTGCTCGGTCAACTTGACACACTGCTTGAAGTCTCCCCGGCCAATGCCGCAGGACTCATCGGCTCTGTCCTCATCGGGATGGCGGTGGGCGACTCGCTGCATTTCCGCGCGATGACCCTCATAGGGGTCTCTCGGGCGATGCCCGTATCGTCGAGCTATCCCATCTTCACAGCGGTCGCTGCCGCGGCGATTCTGTCCGAACCACTCACACTGAAGGTGTTCGCCGGCATCACACTGGTGGTCGGCGGCGTCTACCTCGTCGCGATGCGTGTGACCACCACCGACGGGCAAGACGATCCGCAGGCAGAGCGACTCGGGCTGGCACTCGCCTTCGGAGCGTCGCTCTGCTGGGCCGCCTCCACCATCATCGTCAAAGAGGCGCTGGAGCGTGTCCCTCCGTTCACAGCCAACGGGTTGCGTCTCCCTGTGGCCATGGTCGTCCTGCTGGTGATGGCGCGGATTCTCGGCGGCGCGGCAAGTCCCTTCGGTCTTGGCAGAAGGTCCGGTTGGATCCTTGCCCTGGCGGGACTCATGTCCGGTGTCTCGGGCGCGCTGTGGCTCGTCGGGGTCCACGAGGCCGGGGCAGCGAAAGCAGCGGTCCTGTCATCCACGGCGCCCGTATTCGCCGCACCCATGGCCGCGCTGCTCCTTCGGGAGCAACTCACGCGATCCATCGTCGCCGGCACGATGCTCACCGTGGTCGGCATATGGTTGGTCCTGTGATGGACTCCCCCATCGTGGTGATCGGACATCGCAACCCCGATACCGACGCCGTGGGCAGCGCGGTTGGCTACGCCGAACTGTTGCGCCAGCAGGGCCAGGTGGCGATCGCCGCGCGGGCGGGGGAGATCCGACCGGAGACGGCCTACCTTCTGGAGAGATTCGGCGTGCGGGTCCCGACCCTGGTGGAAGACCTGCGACCGCGCGTCGGGGAGGTGATGACTTCCCCCGCTCAAACCGTTCGGCAGACCGATTCGCTGTTCGAGGTCGGGCGGAAGCAGGTCGAGATCGGGATGCGGCCGCTACCCGTCACGGATGCCGAGGGTCGGTTGGTGGGCATTGCCGAGGTCCACGATTTCGCAAAGGCCTTCTTTCAGGGCCTCGGCGATGAGGAGATCGATCGCGTTGGCATCAGCCTCGATACGCTGGTGCGCGCGCTCAACGCCCGGATCGTCGCCCGCGGCGAGGACGGCGCGATCGGCCGAACGGTGATGGTCGCGGCGTGGGCCGTCGACACCATTCGCCTGCGAATTCCTTTCGGTCCCAGCCTGATCCTCGTGGTCGGCGATCGCCGCGACGTCCAGGCACTGGCAATCGAGAAGGGTGTCGGGGTCCTCGTCATTACGGGTGGACATCGCGCGGCCGAGGAGGTCGTCCTCCGGGCGAGGGAGCGCGGGGCCTCCGTGCTCGAGGTCGAGCATCACACTGCGACAACGCTTCGGCTCATCCACATGAGCGCACCCGTCTCGCTCATCATGCGCCCCGATCCGCCGTCCTGCCTGCCCGAAGACCTGGTCGAAGAGGTCACCGAGACGCTGCAGAACGAGCGCGCCCTGTCCGTGGTCGATGGAAGTCGGCGGATCGTGGGGGTCATCACTCGTGCCGACATCCTGCGCGGATCGCGCCGCCGGGTCGCGCTCGTCGACCATAACGAGAGGGGCCAGGCGGTCGCGGGCGTGGAGCAGGCGTCCGTCGTGGCGGTGATCGACCACCATCGCGTCGCGGACCTCGTCACCCAGCAGCCGCTGTCGATGCGCTTCGAGCCTGTGGGCGCGACATCCACCATCGTCGCTCGCTTGTTCGAGGAGCACGGCCTTCGACCAAGCCCCGCGGTGGCGGGAGTCCTACTCGGCGCGATTGTCACCGACACGCTGATCTTTCAGTCGGCTACTACCACGGAGGCTGATCGGGAGGCGGCCGAGTTCCTGCGCGCGATCGCTGGCGTCGACTCACAGAGCCTGGGCTCGACGCTTCTTGCGATCGCGTCGGATGTCTCCACGCGGAGCGCCAGAGAGCTTCTCCTGGGCGACTTCAAGACCTTCCGCTTCGATGCGCGGGCGATGGGCGTCGGCGTCATTGAGACCGGGGATGCGCAGCCGCTCCTCGCACGGCGGGCCGAGTTCGAGGCGGAGCTCGCTCGGGTGCGGGCCGACGGCTACGCGGTCGTGCTTTTCGTCGTGGCCGACATTGTCGCGCACAAGACGGCGATCCTAGTATCGGGCCACGCCCGAGATGTCGCGCGCGTTCTCGGTGGCCGTCACGCCGAGGGGTGCGTTACCGTGGAGGGCATACTGTCACGAAAGAAGCACATCGTGCCGGCGCTGGCGAGGCTGGCACAGATGATCGGGCGTGGCGGCCGCTGACTCGGTCAGGGTCCCCGTCGCCGCGCGGCGCGCACTGCTACCCGGAGTTCCGTGACGAGACGCTGGTACTCGTTGTTGAACCGCCGGGCAGCGTGCCGCGCCTCAGTCACGTTCCGCTGGGCCACCTGCATTCCCACCATCTGACCTGAACCGCCAACCTCGACAAGCGCCTCGCAGGCCTTGACGAGCCCGTCAATCCACGACATGACCGCCCGCTGCAATTCCTCGCACCCGGCCGGCGGCTGATAGCGCTCGCAACTGGCGCGCACATCGCGGAACAATCCGACGTGATCACGCCCCAGCCTCCCCGCGCGGGTCGTTACCTGAGCGGCGTTGCCCTGACGCGCCTCCTCGAACAGCATTCCCAGTTCCCGGATCCAGGACTGGCGTACCTCGATCGCTCGCGCGATGAGAGGCTTCATCATGATGAGGTAGCGGGCGATGTCGCGCGGAGATGCCATCCCCGGATCGGCATCGGGCGGACGGCGTGAAGCCCCCTCCGCCGCCTGCCTCAAACGGGGGCGCGGCCGGAAGAGGGACTCACCGCTGGCTACGATCCCCACTCGCGCACCCGCCGGTTACTCTCGCTGCACCTCATCATATCCTCAATGGCGTCGGAACTATATGAAAGCCGACCGGAGGGGAGAATGGCGAACAGTCTCAACGGCCTCGGGCCCGCGTTCGATGTTGTGCGCCGAGGCGTCGCGGATGGAGTCCTTCCCACCAGCGTCCTTGCGATCGCCAGTCAGCGCGGCCTGATCGCCATCGAGGCCTACGGCGCTACCAGCATCGGAGCGCGGTATCTGATCGCCTCAATCACCAAACCGATCTTCGTCGCCTCGCTTCTCAAACTCGTGGAGCGCGGTCTGGTTCTGATCAATGATCCGGTCGCACGCTTCATTCCCTCGTTCGGCGAGGGGGGTCGCGCGCGGGTGACCCTGTGGCACCTCCTGACTCACACCTCCGGCCTTGACGACGGTCCGACTATGGCGCGCCTTTTCGCAACGCCGGCGGATCCGGACGCACTGCGCGCGACCGCACTCAACTCACCGCTTCTCTTTGCGCCCGGGACGCAGTACGCCTACTGCAATGCGAGTTACATCGTGATGGCCGAGATCATCAGGGCGGCAACCGGTATCGACCACGATGCCCATCTCGAGGGCACCATCCTCCGTCCGCTCTCCATGGTGGACACCACCTATGTGCCACCGGAGGATGGCCGCACCCAGCCGGTTCACCGACCCGACGGCACCTCCGACGCGGGTGGCAGCACGCTCCACGGCCTGAAGTTCCCTGCCGGGGGCCTTTGGTCGACCGCGGCGGACCTGATCTGCTTCGGTCAGATGTTGCTGGGAGGGGGAGAGCGGGAGGGCGTGCGCATCCTCTCTCGGGCCGCGCACCGGGTGATGACACAATTGCACACCGAGGGGATCCCGACGAACAATGCGGACGGCACTTTCGCGTCCGGCTACGGTCTCGGCCTCGCCAAGGCCGTTGCCCATCGATGGCAGGCACCCTCCGCGGAACTCACGTCGGCAGATGGCTACGGGCACGGTGGTGCCACCGGAACGCTGCTGTGGGTGGAGCCTGAGGCCGACCTGGTGTTCGTCTTTCTGACGAATCGGCTGGGTTTGGACAGCCCGCAGGCGCGCCTGGCGCTGAATGCGGCGATCGCGGCCATGACCGCCTGACGTCAAACCTGCTCTACCGGCGGATGCGTCTCGTCGGCAGAAGGTCGCGATAATCAGGATGCATGCGACACATGGGCGGCGGGAGCGGTTGGCATTCGCTCATGCACGACGATCCCGGTGCCGAGACTCCTCCCATCAGCCTGGGGATCCTGCGCCGTGTCGCGCGCTACGGCCGCCCATATTTCTGGCGCATTCTGGCAATGCTGGCCTGCGTCCTCGTGGTGACCGGTGTTGGCCTCATTCCGCCGCTCCTCATGCGCGATCTCATTGATAACGCGATTGGGAAGGGTGACGCGACGCGCCTGAACTGGTTGGCGCTCGGAATGGTCGCGGTCCCCGTCGTCAACGGCTTGATTGGTGTCTTCCAGCGCTACCTTGGTGCCACCGTGGGGGAGGGCGTCATCTGTGACCTGCGACAGCAGGTCTTCCGCCACCTCCAGTCGATGTCGCTCCGGTTCTTCACCCACACGCGCACGGGCGAACTGATGTCTCGTCTGAACAACGATGTTGTGGGATCGCAGCAGGCGATTACCGGAACCGCGGTGACCCTCATCTCCAACGTTGTGGCACTGATCGCGACCCTCATGGTGATGATTTCGCTCGATTGGCGGCTGACTCTGGTGAGCATCCTCGTCCTGCCACTCTTCATCCTGCCAGCCCGCCGTGTAGCGAGGGTTCTGCGCGAGATCGTCCGCGAGCAGATGAACCTGAACGCGCGCATGAACGCTCTGGCAAACGAGACGCTGAATGTCAGCGGCGCGCTGCTTGTCAAGTTGTTCGGACGCGCGAATACCGAGGCACAACGGTACGGAGAGCGAGCTCGTTCGGTGCGCGACATCGGCATTCGCCAGTCCGTCATCGGTCGATGGTTCTTTCTCGGCCTCTCCTTGATCTCGGCCGTCGGCACCGCTCTGGTCTTCTGGCTTGGCGGTCACCTGGCGCTGTCGGGCGAGTTCACCATCGGAACGATCGTCGCGTTCGGGGCCTATCTCGGTCAGTTGTACGGACCGGTCTCTGCCCTCACAAACGCCAGGGTGGAACTAGCCACGGCGCTCGTTTCCTTCGAGCGGGTATTCGAAGTTCTAGATCTACCGAGGGAGATCGACGAATTGCAGGGTGCCGTCCATCTGCGCGATCTTCGCGGCGAGGTTTCTCTCGACGACGTGAATTTCACCTACGGCGAGGCCGGCGCGGTCGCGCCGGCACTTCTGAAGGAGGTCCGCCGATGGCGCCAGGCGGAGGTCGTCGGCACCCTCACCGGTGAGATGGCGAATGAGCGCACCAGAGATGACGGGAATGGACGTCAGGCCCGCAGACAGCGACTGGCCGTAAGAAACGTCTCCTTCACGGTGCGCCCAGGGCAACTCGCCGCGTTGGTGGGTCCGTCCGGCGCCGGAAAGACGACGATCACCTACCTGATCCCGCGTCTCTACGACCCGACCGCCGGGCGCATCCTGATCGATGGTGTCGACCTGCGCCAGATCGCCCTCGATTCGCTTGCGGAGACGATCGGGATGGTGACGCAGGAAACGTTCCTGTTCCACGATTCCATCAGGGCGAACCTGCTCTACGCCCGGGCCGGAGCCACGCAGGAACAACTGGAAGCCGCCTGTCGCGTAGCGAACATCCACGACTTCATCGCCGGACTGCCGGATGGATACGACACAATCGTGGGCGAGCGCGGCTATCGCCTATCGGGTGGAGAGAAGCAGCGTCTCGCCATCGCGCGGGTGGTCTTGAAGGATCCGCGCATCCTCATCCTTGATGAGGCGACCTCCCACCTCGACTCGCGCTCGGAGGCACTCATCCAGGATGCGCTGGAGAGAGTGATGCGTGGGCGCACAAGTATCGTGATCGCTCACCGCCTCAGCACCGTTCTCCGCGCCGACATCATCCTGGTGATGGATGGGGGCAGACTCGTCGAGTCCGGAACGCACGCCGAACTGCTCGACCAGGGAGGACTCTACGCCCATCTCTATGAGACGCAGTTCCGGCATCTCAAAGGGTCTGCTATCCTGCCCGACCGGCGCCCGACGGAAGTCGGCGATCGGAGGTAATCGTGGTCAAAGTTCTCATGTTTCATTCGACGCCGGACAGATTGGCAGAGTTGCGCCGGGAGTTTCCCACCGTCACGTTCGTGGACCTAGCGAAACGATCGGACGCGGCGGCGGACCTAGCGGATTGTGACGTGATCTTCGGCGGGTGTACCAACGAGGAGTTCCTCGTTGCACGCGGCCTCAAGTGGATTCAGGCCTCCAGTGCCGGCGTCGAGTTCATGTGGCAGATCCCCACCATCGCGAAGTCCTCGGTGGTGGTCACGAACGCGCGGGGAGCCCACGCGGCAACAATCGCGGAGCACACGTTCGGCCTCTTGCTCGCACTGACCCGCGACATCATTGGCCACCACGACTATCAGAAGAAGCACGAGTGGGTGCGCGGTGAGATGGCGAATCGACTGGTCGGCATCAAGGGCGCGACCATGGGACTCGTGGGCTTCGGCAACATCGGCCGGGCCATCGCCCGTCGCGCCGGCGGGTTCGAGATGAACGTGCTCGCCGTGGACGCGCAGAAGGTGCCGGCCAGTGAGGGCGTGGCCGAGGTCTGGTCGCTGGCTCGCCTGGACGACATGTGCCGTCAGGTGGATGTCCTGACGATCGCGGCTCCCATCACGCCAGAGACCCGGGGCATGATCGGCGCGAAGCAAATCGGCGCGATGAAGCGCCGCTCCTACCTGATCGCGATCTCTCGCGGAGGGATCGTCAACGAGCCAGCGTTGATCGATGCTCTGAAGTCGGGCCACCTGGCCGGTGCCGGACTGGACGTCCAGGAGACCGAGCCGCTGCCAGCGAACAGCCCGCTGTGGGATGCACCAAACATCCTCATCACGCCGCATGACTCGGGCGTCTCGAACCTGACCACCAATCTGATGTGGTCGATCTTCTTCGACAATCTGCGCCGCTATGTGAAGGGAGACCCCCTCACCAATACCGTGGACAAGAGCCTGGGTTACTGACCCCGGCTCCCCAGCCGAGGAGTCGCGTGCGGACTCCTCGGCGCGTCTCACGACATCGGGATCGGCGGGCGCTGATCCGACGGGATCAGCAAGCCGTAGGCGCGATTACCGCGCCTCTCTGCGAATTCCGCTCGCGCGCGTGACCGCAGGTCCTCGTCGGCGATGAGTTCGAGCGTCGCGCACGCCATCGTCTTCGCGGCGACGATACCGCCCTTCTCGCCGATGGATGTCCCCGTGCACGCAGTGATCTGCCAGCTATGGCCTGGCGACCCCACCGCGTGCGTCGCGGCGACGAACTGTTCGGTCGGCACGATCCAGCTAACGTCGCCGATGTCGGTCGAACCGCCGGACGAACCAGTCTCATCGAAGGGCGCGATCTCATCGTTGAGCGGCGGGCCCGCTGGACGCGCCGGCAGCGACCTCTGGATCTCCTCGGCGAAGCGGCGCTCACTCTCATCGAACCCGGGCGGGCCCGCGAGGCGTAGGGCTCGATCGAGAGCCTCGCCCATAGCGCGATTGGGGATCAATTCGTGGCAGTCGGTGTCCATCTGTCGGCGCACCAGTTGCACGCGCGCCATACGGGCCGCGGATTCGGCGATCTCGTCGACCCAGGCGAGATACGCCTCCACATCCTCGTGAGCATTCGCCCGGATGTAGTACCAGACCGACGCCCTGGGCGGCACGACGTTGGGCTGCACCCCGCCATCGGTGATCACGTAGTGAATCCGGGCATCCTGCTTGATATGTTCGCGCATGAAATTGACGGCCACATTCATGAGTTCGACCGCATCGAGCGCGCTTCGCCCCTCGTGCGGCGAGACCGAGGCATGCGACGCAACCCCCGCGAACTCGTATCGGACTGAGACCATCGCCTTGCTCGACCCGAGCGAGGCGCGCGTCTTGTCGCTGGGATGCCAGCTGATCGCGGCATCCAGATCGTCGAAGAGCCCGGCGCGCGCCATGTACACCTTACCGATGAGCAACTCTTCGGCGGGGCATCCGTACACCCGAACCCGCCCCGGGAGTCCGCTCTCCACGAGCGCATCGCGTGCCGCGAGTCCGCCCAGCACACAGGCGACGCCGTACACGCTGTGTCCGCAGCCGTGGCCGTATCCCCCCTCGCGGATCGGTTCCTTGTAGGTCTCGGTCTTCTGGGAGAGCCCGGGTAGCGCGTCGTACTCCGCGAGGATCCCCACCACAGGCCCGCCATCGCCCCACTCCGCGACGAACGCTGTCGGCATATCGGCGACGCCGCGGGTCACCCGGAAACCACGCGCCTCGAGGTAATCGGCCAGGAGCGCGCTCGAACGCGTCTCGAGCAGGCTGGGCTCCGCCCATTCCCAGATCTGGCGGTTCAGCCGGGACATCTCCGGCCGCGCCGACTCGACTCGCGCCAGCGCGACCTGCTGGGCGCTCTGCACCCGACCCAGCGCCGTGACCATCCGTTTCTCCTTAGGGCACGCCGGCGAGCGCCCGCTCGTGCAAGGACGCCTCCGCCGCGCCAACTGCTTGATCCAAGATGTCGATGATCTCATCCATTTCTGCTCGGGTCGTTGTCAACGGCGGCCCGACGACCAGCATGAAACCACTGGCACGCAGCAGGAGTCCGCGGCGGCGCGCCTCGGCCTGCACGCGAATGCCGAATGCCACCTCATCCGGGAACCTTGTCCGCGTCGCCCGATCTGACACGAACTCCACGCCCAGAAACATTCCACGGCCGCGCACATCGCCGATGCAGGGATGCCTGTCCATCAGAGATCGCAGTCGACCCATCGCGTGGGCACCGACATCGCGGCAGTTGATCAACGTTTCCGGCTGCATGAGTACGTCCAGCGCCGCGAGCCCAGCCGCGCACGCCACAGGATTACCCGCGAAGGTGTGCCCGGCCTGGAATTGGGTTCCTGGCTCTCCCCAGAACGCTCGCGCAACGCGCTCGGAGAGCACGACCGCCGAAAGAGGCGCGTACCCCCCGCTCATCCCTTTGCCGACGCAGATCAGGTCGGGCAGAACCCCCGAATGCTCGCGCGCAAACGGCACGCCGGTTCGCCCAAAGCCGGTGATGATCTCGTCGAAGATCAGGAGGATGCCGTGTTCGGCAGTCAGGCGGCGGAGCTCGCGCAGGTAACTATCGGGGGGAACCACCACGCCGGCCGACATCATGATCGGTTCGGTGATCAGGGCGGCGACCGTTCCGGGCCCTTCGAGCGCGATCGTTTCGGCCACGAGCCGCGCGTAGGCCAGGCCCGTTTCCTCCGGCGTGGCCCCCGCCACGAGCGGCCGGTAGATATCCGGCGTGTGCAGGTGGACGAACCCGGGCGCCAGGGGTTCGAAGGCGGCCCGAAGGTGAGGCCAGCCCGTCGCGGCGAGCGCGTGGCCTGTCGCACCGTGATATCCGCGGTAGTGAGAGAGGACCTTGAAGCGACTCGCCTGACCATTCTGGCGGTGGAACTGCCGTGCCATCTTGATCGCAGCCTCAGTCGCCTCCGATCCCCCGGAGTGAAACTTCACCTGGGTGTACTCAGAGGGGAGGATGGGGAGCAGCTTCTCGGCCAGATCGATCTCCGGAGTGGTCGTCGCCATCTGCGGCGCGAATGCCAGTCGTGCGACCTGTGCCGTAACCGCGTCGACGATCTCGCGTCTGCCGTGACCGAAATTAACGACGAAGATCCCGGAAAGCCCGTCGATGTAGGACCTACCCTCGATATCCCAGAGGCGAACCCCTTCGCCTCGCTCGACGACGAGCGGATCTCCCACGAAATCGCGCATCTGCACGAAGTCGAGCATCGTCTGCCGCATCACGTCGACGCTGAAGCGCTCTCTCACAGGCTCGCGAGAATACTACGTCTCGCGAGGCGCACCCGGATGGCTGGCACGTTGTCGCTCAGTGCGCCGCGGCCAGCGCGGAGCCGCGTAGCCGCGCGACAACGCCCAGGACGACCACCAGCGCGAGGATGCCGAACTGGAGGGACGCCTGATAGAGGAGCAGGTCGCCCAGCCAGGGCAGGTCGAGCCAGGATACGGTTTCACCGACGCGCGCGGCGAGTGCCGTCTGCTCGGCCGCGCTCTTGACGAAAGGATCGTGACCGATCATCTCCCCGGAAACCTTCGCCAGGACCGCGCTGCCGATCCAGATGAGCAGGGGCATTCGATCGAGCGCCCATGCCACGAACCCGCTCCCGAACGCGATGAGCGGCATTGAGAGCGCCAGACCGAACAGGAGCAATGCCACATCACCGTGCGCGGCACCACCCACGGCGAGGATGTTGTCCAGACTCATCACCACGTCCGCCAAGACGATTGTGCGAATGGCGTCGAATCGGGTGGCGGCGACCGTTACTGTGGCGTGCGCGTCGCCGTGGCCGGTTGGGCGCACCAGTTTGTACGCGATCCAGACGAGCATCAGCCCGCCCGCGAGCTGCAGGTACGGCAGGCCGAGCAACAAGGCCAGCACCGCGGTGAAGATGACCCGCAGGCCTATCGCGCCGACGACACCCCAGACGATGGCCTGTCGCCGATCGCGCCCAGACAGTCGGCTCGCCGCCATGCCGATGACCATGGCGTTATCGCCGCTGAGGACCAGATCAATGATGATGATGTTGAGGATCTGCGCGGCGAGAGCCGCATCGAACGTGAGCATTTCCATCCTTCGTCCAAGAATTGCGGTATCAGGACGAAGGTCTCGCCACCTGGAGTCGCGGCCGGGTCCCGTGGACCGTGGTGTCGACCGCACTGGGGCGTACGAAACGCCCGGCTACTCCCCTTCGAGCCGAATCGTAGGGCGCGCGGGGGAATCGAACAACGATCAGGTCGCCGCGATCGCCTCCAGGTCGAGCGACAGATCCTTCCCGGTCTCCACCAGGGCTTCCCACGTTGCCTCCGGCACGGGCACGCCGCTGGCACGTCGCGCGGCGCGGGCACGGTTCTCTGGCTCACCGGGGATCAGGATCTCCGAGAAGCCCTGGGCGGTCTCCACCCCCTTTATCCGATCGACAACCTCATCGACGGCCGCTCCGTACTCCTCGCGCGGCGCGAACATCGCCGGGTCGAGCGCGATGAACAGGGTTCCTCCCCAGCGCCCGGGGCCCCGCCATCGATATGACGGCGCGACGATGTTCCCCAGGAGTTCGGCGGCCACCGCGAGGGCATAGCCTTTGTGCGCGCCGAAAGGCAGCATCACGCCCCCGGCGCGCAGGTCGTGAGGGTCGGTGCTCGGTCGTCCCTCGCGATCGAGAATCGCGCCCTCCGGCAGCCGTTCGCCCTTCGCCGCCGCCACCGCGACCTTATTGCCGGCGATCAGCGTCGTCGCGAAGTCGAGGAGCACGCGCTCGCGCTTGCCCGCCGGAATGCCGAACGCGAAGGGGTTGGTACCCAACACGCCGCGCTTACCGCCGTACGGCGCGGTGGACCCCGTCTTGTTTGCCGAGCCCAGGGTGCCGATCAGGAGGATCCCCTCGGCCGCGGCGCGCTCCGCATACTCGCCGAGGCGACCTACATGGTTGCACTCGACCATTCCCACCACAGCGACCTTCATCTCACGGGCCTTCCGAATCGCGACGCGCGCGCCGTACGCGGCCGTGTGCTGGCCCCACCCCCACCGCCCGGCGACCAGGGCCGTGGTCGGTGTCTCTTCGACGATCTCGGGGCGTGCGTCGGCGCGGACGTGTCCCTCGCGCGCGTTCCGCGCGTACCCGGGTATCAATTGCACACCGTGCGAATCATGTCCGGCGAGGTTGCTCTCGATGAGGATATCGACCGTCTCACGGGCAACATCCTCGGACGTTCCGAGCGCACGGAAGATGGCCAGGGAACAG
>Ga0194131_10000744_pt1 | contig 55672 bp, 50 predicted proteins | sample TA2KigO120mmetaG_FD_148631 | JGI IMG/M metagenome (GOLD analysis project Ga0194131, IMG submission 148631) | Freshwater microbial communities from Lake Tanganyika, Tanzania - TA2015053 Kigoma Offshore 120m | ecosystem: Environmental > Aquatic > Freshwater > Lake | place: Tanzania: Lake... | reverse complement strand
GTTCAGGGTGGGTGGGCGGATCGCCCTGCAATCCGAAGTCCTCGCTGGTCCGTACGAGCCCGCGTCCGAAGAGCAGCTCCCACGCACGGTTCACCGTCACGCGCGCGGTGAGCGGATTGCGATCACTCACGATCCACTGCGCCAGACCGAGGCGATTGCGCGGCAAGTCCTCGGGCCAGGTGCCCAGCACTCGGGGGATGTCCCGCGTGACCTTGCGATTGGTATCAGGTGCGGTGTACGAGCCGCGCATCAGGACATAGGTGTCACGCGGCGCGTCGAATTCATCCATCACCATGGTCCGGGGCGACTCGGCCTTGGTTCGCTCGATGCGCTCATCGATGGACGCCACCCGCTGGGCGGCCTCGCGGTAGCGCGGCGAGTGCTGCACCCGCCAGCCGTCACGGGCCGACTGCACGGCATCGTCATGGACGGTGAGATCGGGCATCAGGAGCCCCAGGTCCGTCGGTGCCAGCATGGTTTCGGGCCGATCGTTCCGCGCGTAGAAGGCCCCCGGTCCGCCCGTGTTGACGATCTTGAAGACCAACTGGCTCTCACCGGCCGGCACCTCGACGGTGATGCGATCCTGATCGGGCGCGACCGCACGGTCGGTGTCGTTCGCGTGAACCCGCTCGCCGTTGCGCCACACGATGATCCGGTCATCGCTGCCAAGCGAGAGTGACAGCGTGCGTGCGGTCGGCGCGAAGACCTGGCGGGCGATGTACTCGGCGCCAACGCCCTGGGCCAGACCGGCCACTTGACCCTCGCGGATGTCCGGGGCGTGACGCCAGCCGCCGTTGCCGAACTTCGCGTGACGGTTGAACCGGGCTTCGCGGCCCGGGCCATGCTCGGCGAGCGCGGCGTCGAGCGATCCGCTGCCGAAGACCTCGCTCAGGTACCAGTCGCTGGTGGCGATCGGCAACTGGGCCAGCACACGATCATCGGCGGGAGCCATGTGCACACGAACACGGCCGATCGTGTGCTGGGCGTAGGGCGACTGGTAGCTGAGCTTGAGTTCGAGTTGCGTTCCCGCGGCAAATCCGATCGGCGCCTCGGTCAGGAAGTACGCCACGCGACCCTGACCATGCGCATGCCCCTCGAGGGCCCATTGCCTGCCATCGGCCGCATCCAACGCGTTGACCGCGCGGAAGTCCCCGTTGGGCTGCTCATGGCTGGCCCACGCCCACACGAAGCGCACCGGCGTGCGCACGCTCGGATCCGCAAGGCTCACGGCCTCCGCGCTGATCGAGTTCAGCACGGCATTGCCGTTGGGTGCGCGACCCACACGACCACCAAAGCTCTGGTCAGGCAGCGCTTCGAGCGCGATCAGCCGCACCCCGGTCTCGGGGAACCTGAGCGTGATGATGTGTTCGTCGAAATCCGGGTTCGTGCCCGAGGCCAGCACCGATCCATCGTCCTGCGCGGTCAATGTCGCGCCACCGGCGCTGACGGCCCGCAGGACGGCCGGACGCGTCCACGCGATGCCGTCCTTGGAGCGCCAACGCTCGACAAAGCTGTCGAGCAGCCCACGGTCTTCCTCGGCACCCTGGTCTCGCACGGCAACGGCCTGCATGCGTTGCGTTGCCAGTTCCGACAGCGTGGCATCCACCTGTGGATCGGACACGGCGATGAATGGTTCGAGTGCGCGGTTCGGATCGGGCACTTGCGAATAGAGCCCGGGCTCCTCGATGCTGTTGAAGAAGGCCAGCATCGAGTAGTACTCCTCCGTCGTCACGGGATCGAACTTGTGATCGTGACAGCGTGCGCAGCCCATCGTCAGGCCAAGGAACACCGAGGCAGTCGTGTTGGTGCGGTCGACCCAGTACTCGACGAGATACTCCTGCGGAATCGCGCCCCCTTCATCCGTCGTGACATGGTTGCGGTTGAATCCGCTGGCGATCACCTGAGCCTGCGTGGCACCGGGAATGAGGTCGCCGGCAAGCTGGTCGATCACGAATCGGTCGTACGGCATGTTCGACCGGTACGCCTGGAGCACCCAATCGCGCCACGGCCAGATCTGGCGACCCGCATCCATGTGGATGCCGCAGGTGTCGGCATACCGGGCCAGGTCGAGCCAGGGCACTGCCATGCGCTCGGCATAGCGCGTGACATACGGCTCCTCTTCGAGCAGCATGGCCACGAGCCTCTCGTAGGCATCGGGGCGATCATCCGCCAGGTACGCCGCAAGTTCGCGATCGGTCGGCGGCAAGCCCGTCAGATCAAGGAACACGCGACGCGCCAAGGTGGCGCGATCGGCCTCTGGTCCGGGCGCGATGCCCGCGCCCTGCCAACGATCCAAGATGAATCGATCGATCGGCGTGCGTCCCCACGAGTCGGCCTGATCGGCCTCGGCTGAACCATGGTCGGGCCGTGTGGGCGGCTGGAAGGACCAATGCGCGTCGTACGGTGCACCGGCCTCGATCCACTGGACAAGCAGGGCGCGTTCATCGTCGCTCAGCGGCCGCTTGCCGCTATCAGGCGGCGGCATGACCAGATCGGGGTCTGCATCGTGAATCCTCGCGAACAGCGCGCTTCGCTCGGGTGCACCTGGAACGATCGCCGCGCCATCCGGGCGTGGCGCGGTGGCGGCCTCGAAGGAATCGAGCCGCAGCCCGGCCTGCCGCTTGGCCCGGTCGGGACCGTGACACAGGAAGCAGCGGTCACTCAGGATGGGACGAACATCCCGGCCGAAACGGATCTCGCCCGCGAGCGCCGCAGGGCCGGCTTGGGGTCGAGCACGCGCTGTCCAAGCCCCACCGGTCGATGCCAGCCACGCACTGCCCACAGCCAGCATGGAGGCAGCCAAGAACAACCGGGGGGGGAGGTCCATGTTCGTCATCCTAGTCCGGAAACCGCCTGCGCCAAGCGGGAGCCGTCGATTGGAGACTTGCAACGCAGCGGCCGGAATCGGATGGTGTTCCCATGGAACTTCAGTGCCCGCAGGACAGCACCGGACGATCGGCTGCGCCGTCCGGAACCATGATCAGCGAAACGCTTGCGCTGCTGTCCGAAGCCACTCCCATCAAGACATGGTTCGTCGCTCGCTCGCGACGTGGCGAGCATGTCGTGTTGCATGTCTCGGCCGACGCGGACCTCGGCGTGGTGCCCGGACAGGTGTACGGGGCACCGGTTACCCCGTGCGGGACGATGGTCGGGACCGGATGCGTGCTCATGACCACGGCTTCGGACGGTTCGGCCGCCTTGGAGCCACGGAAGCTGATGCGTGACTGCGGCGCGAACCTGTACGCCGGGACCCCATTGGTTTGGGCTCCGGAGCACGGCGCGCACGAGTGCTTCGGGACCCTCGCTGGGCTCGGCCGACATGCCGCCACCGACATCACTCCACACCTTCCGCTCATCACGCATGCGGCCAGGGTGGTTGGATTCGCGCTCCAGGCGGCGCACGACGCGGACTCGCTCCGTCGCCGAGCCGAGCGAGCCGAGAGCGAGAGCACCGTGGATGACCTTTCGCGCCTGTACAACCGCAGAGGATGGCAGACGATCGCTTACGCGGAGGCGGGACGCATCCGGCGCTACGGCTCGTCAGCCGGACTGATCATGATCGACCTCGATGAACTCAAGCGGACGAACGATGCCTACGGCCATCACGCCGGCGACGCCCTGCTGCGTCACGCTGCACAGGTCATCCGATCGTCGTTCCGCGACTCCGATGTGATCGCCCGGCTTGGTGGCGACGAGTTTGCGGTGCTCCTCATGGAATCCGATGCCCCAGCCACCCGATGGGCCGCTGCTCGCCTGCAGGAGTCGTTGGCGATTGCTGGCATCCAAGCCAGCGTGGGCTGGTCATCGCTCGATGGTTCCCGCGACATCGATGCCGCCCTGCACGACGCCGACACCAACATGTACGCGGCCAAGTGCGCCAAGCGCCAGTTCATGCTCGATGTGGGCCCAGACCGACCTCACTGTGCGTAGAGCCATGTCATGAACGATCACGGCGCGCCACCGGACTGGCGCATGCCCTGACGGCGTTCTGCCCCAGCCTGCCAATCAAGCATGCGATGCAGGAGCCACGGACACGCCGTGAACAACGCCGCACTGCATCGGACCAGTGAACTCGTCCACACCTCGGGAACGGGACGATGCATGCACCGCACCACGGCTGCCGCCACCCGCTCAGGAGACTGGACCAGGAACGACGGAGCATGGTCGGGGACATCGGCCACCGGACGATCCACGCCCGAGCGCCGATCGGACTCCGTGAAGAACTCGGTGCGCGTGGTGATCGGATGCACGCTGCTCACCGCGATCCGGTGCCCCTGCAACTCCGCGCGCAGCGCCGCACAGGCCATCGCCTGGGAAGCCTTGGTCGCGCAATAGGCGCCGTGGTACGCCAGTGGGAACTTGCCGATGCAGCTTGACGACATGATCAGGTGCCCCGCCTGGGCCGCCGCAATCCACTGTCGTGCCGCAGCGCGACACAGGGAGAGCGCCGCGAAGAAGTTCACCTCGAACATGGTCCGCAGATCGCTCTCGGTCATGTCGATCAAGCCCGCCCGCGTGCCATACCCGGCATTGGCGAAGACCACATCCACTCGGTCAAAGGCCGACACCGCCCGATCCAGGATCTGGTCGGAGGCACCAGCGGCGGCCACATCGAGGGTCACCGCGTAGGCCCTGCCTCCGATGGCTTCACAGGCCGCTGCGATCTCGCGCAGCCGGTCCTCACGCCGAGCGACCAGAACCAACCGCATGCCCGATGCAGCGCACGCCCGCGCCGTGGCGGCTCCGATGCCAGAACTGGCCCCAGTAATGATGGCGACTCGATCAGCCAAACCACCCATGACCTGATGCTATCGGACGGAATCTCAGATTCATCGGCTCGAATGTATTGTTATCAGACGTTTAGATGCGCCTTGAAGCAAAGAACCCGGCCCAATCCCCCGAACCGAACCCAGGTCCTGCCCACATGACGCGATTGCCAAGAACTCTTCGATTTTCACCAACTTTTTCGCACCTTCGCTTCGGTCGATGCCATGTTTCAGCGTCGTGTCGCACCTTGTCCACGGACGCCATGGTGTGCTTGCGTGTTCGTGCTCGGACAAGTCCGAATCTGTGATCGCTACTCAAGGAGAACTGAACCATGAATCGTCTTTGTCTCTTCGGCAGCCTGACCGCTGCACTGTGCGCCGCAGGTACGGCCCTTGCCCAAGATGAGTGCACCACCGCTCCGACCTTGGTTTCGGGCGTTGCCTCGTCCTTCAACACCGCGACTGCCACCGCCAGCGCCGGCCCGCCCGTCACTGACGCGCAGTGCCCGGGCACCTACCTGAACTGGGTGAACACCCAGCAGGATGTGTGGTTCAAGTGGGTCGCTTCCGGCACCCCCGGCACCATCGACATCACGACCTGCCAGTCGGGTTCGTACGACACCTCGATCGTGCTCTACGAAGGTGAGTGCGCCTCGCTGACCCAGGTCGGCTGCAACGGCGATGCCGCCAACAGCGGTGGTTGCCAGGCCTACCACGCCGAAATGCTCGACTTCGTCGTCAACCCCGGCTCGACGTACTTCGTCCGCATTGGTGGGTACAACGGTGCCACCGGCTCAGGATCCCTCTTGCTGACCTTTACCGCAGGCTCCGCGGGCTGCGGCAGCGGCGGTGCATGCAATGTGGCCCAGTCGACCCCAGGTTGCGACAACATTGCCTGCTGCAACACCGTGTGCAGCCTCCTGCCGTCGTGCTGTGATGTCGCGTGGGACCAGAACTGCGTCGACATCGCGATCCCCGAGTGCGGTTACTACTCGTGCGAACCTGTTGGCCCGACCAACAACTGCGCGCCGAACGCGACCCTCATCGAGGGTGACGGCACGGTCAACTTCAACTCCGTTGGTGCGACGATGGACGGCCCAGACCACGCCGCCGCCAACTGCGCTTCTGGCAACGACTTCTTCTACAACGATGTGTGGTGGAAGTTCGTGCCCGCCGCCAACGGCGTGGTGGTGGTGTCCTCGTGCGGTACCACTCCGTACGACAACAAGTTCGCGATGTACAACCTCGGCACGAACCCGGCCTCGTTCGACTACAACAACCTCGTGTCGGTACTGGTCGGCTGCAACGATGACGGCAACCAGTGCTTCCTGACCGACGGCGTCACGCCCTACGCGTCGGCGATGACGGTGCAGGTCGCCCAGGGCAACACCTACCTCCTGCGCATGGGTTCGTACACCGATGGTGAAACCGGCGCAGGCACGTTCACGATCGACCTGCCATCGGCCTGCTCGCTCGACGCGAACAACGCGACCGAAGCCGAAGCCTGCGGTTCGGACTCCAACGGTGGTTGCAATGACCTCCCCAACGGCGCACCGACGGAGTTCATCTCTCTCGGCAGCACGGTCAAGGGCACGTTCCGCACGTGGGTCGATGCAACGACCGGCAATGTGACTCGTGACCTCGACTGGTATCGCCTCAACCTGACCAGCGACCAGACCGTCACGGTCGACATGCGCAGCGAGACCTTCGGGTTCGCATTGATGCTTGGTGGCGAGTGCGGCAGCACGTTCACATTGGGCACCACGGCCGCCGGCTGCCCCGAGACCTTCACAGCTTGCGCGAAGGCTGGCGCGTACTACGTCGTCGTCGCACCCGACTTCGACGACGGCTCACTGGCCTGCGGCAGCGGCAGCCAAAACGAGTACTCGCTCAAGGTCACCGGTGTGCCGGCATCCTGCCCAAGCACGCTGGACACGACCTGCTCGGCCCCCGGACCGGACAATCGGCAGCTCTCCGTGGCTGCCGCTCCGACCGGCAACTTCGTGCAGGGTTGTGCGACCGGCTGCGGTAACAACACTGGCGGCAGCACCGACAACTCGTTCGCGACGATCATCACCGGCGCGAACCTGCTGAAGGAAATCACCTGCGTCAACTTCGGCGTGGCTGCCCTCCGTTCGGCGACCCCGGTCGGTGGTACCTGCGGCTACGGTGCGACGGACCTCATGATCCCGGTGAAGCTCTCGATCTACCGCGACACCAACGGCGGCAACCCGACCAACTTCGCCGAAACTGGCTCCGCCAACGGCGACCTTGTCCTGGTGCAGTCGTGGAATGTCCTGGTGCCCTCTGGCGTCTACATGGCCAACTTCGAGCCTGATGAGCCGATCTGTGTCGAGAACGAGACCGACCTCGTCTTCGTCATGGACACTCCGAACCTCTACAACGGCACCGTCCAGGGCGTTCCCTCTGGCGCGGGCTACCGTAGCGGCATCGGCGTGGCGGTGGGTGCCAACCCGAGCAACTGCTTCCTCCGCTACACCCTCTGCACGGGCACCGCGCAGAACGTCTTCCAGCCCATTGGTAACAACTCGTACCAGTGGCCCGTCATCGTCAACGGCGCCGCTGCTGCCTGCTCGGGTGGCAACAGCTGCCCCGGCGACTTCAACGACGACGGTGTGCGTGACGGTGCTGACCTTGGCGCCCTCCTCGCGGCCTGGGGCACGGGCGGTGGCGACGTCAACGGTGACGGCAATACCGACGGTGCTGACCTTGGCGCCCTGCTCGCGGTCTTCGGAACGGCCTGCCCGTAATCCGAAGCCAGTCTCCTGAGATCACTTCCCCCCCGGCCCTGCGCCGGGGGGGATTTGTTTTTGGATCAACTGCCAGCGACGGGATGGCGTCGCACAGCGGGCTCGACATACTGATGCCGTGAACACGATCGCCGCGATCGCCTGGATGCTCGCGACCGACATCCCGTTCGGTCCCAACAGCGGTTCCGTGCTGCCACCAGCGCACGCACCAAACCAGGTGGTGCTCGCGGACCTTGATGGTGACGGCGCGCTCGATGCGATCGTGCCTGGCCGCAACATCGATCGCCTGATTCGATGGTCGCTTGGCACTGGTGGCGCTCCGTCCTTCGGCGCTTGGCGTGAGCTGGAGCTACCCGCCCAAGCCGATTGGGCCGTCGTGCCGCCAGGAACCGCTGGACCGCCCAATGTTCTCCTTGCCTTGCGTGCCTATCAAGGTTCCGTCCTCCGGCTCGACAACCTCGGCCAAGCGCAGTTCAGCATCGGCTCCATCTGGGGGCAGGAGCGCGAGCCTCGCACGATGGATCTGGCCGACTTCACCGGCGACGGTCTCGACGATCTCGTCATCGCCAATGCATCGGGACCGACGCTGCGGATCGATCGGGCCGATGGGCACGGGGGCTTCGTTCCCCATCAGCGCCTGCGCAACGATGACTGGTTCGGCGGCACGGGCTCGCTGCAGCAGGTGCGCGCTTCGGATGTCGACGGCGATGGGTGGATCGATGTCGTGGCGTCCTCCATCTCGACGGGGTCCTTGCTCATCTGGCGCAACCGCGATGGCGTGCTCGCCGACTGGCCGGTGCACACGCCCGTCCAGCCGCTCGTTCCCGACCAGCCGGCGATCACGACCTTCGTCCTGGCCGACATGGATGATGACGGCGACGACGACATGGTCGCGCAGTTGCTCTCGGTGGAGGTGCACCAGCCGCTCGTCATCTGCTGGAACGATGGTGGCCGGTTCACGCGGCAGGTTTCTTTCCCGGGGCCTGACACCGGCTACGGATGGACCTGCGCCGTGGCTGATCTCGATCGTGACGGCGATCTCGATGTCGTGACCAGCGTCGCCATCATCAACGGCGGCCTGTATCTGATGGAAAATCTGGGCACGCCGACGCAGCCTGTCTTCGGCGAACCTGTGCTCAAGCGCCCAAGCCCGTTCGTTCGGCACATCGAGCTCGAAGATACCGACGGCGATTGCGATCTGGACATCGTGGCCGTGGACATCAGCAGCAACGCGATCATCTCGTTGCCGAACCTGACTGGCTGCGCGTTCGGGCAGTCCTCGCTCGGAGCCACGCCGAGCACGAAGCCCACACCGAACACGAAGCCCACCGCGACCGCGATGCCGACGCCCAACACGAAACCCTCGCCGAACGCGAAACCCATACCGCCCGCGATCGCGGGAACGACCCACAGCACTCAAGGTGCCGATCGAGCTCCGCTCTCCCATCGATCACGCGCGCAGGCCGCGCGGGAGCACGCGCGTGCACTGGCCGCCTGGGGCCCGCCACCCAGCCACCCCATCGATGGAGGTTCGCTCGCCGGCACGACCTGCGGCCCCGGTGACGGATCGGCGGGCCGCTGCGACGAACCGCATCCGACGCCGGGCTGCTTCACCACCGCGTGCTGCGAAGCTGTGTGCCTGATCGTGCCGGACTGCTGCGTGATCGGTTGGGATCAATCGTGCGTGGATGTTGCGGACGAGGAGTGCGATGGGCTGTACTGCCCCTCGCCCGGTGCTTGTGACACCGCCCACGACACCGGCGGTTGTGACGACGAGGCATGTTGTGCACGATCCGTTCGGCTGGATGGTTGGTGCGGCGCCGCGCTCTGGGACCAGATCTGCGTGAGCGATGCCGCATGGTGGTGCCCCTTCACGCCCTGCGAACTCGAGGGTCCGCCCGGCGCGCGCCCCGAGGGCGAAGCGTGCTACGACCGGATCAACGATGGGTGCACGCTGCCCGAGCCGGTGTTCGATGCGCTGGCCTGCGGCGACCGCGTGGCCGGCAGGTGCACCACCGGCGCTCCGCGCGACACCGATTGGTATGCACTGCCCCCGGGCGGTCACACGATCAGCCTGCGCGCTGAGTTCCCTGCCAGCCTGACGATCGTGCGCGGCAGTTGCACCACCACGCTTGAAGAGCTCGCGTGGCACGCCATCGGACCGTGCGATCCGCTCGTCACCTCCGTCTGCGTCCCTGCGGACGAGTCGTGGTTCGCGATCGTGAGCCTCGGCAGCCCGGAAGGACCGATCCAGTCAGGACAACCATGCACCGAGCCGGACCCCGACAACCCGCCCAATCCCGACGATCCCCCGATCATCCCGGGTGCATTCGGCACGCGGTACGAGGTCACTCTGTGGTGCGGGGTCTGCCCACCCTCGCCAGATCTCAACGGTGACGGCGCAGTGAACGGTGCCGACTTGGGCATTCTTCTCTCGGCGTGGGGTTCCTCCGGCAGCGGCCTTCCCGGCGACCTGACTGGCGACGGCGTGGTGGACGGCGCGGATCTTGGTGCGCTCATCAGTGCGTGGAGCTGAGCGCGGCGGCCGATGCAATCGCCCCAGCGCTGACCTCACGATGCGTGCCAGCGGAGCATGACGGCGCCGAAGTCGCGAGCGATGTGATCAGCACGCGAGACGACCGAACTCCGCTCGGCGGTCTCGGTGAAGGCGATGAACTCATGGGCCGCGCCGTCGTCGCGGATCTCCCAATCGGTGATGCCATCGCCCACAGCGATCACTCGACCGGACAGTCCGAGCGCGCGAACGGCGCGTGGCTTGCTCCGGGGCGACGCGAGTTCGCTTGATGGATCCAGGCCCAGCACCTCGCCATCCCCTGACCAGAGCAGGCGATTCGCGCGCACATGCGATCGCTCGATCCCGAGCGCTCCCACCACCGGATCGATCCACTCGTGAAACCCGCTGGTGACGACCCAGACTCGGTCCGCACCCTCGCGCAGCTCCTTGGCATGAGCGAGCAGCGATGGGCTCACCGCATGGTGCAGGCGATCAATGAGCCGACGCACCATGGCACGGTCAAAGCGCAGGAGCGCCAGGCGCTGCGACAGGCTCTGGTCAATCGGCAGCGAGCCGTCCATGCCGGCGTCTGTGATCGAACGGATGCGTGCGAGCACCTCATCACGGTCGCGACGGCCTTCGAGTGCCATCGCAGCAAGCTCGTCGAGCGATTCCAGCGTGACGATCGTGCTGTCGAAGTCCAGGACGAGGTGGGTGCTCATCGCACGCGCTCACCCGATCGGCGGCGCGCGGTCCGCCATCGCAGGCGCGGCCGCACCCAACGGTTGCGCCGCGAGCTGAGTGATCACGGGCGCCCCACACTCGGGACAGGCTGTCGCTCCGTGAGAACCCTCAAGGTCATACGAACACGCGAAGCACTGCCGCTGCGAGAGCACGATGGTGAGTCCAAGCCCACAACGATTGCACGGGTGCATTCGTCCGTCAGTCGCAACATGCTGCCGATGCTTGCATCGTGGGCAGTCACATCGGATGTCCTTCAAGTCCAAGATGCTCGTGACCTTGATCGCGCGGGCCATGCGGTCCAGCACGGCCGAGATCAGTCCGCCCGAAACGATCATTGGGATCATCGCCACGAGCACGCGCTCGACCAGATCACCGCGCCACATCAGCGAGATGTAGGAGAAGAGGAGCCCGCCCTCCAAGAGGACGAGGCCGACCGTGGTAAGGTGCAGCGCGCGGGCCCAGCGCCCACCACTGGCGTGGCGAAAGACGCGGCCCATGCCGATGGCGAGCGCGACGGTCCCCAGAAGCACGGCCCACGCAGCCTTCTGGTTCATGGAGCTGCGTTCTGGCTCGCTCAAGTTCCACGGCTGCACAAGCCCGCTCGCAATGCTGAGCCAGACCGCGAGCGCTGCTCCGAGCGGAACAAGTCCTGCGACCTGCCACGCCGTCGCGCCGCGCTCGCGCGGCTCACCGAAGCAGATCATGAACGCGATCGGCGAGACCGCCATGAACTGCCACCCGCGGAGTCCGTCGTCGATCCCGGTTCCAACATTCCAGGCCGCTGCGACCCAAGCGACGAGCGCTGCCATCTGCAGTCCAAACGCCACCCATCCAGCGCGCACGGCGAGCGGAAAGGCCAAGGCTCGCATCGAGATGGCCCCCGCGATGGTCGCGCCAAGGCACGCGAAGCCGGACGAGAGAACAGATTCGAAGAGTCGTCCGCCCGACCAAACAGACACGCAGAACCACGCGGCCGAGAGACCACTCCCGATCACGATGCACAGCACGGAGGGCGTCAATCGGGCGTCGCCCCCACGCGTAGCGGCCGCCCAGGTCCCACTCATCGCCGTGAGGATCATCGCCGTGCCGGCGAGTCGCCATGCTTCGTCGCTCGCCAAGAAGAGCCCGAGCAGCGTGCTCACGAGCGAGACCACCAGCGAGAGGGCGAGTACCGCAAGGGTCAGCGCACGGAAACTCATGCTGGTCATCGTAGGGTGGATTTCGCGGGGTCAATCACACTGCGCGACGGATGGGCGGGATTGGGACGGGAATCCGCGTCGCGCCCCGCCGCGTGGAGACGCGGCGATGGCATGACCCGGCGCACCTCGCGATGAGGATGCCAAAGCCGCCGACCGGAATTGAACCGGCAACCTCCAGATTACAAATCAGGTGCTCTGCCAATTGAGCTACGGCGGCGGAGGTGCTGAGAGTCTAACGACCGGCGGAGCGATGCCGCTTGATCGCGATCGCGAGCAGACTGACATCCGCGGGATTGATGCCGGCAAGCCGACCCGCCTGGCCCAGCGTGGCCGGACGGAACTTGCGGAGCACCTCCACGGCCTCGCCACGCAAGCCAGTCACCCCCGAGGGATCGAGATCCATCGGCACGCTCACCCGCTCGTGATCCTGCGCACGCCGGATGTCGCTGTGCATGCGCGTGATGTACCCCTCGTAGCGCACCTCGGTCATGGCCTTGGAGGCCAGTGCCACATCATCGATGCCCAGGGCGAGCGCAAAGGCCTCGTCAGTCGTTGCAGGATCGAGCGCAACAGGCCGCAGCGCCCGGCCCGATGCGGTCTTCGGATCGAGCCGTGTGCGCAGTGCCGCGAGCGCAGCCTGCGCAGCCTCGAAGGCGTGCCAGTGATCGTCGGTGATCAACCCCCAGGACCGCGCATCGCGCGTGAGCCGATCGGCCGCGTTGTCGGCTCGCAGCAGCAAGCGATGCTCGGCCCGGCTGGTGAACATGCGGTACGGCTCACGCGGCACCTTGGTCACCAAGTCATCCATCATCACGCCGATGTACGCCTGTTCGCGGCCAAGCCGCACCGCGTCATGGCCCCGCACCCGCCGCGCGGCATTCAAGCCTGCGAGGAGCCCCTGCGCACCCGCTTCCTCGTAACCACTGGTGCCGTTGATCTGCCCAGCCAGGAACAGGCCGCGCACGAGCTTGGTCTCGCCGGTCGCATCGATCTGGTGCGGCCAGACCATGTCGTACTCGACGGCGTATCCGTACTTGAGGATGGTTGCCCGCTCGCACCCAGCCAAGCCACGCACGATCCGCTCCTGCACCGCGGCCGGAAGGCTCGTGCTCAGTCCGTTGCAATAGACCTCATCCGTATGCAGGCTCTCGGGCTCGAGGAAGACATGATGGCTGTCGCGATCGGCGAATCGCACCACCTTGTCCTCCAGGCTCGGGCAGTACCGAGGCCCGCACTCCGCTTCGACCTCACCGGCATACATCGGGGCCAGGTGAAGGTTGTCGCGAATGAGCTGGTGCATCCATGGCGTGGTCTGCGTGGCACGGCACTCCACCTGGCGGAGTGCGGGAAACCTCGATCGGTCGGTGGCTTCGCTGAAGGGTTCGGGGCGAGCATCGCCCACCTGCGCAGGCAATGACTCCCAGTCAATCGAACCACGCGCCAGGCGCGGCGGCGTTCCGGTCTTGAGCCGGCCGAGATCGAAGCCGAGTGCACGCAAGGTGGCGCTGACCGGAACAGCGGCGCCTTCGCCGATGCGACCACCGACCATCTTCTCCTGGCCGGTGTGCATGAGCGCACGCATGAAGGTGCCCGTCGTGAGGACGCATGCGCTGCAGCGCAGCGTGGTCGGGCCTTGACCTCGCGGGCTGCGCTGGCCGCCATCGCCATACGGAGCACGGGCGAGTCGGTCGCCCGCCGCATTGGCTTCGATCGCTGAGTCATCGGCGACGACCACGCACGCCCCCGGAGCGAGCACCGCCCCCACGATGGCGCCGTCCACGACCTCGAAGCCATCGACGGTGCCCTCGATCACGGTGATCCCGGGATCGCACGCGACCAAGCGCTGCACCTCGGCGGCGTACGCATGCTTGTCGCACTGCGCACGGGGTCCGCGCACGGCGGCACCCTTGGAGGTGTTCAGCATCTTGAACATGATGCCGGTGGCGTCGGTCGCACGACCCATGAGCCCACCGAGCGCATCGATCTCGCGCACCATCTGCCCCTTGGCCAAGCCACCGATCGCAGGGTTGCAGCTCATCGCGCCGATGCGCGAGGCATCCATGGTGACCAGCGCCACCCGGCCGAGGCCATGCGCGCGAAGCACCTTCGCCGCGGCATGCGCTGCCTCGGTGCCCGCGTGGCCACCTCCGATCACGACGACATCAAACGACAGATCCACAGCACAAGGATAGTCCGTCCATCCCGCGGTTCCCCCACGGCTAGCATTCGGTTCCATGTTCCAGTCCATCGCTGTCCGTCAGGTCCGTTCCGCGCTCCAGATCGCCTTCGTCTTCAGCGACGATCGCACGCCGCCGGCCAAGGATGCCGCGGTTGCGGCCAGCGTCGGTGCTGCGTTCGCGAGCCCGGGGTTCCGCGCCGATGCCGGCGAGTGCCTGCTCGTGGGCCATGCGAGCCTGGTCGTCGGCCTCGGCACCAGGAAGGACTTGACCGCCTCGGGCGCACGCACGATCGGTGCCAAACTCGCCAAGTGGCTCGACCGCGCCGCGCCCACCGCGATCGCACTGCGGGCCCCCGTCCAGTTGCAGGCGCATGCCTCGTCGCTCGCAGAGGGCATCGCGATCGCGCAGTGGCGGTTCGACGAGCTCGATGGCCGGGCCACGCGCAAGGAGCCGCGTCGTGCCACGCTCGCCATCTGGACCGATGCCGCCAAGACCCGCGAGGCGTTCGAGCGCGGCCTGGTCGTCGCCGAGGCCGTCAATGCAGCGCGTCGGTTCGGTGCCACGCCACCCAACATCTGCAACCCGCAATGGGTCGATGCGCAGGCCCGCGCACTCGCCCGCAAGGCCGGCCTCAAGCACCGCGTGATCGACTTCCGCCAAGCACAGAAACTCGGCATGGGGGGGCTCGTCAATGTGGGCAAGGGTTCGGCTGCCAAGCCCTGCATCACGGTGCTTGAGCACGCTCCCCGCCGGCTCTCGGGCCGTGCGCGCGGCAAGCATCTCGTGCTCATCGGCAAGACGCTGACCTACGACACCGGCGGCTACAGCCTCAAGGTCAACAACGGCATGAAGGGCATGAAGTACGACAAGATGGGTGGCGCCGCCGTGCTCGGCGCGATGCAGGCCATCGCGGCGCTCGACCTGCCCGTGCGCGTGACGGCGGTGCTGGGCGCTGCCGAGAACATGGTCAACGGCGAGTCCTACCGCCCCGACGACATCATCACGATGCACAACGGCGTGACCGTCGAAGTCACCAACACGGATGCCGAGGGCCGCCTGGTGCTCGCCGATGCCATGAGCTGGGCGTGCCGCACGCTCAAGCCAACGCACCTCATCGATCTGGCCACGCTCACTGGCGGCGTGGTCACGGCACTCGGCCACTTCAGCGCTGGGCTCTTCTGCAACGATCCATCGCTGCGCGCAGGCCTCGAGCAGAGCGCGGCCGCGACCGGCGAGAAGGTCTGGACCCTGCCGCTCTGGCCCGAGCACCGCGACTACATGCGCGGCCAGCACGCCGACCTCATCAACAGCAATCCCTCGCGCATGGCGCATCCGATCCAGGGCGCTGCATTCCTGTCGTTCTTCGTGGATGACACCCTGCCGTGGGCCCACCTGGACATGGCCGGCGTCGCGAACAGCGAATCGGCGACTGACCTCTGTGCAGCCGGCCCCACCGGTTGGGGGGTGCGGCTTCTGGTCGATTGGGTCCGCGGACAGGCCTGATCGCACGCGATCAAGTGCGACGACGCGCCGACCTGCACTGCCTGGATCCCACGCCGTCAGGCATCGGGCTTCAGGTGGCTCATCAGGTCAAGCACCTGCTGCGCCAGCGCAGGCGTGCCGCAGTAGATCGTGAGTTCGCCCGGAGGCAGCACTTCCATCACCAGGGATGTGCCCGTGGTGGCGATGCCGATGCCATGGGCCGGCTCCGATCCTGACTCCAGCACGCACTGCACGAGCGCGCGGAGCACATGATGGTCACCCTGCTCGAAGACGATCGGATCGCGCCGATTCAACTCAACGCTCGCGCTGCTGTCGACGGCGGCCCACTGCTCGTGCCTGGCCATCGGTTCGCTGACGGCATCGAAGACCTGCTTCCACTTGCCCACCGGGAAGACGAGTACCTCCTGCAAGTGCAACTTGTGCGCGATCGCCTCGACGAACTCAGCCATACGCGCACGCGACATGCGCGTGATGTCGGCGGGAAGGCTTGCAGCCCGCGGATGATCCTTGGCCGCGATGTCGATGACTGGTGCACCTTCCTCGAGCGCCACACGGAAGGCAGCCGGGCCATCCGCAGCCTCGATGACGCCACGGGGTGCGAGCTGTCTCCAAGCCAGGTCGAATTCGACGAAGTCCACTCGGTGGTTCCCTTCTGGGCCGGTGCAGTCTAGGGGCCGGCTGCAACGCCGTCGACGCGGCACTACATTCATCCGTGTGAAGACGATCCTGTTCGTGTGCACCGGCAACACCTGCCGTTCGCCGATGGCCGAGGCCATTGCGCGCCATGCCGCGGAACAGGGGCGCCTTCCGAGCGGGTCGGCCCTGTTCGTCGGGAGCGCGGGGGTGGGAGCCTGGGACGGGCAGCCGCCGAGCCCCGGAGCCCTCCGGGCCCTGCGAGCCATGGGTATCGATCATGCTGGGCGAAGCAAGACCCTGAGCCGCGAAATGATCGAGAAGGCCGACCTGATCCTCTGCATGACCCGCAGTCATGTCGATGCAGCGCGTCGCTTGGTGGCCGACCGCCCCACGCTCAAGGACCGGATCCAGCTGCTCGACCCGGCTGGCGATGTGGCCGACCCGATCGGCACGGGCCAGGAGGCCTACGACGGCCTTGCGCGCCATTTTGCCGAGTTGATCCCCAGCCGGATCTCTGCCATGCTCCCGTCATGAGGATCTCGCTCGGCTCGGACCATCGCGGTGTCTCGCTCGTCCAGTCCTTCATCGCACAGCTGCGCGGCGCGGGGCATGACCCCGTGGTGCTCGGCGAGTGCAGCGGTGCACCGTGCGACTACCCGGACATCGCATGGCTGGTCTCGAACTCCGTCGCACACGGCGAGTCCGACCGCGGCATCCTGGTGTGCGGCACCGGGATCGGCATGTGCATCGCCGCCAACAAGGTCGATGGGATCCGTGCCGCCCTCGCCAGTGATGAGCTTGCTGCGCAACTCTCCCGCAGCCACAACAATGCCAATGTGCTCTGCCTCTCAGCAGACCTGATCGGGCCGATCCTGGCCAAACGCATCCTCGATGTCTGGATGTCCACCTCCTTCGAGGGCGGCCGCCATGAGCGCCGCCTGGCCAAGATCACCCGCATCGAACACGGCGAGACGCCCTCGGCCTGATCACGCCTGCACCGGCTCGGACTCCTGGGCCACGGATCCGATCCACGCGCCCTGTGCGTCGTGGCACGCGTCACACATACCGCACCGTGTCTCGCCGGCATGGCCGATCACGCTCGAGAGCGCGGCTGCCCCGCACACAGGGCAGATCCCCTTGGCCAGTCGCGCTCGGTTCCATCGTCGTTCGATGGTCCGGAGCACGAATCCAAGCGCGTTGAAGAAGAGCAGCCCGAAGATCGAGATGAAGAGCATCGCCAGCGTGGCCGGCGGGAAGATGAAGACGAACAGGAAGGCGATGCCAAAGGCCGCCAGGTAGATCGCGAAGACGGCGTAGCCGTAGGCACGATTGAGTTGGCGGAGCAGTCTCAGCAGCATGCGGGGAGTCTAGGCCGCCAGAGCGCCGATTCCGCGTCCGCACCACAGGTCGTGTCACCGGGCCATCGTTACACTATGACCCGCCGGGGGCTGCCCGGCATGATCGATCCACCGATCCAGCGAGGAAGACCATGAAGATCGTCTGCGACCGCGCCGCCCTGCTCGATGCCCTGGCCATGGCCGCCAGCGTCGTGCCGAACCGCAGCCCCGCGCCCGTCATGCTCTGCCTGAAGCTCACCGCCGCCGATGGCGTGCTGTCGATCCAGGCGACCGATGGCGAGCTCGGCCTGACCATCCACGTGTCGAGCGTGCAGGTGGATCAACCCGGCGAGGCGCTCTTGCCTGCCGACAAGCTCACCCAGATCACCCGTGCATGCGATGACAGCACGCTCTCGATCTCGACCGAGCGCAACGTGACCACGATCAAGGGGGAGCATGCGACCTTCAGGGTCTTCGGCTACGAGCCCAGAGAGTTCCCGGGTGTGCGCGATGCCAAGGATGCCGGCACCGAGTTCGAGGTGGCCGCCGGCACGCTGCGCCGGCTCATCCATCGCACGGCCTTCGCCACGAGCGTCGACAACTCGCGCTATGCGATCGCCGGCACGCTGCTCGAGCGCAAGGGCCGCAAGTTGCGCATGGTCGCCACGGATGGTCGCCGGCTTGCGGTCGCTAAGGGCGATTGCAGCGCGCCCGCCGATGGCGATTCGACCTGCATCGTCCCGGCCAAGAGCCTGTCGGTCCTGAACCGCCTGCTTGATGATCCCGACGCTTCCGTCACCGTGAGCCGTGACCGCAATCGACTCTCGATCCAGGTGGGCGAGACTGCCACGCTGGTCTCCAGCCTCGTCGAAGGCACGTTCCCCCCGTTCGAGGATGTGATCCCCAAGGACCACGACAAGCGCGCGACCTTCGATACGGGCGAGTTCGCCGCCGCCATCCGCCGGGCCGCGCTGCTCACGAGCGAGGAAAGCAAGGGCGTGCGCCTGGCCTTCGGGCCCGGCATGCTCCGCCTGTCGAGCCGCGTTCCCGAGATGGGCGAGGCGGACATCGATCTGCCGATCGCCAAGTACGAGGGCGATCCGATCGAGATCGGCTTCAACCCCGTCTTCATCACGGATGTGCTGAAGATCGCCGATGTTCCCGAGGTCATCGTCGAGCTCAAGAGCCCCAACAAGCCCGGCGTGGTCCGACTCGGGCAGGACTTCGTGTATGTGGTCATGCCGGTCAATGTGGGCTGACCTCCCATCCGCGCAGCAACCGTGGCCAGCCCCGTCAGGGTGCTGACCCATCATGCCACGAATGACAGCGGGGTGCGCCACTCGGCGCACCCCGCCTTGCATTCCATGCTTGGTCGACTGGCTGCCGCGCCCCGGTCGGTCCGTGGGCGCACACCAGGCGCGATCACTTGCGGGCGTACTTCACGCCGCAGCCGTAGGGCTTGGTGGTCGAGGGCTCGGGGGCCTTGCCTTCCTTGAGCGCCTTCACGGCCTCGACGACGTAGTTCTTCGAGCCCTCGTTGTCGATCGCGCCGTCATAGGCGAGTTTGCCATCCTTGGCGATGACGAAGCAGTGCGGCGTGGTCTTCGCACCGTAGGCGTGACCGACCTTGCCGTCGCCGTCGATCAGCGCGGGGGCCTCGATCTTGTTCTTGGCGAGGTAGTCCGCGCTCGACTTGGGATCGTTCGCGGTCGCGGCCGTGCTGTTGATGAAGAGGAACACCACGTCGGCATCCATCTCCTTGCAGCTCTTCATCATCGAGCCGACCTTGCCCTCCTCGCACACTTTGCGACAGACCGGGCAGCCGGGATTGATCCACTCGAGCACCACGACCTTGCCCTTGTAGTCAGCGAGCTTGTACTCCTTGCCGTCGGCGCCCTTCAGGGTGAAGTCGGGAGCAGCCTCGCCAACCTTGGTGGCAGCCTTGCGGGCTTCGACAGCGAACGCGGCGGGAGCGATGATCGGCGACAGCGCAAGGCCGGCACCGAGGGTGAGGGAGGCGATCAGGGCGAGATGCTTCATGGGGTGTTCCTTCTGGTTGGAGCCTGCGGTGGTTGAACTGTTGAGGGGAACTCTAGCCATGCCGTGGGGGCCTGGTGATGCCCCCGTGCTCACTTTGCCGCCGGGGCAGACCCGGGGACAGCGATGTCAAGGGCCCGGACCCCACTGCCGGCATCGATCACGACCATCCCCCGGACCATGGGACGCCGGTCTGGCGCATCCACGACGCGGATCCGGACGGGAATCTCGATCCTCCCGCCCGGCATCGGCAGCATGCGCTCGCTGGGAAAGCGCACCCCCGGGCGGGTGTCGGGGAACCACCGGACCGTGCCGCCGAGCGCCGAGGCGTCGATGACGAGCACCCGGTCTTCGCCCTCCCCTTGGAGCCTGGCCGACACCTCGGGCGGTGCAGGTTCGGGATAGCCCTCGGGCATCGATCCCTCCCGCTCGACCAATTCGGCTTGGACCGATTGACGCTCGACCACGCAGAATTCCTTGCAGGTCATCCACTGCGCGTTCAAGCGCACCATCACCGCATCACCAGACCACGACTTGGGCGCGGTCACCGGAACCAGAAGCCGAAGCGAACGCTCGAACGCCAGGGTGTCTTCATCGTCCGGAAGGTGATTGGGAACGGGATACATCGGCTCGCCCGCGGACCACCCAACCGGAAGTGTCCAGTCCAGGCGCGGCGGCTGGCCGCTGTCTCCGGGATTGCGCCAGTACATGTGCCATCCGGCCTCGATCGCGAACTGCACATCGAGGAAGCGCCGTCCGTCCGGTGTCCGCAGGATGACCGGGGCCAACGCGACCTCGACATGCTGCTTGGCCGGCCGTGACGGCGGGGCCTCCGCCCCGGACACCGATTGCGGACGAGACTCGGACGCGGCAAGCGGAGCGTCGCCGTGCGCGAGCACGGCGGCCACGAACGCCAGACACATCAGGAGCTTGCTCGACATGCTCCATACACTATCCGCATGACCCTTCGAATCCTCGCTGCCTGTTTCGTCCTGTCCTTTCCCCTGTCAGCGTGCGAGCGCAGCACCAGTGACAAGAACCTCACGCTGGTCCGCCCCGACGAGGTGCTTGCCTTGGGGACGCGGGAGAAGGGGCTTCTGGGCAAGTCCAAGCGCGTCGTGATCATCGATCCCCGCCCCACGGCGCTGTACGAGGCTGGCCACATCAAGGGTGCGCGATCGATGCCGATGCCCACGATGAACGATGTGGCCGTTCCCGAACTCGGCGAGTTCAAGTCGGTCGCGATCCTGGTCTACGGCACCAACGCCAACGATGTGCTCGGCCCCGCCGCGAGCAAGCGGCTCATCGAACTGGGCTACGACAGCGTCTACACCCTGCGCGGCGGGCTCGAGGGCTGGACGAAGGCCAGCATGCCAGTCGTCACGGGCAAGGACCCTGGCTGAGTCCGCGCGCTGCCTCGCCCACGCAGCCCGCAAACGAACGAGGCCCGCGCCGGATGGCACGGGCCTCGAAGTTGCTTGACTGGAGACGCGATCAGCCCAGCGCCGCGGCACCCGACACGATCTCGGTGAGTTCGGTCGTGATGCGAGCCTGGCGTGCGCGGTTGTAGTTGCGCTTGAGCGTGCGGCCCAGGCCCGACGCATTGTCGGTCGCGGCCTTCATCGCCACCATGCGCATGACATTCTCGCTGACCACGGCGTCGTTGAAGGCCTGGAAGAGGCTGACCTTCACGCTGCGCGGGAGCAGGTCGTCAAGGATCTCTGCGGCACCCGGGCTGAACTCGTAGGACGCGGTCACTGCACCCTTCGACGCTTGCGGCATCGAGAGCGGGAGCAACTGCACCGACTCGGCGATCTGACGGGCATTGCTCACGAAGCGCATGCTGCAGACCACGACCTGCTCGAACTCGCCCGCGACGAACGCACCCATGTAGCGATCGGCGAGCGCCTGGATGTCCTCGAACTTGGGTCGGTCACCGAAGCTCAGACGCTCCTCGGGCAGCATTTGCTGGTACTTGAAGAAGGCGAAGGCCTTCTTGCCCGCGGTGTGGACGACCACCTTCTTGCCTTCGGCCTTCAGCGCCTTGATGCGGACCATGGCCGTGCGCAGCACATTGCCGTTGTAGGCGCCGCACAGACCGCGATCGCTGCCAATGACGAGCACCAGCACCTTGCCCGACGAACCACCACCCTGCAGGAGCGGGTGCGAGACATCGCCCGCCGTGGCGGCGACTTCGCCCACGAGCTGGCGAATTCGATCGGTGTAGGGCCGGGTGGCCTTGGCCCGGGCCAGCGACGCCGTGAACTTGGCGGTCGCGATCATCTGCATGGTCTTGGTGATGCGCTGGATCGTGCGGACGGCGACCATGCGCTTCTTGATCTCGCGGATCTGTGCCATAGGGGTGGAAATGGTAGCGTCCGAGGCGGGCCGCCGCCGCGCGCGAATCCCCGGCCTACGCTGCAGGAAACCGTGTCTGCGACCCTCCGCATCATCGATGCCAACCGCAATCGGGCCCTCGAGGCGCTCCGCGTGCTCGAGGACCTCTCCCGGTTCTCGGTCGGTGATCGCGCGCTCTCGGAAGGGTTCAAGGCTGCTCGCCATGCGGTTGCCCAAGCGCTTGCGAGCCTGGATCCGTCGCGACTCCTCGCGGCGCGCGATGCGCATGGCGATGTGGGCAGGACCATCACCGGTGCCGCGGAGCATGACAGGCCGACGCTGCATGCCATCGCGCTGGCCAACGGCTCGCGCGCGACCGAGGCGCTGCGCTCCCTGGAGGAATCGCTGAAGCTGCATGACACGATCGCCGCCACGCGCATCGAGCGCGTGCGCTACCGCACCTACGACCTTGCCCGCGACCTCGCCCTGCGCCTGGCCGGGAGCGCACCCCGGCAGTGGTCGGTCTGCGTGCTCGTGACCGAGTCGATCTGCGTCCTGCCCTGGCTCGATGCTGCGAAGGCCGCACTCGACGGCGGCGCCGACTGCCTCCAGCTCCGTGAGAAGGACCTTGAGGGAGGCGAACTCCTGGCGCGCGCCCAGTCGCTTCGTGAACTCACTCGATCTTCCGCAGCAAGCCTGGTCATCAATGACCGCATCGATGTGGCACTGGCCAGCGATGCCGACGGCGTGCATCTGGGCCGAGGCGACCTGCCAATCGCGGCCGCGCGAGCGATCGCCGGTTCGGCGCTGCTCATCGGTGCAAGCACGCACGATCCGCACGAGGCCGCCGAGTCGGTGGCTGCGGGTGCGTCCTACTGCGGCGTCGGATGCATGTACCCATCCGATACCAAGGATGCGCTGCCGATCGCAGGCCCCGGCTACCTGGTGCGCTTCCTCGCCGAGCATCCGGGCACGCCGCATCTGGCCATCGGAGGCATCGACGAGACCAAGGCCCGTGAACTCGCCGGACTCGGGTGCCGGGGCATTGCCGTGAGCCGTGCGGTCCTCGCAGCGCCCGATCCAGCCGAGGCCGTGCGCCGGCTGCGCGGAGCGCTCGCCCATGGGTGAGCGCGATCGACCGAAGCAGCCGAAGCTTGACACCCCGGGCGACCCCCACGCCGTGCTCACGCTCCTGGGCACGGGAACCTCGGCTGGCGTTCCACTGATCGGATGCGACTGCGCGACCTGCACCAGCGTCGATCCCCGTGATCGCAGGCTGCGTACCTCGGCGATGCTGCGCTTCACCGATGCCCGGGGAGTGCGACGGACCGTGCTCCTGGATGTGGGCCCCGACCACCGTCAGCAGGCGCTCGCACACCGCATCGATCGCGCCGACCACATCCTCCTCACGCACAGCCATGTCGACCATGTGTGGGGCCTGGACGAGGTGCGTCGCTACAACGCCCTGATGGGGACCTCGATCCCCGTGATCGGCGATGCTCGCACCATCGACGAGGTGTGCCGGATCTACGCGCACATCTTCGACCACGCCCGCAACACCAACGACAGCTGGGTCGCCGACCTTGCCGCCATCCGGATCGCACCGGGTGCGTCGCTCGATTGCCACGGGATCCGTGCCACCGCCGTACCCATGCTGCATGGCCGCTTGCCGATCCTGGCCTGGAGGTTCGATGGACAGGGGCCGCTCTTCCCACTCGTCTATGCCACGGACGTGAACGGCATCCCACCCGAGTCGTGGAACCACCTCATGGGCACCCGCACGCTCGTGCTTGATGGGCTGCGGTTCAGGTCGCACCCCACGCACCTCACGATCGACCAGGCCATCGATGCTGCCGCCCGCATCGGAGCGGCTCGCACCGTGCTCGTGCACATGACGCACGACATCCTCCACGAGCGCGATGCGCGCAAACTACCCCAGGGAGTCGAGTTCGGCTTCGACGGGCTCGAGCTGCGCTGACCTCCCCGGACGCGCGGCCGCAAGCAACGACACGCTGCCACACCGCGCGGCCTAGACTGCGGCCATGAGCAACCACTACCCGTTCACCCTTCCCCCGCTGCCGTACGCCGAGAACGCGCTCGAACCCGTCATCGATGCGCGCACGATGAACATCCATCACACCAAGCACCACAATGCGTATGTCACGAACCTGAATGCAGCGCTCGAGCCCCATGCCGACCTGCACGGGCTCTCGCTCGACGAACTCTCCCGCCGCATCGCATCCCTGCCCGATGGCCTGCGCAACCCGGTGCGCAACAACGGTGGCGGTGCGTGGAACCACACCATGTTCTGGTCGTTGATGGCTGCCCCGGGCACGGGCGGCCAGCCCAGCGATGCGCTCGCCAAGGCGATCAACGCGGCCTTCGGCTCGATGGATGACTTCAAGAAGAAGTTCGCGGCGGCTGGCACGGGCCGCTTCGGCTCAGGCTGGGTGTGGCTGTGCGCGATGCCCAACGGCTCGCTCGCCGTCTGCTCGACCCCGAATCAGGACAACCCGCTCATGGCTGGCCTCGGCGACTGCGAAGGCACGCCGATCCTCTGCCTGGATGTCTGGGAACACGCGTACTACCTCAACTACCAGAACCGCCGCCCCGACTACATCACCGCCTGGTGGGGCGTGGTCAACTGGAACGAGGTCTCCAGGCGATTCGACGCCGCCGGGAAGCGCTGAGGCGAGCTCCACGCACAAGGCAGGCGGGCCGATCGGTCGGCCCGCTGTCGTGATGTCGCCAAGCTCGACGCGTTCAGGGAGCCGCCGGCGCGGCCAGATCGGCACGCATCCCGTCAACCATGGCACGGAAGTCCTGGCGATGCAGCTCGACCGTGCGTTCGGGGCCATTCAGCCGCAGGAACACATTGCGCCCGGGCGCTTGCACGATCGCGCCGAACTGCATCTGGCCCGGTCGCGGTGCAGCCGCACCCATGCCCTGGTACGCGCCCTTGAGTTCGATGAGTGCCACCTTCATGCCGGCGACCGTGATGTCGTCGCGCACCGGCACGACCGCCCCTCCGTCCTCCGCGCGGAACTGCCGCACCCATCGTTCGATGTTGGCATCGATTGGGCCGCCGTCGCCGCCTGCGAAGAGGCTCACCACGAGTTCAGCGGCACCCCCGTCCTCTCCACCGGGGCCGGGAACGGTGTACTGCAGCGTGCGGAACTGCATCGTGGGCAGCTGCCACTGCCAGGTCGTGGGCTTGGGAAAGCTCAGCCCGCCCACTTCGATGACGGTGGCGTCGCTCGTTGCGCTGCTCAATTGCCACGATGGTTCTGCACTCGGCGCAGCATTCGTCGCTGCACCTGCCACGGTCGGAGCAGCGGCTTGGCCCGCGGCCTCTGGCGCCTTCGCCGCTGGCGGCTTGGGGCCCGCGGGTGCAGGCGGCTTGGGCTGGGCATCGCTGCAGGCGATGGTGGCCATCGAGGCAAGGAGCGAGGCGTGGAGCACGATTCGTCGGGCGATCATGCTTCTAGGATAGGGCGATGGCGGACGCTGGCTCGATCGACACGTTGGTGTGGTGCCCAACCTCGGGTGAGCGTCGTGGCCTGCATTGGGCGGATGGCTCGATCCGCGAACGCGCTCAGGGCGCACCGACCATCGGCTTGCCTGAGGGCGCCTGTGCCGTGCCGGGCCTCATCGATGGCCACCTGCACCTGATTCTGGGTGGGCTCGGGCTCGAGATGCTCGACCTGGCGTCCTGCACGAGCCGCGCCGAGGTCGAGCGCCGGGTCCGGGCCCGGCACGCCACGCTCGAGCCCGGGCGCTGGTTGCTTGCACAGGGTTGGAACGAGGATCGCTGGGGCGGCGAGCAGCCCACGGCAGCGTGGTTCGATGGCCTCGGTGATCGGAATGTCGTGGCGTGGCGCATGGATCACCATGCGTGCGTCGTCAGCCGCACCGTGATGGCACGGCTCGATCTCTCGTCCACGCCAGGTGGTGGCGAAATCGTGCGCGATGCCGCAGGCTCCCCGACGGGACTGCTGCGAGAGGCCGCCGCGTGGCACATTGCCAAGCCGGCGATCCCCGCGCCGAGCGTGGATGGGCGCCGCAGGGCGCTCGATGCTGCCGTGCGCCACCTTCACGCGCTGGGCGTGACCGGCGTGGGGAGCATGGAGTACGGCGTTGACCTCGAGCATGTGCTCGCACCATGCCGTCACGACCTTCCGCTGCGCATGGCCGTCACGCTGCTCGACCGCGACTGGCCGCTCGATGTCACGCAGGGCGTGAGCTTCGAGCGCACCGATCGCCTGTGGGTGGTCGGCTACAAGAGCTTCATCGACGGCACGCTCGGCTCGCGCACGGCGCGGATGCATGCGCCGTACGCCGACGAACCGTCCACGCGCGGGCTCTGGACCGAGCTCGCCGCCGAGGGCCTGCTGCGCGACTGGGCGGAGCATGTCCTGGCCAACGGCCTCAGCCCGAGCATGCACGCGATCGGCGATGCCGCCCTGACGGCCGCGCTCGATGCACTCGAGCGCGATGAACGGCGCGTCGGCCGGATCGAGCACGCGCAGACCGCACGCGCGGAGGACATCGCACGCTGCGCTGGCAGGATCATCAGCATGCAGCCGCTGCACAAGGCAGACGATGCTCCGAGCGCGCCATCACGCCTTGGCGCCTCGCGCATGGATCGCTTCTTCCGCTTCCGTGACTTCGCGCGCGCCGGCGCGCGGCTGGTCTTCGGCAGCGACTGGCCGATCGTGACCTGTTGCCCAATGGCCGGCATGCGCGCGGCGATCACCGGGATCGACCGCATCGGTGCGGTCGTGGTGCCCGAACAATCGCTCACACCCACCGAGGCCCTCACCGCCTACACGCACGAGGCCGCACGCGCCCTCGGGTTCCCCGCCGGTTGTGGCACCTTGCAAGCCGGTGCCCCCGCCGACCTCACGATCCTCGATCGCGATCCGCGCAGCGCCGATTGGGTGCATGCACCGCCGCGCGTCCTGATGACGATCGTCGGCGGCGAGATCGTGCATCGATCAAGCTGACCGGCTGCGCTTCAGGTGCTCAGCCATCGCTCCGCAACCGCCATGTACCACTTCACGCCTGACATGGCTGCCTCGAAGATCAGGTCGCCGCCTCCAAGGAAGACCACCGCCAGCAGCACGAAGATCGATGCGCCCGCGACCTCTGGACGGTTGAAGAACGAGTAGGCCCTGATCGACACGCCTGCGGCGATGCGCGAACCATCGAGGGGCGGTATGGGCAGGAGATTGAGGATCGCCAGCGCAAGATTGATGTAGCCGGCGATCCAGAGCAGTTTCGTTGTCCGTTCGCCGACCGGAAGGCTCTTCGCCACAGCCAGCGCAAGCGCAGTCAGGGCGATGAACGCGATGAGCATGTTCATCGCCGGGCCAGCCAACGCCACCCAGCCCATGCTGCGCCGGCCATGCCGCATGCGGGAGGGATCGACCGGCATCAAGCCCCAGGCGATGCCCACGACCGCGAACATCAGCAGTGAAGGCCACCCCATGTGCACCAGCGGATTCCAGGTCATGTGGCCGCACTCGATCGGCGTCCGGTCGCCTTGCCAGATCGCGGCCCAGCCGTGTGCCAACTCGTGCAGCGTGATGCTGAAGATCACGATGAGGGCGTAGCCAGCCACCATCCAAGCCCCGTAATCCTGATACCACTGGTGCACCCACCATCCGCTGCTCATGCCGCAGAGGCTACCGTTGTTGCCCCGATAACGCGCCTTGAAGCGTCAATCGGTTCGACCCCTTGCAGCGAGGCGCGGGTTCCGTACACTGCTTGACTCGCATCCGCGTCCCGCAGGCGCGCCGCACGGCCCCATCCATCGCGACCATCCAGTCGCAGGGCTCCACGGCTCGCCCGGTCAGCGACCTCGGCCACTGTGGCCCGGGGCGCCCCGAGGGAAGCGCAACACGGAGTCATCACATGGTTGTCCTTCGACTGAAGAAGATGGGTCGCATCCATCGTCCGTTCTATCGCCTGTCCGCCATGGACAAGCGCTCGCCGCGCGACGGCGCCGTCATCGAGGCCCTGGGCTGGTTCGATCCGCTCGGCCCTGAAGGAAAGCAGTGGAACCTGAACGCCGATCGCATCGTGCACTGGCTCTCGGTCGGCGCACAGCCTTCGGAGACCGTGGTCGACCTGCTCAAGCGTGCCAGCATCACGCCGACCGTCGGCAAGGGCAAGCGCCCGATCTCGAAGCAGTACGAGGTCACCCGCGCCCGCGGCCACACCAAGCTCAAGCCCGCCGCGGCCCCCGCGAAGGAGTGACCTGAACACGCCGCGCCATGCCCATCCGCCTGGACATCCTCACGCTCTTCACCGAGATGTTCCCCGCCGTGCTGCACGCCAGCATGACCGGGCGGGCGATCTCGTTGGGAGCGATCGAGATCCACACGCACGACATCCGGGCGTGGGCGGGCAACAAGCACCAGAAGGTCGACGACCGTCCGTTCGGCGGCGGTCCCGGCATGGTGCTCATGGCCGGTCCGGTGGCCGATGCCGTCGAAGCCGTCCAGGCGATGGATGCACGCCCAGCGCGCCGCATCCTGCTCTCGCCCAGCGGTCGGCCGCTCACGCAGCGCCTGGTGGAGGAGCTCGCCTCCTCGCCGCGCGTCATGCTCGTGTGCGGTCACTACGAAGGCATCGACCAGCGTGCGATCGATTCGCTCGGGCTCGAGGAAGTGAGCATCGGTGACTTCGTCGTCTCCGGTGGCGAGCTTCCCGCCATGCTCCTGGCCGATGCGATCGCCCGCCTGCAGCCGGGTGTCCTGGGCCACGAACTCAGTGCGGCGCAGGACAGCTTCTCGCTGTGCGATCCACAGGGCCGTCCGCTCCTGGACTGCCCCCACTACACCCGTCCGCGCGAGTGGCGCGGGCAACCCGTTCCCCCCGTGCTGCTCGATGGTGACCATGCCGCAATCGCGGCCTGGCGTCTTGAGCAGCAGGTCGAGCGCACGCGCGAGCGTCGCCCCGACCTCCTTGAACCGCGACCTCTGGGACATGCGCCCATGTCGCCACGCCACCACGGCCTGTGCACACCGTGCCCATGCTGAACGGCCATCCGGGCCATTGCGCCCAAGGTTGAGATTCCCATGAACCGCAGCAAGATCCTCGAAGATGTCGTGGCCAGCCAGGTCAAGCCCGAAGGAACCACCCCCCAGCTCAAGGTGGGTGACACCCTCGATGTGCACTACAAGATCATCGAAGGCGACAAGGAGCGCGTGCAGGTCTTCCAGGGCGTGCTCATCGCCCAGAAGGGCCGTGGCATCAACAAGATGATCACGGTACGCCGCATCGTCGCCAATGAGGGCGTCGAGCGCATCTTCCCGCTCAACTCCCCCCGCGTCGAGAAGGTGGAAGTGCTCCGCCGCGCGGAAGTGCGCCGTGCAAGGCTCTACTACCTGCGCGATCGCCAGGGCAAGAGCCGTCGCCTGCGTGAAGACCGCGAAGGCTCGAACGCCAGCGCCTGATTCCCCTGCATGCGGATCAGGCTCGCCAAGTCGTTCTCGTTCGAGGCGGCGCACTTCCTCCCCTCCTTCCCCGAGGGACACAAGTGCCGTCGCCTGCACGGGCATTCGTTCACGGTCGATGTGGTCATCGAAGGACCGCTCGATCCTGTCCGTGGCTACCTCGTGGACTACGGCGACATCAAGCGGGCCGTGGCTCCCTTGCACGACGAACTCGACCATCGCCTGCTGAACGATCTGCCCGGACTCGCCAATCCCACCAGCGAGATGCTGGCGGTCTGGGTCTGGAACAGGCTCCAGCCGGTGCTCCCCATGCTGGCCGAAGTGATCGTGCACGAAACCTGCACGAGCCGCTGCGAGTACCGCGGGCCCACTGCATGACCAACCCGAACCTGACCGCCGACCGCATGGGCGCCGGTGGCTGCGCGGCCATCGCCAACGGGGACCTCACGCATGCTGGCGCCGCATGGGGCTCGTGGCTGCCCGGCACCCTGCTCGAACCGGGTACATGGCCCGAGGGATCCCCTCGGGTGCTCGCGTTCACGGGTTCCCTGTCGGGCACGCCGGACGAGGGCGATCTGCGCAACTGGATGCCTGCCGGCATCGAGGCCTGCCGCACCGCGCTGGTCTCCGCTCGCTCCCGTGCCCAGGAGCGCTCCCAACGCCTCGTGATCGTGCCGCACGCCCAGCACCTGGTCAGCGACCTGCACTCGACCCTGCGCATCATGCGTGAACACCAGGGCGTCGGTGTGGCACTCGCACCTGCAGCACTGCTCACCGCGAGCATGCTCGAGCACGCTGCAGACCATCTCAGGCGCCTCCTGGGCACGCTCGGCCCGGTTGCTGACGCGATCATCCTCCATGACCTCGCACGATGCGTGGATCACCTTGGCGAGCCCTCGGTCAGGGCTTGTCCTTGGGGACATGGGGTGCTCGATGCGGCACTCGTCGGCTCGCTCGTGCCTGCCGGCGTGCCTGTGCTGACGCTCGATCGATGATGGCGAACGCGCTCCGGGGCCGGGGCGCGACTCGAGCCGGTCACTCGGACAGTTCGACCGTCCAGTACGCCTCGTCGAGGAACGCCTTCCACGACTGGTAGCGCGGACTGCCCAGCCGCAGCGCGATCGCGGGATTCCGCTTGGGCTTCACGGGGACCTTGATCAGCCGCAAATTCGCCTGCTGCGGCGTCCGGCCGCCCTTGCGTGCGTTGCAGCGCACGCATGCGCACACGAGGTTGGTCCAGTTGTTCTCGCCGCCCTGCACGCGCGGGACAACATGGTCGAGCGTGAGTTCCTTCGTGCTGAAGTGCTTGCCGCAGTATTGGCAGCGGTTTCCGTCACGGGCGTAGATGTTCCGGCGGTTCAGCTTGACCTGCTCCTTGGGGAAGCGGTCATAGCCGAGCAGCCTGATCACCTTCGGCACGGCAATCACGATGCGCGTGGTGCGGACCCAGTCATGCACCTCATGCTCGTGCTCGCGCTGGTACTCGGCCGCCTCGGCCCAGCTGTCGAACGAATAGCCGACCCATGACCCATCTTCGACGGAAATGACCTCGGCGGCCTCCTTGGCCAGGAGCGTGAACGCTCGGTACGCATCGATCACGCGCACCGCCGCAAACAGCCGATTGAGGACGAGGACCTTGGTGTCCAGGACGCCAGCCTGCAAACTCATTCTCGCGAACCTCCAGTTGCCATCCGTACCTTCGGGGAACGATGCTACCGGACTGGCCCAAGGCAAGGGCGACCCGGCCTGCCCACCCGCCAATCCTCACCCGGTCATGCGAGCAGCATCAGGTTCAGGGTCACAATCAGGCCGTTGTTGACCGCATGCCCCACCATGGGTGCCACCAGGCTTCCCCGCATCTCCCGTACCAGGCAGAAACTCATCGCCAAGGCCCCAAGGATCGGCACGAAGAGGATGCCCTGGGGGTGGATCGCCGCGAACACGAGGCTGCTCAGGAGTGCCGACATCACCATGCTGCCCAGCAGCGGCATGCTGGATGTCCCGGCGCGGAGGCCTCGATAGAGCGCACCGCGGAAGACGATCTCCTCGAGGACGGGCGCCACGACCGCAGCGACGAGGTACCAGATGACGATGCCACCGGCTGAACTGGATCGCAATCCCTCCTGCAACGGATGACTGGCCCCAGAGAACGATCCACCGAAGAGCCATGCCATCACCGCCGACAACATCACCCCGACGAGCACCATCGGAATGGCCATGCACCACGCGAGCACGCCCCACGCCGCTTCACGAACGATGCCGGCACCGAGCGTCAGGCCAAGCTCCCTTCGCAGGTCGCTCCACGGCAGCCCGCGCACGATGGGCCATGCCAACGCCAGGAGTCCGAGCGCCTGGAAGGTGATCACACCGATCGTCCCCAGGCCCTCCAGGTCCACGGACGAGGCAACCGCGCCAAGGATCACCTCGTACACGACCCATGCGGCGACCAACTCGATGTGGATGCCTTGGTGGCCCAACAGCGTCGGGGCGAGCCGGGACATCGGCGCCCCGCTCGATGCCCTCACCAATAGGACGACAAGCGTGGTCACACCGACAGCCAGCGCCACCAAGGCGAGTCCGAAGAACCCCACGACAGCCATGGCGATGCGTGCTGCACGCTCGGCGACCTGCGCTGCCAGCGCCGCATCGCCGGTGGCCATCGACTCGAGCAACCGCGCCGAGGCTCCCAGCGGCGCGAGCGACTCGCGCGTCACGCCCGGGGGCAGCGCCGTTGCTGCACCCGCCGTCGATGGACTGGTCGCCGCTGCCTGCGCCAAGCATGCCTGGACCTGCCATACCAGGGCATCGTCGGGCAACTCGGCCTCGAGCACACGCATCATGTCGTGCGCAGCCGAATCATCCCCCAACCACCGTGCCGCGATCGCGAAGGCCAACCGCTCAAGGGTGCCTTGGGTCTTCAGCGTGTCGAGCGACGACAGGCCCGCCCCGACCGCATCCGCGCCAGCCCACGACTTCATGGCCACCACCAGCTGGATGGCAGCGTCAGCCTGCGGACTGACCAGTGCAGGCGCAGTCGGCGTTGTCTCGGGCTCCGACTCGGTCTTCAGCGACCCAATGCCACCGAAGATCCAGGCGCAGCCGACCACGATCGTGACCCAGGCCGCCGCCGCAGATCGAACCGATCCGGGGCGGGCGCGGTTGCGGAGGGTCGCCATGGTCATGCCGGGCATCGTACGGATCATTGTTTTCTCAGCTCGTTCGACAATCACGAACCGCGTTCAGCCGTTGCGAAGGACCTCCCGTCGCCCATAACCAACTCACTTCACCCTTGACGGCGCGAGTGATTTCTGTATCCTCCTCGATCCTTCACTGCACTGGCGCCGGGTGCGCTTGGGCCGTGGTTGGATCACAGGAAACGAGCCTCATCATGCCCCGCCAGACCTATCACGCGAAGCCCGGCCAGGTACCCGCCACATGGCGTCATGTCGACGCCGATGGCAAGGTGCTCGGCCGCCTCGCCACCGAAGTCGCCACCATGCTCATGGGCAAGCACAAGCCCGAGTACACGCCCAATGTCCTCTGCGGCGACTGCGTGATCATCACCAACGCGGCGAAGGTCGTGCTGACGGGCAAGAAGGCCGACCAGAAGACCCTCCGCAAGTGGAGCGGCTACCCGGGCGGCCTCAATGTGCGGACCTACGCCGACCTCCAGGAGAACGATCCGTCGCGCATGGTGACGGAAGCCGTCATCCGCATGCTGCCGCGCGGCCGCCTCGGTCGTCGCATCCAGCGCAACCTCCGCGTCTTCGCCGGCACCGAGCACACCCATCAGGCCCAGCAGCCCGTGGCGGCACGCTGAAGCGGATCATGTCGACGAACGACCACAGACGACCAACGAAGGACTGAACGCGAATGACCACCGAGACGATCGCCCCGAAGAAGTCCTACGCCACCCGCAGCGCTGATGCGCAGGGCTGGTACTGGGGAACTGGCCGACGCAAGACCGCCGTCGCACGCGTGCGCGTGAAGGCTGGCAATGGCGAGTTCATGGTGAACGAGCGCCCGATGGAGGAGTTCTTCGTCGAGGACCGTGATCGCAAGGCGATCATGAATGTGCTCGACAAGACCGCCCAGAAGGGCAAGATCAATGTGCGTGTCACCTGCTCCGGCGGCGGCTTCACCGGCCAGTCAGGCGCGGTGATCATGGGCCTCGGCCGTGCGCTGCTCTGCTACGACGCCAACCTCGAGAGCATGATGCGCGAACACGGCTTCCTGACCCGCGATGCGCGCGAGGTCGAGCGCAAGAAGCCCGGCCAGGCCGGCGCCCGTCGTCGCTTCCAGTTCTCGAAGCGCTGATCGGCCACCTGCGGCCTCCCGCGATTGCGGGGACCACCGAACCCTCCACGACGCCGCCCTTGGGCGGCGTCGTGCGTTTGGCGCGCGGTCGATCAGCGAACGGCGATGGAGGCGCGCCACGCCTGGCGCGCCGCATCCGACGCCTCGGTCACGCGCACCCGCATGGCGATACGGGCCACCCGATGGTCCACGGCCAGTTCATCGATCGATCTGGGACGGTTCCCCTGCCAACCGTGCAAGGCCGAGAGCAGGTCAAGGGTCGCTCCTCCGACCATGACTGCACCGGCGCGCTGGCCGCAACCCGGAGCCACCGCAGCGATCCATGGGCAGGCGCGTGCCAGCGCGTCACTGAGCTGGACAGGCTGCGGATGCATCGCGGGTGCTCGGCCCGGAGCATGAAGTCCCGGCTGGCGCGCGAGCTGCTGCTCGAACGCCAGATGTGCCACGCGATCGATCCGCAGGCGGTGCGGCGCCACGGTCGAGAGATCGATCTGGAACGACGCGTGCACGATGCACGATTGCGCCAACTCGACGGCTTGGCGCAGCGGCTCCGACGGAAGGTGCATCACAGGTGCTTCGATCATGGTCGCCAGCCGCTGCAGCACACTGGGCGTATGCCAAGCGACCAGCGTCCGCAGCAGCATCGCAGCCCACCGCGCATCGAGTTCGGCCCGCTCGACCGAGCCCGGGCGCGTCGGGCCGACCACTCCGGCGCGTGCACGCCAGAGCAGGAACCGCAGCGCTGCGAGGGCCGGGAAGTCATGCCCCTTTGACGGAGGTCGCACGGCACAGGCCGCCGACACATCCTCCGGAGCGCGATCCACGAGCCCCGTTGCCAGCCATGGCGCACCCAGAAGCACGCGTTCAGCCTCGGCATGCATGAAGGTCGGGAGCGCGGGCACCTGTGGCAGGGTCTGCGCAAGTCCAGCGGCCCGATCCGCGACGATGCGGCGTGCGGTGTGCACCACGCTCAATCCGGCAGCGCGAGCGATGCTGTCGATCGGGATGCCTCGCGATGCGCATCGCGCGAACCAACCATCCGGTCGCGTGGCCCGAACGGCCGATGCTCCGCTGGCCTGCCAGATCAATCGAACGGCCTCGGGCGTGATCCCATGCGCCGCAGCCACCATGCGCTGGGCCTTCGCAAGCGATGTTGCGCGGGATCGCTCGCGCGCAACGGCGTCGATCACCTTGCGTCGCTCGCCGGGTTCGAGATGTCGGAACTTGCCGGCACGGGCGACGATGCGTGCATGCTGCACCTGCATGCCGCTGGCCATCGACTCACGCACGCCGAGCACGGGCTCCGCTCCGTCAGGTGCGAACCACTCGAGCGCGAGACCGAATCGACGCCACCGCCTGAGGGTTCGCTCACTGACGGACCACCGCTCGGCGAGCTCGGCGATCGTCACCATCGGTCCCGTCGCATGATCGGGCTTCACCGGGGCGCGGCGACTCACCTCGAGCACGAAGGTGCACAGATCGGTGCGGATCGATGCCCCCGGCACGAGGTCATCCATCCCACGATCGATCCGGAACTCCGTGATGCGGAACACCACGAACCCCATCGGATAGGACCGGTCAGGCTCGATCTCGCCGATCAGCACCAGGGCGTTCGCCACATGCTTGCGGACCGCCTGGGCGGGTGCGAAAGCCAGCTGCCGGGCCAGGTCGGCCATCGCTTGCGTCAGGTAGGCCACCGCGGCAGCCATGGCGGTTCACTTCCCTGCGTTGGGCGATGCCGCGGCGGAACGCGGAACCGAGACCGACCGCAATGAAGGATCGATCACCAGCGCACCCTCATGCACACGAGGCAGCCGCGCGCTCAATCCACACAGGATCTCGTAGGGCAGCCGCCCCGCCACCCGCGCCACCTCAAGCGGATGCGTGGCCTGGTGGCGGTCAGTGCCGAGCAGTTCGACTGGAGCGCCGTAGAGCTCCTGCGGTGCGCCCCAGCTGCCCACGATCGAGCCTGCATCGACGGTCAACTGATCCATGTTCACGGCCCCAACCACCGGCACCGTGTGCCATGATCCGCGCGCGTGGATGCGCACCACCTGCTGCAGTCCGGGCTGCGGCGATGGATAGCCATCCGCGTAGCCCACCGGCAGGAGCGCGATCACCGTGTCCTGTGCAGAGCACCAGGTGCTGCCGTAGCCCACTGGCGTTCCCGCCGGAACACGCTTGGCCTGCACCACGCTCGTCGTCCAGCGAACGACCGATTCCAGGCCATCGTCGCTCCCGAACGCGCCCCACTCGTCATCGACCAGGCCGGTCCACGCGAGCCCCACGCGGATCATGCCGCGATGCGACGCCCGATCGCGCACGGTGGCATGGCTGCTCGCCAGATGCACCAAGAGACCGCGGGGAAGCCAAGCCGAGCACCGAGTCATCCACTCATCGAGGCAGTGCATCTGTGCATCGGTGGCAGCGGCGCTCCCACTGGCGACCAAGTGCGTGAACACGCCGGCGAGCTCAAGTTCGCGGCTCGCATACACCAGCCGCGTCAGGTCCTGCGCCTCGGCGGGTCGCGCACCGCCGCGGGTCATGCCCGAATCGAGTTCGATGTGCACAGGAACGCGCATGCGCAGGCCCGACTCGCGGATCGAGGCGATGAGCGCCTTGGCCTGGTCGACATCATGGATCGTGAGGTGCACCTGACCGGCGATGAACTGCGGGCGAGCTGCGTCATCGGCGTCGAGCCGATGCACAGGCATGAGCACGAGGATCGGCGCCGTGCAGCCGGCATCCGCCAGGGCGTTGGCCTGCGGCAGGCTGTAGACCGCCAGCATGTCAACTTCGTGCTCGACCATGGCAGGCCAGATCCGGTTGGCCCCAAGTCCGTATGCGTCGGCCTTCAGCACCGTGCACATGGCCCGCTCAGGGCCGATCAGGGCGCGCAAGCGGCGGACATTGCGCCCGACGGCCCGAAGATCGATGGTGATCGTGCTGGTGGAGTCCATGGTGCGCGTCCCTGCGCCGTCCGTGCATTACTATCACGGGGCTGCACCCACGCGCACCGAAAGAGGGCACTTTGGACAAGAGCGAGATCTTCGACACGCAGACCACCTTCACCGAGCTGGGGCTGAACGAGAGCATCCTGGCCGACCTCGACCGGCTCGGCTTCAAGCACCCGACCTTCATCCAGTCGAAGCTCATCCCGATCGCACTCTCGGGCAAGGATTGCCTCGGCCAGGCCAAGACGGGTACCGGCAAGACGGCCGCCTTCGCGCTCCCCGCGCTGCAGATGCTCAAGCCCGGCGATGCCTTCGCTGCACTCATCCTCGTGCCCACCCGCGAACTGGCCATCCAGGTCGCCAAGGAGTTCCGTGATCTCGGGGGACGGACCGGCCTGAAGGCCGTGCCCATCTACGGTGGCCAGCCCATCCGCCAGCAGATCCCGCTCCTCGAGGGCAATCCGGAGATCATCGTGGGCACGCCGGGCCGCATCATGGACATGCGCGAGCGACGCTTGCTCACCTACGACCATGTCCGCTACGCGGTGCTCGACGAGGTCGATCGCATGCTGGACATCGGCTTCCGCGATGACATCCGCAAGATCCTCGGCGGCATGCGCAACCATCCGCAGACCGTGTTCGTGTCGGCCACGATCAGCGACGAGATCGAGAAGTTGGCGCGCAGCTACATGCGCCACCCCGAGAAGATCGTGACGGTCGCCAAGAGCCTGACCGTGCAGCAGGTCGCGCAGAGTTACCTCGGGGTGGAACCCTGGGACAAGCGCCGGCTGCTCCTGCACCTCCTGCGCCGCGAGGAACCGGGGATGACGCTCGTCTTCTGCCGCACCAAGAAGGCCGTCGATGATGTCACGCTCTACCTGAGCGACAAGGGCATCGATGCCCATGCCATGCACGGCGACATGTACCAGCGCAAGCGCGACCAGGTCATGGGCCGGCTGCGCGACGGCAAGCTCAGCGTGCTGGTGGCAAGCGACCTTGCGGCGCGCGGACTCGATGTCGACGACATCACCCATGTGGTGAACTACGACGTCCCCGAGGACCCCGAGGTCTACATCCACCGCATTGGGCGCACGGCGCGCGCGGGCCGCCATGGCATCGCGTGGACCTTCGTGTGTCCTGACCAGGGCGACCTGCTCACGGGCATCGAGCGACTGGCCAACATCGAGATCCCCCGGCTGGAGTACAGCGACTTCACCCCTGGCCCGATCCCGCAGGCAGTCGTGGCCCGACGGGCCGAAGAAGCCCAGCGCAAGGCTGCCTCGGCCGAGTCGAAATCACGAGACATCATGGCCACAACCAAGGTCGACCCAGCCGACGAAGCCAAGTTCCCCGGCGGCGTGGTACCGATGCTCCCTCCGCCCAAGCGACTCGGCGGCCGACTGGCCACGCGAAGACGCTGACCCATGGCGCAGGCACCGCTCTTCATCGCCGACGAGGTCCGCGACGCCCTCGCGAACGGTCGACCGGTCGTGGCGCTTGAATCGGCGGTGCTCACCCACGGCCTGCCTCGCGATCCCGCCACGGCGATTCCTCCGGTGGTTGCCGCTCACCCTGACTTCGCCCATGGCGTACCGCTCAACATGTCGTTGAGCTTCGCGATGGAACGCACCGTCCGCTCCCACGGTGGCGTACCCGCAACGGTGGCCATCGTGGACGGAGCCCTCACGATCGGCTGCACGCGCGGCGACCTCGAACGGCTGGCCACCGACCGCCATGCCCGCAAGGCGAGCGTGCGTGATCTGGGGCCGATGTGTGCCGCTCGATCCTGCGCAGGAACGACCGTGAGCGCCACACTGGTTGCATGCGGCCTGGCCGGGATCCGGCATGTCGCCACGGGCGGTCTCGGCGGCGTGCACCGAGGCTTCTCGAAGACACTCGACATCAGCGCCGACCTCGGCACGCTCGCACGCACGCCGACATGCGTGGTCGCAAGCGGTGCGAAGAGCATCCTCGACCCGAAGGCCACGCTCGAAGCACTGGAAACGCTCGGCGTTCCGGTGATCGGCCTCGCCACGGCGACCTTTCCTGTATTCACGGACGGGGCGGGCACGCTGCCCTTGCACGCGACCGTTCCCACGCCGCGCGATGCTGCGGCAGCGTGCCGGGCGCATTGGTCGCTGCTGCCAGAGGTGGGCGTGGTGCTCGCCAATCCGTGCCCCGCTGCGCATGTGCTTGATCACGGCGTCTCGTCGGCCATGGCAGACGAGCTCGCCGCGCAGGCCGCGGCCTCGGGCATCGATGGCAGCCTCGTCACACCGTGGCTGCTCGCCCAGGTGGCGGCGCGCACGCATGGGCGCTCACTGGATGCCAACATCGCGTTGCTGCTTGACAATGCCCGTTGCGCCACGCTCGTTGCCATGGAAGCGTTGACGGCTGACGGCTGATGGCCCGGGGCGGCCGCTCGCAGCTTCCGCCTCAAGGGCTCCACCGCAACGATCGCACGGGCCCACCAAAGTCCCGGGAATCCCCTGACACGACTTGACGCAGCGCCAAGTGCGTGGTCTACTCTCCCGTGAAGGCGCTGCGGATCCCGCGGCGCGCACCCTGAACGAATTCGGGTTCGTGGGCCTCGCCTCCCTGGGCGGGTCCGGCCGTTCGTGCGGCGCCTTCCACTGCATGGCCACCAAGAAGACAGCGGGCTCAAAGGAGTCCAAGCCCAAGGCCTCAAAGGCCGCTCCAACCAAGCCATCGACCTCGTCCCGCAAGGCGACACGGGGTGCCGCCTCGCCCTCCAAGACCAAGGCGCGGGTGACCGGCACGGCGCCAAGGGGGGCGGGTACGGCGACCAGGAGCAAGGCCGCGAGCAAGCCTGCCGGCAAGCCCCGGACGATGTCCGCGGGCAAGGCTTCGACGAAGCCAGCCAGCATGAGCGCTTCCACCCGGGCAGGCCCATCGCACCCGACCAAGGCCCGGCAGGATGACGCTCAGGCCCTGGCTGCCATCGTGCCACCCGTCGCGTCGACGAGCGAGGTCGCCGAATCCACCACCACCGTGGTGTCGGTGGAAGCCATCCACCACGGCGACGGTGCTGCCCACGAGCCAAGCAGCGCGACCGATCCCCTGCCATCCATCGAACCAGCGGCCCCCATCGTCAAGCCCATCTTCCGGCGCGTTGGCAGCGCGTGGATGAAGTTCGACCCTTCGGACCTTGAAGGCATCGCCAAGGCAGAAGCCGAAGCAGCCGCCATGGCCGCGAATCCGGAGTTGGCCCCGCCACCTCCGCCGGCACCCAAGCACCCGGAACCCCGCCGGGATCAGCATCCACGCGCACAGCACCAGCAGCGAACCGCGGCAGCCGTGCTCGACCGGGCACCTGACCAGCCCAGCGACGACAGCGATGCGGAGCACGACGACGGCGACGACCGCGGCTGGGAGCACCCGGATCACGCCCATCACACCACCGAACCTCCAGCGCCGATCGAGCAGGTCACCGGAGTGCTGGACATCTCGGGCAACGAGGCCCGATTGCGGCAGTTCGGAGGCAACGGATGGATGCCCTCAAAGGACGAACCGCAGGTGCCGACGGAGTTCGTGCAGCGCTTCAACCTGCGCAACGGCAATCAAGTCACCGTGCATGTGCAGATGGTCCGCGTGCGCAGGCGTCGCGGCCCGAAGAAGCTCCGTCGCATGGTGGTCGGCATCGAATCGGTCGAGGGCCTTGAGCCATCGGTGTGGGCAGCCCGCCCGCCCTACGGCGAACTCACGAGCATCGATCCGCAGCCGCGCATGCACCTGGAGTATCGAGGCTGCCCGCCTTCATGCCGGCTCATCGATCTCTTCTGCCCCATCGGGTTCGGTACGCGCGGCCTGATCGTCGCACCGCCGAAGGCCGGCAAGACCATCCTCTTGCAGCAGATCGCCCACGGGATCAAGCACAACCATCCGCATGTCGAGCTGATCGCCCTGCTGATCGACGAGCGCCCCGAGGAAGTCACCGACTTCCGGCGCAATGTGCCCGCGCTCGTGCTTGCGTCGAGCAACGATCAGGATCTCGAGCGCCACACGCAGATGGGGATCATGTCCATCGAACGCGCACGGCGCCTGTTCGAGGCCGGCAAGGATGTCGTGGTGCTGCTCGACAGCCTCACGCGTGTGGGCCGGGCCTTCAACAACAATCGGCGCTACTCCACCGGTGGCCGCACGATGTCAGGCGGGCTCGACTCGCGTGCGCTCGACATCCCCAAGCAGCTCTTCGGCGCGGCTCGCAAGGCCGAGGAGGGCGGCAGCCTGACCATCATCGCCACATGCCTGGTTGACACTGGCAGCCGCGCGGACCAGGTGATCTTCGAGGAGTTCAAGGGCACCGGCAACATGGAGTTGATCCTCGACCGCTCCATCGCGGAGCGACGGGTCTATCCCTCCATCAACCTTGCCGCAAGCGGCACGCGCAAGGAGCACCTGCTCATGGGCGAGCGCGAGCTCAAGACCATGACCGCGCTGCGCCGCCGCCTGATGACGATGCCGCCCTTCGTGCAGGTCGAACAGCTGGTTGCCGCGGTCAACCGCACCACCGACAACGAGACGCTGGTCCGCGGCAGCGGCGGCTGAGCCCGGGCACGCCCATGCCGGCGCCGAGCCCGTTCTTCGCCAACGCCTTCGACAGCGATCTGCGTGGCGACGGCCTGTTCCTGGCCGAGAGCCCGCGGGTCATTCGGCGTGCCCTGCATGCCATGCATGCCGACGACGTCGGTCGAGCCCGCATGGTGCCCCGCGTGCGGCCGCTGGAACTGCTTGCCTGCGACGATGCCATGGCCGAGATCGGCGATGCGCTGGGCTTCTTCCCCCTGGTCGTCCACCGCATCGGGCATGACGAACTCACGGCACTCACGGGCTACCGGATGCATGACGGTGCGATCATGCTCTGCTCGCGGCCCGGCGAGCCGAGTGCCAAGCGCCGAAAGAGCGAGGATGCAGCCTGCGCCGACCTCGATGCCTTCGCTGCAGTGCTTCCGGCTGCATGCACCGTGCTGGCCGGGGATGGGATCGTGCACACCGACAACATCGGAAGCCTCTTCCGCAACGCCGCGTGCTTCGGTGATGCTGCCCTGCTCCTGAGCGAGCGCTGCGGTGACCCACTCAACCGAAAGGCCATCAGGATCGCCAGCGGCCGGACCTTCACCGTGCCTTGGGCCCGCGCGAGCACATTGCATGAGTCGCTTGCCTGCCTGCGCGATCGCCACGGATTCACCCTGATCGCTGTCGAGGATGGTGCAGGCGCCAAGCCCCTCTGGGATGTCCCCATGCCGGCAAGGAGCGTGTTCGTCTTCGGCGCAGAAGGCACAGGCGTGCGTCGGGCGACGATGGAGGCCTGCGGCACGACCGTGAACCTGCCCATGCAGGCCGTACATGGTCTCCGCGAGGCCGATGACCTGCCGAGCCTGAATGTGGCCGTGACCTCAGCCCTCGTCCTGGGTGAACGGGGACGCCGCCATGCCCAGTCGGTGGCCGGGACCGCGTGATGCCGCGATCTCGCGCACATGCTCGGCGGGCACGCGCTGCACCTTCGCACCCAGCCGATTGAGGACCTGCTCCATGCGCGCGTACCCACGATCGAGGTGGTAGACGCGGTGGACGATGGTCTCGCCCTCCGCAGCCAGACCGGCCAGGACCAGGCAGGCACTGGCTCGAAGGTCACTCGCCATGACCTCGGCGCCGCTCAGATGGCTTCGGCCGGTGACGACGCAGACATTCTGGTTGCGCTGCATCTGCGCCCCCATCCGGGCCAGTTCGGCCACATGAAGGAAACGCTCGGTGTAGATCTTCTCGGTGATGATCGAGTTGCCCTGGGCCTGCGTGAGCAGGGCCATGAACTGGGCCTGGAGGTCGGTCGGGAAGCCCGGGTGCGGCTGGGTCGTGATCGTGGTCGGTCGCAGGACCCGGTCGCTGGTCACCTTGACGCTGCAGCGCTCGTCGCTGTCCGAAGCGTTGATCTTCTTGACATGCACGCCGATCTCGTTCCAGCGATCGATGGCACAGAGCAGGCTGTCGTAGGGGAAGTCGTGCAGCACGACCTGGCCATTGGTCATGGCTGCCGCGATGGCGTAGGTGCCGGCCACGATCCGGTCGGGCATGACCGAATGCGATGCACCGGAGAGCTCATCCACCCCCTCGATGACGATGCGCGGGCTGCCGTCGCCGGTGAGCTTCGCACCCATGGAGCGCAGGAGGCGCGCCACATCGACGACCTCGGGCTCGCAGGCAGCGCCCTCGATCACCGTCCGCCCCTTGGCCAGGGTCGCGGCGCACATCACATTCTCGGTGGCACCCACGCTCGAGCCGTTGGGACCACCGAGGAAGATCGTGGCCCCCTTGAGCCGGTCAGCGCTCACCGTGATGTAGCCACCGTCCATCGCGATCTTGGCGCCAAGGGCCCGCAGGCCCCGAAGGTGCAGATCCACAGGGCGATCACCGAACGCGCATCCCCCGGGGAGGCTGACGAAGGCCTTGCCCCGCTTGGCCACCAGCGGTCCCAGCACGCTGATCGATGCGCGCATCTTCTTGACCGTCTCGTAACTGGCTTCCGAGGTGTCGTTGCTGGTGCCGGTGACGCGGATCCGGCCGGGCGTGCGCTCGACACTCAAGCCGAGTTCACCCAGCAGTGTCAGCATGTTGTCAATGTCAGCGTGGCCGCTGACATTGTCGAGCTGCACCGTGTCATCGGTCAGCAGCGAGCAGCAGAGGAGCGGCAGTGCCGCGTTCTTGGCACCCTCGATGCGGACCTCGCCGCCGAGCCTTTGCCCACCCTCGATCACAAAGCATTCCATTGCCATCGTCAACCTCTCGTCAGGGACTTTGGCCGCATCCATGCGACCGCGTGCAGTATGACATCGGCACGACGGCCCGTGTGGCTTCCAAACGCATTGACGATGTTTTTGCATCCCGTAGCATCCGCCCTTCCATGAGCGACCACGCCACGGTGAACGAGCCCAGGATGCCCGAGGCAGCCATGCACCTCGTGCCACCCACCGCACCCACGACCGCCGTCGTCACCTCGACGGCCCTGTGCACGAAGGGGAAGTCGGCGAGCGTCGTGCGTCATGTGTGCATCGATGTCGGCGGCACGCCGCTCGAGGGTCGGTTCCTCGCGGGCCAGAGCTTCGGCGTCGTCGCTCCGGGGACGGATGCGAACGGCAAGCCGCACAAGGTTCGCCTCTACTCGATCGCCAGCCCCGGCTACGGCGAGGACGGGCATGGTCGGGTGCTGAGCACCACGGTCAAGCGCCTCATCGAGGAGCGCAAGCCCCAGCGACCGGGCGAGGCGTTCGAGGATCACGGCCTGTTCCTCGGGCTCTGCAGCAATTTCATGTGTGATCGCAAGGTCGGCGACCATGTGCAGGTGACCGGCCCGGCAGGCAAGCGGTTCCTGCTTCCCACCGACCGCAACGCCCACGACTACCTCTTCGTGGCCACCGGCACCGGCATCGCGCCCTTCCGCGGCATGCTCCACGAACTGCTTGTCGGCCCGCCCCAGGGCACGCCGGCCAGGGCCGCTTGGCGACCCTCGACCTCATCGATCACCCTGATCATGGGCACGCCATACACCAGCGACCTGATCTACGACGAGTGGTTCGTCGAGCTCGCCGCGGCACATCACAACTTCACCTACCACACGGTGTTGAGTCGAGAGTCAGCCGCGACGCCCGGCCGCGGAGCCTATGTACACCAGTTCATGGACACCATGGTCGAGAGCCTGCGCCCGACCTTGGCTGGACCTCGCGGCCTGGTCTACCTGTGCGGGCTCGCTGGCATGCAGGTCGGTGTCTACCGCATGCTCGCCCGCCACGGCCTGGGTGGCCAGTACCTGAGCCTGCACGAGGAGCTGTCGGGCCTCGCGCCCGATGCCTGGACCGAAGACCAAGTGCGACGCCGCGTCCACGCCACCCGCCGCTGCATGGTCGAGGTCTACTGACCCATCGATCCACTCCAGATTGCCCGATCCGCTGGGTGGCTCGCCGCGTACCATCTGGTCATGGCCAAGGAACGACGCGAGTTCGAGTCGCCATCCGACGCGGTCCGCTACGCCCTTGAACGCATGAGCAAGGGGGAGTTCGCCGTGGCGGTCCCGGTCCTCCGCCTTGCCTTGCAGGCCGATGACTCGCACCCTGAATGGCAGCTCCATCTGGGTCAGGCGCTCGAAGGTTCCAGCCGGCTCGAGGATGCGCTGCGCGCCTACACCCAGGCAGCCGAGCAACTCGAGGAACCATGCCTCGCCCAGACCATGGCTTCGGCCTGCGCTGCACGAATGGGCCTTCATGAACTCTGCCTCGAGTGGGCGCAGGCAGCCTCGCGCTCCGACGGCACGCACGACCCGGCTTGGGCGCTCCAGGTCCATGCGCTCAGTGCCATGGAGCGCTACGACGATGCCGAGGTCGCCTACTACACCGCCCAGGAGTACGGAGCGCAGCTTCCGCTGACCGCAATCGAGATGGGCGATGTCTGCACGCGCAAGGGAGACCACCTTCGCGCGGCGTGGTGCTACGAGTATGCACAGGGCCAGGGTTCCGAACTGCCCGGTCTTCGCACCCGGCTCGGCTTCGCCCTGCAGTTCGGCGGCGAGCACCGCAAGGCGCTGCGCATCTTCCGCGCCGTCTGCGCCGCGAGCCCGATGCCGCGACCTGACCTTGCCGGGAGCGGCGAAGACGACAGTGGCGCCCCATTCATCGGCCTTGGCCTCGTGCTCGAGTCGCTCGGTCGGCTCGACGAGGCCGAGGAAGCCCTGAAGGTCGCATCGCTGCATGGCGAGTTCCAGGCCGATGCCGCGCGCCGGCGCGGGTTCGCGCTGATGCGGCTGGCTCGATACATCGATGCACACTCGAGTTTCGAGCGTTCGCTGGCCATGGAACCCGGCGATACCGTGGCGCTGGCAGGCTTGGCCGAAGCGGCGATCCGGCTGGGCGACGCCGGCGGTGCGAAGTTCGTGCTGCAGTCCGTGGTCGCGCGCACGCGGGAGACAGGATCGACCGTCGCCCTGGATGAGCACCCGAGCACCGGGTATGTGGTGCTGGCCGAACTGGCGCTTGGCCTGGGGGAACGCAAGCTGGCGTTCGAACTGGCCTTCGTGGGCCGTGATCCGAAGGATGCCGGAGAACTCTGCAACCAACCCCGGGTGGCGCGGCTGATCGGCTACCTCGCGGCAATCGAGCACGATGATCCGCGGGCGGCACTGATGGCCCTCGCCCGTGACCGCCACTGCGCGACCAGTGCGTTCAATGCAGCCGTCGCTGGACTTCGTCGCGGTGACCTGCGTTTGGCCTCGGCCTGCATCGGACGACTGCGCACGATCAGCCCTGACCACCACGCACTGACCACCCTGCGCGTCCACCTGATGTGGCACCGTGCGATTCGCGGTCTGCGTGGGCTGCTTGGCTTGGGCAACGCACGCTGAACAGGTCTTCCTACCGCCGCGTGGCCCATCATGACAGCAGCCCGCGGCCAAGCGGCCACGGGCTGCGAATCGATCGCTTGAGCGTCTCCGAGCCGATCAGGTGCCGGCGTTGGTGTAGGGCAGCAGTGCCATGAAGCGGGCGCGCTTGACGGCGAGCGCGAGCTGCTTCTGGGCCTGCGCGTCGAGCGCAAGGCGCTTGCGGCCGTAGAGCTTGCCGTTGGGCGTCATGGCCCGACGAAGCTCTTCGACCTGCTTGTAGTCGATGAAGGACTTGCCCTTGGCGCCAACGGTGCGCTTGAAGGTCGGCGGAGGAGGCGGGGTGAATTGCGACATGCGTGACTCCATTCGTTCCTGTCGGGCCGAGGCCCAGGAGCGCCGTGGTCCCCGATGAGGGGGCTTCCGTGACATCCGGAAGCGGCGAGTCGTTCAGGATAGCGGTGCTCGGCACGCAGCGGAAGGTTGAGGCCCGAGTCCCGGAGCAGTTATCCGGTGGCCGTCCCTGCGTCGAACGAGGCCCGTACCGCGGCACCGGCCCGTGCGACAGCGTCGGCGTCGATGCCGGCCTGCCATCCGGCGGCGTGCAGGGCGCGCACCAGCGACTCGGTCGCCAGATTGCCGGGTGCGCCGGGCGCATAGGGGCAGCCACCGAGACCGGTCGCACTCGAATCAAAGGCCTTCACACCCAAGGTCAACGCGCGCTCGACGCACGGCAAGGCCTGTCCGCGCGTGTCGTGCAGATGGAGGATGGTGGCTGAGGGCTCGACCACCGAGGCGACGGCGGCGTACATCGCCTCGATCGAGTCCGGGGTACCCGCGCCGGTCGTGTCGCCCAGGTCCAGGTCGTCGATGCCCAGTTCGAGGAGTCGCGCCGAGCAACCGGCGACCGCCGCAGGCTCGATGGGACCGTCGAACGGACACTGGATCACACACGACAGGTAGCCGCGCACACGGACACCCGCGGCCTTGGCTGCGCGGATCACTGGCGCGATCCGGGCGAACACCTCATCGATCGACCCATTGGTGTTGCGTCGGCTGAAGCCCTCGCTTGCCGCAGCGAAGACAGCCACCGCATCGACGCCGCATGCCAGTGCACCGTCGAGCCCACGCTCGTTGGGAACGAGCGCGCTGTAGGTCACCCCCGGCATCCGCGTGATGGCTCGAAGAACCTCGGCACCATCGGCCAGTTGCGGCACCCACTTGGGCGGAACGAAGCTCGTCACCTCGATCTCTCTGCACCCGGCCGCAGCCAGTGCATCGATGAACGCCACCTTGGCGGCCACCGGCACGATGGCCCTCTCATTCTGCAGGCCGTCACGAGGACCGACCTCGGTGATGCGGATGCGCTTCATCGCGTCTCCCGATCATGTTCCGTGCTGATGCGCCGCCAGAAGATGGCGATGCCCACGATCAGGCCAACCGTCATCGCGCCCGCCGCCACGAAGAGCCAGAACTCTGGGATCACGCTCAGGTCATCGGCAGCCGTTCCTGCCGGAAGGTCCTGCAGCATGAGCACTGCGCGAGGGAGGAGATCGATCGTCATGGGGTGGGCTCCACGAACCGAAGGCTGGGCTGCACGACGGCACGAGCCGTCATGCCTTCGGCATTGACCGCGAGAAGGCCTCCCGGTACGGCGTGAGCCGTGCGCACCGTGGCCAGCGCGATGCTGACGGCTCCCAGCATGGGACTCAGCGTGCTGCTGGTGATGGCACCGACGTGGTCCGCAAGGCCGCCACCCTCGGTGAGCGAGAAGACCTGCTCCCCTGCCGTCGGCAGCGCATCGCCGACGATCCGCAATGCTGCGACGACCTGCTTGGGCTTGCCCAGGCTCTCCATGCGCGCCACGATCTCCTGCCCGAGGTAGCACCCCTTGGTGAAGCTCACGCGCTCGCGCAGCACGCCGCTCTCATGCGGCAGGCTCGCGCGGCCGAAGTCCACATGGAACCATGGCTCGCCCGCCTCGATGCGCGCGATGTTCTGCGCGTACCAACCGCAGGGACGCACACGCCGTCGGCCATGGGCCAGATCGACCTGCGCCACGAGTGCCTTCCAGAGTTCGGCCACTCGATCGGCCCCGCAGGCCAGGTGCACCGTCGGGACGCCGAACCAATCGAGGCGCCATGCATGGCACGGGATCCCGGCCACCTGCACCATGCACGAACGGGCATCGGCCTGCGCGAGGATCGCCGCCTCCGCACCCACCGCAGCCAGTGCCTCGTAGGTCGAGGGACCGGCAAGCGACAGGCAGCGCAAGGCCGGCTCGTACGCGAGCTCGATCTCCTCGCTGAAGATGAACGCGGACATGCTGGTGGCGGCATGGGCTGCATCGAGTGCATCACACTCAAGCAGCCAGTGATCCCCGAAGGCAACGACTGCAAGATCCGCGTCGATCCGCCCCTTGCGGTTGAGCCAGAAGCTCCGTCTGACGCCACCCGCATCGAGCCCTCGGAGGTCCTGGGTGAGCATGCGCTGGAGCACATCGAGCCGATCCTTGCCGCCCACGCGGATCACGCCGCGTCCACCTCCATCGAGGAGTGCACAGCCACGCCGCAGGGCGGCGTACTCCACTTCCACGCTGCCGTAACTGGCAGGAACAAGGGCAACCGGCTCACCACCGTCGGCCCACGGCAGGTACTGCACATGACCCTCGGCGGGAAGGATTCCCGCTCCGCGCTCCCCTGCGCCCGGTGCCTGCGCCACCACGCCGGCACGACGCTGTGCCTCGCCGCGGGCGTACTCGGCATGGAGGGCATGGAGGGCGTCGTGCATGGGCGGAGCATGATAGGTTTCCCGACCCATGGACATCTCGCTGCTGCAACGACTCTGCGAAACCCCAGGCATCCCCGGTCGCGAGGAGCGCGTTCGCGCACTCGTGCAGAAGGAGACCAAGGGCCTCTTCGACTCCGTCACGATCGACCCCATGGGTTCGCTGCTATGCACGATCAAGGCCCGCAAGCGATCCAGCGGCCCGATCCTCGTGGCCGCGCACATGGACGAGATCGGCTTCTATGTCCGTCATGTCGACGAACAGGGCTTCCTCTGGCTCAACCCGGCGGGTGGATTCGATGCGCGCAACCTCTTCAGCCGCCGCGTGCTGGTGGTGACCGAGAAAGGCGACCTCAAGGGCGTGATGAACCCCGGCGGCAAGCCGATCCACATCTCGAGCGAGGCCGAGCGCAGCAAGGTGCCCTGCACCGAGGAGTTCTTCGTCGACCTCGGCCGTGATGCAGGTGACGCGGGGAGCCGCGTGCAGATCGGGGACTACGTCGTGATGGATGAGCCCTTCATGGACCTTCCCACCGCGGTCATCAGCAAGGCACTCGACAATCGCTTCGCCTGCTTCATGGCCATCGAGGCGATCCGCGCGATCGCCAGGCGTCGCGGCCAGCTCTCACGCGATGTGGTCGTGGCGTTCACCACGCAGGAGGAAGTGGGACTTCGCGGTGCGATGACGGCTGCAAACGCCGTCGGCGCCGAGATCGGCATCGGGCTCGACGTGAACCTGGCGTGTGACACCCCCGGCGTACCCGACTCGCAACGCGTGACCAAGCACGGTCTGGGTGCAGCGATCATGGTGCAGGACGGCAGCATGATCAGCGACTACGGACTGCTCACCGAGGTCTGTGCGATCGCCAAGCGAAAGAAGATCCCGCACCAGCGCGCGATCCTGCCGCGCGGCGGGCAGGATGGCGCTGCCATCCAGCGTAGTGGCAAGGGCGCGAAGTGCATCGCCATCGGCGCCGGCACGCGCTACATCCACACGGTCACGGAGTCGATCAACAAGAAGGACCTCAAGGCGGCGATCGACCTGCTCGCGGAGTGCTTGGTCGCGCTGTGATCCGATCCATGGGCGCGCGTCGCGCGATCGATGCAGCGCAGTCCCGTCGCCTCAGCTGAACGATCCCGCGCCAAGCAGGAATCGGGCGATTCGCTCGGCGGCATCAGGCTCGCTGCGTGCCTGGAGCCGCGCGCGCATGGCGTGGCGTGCGGCGTGGTCTCGCATCAGCCTCAGGGTCGGCTCGCCCAGCGCACGAAGGTTGGCCTCGGGCTCGATGGCATCCTTCGCCAGGGCTGCAGCGCCCTGCTCCACGAGCGGCATGGCGTTGTGCATCTGGTGAAGATCGGCGTGGTACGGGTACGGCACGAAGATCGTGGGGACATGATTGGCCGCGGCCTCACCCACGCTGTTGGCGCCGGCACGGCTGAGCGCCAGGTCCGCCGCCCCCCAGGCCAGGCCCATGCGGTGCAGGAACGGCAGCACCACGGCGTGCACTCCCGCGGCGCGGTACCCCGCTTCGATCCGTGCAGCGCCGCCGCTCACGCTCGGTCCGCACAGGTGCAGCACCTGCCAGTCCGTGAAGGACACAGGCTCACGCTGGGCCAAGAGCAGCATGAAGTCGTTCAGGCTGTTGGCACCCTGGCTCGCACCCGTCACGAGCAGCGTGCGCACGCCCGGCAGCAAACCGAGTTGCTCACGGCATGACGCCTGCTCCGCCGGCGCCAAGGCCAGACGCCGCAGCGGCATGCCGATGATCTCGCGTGCAAAGCCCGTGATCGTGGGGGTGGGAACCGCGCTCACGACCTCGCGGGCGCGTCGAGCCACCCAGCGATTCGCGCGGCCGGGCGTTGCATCGAGATTCATCAGGAGCACCGGCACCCGACGGGCCTGCGCTGCGTGCACGACTGGTGCGGTGACGAAGCCACCGAGCGAAACCACCCACGATGGCTGCAGCTGATCGATCATCCGAAGCACCTCAGCACGGCCCTGCATGAACGAGCGAATGCACCGCAGCAGCTTGCGTGGCCGCAGCGACATGGGCTCGGCCGCGATCGCCACATGCTCAGCGCCGGCTTCGGTCAGCATCTGCGCATCGATGGGCCGCTGGCTGCAGACAAAGACCGGCCTGCACGCCGGATCGATCGCCTTCATGCGCTCGGCGATCGCCAGACCGGGGCTGATGTGGCCGCCCGATCCGCCGCCGGCAAGCAGCACGCACTTGGGCGCCACGGCGAGCGGCTGGCTGGACGACTCGCCAACGCCCGCTGCGCCTGCGTTCATGGTTCTGCAGGCTCCGGCAGCCCGCCCGATGCGGAGCCCACGAGATGGATCGTGTCGGGGCTCGAGCCATCAGTAGGCGTGGCTCCGTCGGCTGCCAGTGCCTCCGAGCGCGCCACGCGGCGATCCATGGCGATCACCATGCCAAGGCAAAGCGCGGTCATCATCCATCCAGTGCCGCCGCGCGAGATCAGCGGCAGCGCAATGCCCTTGGTGGGCGCCATGCCAGTGACCACGACCACATTGATGACCGCCTGGAGCCCGACCGTCGCGCCAACACCCAGTGCCAGCACGCGGCTCATCGGATCCAGCGCGGGTCGACTCTCGCCGCCGGGCGCACTGAGACGGCTGGTCACGACTTGCACGATGCACCAAGCCAAGCCGGCGTAGAGGAGCAACACAGCCACCGCGCCGAGCAGACCCATTTCTTCGCAGATGATCGAGTAGATGAAGTCGGTCGTGCCTTCCGGCAGGTAACCGAACTTCTGCACGCTGTTGCCCAGTCCCCGACCCACCACACCCCCACCCGAGATCGCGCCCATGCTTTGGATGATGTGGTAGCAGGAACCCTGCGGATCGCTGTACGGGTCGAGCACGGAGAGGATCCGTTTCAGGCGATACGGGCTGATGGCGACCAGCATCGCAAAGCCGATGGCGCCAACCGGCAGGAACACGGCGGCATTCCAGACTCGCGCTCCACCAGCCAGAAGCATGATCACGGCCACCGCCGTGACCAGAACCGCCGTACCCAGGTCCTCGCCAGCGATGCCCAGTGCAACAGCGCCCACGATGGTCATCGGCAACAGGAATCCCGGCACGAAGCGCTGCATGCGCTCACCAGCTCGGACGATGTACCAAGCCAAACCGATGGGCATCAGCCACTTGGCCAGCTCGCTTGGCTGGAAGGTCAGTGGTCCAAGGCTGACCCAGCGGCTCGCACCGTTGACTTCCTTGCCGAGTCCCGGCACATGCACGGCCAGCAAGCCGATGAGGCTCAGCCCGGTCGCCCAGACCAGCGGCGAGCGCCATCCCGACCACGAGGCGATGCGCTCGATCGGCAGCACCATGCCCAGGAGAAGGCAGCCCAACGAGGCGATCGCGAAGATCGTGTGCCGGTCGAGAAGCACCGCTGACAGGGTGGTGCGAGTGTCCCGTGCGACAGTGACCTCGGCACTGTTCACAAACACCACGCCGATCAGCAGCAGGGTCAAGGTGAGCAGAGCGATGCCATGGCCGGCACGAAGCACGTCCAGATATCGGCTCGCAGGGGCGCGATCCTGCAGTTCCAACGGCGGGTCGCGCTATCCTCGCCCGACCGATGCGTGTGTACCTCGAAACCTTCGGCTGCCAGATGAACGAGCTCGACAGCGAACTCGTGCGTGGACAGTTGCAATCGCTCGGTCACGAGTTCGTGCCGCACCCCGATGATGCCGAGGTCGTGCTGTTCAACACCTGCAGCGTCCGGGAGCATGCGGAACAGAAGGTCTACAGCAGGCTCGGCCTGGCAGGGGTACGCAAGAAGCAGGGCGAGCAGCTGATCGTTGGAGTGATCGGCTGCATGGCCGAGCGGGATGGCGTGGACCTGTTCAAGCGCTACCCGCAGGTCGATCTCATGTGCGGACCCGGCGAACTCGACCGTCTTCCGCTCTTGATCGACAACGCTGCCCGAGCTGAGGCCGCCGATCGCTCGGAGCGCGTTGCATTGGCGGGCAACAAGAGCCGGCGCTCCGCCACCCTAGAGGCCGCCGAGGACAATCTTGAGATGCTCGATCTGAGCCGGGCTTTCGAGCCGGTGGCCAACGACGCACGGTCCAGATCTGCCTATGTCCGCATCACCCGTGGCTGCAACAAGTTCTGCACCTATTGCGTGGTCCCACACACCCGAGGCGCAGAAGTCCACCGTCCGCCGTCACATGTCGTCGACGAGTGCAAGCGCCTGGTTGATGCTGGCGTGATCGAAATCACCCTGCTGGGTCAGACCATCAACCATTATCGGTATGCGCACGGCATGGCCCTGACCGTCGATGGCAACGAGGCACCCCAAGTCGGTCCCGGCTTGGCAGCCTTCCGCAAGCCGGTCGCCCCCGGCGTGCGCACCACGACCTTCGCCGATCTCCTGCACCGCATCCACGAGGAGGTCCCAGCGCTCCAGCGTCTCCGGTTCGTCACCAGCTATCCGCGTGACTTCGGCAACGACATCCTCGAGGTCATGAGGGACTCGCCACGCATCTGCCAATACCTGCATGCACCCGCCCAGAGCGGTAGCGACCGGATGCTGAAGGCGATGAATCGCGGCTACACCGTCTCGGAGTACCTCGACTTCGTCGATCGCGTCACCACCACGCTTCCCGACTGCACGATCGGCGGCGACATCATCGTGGGATTCTGCGGCGAGACCGACGAGGACTTCGAGCAGACTTGCGAACTCGTCCAGCGGGTCCCCTTCAAGAACAACTTCATCTTCAAGTACAGCCCACGACCCGGTACGGTGGCGTTCGATCGCCTGACCGATGATGTCCCGGACGAGGTCAAGCGCGCCCGCAACAACACGCTGTTGGCGCTGCAAAGCAGGGTGAGTGCGCGAGTTCACGAGCAATGGGTCGGGCGCACGGTCCCGGTCTTCCTCGAGGACCTCCGCGAACGATCGGCACCAGCAAGCACCGCGAATGGCCGCGTGGCGCTGAGCGTGGCAGGAATGTCCACATCCGAGACCAACTCGACCTTCCGGCAGATTATTGGACGAAGCCCAGGCGACCTCATTGTGGCCATGCCAGCCCCCGAAAACGCGGTCGAGTTACTGGGTACGGTCCGAAGTGCAAGAATCGTTGGGTCCAGGCCGCTTCTGCTTGACGGCCTGCTCGCTTGAACCTAGTTTGAAGGGAACTGGCGATCCGCCGCGTGCGTATCGTCACCCAACAAGGTTTATGGCTCTGGTCCGAGTGAAGTGGAAAAGGGACCAAGTTGTGCTTTTTTGATTTTTGCCCTTGAGTTACTTGACCACTGGCGACCTTGGACTAACTTTCGGACGCCCTGTGCGTGTTCCGCTCAAGGCAGTCCCTCCCTGATTTCCCTAGGTTTCGAAAGGAAGAAAGATGAAGCAGACCCTCCTTGCGGGCTCCATGCTCGCCGCGATTGTTGGTTCAGTCGCGTCCGCCGGTTTCACCGGCTATTCGGTCCAGCGCACTGTCACTGCTGGCGGCAACATCCAGTATCAGGTCTACGCGAACTGGGACCAGAGCAGCCTCGTGTTCCTGAACGCCTTCAACTTCGCCACTCAGTCGGGCTCCATGAACGCCCGTCATCAGGACATGTTCACCGCCGACGGCGAAGTCGGCACGTGGATGGCCGGTACCTCGGTCTCGGTCACTGATCGGCCGGAAGACTCGTGGGTCACCGCCAGCGGTTTGGCCTCCAGCTCGGGCTGGGGCACCGCGCTGGACCCCGGCTTCGCCAACGGCGGCACCGTCCAAAACATCAACAACGGTGCTGGTTGGTATGACGCCAGCCCCGGTACGCCCAATGCGATCATGGCTGGTGGCACCCAGGGCGGCTACCGCATGCTGTTGGCCCAGATCGTCCGCAACGGCGGCGAAGAAGACCTTTACGCCACCTTCTACCTGAAGCTCGCCTACAAGCTCGCCGGCACCACCACCGCGATCTTCGGAGAGGGCACCTTCACCATCGGCGTCGTCCCCGCTCCGGGCGCCTTGGCACTTCTGGGCGTGGCTGGCCTCATGGGCCGCCGTCGCCGCTGAAACCACAGCGAGTTTCCCCCCAAACCTAGCCTGGTGGCCGTCCGCAAGGACGGCCACCTTGTTTGTTTGTACGGCCCGACGGGCGAAGGGCCGCCGACTCCGGCACCCAAGCCGATCGCAGCGACTTATGGGCCGGTCCTCTGGAGCCATTTGTACCGCTCCCACAAAAGTGTGCAACGAAGCCTTGCGCCGGACCGTATGGATTCGACGGTAGGGAGGCCTGTGGGGATGAGTATGCCCCCGGGCAGTTTGGTTTCTTGATTCACCAAAAGAGGAAGGGAAAAAGGGATGAACGCTTTCTTTGTTTCGTCGGTTGCTGCTCTTGTCGCAGCGTCAGCCGCTTCAGCTGGTTTCACTGGCTACACCTCCGTTCGTACGGTGCTGAGCAACGGCAACATTCAGTACAAGGTCTATGCCAACTTCGACAATGTCGGCCTGCCGACCGGCCAGTCGTGGGTGTTCCTGAACGCCTACAACCACGCGACCGTCAGCGGCACCATGAATGCCGTTCACCAGGACACCTTCACCGCCGACGGCGAAGTCGGCACGTGGATGGCTGGTGCCTCGGTCTCGAGCACTGACCGCGATTTCGACAGTTGGGTCACCGCCAGCGGTCTGGCCACCAGCTCGGGCTGGGGCACCGCCCTGGACCCCGGCTTCACCAACGGCGGCACCGTTCAGGACATCAACAACAACGCC
>Ga0194131_10000742_pt1 | contig 55715 bp, 69 predicted proteins | sample TA2KigO120mmetaG_FD_148631 | JGI IMG/M metagenome (GOLD analysis project Ga0194131, IMG submission 148631) | Freshwater microbial communities from Lake Tanganyika, Tanzania - TA2015053 Kigoma Offshore 120m | ecosystem: Environmental > Aquatic > Freshwater > Lake | place: Tanzania: Lake... | reverse complement strand
TTGATGTAAGAGTGAGTAAGCCGAGAAGGATGTTGGTCGTGTGCTGCGGATTCTCCTTGGCAGTAGTCACGAGGTTGGATGCTTGAGCTTGCACCTTATCCATTGTGCTGGGCTCAGTGGCCTGTTGCTCGTTGGTAGTGGTCTGGTTGTTGGTGGCTTGGTTGACGTTATCCACGATAGTTACTCCTTGATTAGTAAGGTCTTGAAGGCAATGACGATGAAAACTAGGGGGACAAACACTATGGCAAGTGGGATCCCGATGATGCGACCGATGACGTAGCCGATATTGCGAGCGTCTGCGTGTGGGTCGTTATGCATGGCTAAATTCCCATAGCCTCAAACTCCTTTTCGAGCTCTTCCCAGGTCACCTCTACTTCTTCCTGAGGTTCTGGAAAATCAAAAACTAACTCGCGACCGACTTCGTCGTAGCAAGAGTCGACATTGTAGAAAACTTTCTCATTCATGGTAGTTGTTCCTGGTTAGTGTAGATACATAATAGATACTGACCGCGAATCGCGAAGCGATGAGCGTCCGGGGTTACTGGGCGACAAGGTTCCAAGAACACGATGAAAACAAGGTTCCAAGATCTGGATTCCGGGGATCGGGGGTCCTAGCTCTGGGAGAGGGGAGAGAATGTGTGAGCAGTATAGATAGGGTTTTTGAGTCACCCCCTCCCCACCATCGAAAAGTGAAATCCAAAAATTTTTTTGCAAAATTTTTTCTGGCATACTCTGGCGACTCTGTTGACGCAGGGGGTCGGCAATCGACTCTTCAACAGACCACGAACCACGAATGGAGAACCCCATAACGTGCGTTAGGTGCAAGAAGTCGTTGCCACCGGACCAGTTCAATAGGCACTCGCGTAACAGGGGCGAGATCAAACGCAGCTACTGTCGCGCCTGTGCCAAGGCCCTCGACCGTAAAACACGGTCCTCTGGCTATGAAACCTATCTCCGGTACTTAATTCGTAAGAACAAGTCCTCGAGCACGGAACGTGGTATCTCTGATTACACGATCACGGTGGAGTCCTTGAAAGAACTGTGGGAGAAGCAGGGGGGTAAGTGCGCAATATCCGGCGTCATCCTTACCCATCACCTGGACGGAACGGGGCGTAAGGAGTTCAACGCCAGCATCGACCGGATAGATAGCCAGCTAGGCTACGTCCCTGGTAACGTTCAGCTCGTTGCCTATCGTGCGAATGTGTTAAAAAACGACCTTGGGCTCGACATGCTTTATTGGTGGGTTAAGACAATTTACCAATACTCTTGTGATTGAGCATTAGGGGGGCTAATATAAATGCTGCAAAAAGTCCAGGTCTTTGCTATAGAGGGCTTTGAAGCGGCCGTTATTGGTACCGCCATTAGGGGCGGGAACGAGGTGCTGGTGTACGACGGTTATCTGGCCGAGGCCATTGCCCTCGGTCTGGAGCCTAAGGCCGCTAGCCTCAAAGAGTATTTAATGAAGATTGAGCTCGGCAAGCTTGGAGATAAGGCACCAGTTTTCGTGTTCTTGGATGTAACAAACGTTGGAGACATTACCGACTCCGTCAGAGAACCAGGAACTCCAGTCCACTGAACAGGTAGAACTCCAGTCGTTCATGCCCTACATGGGGCTGTCACTGGGGGAGCTAACTGCTCAGCAGGAGCGTCTTGTTCTTTATATGTCTCGTGGCATGACGACGGCAGCGGCCGGTCGTGCTGCGGGGTATACGACTCCGCAAGCCGCATACGATGCGGCGAAGCGCCCGGCCGTGGTCAAAGCGTTGAACTACTTTAGGGAGCAGTTCCGTGAAGAGGTGCATTTTACCAGAGTCCATGCGCACTCGATGTATCTGGACGCGTACAACTCTGCAGCGACGTCTACCGAGATGAAGAACGCGACCGACTCATTAGTCAAGCTCCACGGTTTGGCGGCTCCGGACCACGCGACGCAGATCAACATCAACGTGACACCGGCCCACATGGAACGGATGTCTGATGAGGATCTGCTGAAGCTGGTCGGTAGAGACGAGAAGTATCTGGAGCCTGACTCCACTTGATAGAAGAGATTCCAACTCGCAAGTGCAGACGGTGCAGGAACCTGCATCCTGTAACCTTGTTTGCGAGCGAGGTGGAGGGGATATGTGTCTATTGTAAAGCTGATCGTGCAGAAGCATTACCGGACCCCGCCTTGCATAAAGATACGCACAGAAGTATGGGGGAGGTGGAGCTTAGCGTTGAAGAAAGGGCAAAACGGGAACTAGCGTTCCGGTTACTCGCTCGAAAGAGATTACTGCCCTTCGTCGAAAAATACAATACAGACTACGTTGCAGGGTGGGTGCACAAAGATGTTTGTAAACGACTTGAACAATTTTCTCGGGACGTGGTGGACCAAAAGTCGCCGCGCCTTATGCTCTTTATGCCGCCGCGTCATGGAAAGTCGACACTTGCGTCAGTGGCATTTCCGGCTTGGCATCTGGGGCGTAATCCTGACCACGAATTTATTAGTTGTTCGTATTCAGGCTCGCTTGCGATGGGTTTTTCTCGGAAGGTTCGTCAAGTATTACGTGAGCCTACCTATAAAGCGATATTCAAGACGCGTCTGGATCCGGATAGTCAAAGCGCGGAAGCGTGGCTGACTACTGCTGGCGGCGGTTACGTCGCAGCAGGTGTCGGCGGCGGTATCACGGGTAAAGGCGCGCACGTTCTTGTGGTCGACGACCCCGTCAAGAACCGCGAAGACGCTGAAAGCCAGAACAATCGCGACGCGAACTGGGATTGGTATACATCAACCGCGTACACACGTCTCGCGCCAGGCGGCGGTGTGCTCGTCATTCTTACGAGGTGGCACGATGATGACTTGGCTGGAAGACTTCTTAAAGCGGGTATTCAAGGTGGAGACGAGTGGGAAGTCGTTAGATATCCCGCCATCGCCGAAGACGACGAAGAGTTCCGAAAAACCGGTGAAGCGCTCCACCCGGAAAGGTACGACGTCGATTCGCTCCGCCGCATCGAAAACGCGGTAGGTCCTCGAGACTGGTCTGCGCTCTATCAGCAGAATCCTGTCGCCGACGACGGTCAGTACTTCACCAGAACGATGGTGCAGTACTACGATGCCGACGAGATCGACCGCGAAGAGATGCGGTACTACTGTGCCTGGGACCTCGCGATCGGTAAGAATGACCGCAACGACTACAGCGTCGGCCTTGTCGTTGGTATCGACGAAGACGATCACATGTATGTAATGGACTGCGTCCGTGGTCGTTGGGATGGCTTCGAGATCGTCGAGCGGATACTCGATCTCTACGAGCAGTGGAAGCCGTCGATCATTGGCATTGAAAAAGGTCACATCGAAATGGCCCTCGGTCCGTTCCTCGAGAAGCGCGTGCGTGAGCGCGGGCTCTATGAGGCGTACTTCAAAGATCTGAAGACTGGGCGGCGTGACAAGGAGGCTCGAGCCCGAGCCATTCAGGGACGTATGCAGCAGGGCATGGTGTTCTTCCCGAGGGAAGCAGCATTCTCTGGGCCGCTCATCGCTGAGTTGCTGCGGTTCCCAAATGGTATGCATGATGACCAAGTCGACGCGTTGGCGTGGATTGGTCTCATGATGACAGAGTTTACTACGTATCAAGCTCCTGTTGTTCGCGAGCCCTCTTGGCGGGATAGGCTCATAGCTATTGCTCGTGGACCGCGCCAAAAGTCCGCGATGAGTGCTTAACCGTGGCAACACCTAAAGTCACTGTTACTTCCTACGAAGATTGGAAGAGTAAGTACGGGTTTCAGGAGAGCCCGGACTATAACTTGAAGGCTGCGTTTGAAGCCGGACTAGATCCGGAGATGAACTCGGGAGATGGCAAGTTCCACTTATCAGATCGGTTCAAGCTGCCGACTCACCCTACTTATTCGACAGACAGTGACTATTCAAGATCAAAAGGAGCGCCTCCAGCAGGACGTTGGGAAGGTAGCGAAGAAAAGGGATGGACGTTCTACGCCAGCCCTCAAAACATTAAAAATCTCGGCGGCGAGAAACAATATCGAGCTTGGTGGGAAAAGAACGAGCCTGGGGTAAAACTCGTGCTTCCTAAACAATTGTCACTTGGACAGTTGCCTGTTTTACCCCGTTCCACACGGTAAACTAGCATGCCTAAAATCAAACCACAGTCTATTGAAGATCAACAGCTCGCCCACACGCAGTGGCAGCGCTACGTGCGCGCCCGCGATAACGGGCATCTGCAGTACGTTGAGATGGCGAAGAAATGCGACGCGTTCTATCGCGGCGACCAGTGGGACAAGTCTGCTCTTGCAGTTCTGGAGGCCGAGGGCCGTCCAGCACTGACCATCAATACTATTCTTCCGACCGTGAACACGATCCTCGGAGAACAGTCCACGCGCCGTGCTGATATTCAGTTCAAGCCACGCCGTGGCGGTGACCAGGACGTTGCAAGCGTCCTAACCAAGCTGTACATGCAGATCGCCGACAACAACAAGCTCGACTGGGTCGAGCAGCAGGTGTTCAGCGACGGCCTCATCATGGACGGCCGTGGTTACTTTGATGTCCGCATGGACTTTAGTGACCACGTAGAAGGTGAGGTACGCATCACGGCCAAGGACCCGATTGATATCCTGGTTGACCCGGATGCCAAGGAGTATGATCCGAAGACATGGAACGAGGTCTTTGAAACTAAATGGATGACCCTCGACGAGATCGAGGAACTGTACGGCGAAGACAAAGCCGAAGCGCTACGGTTCGTCGCCGAGAATGGCAACGGATTCGGACGCGACTCAATCGAATACGAAGAGACTCGCTACGGCAAGACTGACTCGACGCAGGACTATCTTAGAGCGTCGGTTCCTGGCAGTGAAGAATACCGAAACGTAAAGGCGCTACGTGTCATCGAGCGGCAGTACCGTAAGATGGGGCGTGCAGATTTCTTTGTTGATCCCAACACGGGGGATCAGCGCGAGGCCCCCGAAGAGTGGGGCGAGCAGAAGACGAAAAAGTTCGCCAAGCAGTACGGCCTTGGGATCATCAGTAAGATTAAGCGCAAAGTGCGCTGGACAGTGACGTGCGACAAGGTCGTGCTCCATGACGACTGGTCGCCGTACGAAGACTTCACTCTCGTCCCTTACTTCGCGTATTTCCGTCGCGGCCGTCCGTTCGGTATGGTGCGTAATCTGTTGTCTCCGCAGGAGCAGCTGAACAAGATCGCGAGCCAGGAGCTGCACATCGTCAACACCACCGCCAACAGTGGCTGGATGGTTGAGAGTGGCTCACTCGTCGGCATGACGACGGACGACCTAGAGGAGCACGGCGCAGAGACGGGCCTGATACTTGAGTACAACCGTGGTTCGCAACCGCCGACCAAGATTCAGCCTAATCAGATTCCGACCGGGCTCGATCGCATCAGTCAGAAGGCGGCGCTCAACATCAAGACTATCAGCGGTGTGAATGACTCGATGCTCGGGTCGGACAGCGCAGAGGTCTCCGGCATCGCCATTCAGGCGAAGCAGAATCGCGGCGTCATCATGATTCAGGTGCCGCTCGACAATCTGCGTAAGACTCGACAGTACCTTGCTGAGAAGATTCTTAATCTTGTGCAGAGGTTCTACACCGAGCAGCGCGTCATTCAGATCACCAACGAAGATGATCCAATGAAGCCGCGCGAGCCTATGGTCGTCAATGAAATGACGCCGGAAGGTCGCGTGATCAATGATTTGACTTTAGGCGAGTACGACGTAATCGTCGGCACCGCGCCTGCGCGTGACTCGTTTGATGAGATGCAGTTTGCCGAGGCGATTAATCTTCGTCAGGTTGGCGTAGCCATACCGGACGACGCTATTATTGAGTACAGCCACCTCGCCCGTAAGGGAGAACTTGCGAAGCGTATCCGCATGATGACGGGTGTCGAGCAGACTCCGGAGCAGATGGAAGCCAACGCTATGCAGGCGGAGCTGGCGATGCAGCAGGTTCAGCTCACGCTGGTCAAACTGCAGGCAGAGGTTCAGAAGTTGCAGTCGGAAGCGGCGGTCAACATTGCCAAGGTGCAGGATGTCGCCGACGTTCAGCCCCAGCTCAAGATGCAGGAGCTCCAGGCGCAGATTGCAATCAAGGAGCGCGAGCTCGAGCTGCGGCGTGAGCTTTCTTCGCTTACTAATGAAACGCGGCGTAATCAGCATCAGACTGCATCAGCGACTCGTATTGCTGCGACAGTCATGCAGACCGCTGCCAAGACGCAGAATCAGGGCCCGCCGCGCCCTGTTAATATCCCAAACATGCGGCAATAAGTATCCAATAGGAGTTTGATACATGGCTGACGACAAGAAGGACGTGACGTTTGATGTGATGCCCGGTGCCGATCCCGTTGAGGCGGCCCCGGAGCAGAAGTTCGACTTTAATTTTGGGCTCGGCGAAGAAATTAAAGCCGCAGTTGCGGAACCGGCCACGGAACCGGCCATCGAGGAGGCAGAAGCGCCAGTAGTTTCGGAGGCAAAGGCGGAAGTTGAACCGGTGATCGAACCGACGCCGCTTGAAACGCCGGAAGTTGCTCCGGTTGTTCCGGAAGCGGAGGCGAAAAAAGCCCCAGAACCGGAGCCGAAGCAGAAGATGGTGCCGAAATCGCGCCTAGACGAGGTGTTGGCCAAGCAGAAAGCGCTGCAGAAGCAGCTCGACGACCTCATGGCGGCTAAAACCGCTGCCGAAACGGCTCCTGAGAGCTACGATTTCGCGGTAAAAGAGGTGGAGTACCAGAATATGGTGCTCGACGGTCAGCATGAGAAGGCTGCGGCCCTTCGTGCCGAGATCCGCAAGGCGGAACGCGCACAGCTCGAGTTCGAGTTGACGCAGAAAGTGGAGCAGAAGGTCACTCAGAGCCAGCAGATGTCTGCTTTGCAGCAGGCCGCAGCTGATCTGGAGGCCAATTTCCCTGTTTTTGACCGCGCTAGCCCCGACTTCAACGAAAAGTACACGCAGGAAGTCATCGACCTGCGCGATGCCTTCATTGTTAAGGGCGAAAACCCGGTCGCGGCCCTGTCTAAGGCAGCGAAATTTGTCCTGCGGGAGTATGATCTAATCGATATGAGCGGAGACACCACTCCTTCCCTGGCTGTCGCCCCGACTCCGAAGGCACCTAGCGTCGATGAGGTGGCCAAAAAGCGCGCAGAGGTGGCCCGCAAACTAAAAGTTGCTGAATCTCAACCCCCCGAAATGCCGGGAGAGAGCTCTGCAGCACGCGGCGAGAAAGCGATCGATCTTTCTACGCTGACAGAAGACGAGTTTAACGCTCTTCCTGCCGCTACCCTTAAGCGTTTGCGCGGAGATATTCTCTAATGGCCGGTCGCGATTCACGTTTAGCCCGAGCCGGTGTCTCTGGCTACAACAAACCTAAGCGTACACCAAGCCATCCGACCAAAAGCCACGTAGTTGTGGCCAAGTCGGGGGATCAGGTGAAAACTATCCGGTTTGGCCAACAGGGCGTCAGGGGCTCCCCCCGTAAAAAAGGGGAGTCCGACTCATACCGTAACCGCCGCGAGTCCTTCAAAGCCCGCCACGCTAATAATATTTCCAAGGGCAAGATGTCTGCGGCGTATTGGGCAAACAAGGTGAAGTGGTAATGGCTAAAACTAAGTCAAAGGTCAATGCCGCTGGTAATTACACCAAGCCGACCGCGCGGTACCGTTAACCACAGGAGATAAGCGTATGAAGATGAAGAAGAAAGGCGGAAAGGGCCCTATGCATCGGATGCCGGATGGCACCATGATGCCTGGAAAAAGCCATAAGGCTAAAAAGTCGGCTAAGAAGCCAACCAAGCCTAGATACCCTTATTGATAATATTCGCATTAACTAGTTGCAAATTTGTATTAATGTTGCTATTTTGCAACTGAACTCGTCCGCTGGAACGATATTCAGCCGTGTCGGACACGTAAAAAACGTCGGACCCGCCTGCGTAGGCGTAAAACCCGCCGAGGTCGCGCCTCGTTAACCCGCGCTAAGTCGTGACCCCACGATACGGGGTAACGGTTTAGCCGCACCAAAAGTCGGCTGTAGCTTAGTAATGCGTGTGCATTACTAGATTTGAAACGCAATTTAAAGGAGAAGCCAAATGGCTCTTACTAATTTTGCGGCGCTGACTAGTGATCAACTTACGGCATGGAGCCGTGATTTCTGGCGCGTCGCTCGCAATATGTCGTTTGTGAACCAGTTCGCTGGTTCAGGTTCGAACGCGATGATTACGCGTGTCACTGAGCTGACCAAGTCAGACAAGGGCACGAAGGCCGTCATCACTCTGCTTGCCGATATGACCGGCGACGGCGTGACTGGCGATAGCACCCTCGAAGGTAATGAAGAGGCGCTCCGCGCTTACGACATCACCATCGAGCTCGACCAGCTCCGCTTCGCGAACCGCATTGCCGGTCGCCTCGCGGATCAGAAGAGCGTGGTGAACTTCCGTGAGCAGAGCCGTGACGCCCTCGCGTATGCGCTGGCTGATCGTTGCGACCAGCTGGCGTTCTTGACGCTATCGGGTGTGGCCTACACGCACAAGACCAACGGCGCTCTGCGCACGGTCTTGGCGTCTGGTCAGAACCTGTCGAACCTTGAGTTCGCTTCTGACGTGACGGCTCCTACCGCAGCGCGGCATCGCCGTGTTTCCGGTGACACTATCGCTGCTGGTTCGACTACGTCTGTTACTGCGACGGACAAGTTGAAGTACCGTCATATCGTTGACATCAAGGCCTATGCCAAGGATCAATACATCCGTGGCGTTCGCTCTGCTGGCAACGATGAGGTCTTCCACATGTTCGTGACCCCGCAGCAGATGGCCTCCCTCAAGCTCGATTCGGACTTCCTTGCCAACGTGCGTAACGCTGGCATCCGTGGTCCGAGCAACCAGCTGTTTGCTGGTTCGAGCTCGCTGATGGTCGACGGCGTCATGGTCCACGAGTTCCGCCATGTGTTCAACACATCTGGCGCGACGACTGGTACCTCGGCGAACGCTGGCGCAGCTGGCTACAAGTGGGGTGCAAACGCAAACGTGACGGGCGCTCGTGCGCTCTTCTGCGGTGCGCAGGCTCTCGCTATGGCTGACATCGGTCTTCCGGATATCGTTGAAGATAACTTCGACTACCAGAACCAAGCTGGTATCTCGATTGGTAAGATCTTCGGTCTCCGTAAGCCGAAGTACAACAGCGACGTGACGGCAGACACGCAGGACTTCGGCGTGGTTGCTCTCGACACGGCGCAGTAAGCCGCTTAGGGGGCCCTCTCTTCGGAGGGGGCCCCCATCTCTCTACTCCAGGAGCAATCGTGAAGGTTGTCTCGGATAAAGAAATTCGCGTTGCCACACTCAGTGGCGCAGTGGTTTTGTTTTTCCCAGGGGAAGAGTGCGAAGTAGCCGACGAGATCGGCATTCTTGCGCTGCAAATGGGAGCCCGACAGGTAGGGTTTGAAGCGCCGAAAGCGCCTCCTCCTGCGGTCAAAGATTCCCCCCAGATCGAAGAATTCGAGGACGTAAAGAACCTCGATGACGTAGTCGCTGGTATTGAGAAGCTCTGTGAACAGGGCGACCCAGAAGACTTCAAAGCGGATGGAACTCCCAAAGCTTCGGCAGTAAACCGCGCTGTCGGGCGCAACGTTAGCATTGAAGATCGGGAAGCAGCTTGGGATATATTCATCAAATCGTGAGGTAGGTCATGGCCGTTACCGTACAAAGTGTTATCGACAGAATCCAAACAACCCTTCAAGACACAACCGGGGTTCGCTGGCCTGTAGTCGGAGAGCTTATACTCTGGATCAACGACGCTCAGCGTGAGATCGCGCTGCTCAAGCCTGACGCTTCGGCAAAGAATACGACGGTCACTTTGGTTGTTGGCACTAAGCAGGATATCCCTAGCGACGGCAACGGTTTGTTGCGGGTTACCCGTAACATGTCGGCCGCTTCTAGCGGACTCGGCCGTCGCGCAGTGCGCATCGTGCAACGGGAAATCCTCGACGCGCAAACTCCTGATTGGCATAACCCGTCTGTTACGGGCGACGCCGCTCATGGAACCGTAGTCAAACACTACGTCTACGACGAGCAGAACCCGCGCAACTTCTATGTTTATCCTGGGGTCTCGACCGCTAATTCCGCGTTCGTCGAGATTATATATTCGGCGAATCCTACCACCGTAGCGCAGAACGGCAACCTGGACATCCCAGACATCTATGCAAACGCGGTGATGAATTATGTGCTCTACATGGCATACATGAAGGACGCCGAGTACGCGGGCAACCAGCAGCGTGCAGCGTCGCACTATCAACTGTTCACGACTTCTATTACTGGTAAAGGTCAGGTGGACGCAATGGTGACCCCTAACTACGACGCTAGACAACGTCCGGTTGCTGTAGCAGCGGGGTAACAAGGTATGGCAACTCTGTACGAGTCGTTGCTGCCTGAGATCATCCCGATGGTGCCGGGCTGTCCGGACACGCTCATCGAAAACAACATTCGATCAGCGGTCATCGAGTTGTGCGAGAAAGCACCAGTCCTTCAGGCGGAGCTTGATCCAGTTACCACACGCGTTGGGACGTTTGAGTACGACCTCGAGCCGCCGACCGACACCGTGGCTCACAAGATCATGTGGGCCGTGTACAACGGCAACGATCTCGAGCCGATAAGCACGAACCTTTTGGAACAGCGCAAGCCTGGTTGGCGTGATGCCGCAAATCGCGGGAACCCTGAGTACTTCGTGAAGGTCAGTCAGTCATTGTTCTGGCTCGTACCCGTACCGAACGTTACGAAGGTATCGAGCACGGTTCTGCGCGTTCAGCTGAAGCCAACGCAAACGTCTTTGTCGGCCGACGATGAGCTGATGTCCGATTACCGCGACACTATCGTCAATGGAGCATTGTTTCGTTTGTTACGTTTACCGAGTAAAGAATGGACAGACCTGTCCGGTGCTTCGGTGTACGGATCGATCTTTAATGAAGGCATTGCTGCTGCCGATCGACGCGCGCGTCACGCCGACGTTGGCATCGCCAGGAAGGTAGCGTATGGAGGAGTCTATGCCCCATTTTCAAAGCGGAGAAACAGGTACAGCAACGGCTATTGAGCCGGTTGTCTCTGATATTCGCCGGGAGTGGGATTGGGTACGGCACGGGGTTGAGGAGATTATTCGCAACGCGAAAACACTCACTTACCGGCCGGAGGATGTCTATGCGGCTTGCGTGAACAAGCAAGCCGTTTTGTGGACGACGAGTGAAGGGTTCGTGATCTCCACTACGGAGATTGACCCCTTCACGGACCGGAAGACGATGTTTCTTTGGCTCGCGTGGGCTAAGAAACGAGGTGATAGTTTAGTGGCAAAGTACCAGTTGTTTTTTGAGAAGGCTGCCCGCGAAGCGGGGTATAGTTATTTGGAAACCCGGTCTCCCTTTCTTGGGTTGATGGGGTATCTAGAGAGTCACGGTTGGGCTATAGATACTGTAGTTTATACGAGGGAGCTATGAGTAGTAAGCCTAAGAAACAGGACTACCAAGCAAGCGAGTCTGAAAAGGCGTCGGCAGCCGTTGCTCAGGCGGAGTACGACTATTTTAAGCAGAAGTACGATCCGCTCCTGCAGGAAATGCGGGACAAGGTGAACAAAGAAGACCTTCGGTCTGGTCTGCGAGGCAGAGCTAACGCGGATGTTATGCAGTCTTTGTCTACGCCCTCGTATCAAGAAGTTTCTAGAAGTGATGCGTCTGGAGACTTGTCTGGAGCAATTAGTGGGCAGCTTACAAAGGCTGATGAAGCCGCAAACACAGTTAAGAACACTATGGGTTCCGGCGTGCTCGGCACAGCCCGTGGGCAGGCTGCAGATGCACAGACAGGCATGGCGCAGGCCAGTCGGCTTGCTACGTCTAACTTGTTGGAGCGAGCAAAAGCGAAACAGCAGGTCGCTGAGGCGAGAGCCGGTGCCGCTATGCAGATCGGATCTGCTGCGGTTTTGTCCGGACTTAGAAACTTATCGTCCGCCAAACCAGGCGATACGAGAAGCACGCTCAGCAAGATGATGACTCCGACCAATAACGACGGCACGTTAGCGAGCAGTATTGGCGATAGGTTTAGATTCTCTATGGGGTTTACGCCTTCTGCGTCTACTAATCAGAACTTCGTGTCAACGCGATATCCAACGCCGATAGAGAGACCCCCCGGCCCTTCTTATCAACCTTCGTTGGGGCAACAGACCTCTATATATAACCCACGTTTTAGACCTGGACGGTAAATATGGCACCTGATATCGGTAGAGCAGCCGTTATGCCAGAAAACTATCTGGCCAGAAATATGGCCTTTTATGGCAACGGGAGTCCTGTTATGGGGGGCAGTCTTGCTTCTCCTTATGGAGCGACCGCTTACTCTGGGGCGTCTTCTGGCCTATCGACTGTGACTGATCCAGAAAAGGCGTATGCCAATCTGACGAGGCAGGAGTATCTTGATTACATAAAGAATTACCGCAGCTTTGAAGAAGGGCTGATAAATAAAGCTCGCACTGATAAGTCTTTGATAGACGAAGCGCGTAAAGATGTAGGTCTTGCTTCTACTCTCTCAACTGGCGTTGCTGAGCGAAATGCACAACGTTATGGCGTGAATCTAACGCCAGAGATGCGACAGCAGCAGGAGCTTCGGTTTCAACGCGCGAATACTCTCGGCGGTATTCAAGCAGTTAGCGACGCTAGAATTGCGCAGCGCGAAGCTAATACTCAGCTGATGGCAGACCTAATTAACATCGGACAGGGTGTAAATCGCTCGTCTCAGCAGCAACTTGGATCCGCAGCGCAAGACGCAAGTGCAAGACAAAACGCGTATAGACAGGCAAAAGCTGCTTCAAAGGCTCAGACATATCAAGCCGTTGGTAGTTTGGCTTCTACAGCGATATTGGCGTGGGCCCTTTTCTAAAGGTGAACTGAAATGGCAACTGGCATTCTTGGTGGGTTAGACGCTACTCTTCAGGGCTTCATGCAGATGTCTGCGCAAGCAGAGCGTAATCGCTTGGCTAATGCAGAACTTGAGCTCGCGCGCCAACGTGGCGTACGCGAGGATCGACAGCTCGGACTTATGGAGGGGCAATTCCAGCTCGCTAAAGATAAACAAGCATCCGAGTTACGAACGCTTCGCTTGACCGAAGCTAATACACGGGTAAAGCAAGAAGGCGACTCCTTGTTAGCGGATGCATTTACCTCTAAGTATTACAAGCCGACTGATACTGTAAATCCGTTTGACAAAGCAAAGCTTATAGCTGACCTACAGGGATCAGACCCATATCGAAAGGCACAGGCGCGACGGTTTGTGCTTCGAGTTGCTAACCATGAGCGTATGATGGGGCGTTTTGAAGAAGGAAACGTCGAAGACGATGATTTCTCTTTTGATAATCTTGATGAACAGGCGTTAGCTAACGGGCGGGTCGTTGCTGTTGGCAAGTACCGTTCCACTGGAGCGCCTGGCGTTAGCACCGTAAGAGGTACTAATGAGCCGGATGACCCCGTCTATTCTCGCGATTTTACTGACGCTGCGAATGACATATCGGTCTACTTTAAGGGATCCGTTTTGAACCGTGGCTCTAATATGGGTGCGAGCAGCGCGTACGCACGCTCAGTTATTGCAAATGCGGCAACCGAAGCCGATGCAGGTGGCGGGGGTGGCGGGGGTGGCGATCGAGTTGGTGCAACCAATCGAGTAACCACTGCTGTTATGAGCAGCGTCGGTCCAATTCTCGGACGCGAGGGAAAGCGGGCGGTTATCGCAGCACTATCCGAGGCCGAGAAGTCGGGCGATCCGAACGCCTATCGTAAGGTTCTTCTCGGGATTACTGAGACCCTAAACAAGAACGGAGCTAATATTGAGATTCCTTCTATCCTTACTACGTCTGTAGATAAGAATAAGCGCGATAAAAATATTATTGAGCCTGGTTCTTCTAATCAAGGGCCGAATGTTGATACTACCCCCCGTGTACGCTTTCTGCTAACGCCAGGCGCTCCAGTGGATCCTTTTGCTGCTTACGGCACACCAACTTGGATCCGCGGATCAAATCCTTTAGCGCGTCTTGATACAAAGATAGCTGATGCAACTAGCAAGGCTAATAAGGCTACCGGCGACGCTCGAATTGCTGCTGAGCAAGAGCTGTCTAAGTTACAGCAGCAAAGATACAGCCTTGTAAACAATATAAACGTCCGTCAGTTTGAGAAAATCAATTCGGATATTGCTTCTTTAGAGGCCAGCCGAAACAACGCTGAGTCAGATAGACGTGGTGCGTTTGATACAAAAATCGCTCAGCTTAAGACGCGAAGAGATCTCTATATAAAGGCGGGCTATAGAACGGCATCTATGGAGAGCGACGCATATAAGTCGCTTGAGACTAATGTTTTGTCGAAGATCGACGGTCTCACTGGAGATCAAGCGCTCCAGCTTGTCGCAGACGGCCGCATTCAGTTCTCGGAAGCGGACATGGCCGCTATGCGAGTTAGAGCGCAAGAAGCCGGAGTAACCAGTAACGCGCAGATAAAGAGACTCCCTCGACGCGAACAGATAGCTTTGCGAGCAATTATGTACTCTTGGTCTGATAACGCAGCGGAGCGTGAGTCCATTCGTGGAGAGATGACCAATCTCGCAGAGACTGGGATCCTTTCTATGTCGCGAAAGGAGCTTGACACATCTCAAATCAACTGGTTTAACGCATATACGAGTCGCATGAACCTCGACCTCGAACGAGCCAAGTTCCTTTATCAACAGGCAAAAGATAATTCAGCAGCTTTAAGCGCTTCTCTTCAGCGCAACGACTACTGGCGCGAAGCCGCTACAAAAACTCTTACCGACATGACCACTATGATCCGTAGTGGAACAGGCCCAGATGGTAAGCCGATAGACAGGAATCCGAAGCATCAGGGGTACAGTCTAGAGCTAAGATCAGAACGCGTAACAGCTGCTGTGCAAAACCATCTTTCACGGTTCGTTTTGGACACTAGACAAGCCTTACAAGAGGGTCATGGAAAACGTCATCTTCAGACCCTTAATGCGATGACTAGCACAGCTCTTATGGCGCTCGCGAAAGACGGAACCGGAAGTTTTTGGAACTGGGTTGGTAGCTGGGGGAATCCGAGTCCCGATCAGATAATCGGAGCAAGCACTGATTTTGGTTTGGAGCGAGTTCGTGCTGAGAGAGATGACAACGGCAACATCACGGGATTTCGGGTGTATTCGGCTGGCGGCCAACGATCGGGAAGGTTTTTTACTGCGAAGCAGGTACAGGACGGCATGGATCCAGAAATTTACAAGACGGTTGTAGCTGCGGTTGAGCTAAGTGAGCTTGCTAGACAATCAAACGATCCAAACGCCAGGTAAAGACATTTTATGGCTGATGCGCTCCAGTTGTTTCTTTCGGGGCAGCGAGTGCGGGTGCCTCCTGCTCCGTCTGCAACGCAGCAGAACACCAGCACGGGACGACCGAGGTGGACAGGGTCGATTCCTTACGAAAAAGCCAAAACCTGGAGGGCCCCGTCAAACTACCAAGGACCGCCTCCTTTTTCAGTTGTTGAGCTTCTCGAACAGGAAGACTGGGAGAAGTCGCAAGGTGGCGCTGGCCGAACAGAGGTTGGTCGGCCTACGACTGCCGCTGTCAACTTGACGCCGACCCAGTTGGACAATGCTATTGATCGGCGGCTCACTCAGGTCTCACCAAAGACGGCTTCGTCGAGAAGGCCCTCGTTTGATTCCGCAACGAGCACCCCAATGCAACGCGCTCAGCAACAGGCGTTTCTTGCTGGAGCCGTTGACCAAGATCCGATTCCTGGGCAGGCGCAGCTATTCGCCGACGAAACTTGGATGCCGAAGGCAGTTCCTGGGACTCTGTCTGAAGAGTTTGGCGCTGCTGTGCAAAGCGGCGCTATCGGCATTCAGTCCGATCTTGAGTACTTCAAAGGCCTTGCGAATACCATCAGTGGGGATGAGAAAGCTGCAGCGGCAAACATACGCAGCGCCCGTTTAGCTGAAGAAGATGCGGCGGCTCCGCTTGCCGGGCTAGAAACATTCGCCGAGTTCCTCAACGAACCAACGTTCGGCGGTTTTATAAGCCAAGCGGTTCGAGGCACAGGCCAAGTCTTGCCCTCCGCTGTTATGTCTATTGCTAGCGCTGGCACCGGTGCGATTGCGGCAACAGTCGGACGCGGCGTACTTAACCAGGTCAACCGCCAAGTAGCCAAGCGGATCATTAAGGATTCGGTCGAGCGCTCCGCAAGAGGAGTGGCTGACCCCGTCGAGCAGCAGATTGCCGAAATTGCATATGGATCGCTCCGTCAGGCTGCGAAGCGCGGCGGAGTTGCTGGTGCATTTGGTGCTGAGTTCGCGCCTATGTCAGGTAGCAACTTGTCTGAGGCGCTAGATTCTGGGCAACCACTAGACGAAGCTAGTGCTCTTCGCGCTGCTGCAGTGGGTGTGCCGCAGGCTGTTATCGGCGTAGGCAGCGAAGTCGCGCTGTTGAAACTTCTCGGCAGACAGGCCACAAAGCGGACGGCTGTCGAAGGAAGCTTGTTTGCGAACTTCGCTAAACGCTTTGGTGCTGGCGGGCTGAAAGGCGGCGCTATTGAATCAACGACTGAACTAGCTCAGGAAGGTATCGCGGTTGCTAACCGCGCTGATCTTGACCCGCTGTTCACGGCTCAAGATGCACAACTCCGTCTTGCTGAAGCAGCATTCGTTGGATTCTTTGGCGGTGCTGCTCCTGGCGCTGGTGGTGGAGCTATCGGTGGGGCTTTGGACGCTGTTCAGAGTTCACGACTCAAAAACACTGTGTCTAGTGTTGTCGACCGTGCCAAAGGTTTGGTTGAAGACGCTAAGTCGCAGTTCATAAGCAATAAAGTTAACTCCGAACAGTTTGGCGAACCTTCCCCTGGAACTACAGCCGCCGAGTCTCAGCGCGATATCAACGCGCAACTTCGCGCGATGTTTGACGACGAGACCGGCAAAAACGCGGTTTGGATTGCGGGGGATAAACCAGAATACGGCGCGGTACCCGGCCGTATCATGCAGACGAACTCGCTCGGAGGTAAAACTGCATACATCGCTTTTGTTCCCGGCCGAGGTACGATTGTTTCTACCTATGCGGACATTGTCGATGAAGTCGTTAAAGCCGGAGCGACGGACGAAGCCCTTGCAGTAGCTCTCGGTTACAGCGCCACGAAAGATTATTCTGCGCCAGGTGATCAGGTTGTTCAGGTAATAGATAGCGATGGCAACGTCGTCTCGGAAGAGGTGACGAACGAACAGACTCTTGGCGCGGCAACGGCTAAAGCGCAGCAGACGTTTCGGTCAGATAAATACAGAGTCAACGTAACCACTGTAGAAAAAGCGCTCGAGGAACGGCGGAAGCGGTTCATGGCTGAGCAGAAGCCTGAGATACGGGATATGGAGCTCTTTGATCAGGATGGAACTGAAGACCAGACTGATGTAGATACGTTTGCCACAGGTACTCAGACTATTGAAGGCCAGCGTACGATTGTTCGTACGTATGGCCGCAAGGCTGATCCAACGCGTACGTTCGATAACACCGCTCAGGCCCGCGCTAACTTTGAGAGCGTGTTCGGCGAAACTAACTGGAACGACCGTCGCTTTGGTGCGATGCATGAACGCATGTTGAACGTGGCTGCTAACGAGCAGCGTTCTAACCCTGACTCAGCTGTATCCATTGAAGACACACCGGATGGTGGCTTTCAGATTGTTCGCGATGACTTCGGTGATCTTTTCCGTTCAATAAGCACAGATGGCACTGAAACACGCGTAAACGTGCAGACGTTCTTGCAAGCAGCTGTTCAACGCGCACGGCAGAGTAAGTACGCTCGCAACTCTCGCGTTGCAGTAGTCGGGCCGGATGGTAAGAAGTCTGCAGTAAACCTTGTTGACCTCACCGCTGCTGGTCAGCGATTAGTAGAAGGCCGCGAAGGCGCTGGCTTTCAGATGCGTCAAGATCCGCGTACTGGCGCTACTTTCTTAGCTCCTGAAGCGGCAGCGCGTGCAGGCTTGCTTGAAATTCTTGCTGATCTAGCTATCGAAGGATACGACGTTCAGATAGATGGGCAGTCTTTGTTTCCAGGGTTCCAGTTGACCCCTGACCGAAATCCTGCCGCTGCGTCAGTGATTCCTAAAAAGCTTGGCAATGTTACAGCGGCTGTTGTTGGTACCAACCGTGTCTCTTTAAATGATCTATTTAGGGGGGCGCAGTTTGAACCGCTTACGGCAGAACAACGCGAAGCCGGTTTAGCTAGGGAGTTTTTGGACAGACCGGACGAAGTTTCTGACGGTCGTTCTGAGATTGACCGAATGATTGAGTCAGGAGTACGCGGCGATGAGCTGCTTACTCAGATGAATATTGACACGCCTGTGTCAGCAATCGATCTCCGTCGCGGTGCGGCTCCGAGCACTTTTAGTCCTGCAGCCGAAGAGCGCACCATGCGCGAGCAGGTGTCAAACTCAATCAACAGCATGGTTCGAGAGATCATAGATGATCTTTTAAAGACGCTGAATCTAAAGGACCCTCCGCGCATATACACGTTTGATCAACTCAGCTCTATGTCTCAAGAACAGCTTGAAGCGGAGTTTCCGAAAGGACTAGCGTTAGTTCGTCTTAGCCTAAATCAGATGAGAGATAGGCCTTCTAAACTTGGACGGCATATTTCTGGTGAGCTTGGGAAGGTCATCATTTACCGTGAATCCGGGAACACTCTGCAGGACGCGCTGGTTGTTGCGCACGAAATTGGTCATAGCCTCTACAAAGAGGAGCGTGACAAAGCGCTGACAAACAAGGCCCTTCGCGATCGTTTGATTAAGGCCTTTAAGAACTCATCCTCGTTCAAGGGACTTAGCGAAAAGTATGGCTTTGAGAAAGGGTTTGAGGAGTGGTTCTCAGACCAAGTGGCTCTATGGGCAAACAAACGATATCGAAGACAGGTCAAGAGCCAACCCAAGACTCTTGTTGAGAGATTCTTTAAGGAGTTCGTCTCTCGTCTTGAACAACTTTGGAGAACGACTAGCGCGAGTCTGCGCCAACGACTCGGCGGTAAGTTAGGCGCGGTTGATCAAAGCTTTCAGGAGTTTATGGACGCAGTGCTCGAGTCTCGCCGCACTCAGGTGGCAGAGAACGGGTTGAGCTTCCCAGAAAGATTATTCGCTTATCAGCTAGATGACATGACGACGAACGCGGGCACCCCGAGCCTTGTTCAACGATTAGCTAACGGTGCGCAGCGTGCCGCTCGTAACCCAAAGCTCAGCCCATTACTTAGCATTATACGTACTGCAGACGGAATTATCCGAACGTTTGGCAACGATGTTATTGCTGACATGTTCTACGTTCAATCTGCAACAGAATCTAGGTTGGGGTTTGTCCAGGCCAGGACGATTGCTTGGAATAAACTGAATAATAAGTTTGAAAAAAATGTTATGTCCGTGCAGGACGCCCGTAGTAATGAAGATGTATGGGCGGAAGCGGCTAGTGATGCGCCGACGTCTACACTGAGTGGTAGATCCTTAGCCATTCGAAAGTTCCTAGAGGACATGCATCGGGACTACATCACTCCGTCGAAGACGAAAATAGGGTTTATAGCAAACTACTACCCTCGCGCACTTAATCTTCAGGAGATTGCTAACCGACCACAGGAATTTATCAACTTGTTGGTTAGTAGCGGCGTATCTCGTTCCAAAGCAGAACGTTCTGTTAGTAGCCTCACGAATATCCAAACGGCCATTCAAAATGACATAGCGCCGCAGGCAGATATTCTTGAGCCTTCTAAACGTGCCGTCGAAGCTCTCGAGCTGACAAAGAATCTTACCCGTGATCAGCTAGGAGATTTCCTATCTCCGCCAGAGCAGTCTTTCTGGGAGTACGTGCGCCACACCGTAAAACGCGTTGAGTTTGATCGGGCAACGCTCGATGACGAAGGTAACAGCAAGCTTGAGGCGCAACTTAACACCTTGAATCCAGAGGACAAGGCGCGGGTGACTGAGCTCGTCGAAATGTACCTCGGGTACCGGCCGCCGCTTTCTCCTCATATGAGGATGCTTAACAGCTGGGGGCAACTCATTCAGATCGTTCTTATTTTGCCGTTTGCTCTTATTGGTTCTTTGACGGACCTTGCCGGGCCGTTGATTAACTCTCGTGAGTTTGCAGCTTTCGGTATGGCTTTAAAAGAGCTTGTTTCGACATTTAACAATCGCCAAGAAGCATTAAATTTTGCCAAGGAGCTTGGTGTAATTACATCTGAAAGCGCCGCTAACGCCTATGTGTCTTCGTCCGAAATGGACTTTATGACTCCGCAGGTGCGCGGGTACATGGATAAGTTCTTTGAAGCCATCGGTCTTACTTGGTTCACGAACTTCACTCGTGCTTTTGCAGCTAACATGGGTGTTCAATTTCTTATCACGCATGCGCAGAACACGACTAACAACCCTCGGTCAGAGCGGTACCTAGCGGAGTTTGGGGTGACGCGCGACGAGGTTATGACCTGGGTTAATAGTGGGAGACCACTCACAACACCCGAGGGTATAAAGGTCGCACAGGCCGTCACACGGTTTGTTGAGTCTTCTACTCTTCGTCCTAATGCAGCTGAGCGTCCGCCGTGGGCTTCAGACCCTCGATGGGCGCTAGTGTGGCAGTTAAAGGGTTACTTCTACTCAGTCGGCAAGGTAATTATTGGCGGTATACGCAGAGAGGCGATCGCTCGTGGGGTTTTAGACCCCGCTAATTCAACGGCGGACAGAAACGCGCAAATGCTATTGATGCTTGCGCTACCACTTGCCGCCACGTTGCCGCTGGCAATGCTCGGTATGGAACTGCGTGAGTACGCAAAGTACGGCTTGGCCTGGTTGCTACCAGGTGTTGACGCAAATCAAAGGTTCTTTAGAACAGACCGCATGGACTGGCCAGAGTATCTTGGTGAAGCGTTTAATCGCACCGGGTTAACTGGTCCATTGGCTATTGTGTCAAGCATGAACCAAAGCGCTGAATGGGGGCGAAACCCCGTCGCCACAGCGCTTGGACCTACAGCTGAAATGGTCGACAAGATGTTTGGGCAAGGGTTCACCGTAGATAGGACCATCAAAAACGTCGCGCCGTTGTACAACATTGTTATGTAGTGAGGGCCTCAAAATGATGACCATGGTTAGTACATTTCTTTCGTTCTTAGCAGGGGGACTGCCAAAAATACTGACCCTCTTTCAAGACCGACAAGATAAGAAGCATGAACTCGCGCTAGTCATGGCGCAAAAGGAGCGGGAGCTCGCCCTGGCCGAACGCGGTTTCATCGCGCAAGCCAAGGTCGAGGAGATAAAGCTCGAGCAGATCCAGACCGAGACCTCTGCTGAGGAGCGGGTCGCTCTGTATCAGCACGACACGGAGATTGGCAAAGGCGCATCCCAATGGATGATTAACCTACGCGCCTCGGTGCGCCCTGTCGTCACCTACATCTTTGTGCTGGAGCTAGTCGCGCTGAATGTTGCAGGTGTTTGGTATGCGTACACGACTGGAATCCCGTTCGCCACGGCAATGGAGAACGTGTTCTCTGATGATGAGATGTTAATTCTGTCCTCGATTATCGCTTTCTGGTTCGGGACGCAGGCGTTTAATAAAAAGTGAAAGTTTCCCCCGCTGTTATTAGAACGATCAAGCATCACGAAGGGGTGAGGACTAAGCCTTACCGCTGTCCAGCGTTGCTTTGGACGGTGGGCGTGGGCCATGTAATTGACCCAACCCATACGAGGATAAAGTATGAGGAACGGCGTAATATACCGATACCCCCTGGCTGGGATCGCGTCCTTACGATGGGAGAGGTGGACGCTATCCTTGCTCAAGACCTTACGCGGTTTGAGCGAGGCGTGGCCAGACTTTGCCCTGCTTCTATTGGTCGCCAAGGCATCTTCGACGCTATGGTTTCCTTCAGTTTCAACGTGGGGCTCGGCAATCTGCAGCGCAGTGGGTTGCGTATGAAGACCAACCGGGGCGACTTTGAAGGGGCGGCAGAAGAATTTTTGAAATGGACCAAGGCCGGTGGTCGGGTCCTGCCGGGGTTAGTCAAGCGCCGCCGGGACGAAAGAGCCCTGTACTTATCGGGGGCGGCATGAGCAATTCCGTGCACCTAGACATTAGTCCTGCTAATATCAAGCGGGGCACCTCAACCTATACAACCAGAGGTTAGGATGGCTGAGAAGATAAAACTAGTTCAGGGCGATACCCGCCCGCAGGTGAGGGTCACGCTGACCGATGAAAACACGGGTGAGATTATTGACCTCACAGGTGCCACGGTCACGCTGCACTTTCGAGCGGTAGGTGGCACAACGCCGTTGTTCTCCAGACAAGGTATTGTGAATCCTGAAGAAGCTACGCTTGGCAAGGCAGTTATTGTTTGGCAGTCAGGCGACCTAAACGTCGATGCCGGTGACTACGAGGGAGAATTAGAGGTGTACTGGTCCTCTACCGGTGCCCGCCAGACTGTGTACGACCTGCTCAAGTTCCGCGTCCGTGAGGATATTGGGTGAAACTGACCGTTGCATGGCAAGCGCTCAAGAGCGCCGTTATAGCCTCCACGATTGCGGCTAAGTCCTCGGCTGGCGTTCTATCGGCAAAGATTCAGGTAGCCGCGCTCAAGCTCGTCTATGAGATTGGTCTATTCCTGATTTATCTGGAGCGCTCTGACCAATTCGATGTCAGCGACACGATGCGTCGTGACTTGAGCAAAAAGCTCTCGGATGCGTTTGGCGCAATCGATCGGTACGTATCACACTTTGAAAAGACAGCTGCGGATGCCGCCGATATCACAGATGATCAGTTCCTAAGCTTTGCCAAGCACCTGCATGACAGCGCGGTCTTGGCAGAAACCCGCGTGTACTTGCTTGCTAAGGCACTGCAGGACAACTCCGGCGCTGCAGATCACCTGCAACATGCTTTCGCAAAGGCGCTGTTAGACGCTGGAACGGTGGCAGAGAACGCTGCGTTAGGTGTGTACAAGAGCGCATCTGACGCTGCCCAGCTGATCGATGAGGCGCATACACAGTTTGCCAAGACGTTGGCGGATGTCGCTGTCACGGCGGACTTCGCCCATCGAAACATCAGCAAGCCGCTCCAAGATAGTGTTAGCGCGACAGACGACCTCGATGGCGCTGCCACGATTGAAGATGATCAGGAGATGATCTACTTCAAGACGACCAGCGAAATGGCTGGCGTCAGCGATGTTTTCTATCGGCAAGTCGACTACGTCCGTTACTTCAACGACGATGGCTCTCTCGCTGATGTTCAGGTGAGGGCTGTTGAAAAGCCGTTTACCGAGTCGCTGCAGGTTGCAGACAGCGCGACTAAATCGTCTGAGAAAATCTTGTCAGAAGTTTTCTCGGCAATTGACCTCGCAGAAAAGTCGTCTACTAAGCCAGTTTCCAATGAAGTTTCGCTGACGGATACGGACAGTATCTCGGTTGGCAAAACTGTATCGGACACGGCTTCTTTCAGTGATGACTTTCAACGGGTTCTTATATTTTTAAGAAACCCGAGCGATTCGGCATCGGCAGCAGACGCGATAGCGTCAAGTCTCTCTAAACCAACGTCTGATGCATTTGCTGCATCAGAATTGATTGTCAAAAGCGCCGGTTTGGTAAAGGCAAATCTTGCGAGCGTAGCGAGTTCGGGAACGCTACGTTCTCAGGGCTATTGCGAGTTCTCATACTTCGCAGAAGATTATGTTGGCGATTCCCGTTCATTCACTTGATGTGAGGATCTTAAATTGAAAACTCTCGAAGACTTGAAGGTAAAGGGTCGCCTGAATATCGTTCTGCGCGACAAGGACGGCAACATCAAAGATCAGCGCGAGGTCGATAACCTTGTCGTTAACGCCGGTCTTGCGTACATCATCAGCCGCATGGTTGGCACGGCGAAGTCCGTCATGTCGCACATGGCGCTCGGCTCCGGTACGACCGCTGCAGCTGCGGGTCAGACTGACCTCGTCAGTTTGCTCGGCGCTCGCGAAGCCCTTGACTCGACCACGATTGCTGGCGCGAACAACAACCAAGTTGTGTACGTCTCGTCGTTTGAGGCGGGGGACGCGACCGGAGCTGTAACCGAAGCGGGCATTTTCAACGCCTCGACTGCTGGTGACATGCTCTGCCGTACCGCGTTCGCAGTTGTCAACAAGGCTGCAGACGATGCGATGACGGTGACGTGGACAATCACTCTGTCCGCAGTCTAATGGCGGGGCGTGGCTCTCACGCCCTTCCTTTCCGTCACTAGTCGCTAGGGAAGCAGCATGGCAACGATTACTACTCGGGCTGGCAAAGGGTCTCCGCTGACCAACACTGAAGTTGATGCAAACTTTACGAACATCAACTCAGAGCTTGGTCAGAAGCTCACCGGAAATCAGACAGTCACTCTTAGCGGTGACGCGACTGGCTCCGGTGAGACTGCTATTGCGGTTACGCTTGCAAATTCCGGTGTGACGGCGGGGTCTTACGGTTCGGCAAGCGCCATTCCTGTAATTACGGTTGATGCAAAGGGTCGGCTTACGACCGTTTCAACTTCAGCCGTTTCGATTCCGTCTGGCTCGTTGACTTTTACCGGTGATGTCACAGGCTCAGGCAATACTGGATCAAGTACCGCTTTGACGCTTGCAAACAGCGGAGCGACCGCTGGCACCTACACGAAGGTGACGGTTGACGCGAAGGGTCGAGTCACCACCGGCTCGTCACTTGCTTCGAGCGATGTTACGACTGCACTTGGCTTCACGCCGTACAACAGCAGCAACCCGAGCGGCTATATCACAAGCTCGTCGCTGTCGAGCTATCTCCCGTTAAGCGGCGGGACGCTTACCGGCACTCTTACCGGGACGACAGGTCGCTTCCAGAAAAACCAAACCGCTGGCGACTATACGACGGCTGCTCTTTGGACAGAGTCGTATGGCAACACCGCCACCGGCATTGCGTTTCACATCAGCGGTAACGTCGGCAAGTTCCTTGAGATGCGTACCAACGGCATCCTCTACTGGAACGGCGACACGGTCATCCATAGTGGAAACTACAACAGCTACGCGCTGCCGCTGTCTGGCGGGACGCTGACTGGCAGCGCGACGATTTCGGGCAACGGCAATGGGCTTTATTTTACTGGCGGGAACAATCGACTCTATTTTAGCGGCTATCGTGCAATGGAGGGCAGCACGAACGGCGCACAACTTCAAATAGGTGAGAGCTACAGCGCGACTTATTTGCAAAGTGCAAATAACTACGCGACAACGTCCAACCATGTAATTCTCCACGCTGGTAACTACACCTCCTACAGCCCGTCGTTGACTGGCAGCGGCGCGAGTGGAACTTGGGGGATCAACATAACGGGAAGCCACCCCGGAACTCATACGAGTGAGTTGACGGCTCCTAATATGTCAATCGGCAATCAGAGTCGGTCGTCCCTTAACGCTGTTGGCGGGAACATCGGGTCAACCACCCCATCGTGGAACAACAGTCAGCTTGAGATAAAAAACACAGACGCGGGAACCGTCGCGATCGCGTTTCATCGCGCAGGGTACACATCAAATACGATTGATGTTCGTGACGGTAGCGGAATCCGCATCGATAGCCAGTTCGCTTTGCACGCCGGTAACTACAACAGCTACGCCCCATCGCTAACTGGCTCGGGAGCTAGTGGTACTTGGGGTATTAACGTCACCGGATATTCCAAGTGGATCGACAGAGTCCCTGCGTATCAATGGAGCAACGCAACCCTACCATCTGGCTATAACTCCGGTGTGGAAACGTCGTTTGTTTCTGCCGGTCAGGGGTTCCCGCACTACGGCGTCGTTTTAAGTGTGATGGGAAGAGTCCCGGCTGACCCCGGCGGAAACTTTCAGCTTTACATGGGGCATGGGACCAACTACGGAGGCACAAGTCTCCACGTCCGGTCCGTTGATCAATCGGGCAATGTGTGGACGTCTTGGAAGCCAATCCTCGATTCAAGCAACTTCGGCAGCTACGCTCTACCTCTAAGCGGCGGGACGCTGACTGGTGCGCTTACAATAAATAACGCTGATTTATTACTGAATACTGGCGGTGTTAATACCTATGGATTGATACGCGGATATCCGAACTTCAACCATTTGACGACGTTCCGCGCCAATATTACCGGCTCTACCAGTACTCCGACTTACACACCCGGACATCAAATGTGTTTTGTCGAATACGCACAGGCAGGCGACTCTACCGGATGGTTCTTTAAGTCATCGGAACCGGGAACCTATTTGGAAGTGGCTCGCATCACGAGATCGGGTATTAACTGGAGCGGTAATACAGTCCTCCACGCCGGCAACTACACCTCGTACAGCCCCTCGCTTACCGGCAGCGGCGCGAGCGGCACATGGGGCATCAACATCACGGGCAACGCGGCGACGGCGACAAGTGCTGACCAGATCGACGGATGGGGCTTTAGAAACACCGGATCAAACTCTAGTGTCAACGCCGACACTATTGAAAGCAACGGAATTACTTATTACACCGCCGGTGTTCCAAACTTTTCTGGAAACTCAACCGACGGTGCCCTGTACTCACAAATGTACAGTACAAGTTGGCAGCATCAGATCGCAGCCGACTATCGGTCCGGGCAGATCGCTTTGCGCGGCAAGAACAACGGTACATGGCAGTCATGGCGCACGGTTCTCGATAGCAGCAACTTCAGCAGCTACGCCGTTCCGCTTGGCGGCGGGACGATGTCGGGTCGCCTCACTATCTCTCCCGGCTGGACAACCAGCGGGCGAAACTACTCGAACGAATGGATTGAGTTCGGAAATCACAGCGGCTTGTATTCTCCGCATAACGGCGCACATTTTTACCCGAATAACGGCAGTTATGGCTCTTGGCGTATTGCCGGTAGCCGAAATGGTTGGGTCGGACTTGAGTTTGACAGCGGCGCTGGTAATACCTCGCTGATGGTTAATGCCGACACTTGTGGATTCCATGCCAATAGTTACGGTTGGAGATTTAGAGTAATTGCTGATGCCGCCTACATATATACCGGAACGCATGGTGGCGGTACTGAGAGAGTCATGCTACACGCCGGCAACTTCGGCAGCTACGCCCTGCCGCTGACCGGTGGCACGCTTACCGGCGCTATCTACGTCGGCACCAGCAGCTCTGGATCAGCTGCACGCGCACTCCGCATCGGCCCGTCCGGCAGCAACCCGGCATCCTTCGGCAGCTATGCCGGTTCGTGGCGTTCAACGATTGAAATCTGGGACAACGCCGCAACGCGGATGTTACATCTCACGCCACCAGATGGTACGAACTACAACTACAGCTCTATCAAGTCTATCGGCGCTGGACTTCGCATTGATGTCGGTGGTGATGGTGGCACGAACGCGGTTGACATCGGAACGAACGGCGTCGCCAATTTTCCACAAGGGCTTCAGCAGGGCGGTAACCAAGTCCTCCACGCTGGCAACTACACCTCCTACACCCTCCCGCTTGGCGGCGGCTGGTACGGATCTGGGATGCCCGGATATCGGGCGTATGGCGTACACGTCGGCGGCGGCGAGTTTGTGCTTGGAAACGGCTTGCCGAACGCTGGGCAGGTTGGCGTTCTGATCGACGGAGCCTACGTCGCTGGCGAGAACAACGGGTTCTGGTCGTTATCCGGCGACAATACGTGGGGCGGTCGTCGTGGGATGTATTGGGACGGAACTTATCTTAACTTCACGACAAACGGCGCAACGACGCGGCACTCAGCTGTGTATTCTGACGGAAACGTCACTTCCTACGCCTATCGTGGCAATGGCAACGTCGCTGGAACCGGCGAGGCAATTTACGCCCCCGCTGGCGTATACAGCACCGGCACCAACTGGCTTTACGGCACCGTTTACCTGAATGGAAACGCGCTTTTCAACGCGGGGTACTTGCGGCTCGACAATGGATTTGAGATCACAAAAGGTGGTAGCAACTACGGAAACTTTAACAGTTGGGTGCATCTAGGCGGTCACTACGGTTTTTACTCGAGTACTAACAACGCGCATTTCTATCCGAACAACGGATCGTATGGGTCGTGGCGAATAGACGGCAGTCGTAACGGATGGAGAGGAATTGAATTCGAGGGCAACAGCTCGTTAATGATGAATGACGGCACATACGGATTTCATCGTAACGTGGGCGGCGGGTGGGGATTCTATGTCGAAGGCGGAAACGGCTATTTCCCCGGCAACGTCACCGCGTACTGGTCTGACGAAAGACTCAAGACAAATATCAGACGAGTCAATCGTGAAGCCTTAGATATTCTCCGACAGTTCCGCGCACACCGATTTAATTGGAACGAAAAGGTCGAGCAGTACAATTTACCTATTGCGGTCGGAAAAGAAGAGGTCGGATTGATTGCTCAACACGTTGAAAAAGTGTTGCCCGACGCGGTAGTTGTTAACAAGTCTGCAAACAAAGTTAATCCAGACGGTACTCAAGATGAACTTGATTACCTAACGATCAACTACGACAAGATCACGCCGCTACTTGTAGAGGGCGTAAACATTCACGAAGAAGAGATTGTAATGTTAAAAGAAGAGATTGGTTTACTTCGGGCGCTGATTGAATCTGTCAGCAAAAAAGTTCATTAACTTAGGAGACGGCAATGGCTATTGAGTTTTCATATCAAGTGAACAATGCGATGTCTGCATCGCAGGGAAACTTGACCGATGTTATTAAACAAGTGAACTTCACCGTTATCGGCGAAGACGACGGGGCAAAGTTTAGTTTGCCGACAAGTTGCGAGTTGGCAGATGCTGACCCGAATAACTTCACGGCTTTTGATCAGTTGACTGAAGCGCAGATCATAGGGTGGGTCGAGAACCTCACAACTACGAACGCAATAAAAGATCACGTTGCAATGGTCGTGGAAAAAGAGAAGTCGAAGCTTGTTTTAGAGAACAAGCGGTTACCGTGGCAACCAGTTGTTGAAGCTGCTCCGATGACTCCGACCGATCCGGCTCCTCCGACTCCTCCGACTGATTCTGTCTGACCTAAAGTCGCCGCACTAAAGGGAGCGCACTGATGCCGTTGCCATCGTCTGGGGCACTGAGCATGAACGACATCGCCGGAGAGTTCGGCGGCTCGACCCCGCACTCTTTGAGCGAGTATTACGCAAGCGGCGCGCTGGTGCTTTCCGGCACTTCAGGCACCTACGGTGCTGTGCCCAGCAGCGGGACGATCAGTATTCAAAACTTTTACGGCACGGCGAACGCGACTCCGACAGGCACCTACACCACTAATAATACTTCCGTGCTGTTTACTGGGAATATGTCGACTGGTCCCGATTACTCTGTACGCCGCACACCTCCATCTTCTGGTTGGGCACCCCCGGCAACTGAAGTTCCTGCAGATAATGCAAGCTGGCTATACGACAATTCGACCGGCTACCAAACCACGCTGTCGTACTGGAGTTCATACGTTACTGTGGCGTCATATTTACTGACGTCAAATATCAATACAGTCACAATAACTGCTTGGGGCGGTGGTGGCGGCTCTGGCGGGGCGTGGGCAACATCAGCCAATAGTCCGGGCGGAGCAGGGGGTTATGCAACCACTGTTTTGAGTAGAAGCAGTGGGCATTTTTCCACGAACGATTGGATACACGTTGTGGCTGGGCATGGTGGACGAGGTGCAGCAGCTCTCTGGTATGGTGGATATGGCGGCGGGGCATCTTTTGCGTGGAAGACCAACAGCAACATAAGTGCTTTAAGCACTTACAATAAGCTGCTAGGGGTTTCGTCTTCTAATATTGTTTTGTGCGCGGGTGGCGGCGGCGGCGGCGGGGCTACAAACATATATAGTGGTGGAGGCACCGGCGGCGGCGGTGCTGGAGGTTGGCATTCGAGCGGCAATAATCATACGGGGCAGATCAGCGGTTCAGGTGCGGGGGCAGGATCGGGAGGCAGTGCAGCGCACGGGTCGCAAAGTGTTGGTCCCAACGCAGATCTAGGTGCTGGAGCCGCCGGGGGAATGGTTGGTTATTACTCTGGGTCATTGGTATATATGCCAGAAGCTAGCGCCAGAAACTTGATAATTACGGTGAAGCAAGACATCACATTAGCGGGATATCAAGATTTAAGTTCTTTTACTTGGGTTGCTGGTGGTGGCGGCGGAGTATTTATGGGAGCTTGCGGATCGCGATCGATAGGGAGTGGTTACGGCAACACCGGTAGAGGTGGTGGTGGCGGGGCAAATAAGGTTTATCTCGGCAATGGATCAACCGGAACCGGTGGAGTCACTCATGTCCCAATAAACCCAACCGGCTCGGTGGGATATGGTGGCACCGGCTCATACGGTAATAATGGCGGTGGCAACCCAAATAAATCCGGCAACAACGGGTTTGGTGGACGAGTCGTTGTAATTCTTGCTTAATTGGTGATAACTATGAGTAACACAGAACACCCACCGGAAGTAGATTTATTAGACCCGTCGTCTTTTCCTGTGCCGCAGAGGGTGCCACCAACAGAGAGCAGCCGTGTTAGAGGGTTGCCCTCTGAAGCGCAAGACGCAGACAAAGAAGATTTTTCCGAAATTCTGAATCCATAACTAGCATTCCCCCTTGGTATTCTGCTGCCGCAGAGTAATACTATGGGGCGTTGTACAACATCAAAAGGTATCCTATGAACCTCAAGTTTGAAGTAACGATGGAAGAAGGCAACTTGTTAATCGCAGCGCTTGCCAAGCAACCCTTTGAGGCTGTGGCTAGCTTGATCAACAAGCTTCAGCAGCAGGCGCAGGGTCAGCTGCCACCGCCGCCGGTGGAGGGTGATAATAAGGTCAATTAGACCAGGTAAGCCCCGTCCCAATGGGGGCGGGGCTTTGTTGCAAATATTAGCTTTGGTAACATAATGGATATCACTTCCTCTGCCGGATCAGCTGATCAGCGTTACTTGGAAAGCTCACCCCCTACCGACGAACGGTACTGGGCGGTCGCTTCTAAGCTCGCTGCCCATGAAGCGATGTGTGAAGAACGGTCTAAAAACATCGATGGACGGTTAGAGAAGATAGAAGATGGTATCGAGAATATTAACCACTGGGGAATCGTGATTGGGTTCACACTGATCTGTAGCATGGCGGGTATCCTTGCTACCTTGCTACTAAAATGAGGTACGCATGGCTTACTTTAAACGCGACCGGTTTAGCGGAATTGCACCGGGCGTATCCCCCCGCCTCTTAAATGACCAGTTTGCTCAGACCGCTGAGAATATTGATTTTGAATCCGGGCGACTGACTCCGACTACGAACGACACCGAGGTCTACACCCTACAGAGTGGGCTTCGCCGGTCGATCTACTACTATCGAGATACCAACTGGCTTGAGTGGGACGAGGACGGCGTCAAGGCCGTACCTGGTCCCATTCCAGGGGACACCCTGGCACGCCTGTACTTTACTGGCGACGACTACCCGCGCTACGGCACGGTCAGTACGCTTATATCTGGCAACGCCGGGTACCCGGCCAACAGTTATCGCCTGGGGGTTCCGGCCCCTGCCGACGCGCCGACCATAGTTAAAACCGGTACGGCAGACCCGAATCAGACTCCAGACGATGTCTCTTATGTCTACACCTTCGTAACAGCCTTCGGCGAGGAAGGGCCTCCGAGCCCGGCTACCGCGCCGATTGAGCGCACGGACACCGAGACGGTCACGATTACGATGCCCGCCAACCAGCTGCCGAGTGGCAACTACAACTTCGGCAACGGTTCGTTAAAGCGTATCTACCGGTCCAATACCGGCTCCACGAATACGGCGTTTCAGTTCCTGGCCCAAGTGTCTTTGGCTACTACCACCTACGCCGACACGACCCCGTCAGCAGGTCTTGGGGAAGTGCTCCCAAGCGGGACCTGGATTGGCCCCCCGGACGACAACGTCTCGCTGTACCCGGACGGCCCGATGAAGGGTCTGATAGCCGTGGCAAACGGCGTGTTTGCCGGGTTCACCGGTAAACGGTTCTGTGTCAGTGAACCGTTCCTCCCGCATGCCTGGCCGGTGGATTACCGGATCACGGTCGAGGAGGACATCGTGGCCATCGGGGCCGTGGCCAACGGTGTTGTCGCTCTGACCAACGGCACCCCCTACTTCATCACGGGAACTGACCCCAGTGCGATGACCGCGATTCGTGTTGACCTGCCACAGGCCTGTGTCAACGTGAACAGCGTGGTCGACATGGGGTTGGTCCTGTTTTACGCAGGACCAGACGGTTTGTGCGCCGTGAGCAGTGGTGATGGGCGCGTGGTCACCGAAGGGTTGATCTCGTCCAGGCAGTGGTCTGACATCTTCGCTCCGACCTCCTACCGTGCCTTTAGGCACGAGAACACCTACGTGGCGTTCTGGACTGAGGGCGGGGTCAACAAGGGCTTTGTATACGATCCACGGGCCGAGGAAGCAGCCCTCTCGACACTGACCACGGCTAACGCGGTACGCGGCGGGTACATGAATCCGAAGGACGGTGAGCTTTACCTAATCGTCAACAACAAAATTGCCAAGTACCGTGGCAGTAGCACAAAACGCACTCTCACCTGGAAGTCTAAGCAGCTCGTTCTGCCGAAGCCAACCAGCATGAGCTGGGTGTCCGTGCACGCTCAGGCTTACCCGGTTGCAGTGAAGGTCTGGGCGGACGGTACGTTGATCGCCCACTACAGTTTGTCGTTTGCAAACAACACTTACACCCAGACCGTTACCGTACCAAACGGCGCTATGACCGGATCATTACGTGAGCCTGTGATGCGTCTTCCTGCAAAGCTGGCTCAGGTGTGGGAGGTCCAGGTGTCGGGGGCCGTTGAGATCGATGAAGTCTGCCTTGCCCAGAGCATGGATGAGATAGCTGGCTTATGACCAAAGCGCGTACAACAAACGCGACCGAGATACCTGGTTTAGGTAAACCGCCGGCGGATATTTCTCCGGCGCTTCGTAGGTACCTGGAAAGTATCTCTGAGGCTCTGCAGATTCGCCTCGGTCAACGCGGCGATGCCCGCGATCGAGCGATCACGTTTCGTGAGTTGCTGGACTCTGGTCTTGCTATAGAGCTCGGCAGCAACCCGTATCAAATTGGTAAACCGCCCGCTGATCCTGACCCAGATCCTCCCGCGAACGGTACGCCCACTGCGCCGACAAACTTCTCGGCGACCGGCGGGTACTCGATTATTACCTGCTTCTGGGACTACCCGAACTACGGGCCGCACTCTCACACGGAAATCTGGCGACATACATCTAACGTCATTGGTAATGCTCAGCTGGTCGGCATTAGCTCTGGTATTTCTTTCATTGACCCGGTTGGGCAGAGCAAGACGTACTACTACTGGGCTCGCCACGTATCTACGTACGATATTGCTGGCCCGTTCCACTCGGCCAACGGCGATCAAGCAGTAACGGCAGCGGATGTCGATGCGCTGCTTACCGTTTTGACCGGGGCTATAACTGAGTCACAGTTGTTTACTACGTTAGGCGAACGGATCAATTTGATTGATGCCAGCGCTTTAGTAACAAACTCCGTTGCATGGCGTGTAGCGCAAGAAGCCACTGCTCGTGCAGCTGCAATTGCTTTAGAAGCCACTGCTCGTGCAGCTGCAATTGCTTTACTCGATGACGCTATGGAGTACGACAATGCTACTGCCTACAAGAAAGGCGACATTGTTGTTTACAACGCAAATCTGTATGAAGCTAAAAGCTCGACTACTAGTAACTTGCCAACTAACACTACGTTTTGGACACTTTTAGGTAGCTATACAAGCATAGGCGACATAGTAAAAAACAACGGTTCTAAAATCGTTGAGATTAATACGGTTACATCGGACAGTACTTCTGCAGCAGCGCAAGCTATTGTGGGGTTAAAAAGTACCGTAGAGAATCCGACGACGGGGGTAGTTGCTACTTCTACTGCGCTTGGGGCATTAACTACTAGAGTTTCAACTGCAGAAGGAAACATAGTATCAAATAGTTCATCGATCACTTCGTTGAGCAATGCTGTAAATCACCCCACTACTGGACTTGCTACCAGAGCTTCGTCAACGGCGTTGAGTGCTTTGGATAGCCGTGTAACAGCAGCAGAAGGAGTAAACACTTCGCAATCGACGTCTATTACGTCATTGCAAAATACTATTGATCACCCTACTACTGGACTTGCTACCAGAGCTTCGTCAACGGCGTTGAGTGCTTTGGATAGCCGTGTAACAGCAGCAGAAGAAGTAAACACTTCGCAATCGACGTCTATTACGTCATTGCAAAATACTATTAGTCACCCCACTACTGGACTTGCTACCAGAGCTTCGTCAACGGCGTTGAGTGCTTTGGATAGCCGTGTGACTAGTGCTGAAGGTACGATAACAGCCCAAGGTAGCTCAATTACGGCTCTTCAGAGTACCGTAAATAATGCTACAACTGGTGTTGTGGCCACAGCTAACGCTGTTAGTCTGTTAAACACCGAGATATTTCCTAACGGTACAGCCCAAGCTTCGTACATTGACCAAGTTAACGCTACAGTTGGCGCTAACACAGCGGCTATCCAGGCTGAAGCTACGACGCGTGCAACTGCTGATGGTACTTTGTTCGGGCAGTTCACCGTAAAGGTTGATCTAAACGGGCATGTATCTGGTTTTGGACTTGCTTCGACGCTTAACAACGCAGCGCCGAGTTCTGAGTTTATTGTCCGTGCTGATCGGTTTTCGATTGCGTCGCCCGGTCAGGCGACAATCGTTCCTTTTATTGTTCAAACTTCTGCTACCACCATCAACGGAGTTGCAGTACCAGCTGGTGTCTACATCAGCGACGCGTTCATTCGCAACGGTACGATCACGAACGCCAAAATTGGCATCGCTGCGATCGATGACGCCAAGATTGCCAGTATTAATGCGAACAAGATCACGGCGGGCTCAATTGATACTGCTCGTCTTACGATCGACAACGTCACGCTCGACTCGGTTTATGATCCAAGCATTGACCGCAACCGGCTGAAGATCCGCGATCTCGGCGTTGACGCGGCTCAGATCAATACTGCTGCTATCACGACAGCAAAGATTAGTGATCTCGCTGTCAGCACGCTAAAGATTGCTGGCAACGCAATCACGCAGCCCGAGGTGTACACAGCGAATGATGTATACATACCGACCGCGTCTGCGATCATTTTGACGAATAGTGGGGTAAATACAAGCTACAACTTCGTTGGTCCACATAACGGTGATTACGCGTATCAGTTTCTTTACTACGACGAGTATAATATCCCGATATACGGCTTCGTCTTTGTAGGGTCAGGGAATGGTGATTTCGTTAGGGTTATCACTTATAGCGCGCCGACGTTTGAAAACGCGATCACCGTCATAGAAACCCCAACGGTAACTGTGGGCGTTGACGCTACCGCCGCTGTGCAGATTGTGTACTACGCAACGCACGACGGATCACACTACGCGTACAACGACTCTGGGCAGCATCTTTTTATGCTCTTGGATACCGGCGCTGGGTATCGACTAGTCGCGCAACAGCAAGTAGGATTGAGGACCGACAGTGGTGCAGACACAATGGCTTCTCTTCCGATTGCTATGACCTTTACGGCAAGAAACATTACGACTGCAAGAATAAAAATTTTGACTGGTAGTCGTCGTGTAGATTTGTCAATGGGAAACGGAAGCAACCCGTGCTGGCTGCGTAACAGCACTATCTCGCTGCTGGGTGCAAAAAGATGAGTTTCATGGCTGTGTTTGATACAGACGGTAGATGCAAGTACGTACTCGACGGCAGTCCAGAGTCTGTGGATGTCAGCAGTGAAGCGGCTGTTGTCTACATGGACGAAAGGATCAACCCGAACGACGTGTGGTATGACCACACCGCTAGCAAGATGCTGCCGCGTACTCCGTTCAGGGTATCCATTGGGCAAAACAAGATTGAAAGGATACCAGCCGGGACCGTGATTTATGTCGGCTCGGAGTTAGTAGTAATGAACGAGAACTCGATTGAGTTTGAGGTGGACTACACGCAGACGGTTGTTGCGACGCTGCTGAATGTACGTCACCTAGACAGAACCGTGGAGGTGCCGTGTGAAGCTCAGGGTTAAGCAGGACTACGCCGAGCTACGGCGGAATGCGTATCCGGACGTCAAGGATCAGCTTGACGCCTTATGGAAAGGCGGCGCGGCTCTTGAAGAAATGGCTCGCAAGATTGCCGCCGTTAAAGAAAAGTTCCCTAAACCAGTTGGAGAAGACAATGCACAAGGGTAAGAAATGCGTGCTTAATGCTCCGGTTAAGCCAATTAAGATGGAAAAAAAGAAGCCGTCTAAAGGCTACTCTGCCCCTAAAAAGAAAGGGTAAAATTACCGTCTATGAAGTGAGGGGGGCGGTATGCCTGGTGTTAAGCGGATTAGTGACGGAATCCCAAAGGCGTTTAGCCTAGCTGGGCATAACGTTGAAATAGTTAATATCCCCCGCAAGAAATGGAAGCACGGCGAAGATTGCGTAGGAATGTGGCTGCCAGAGCAGTACAGGATTGAGTTACTGGCGTCACTTAAAGGAACATACAGGCAGCAGATATTTCTGCACGAGGCGGTCCACGCAATTCTTGACGTGGCCGGTTACTACGAACTTTCAGCAGACGAGCCGCTCGTGGATCGAGTGTCGCATCTGTTGCATCACATGTTGATATCGATGGAGTGAGTTTGCTTATGGAAGATGTGGTCAATAAGCCGAAGCATTACAACACTGGTGAGATCGAGTGTATCGAAGCTATAAAAGCTAGCATGTCTCCTATTGAGTTCAGGGGTTATCTGAAAGGGAATATCCTGAAGTACTTGTGGCGATACAACTATAAGGGCAAGCCAGCCGAAGACGTTGATAAGGCAGCGTGGTACCTAGCTAGGTTGCAGGAGGAGTTAAAAAATGATTATGGCTGGCGCAAATAGCTATGACGCAGATTGTAAAAGCGCAGCCAGCCGCCTCTTGCGCGCTTGCGTATTAGTGCTGGCACGGCACGCTGTTCTGATATAAAACAAAATAAGAGTAAGAAGAAGAGCCGGGTGAGATAGTTGGGTTTGCTCACTCTAGGCATCCGGTGGAGGCCACACATTGCTGCTGGCCACACCCGGCTCCCCTAAAACGGACTGGAGTAGTAAGAGACGACAGTCTGCAGTGCTTTTACGTATTCGTCAATCTTTTGGACGTCATCGTCTTTGTCGATAAAAAAGACTGGGGTTCCCCGGCCTTTGGCTCGTAGTTTGCGATCTTTTTGCAAGGTGGCAATAGCATCTTTCATTCGCTTTACCATCAAGGGTTCGATTAGCTCGTCTATTAACTCAGAAAAACCTTCGTCTAGTTTTTGCAGCGCTGGTGTGAGCTGGCGCTGTTGTATCTTCATAGCACGGGTTTTTCCCATAACTTTTTCAAGGACGGTTTTTGGGTATTTGATGTGGCTCATGCTGTTATCTCTACTTCGGCTTCAGTTTCAATCCACACTCGAGCGCCGCAAGACAAAGGTTTGTTTGGAGAATAGACGATCTTGGATGGACCGTTTATGGCGACCGAGTGACCGTAGACATTTGACTTGTAAGTCTTGACCGTTAGCACCGGTTCGTGGTCTGTGGTCAGTTTGACGTTACGGCGTATGGCGTGTTGGTTAACGTGGATGATTGTTTTCATAACGTAACTTCTTAGGGCTCTTTTAGCCAGTGCGAGTTAGGCGACTCAAGCTCGTCGATGCGTGTTTTTAGCTGGTCGATCTCGTAAAGGTAAGCACGGATGCGACTGCGTAGTTCGTAGATCTCAGCCCACAGTTTCTGTGGGGTGTCAAGTTTATAGTCGATTTCTCGTTGCCAGGAGCCTGGCAAACTTTCTTTATCGTACTGCATGAATCCTCGGTAGATTACCTTGGCTTTTGTTTATCTTTAAACGTGCAAAACTGTACTATCCAAGAGGCTATTTGATTTCGTGGCGCAGCTTCTTGAAGGAAGTTGGTTTTAAAAATATTAGCATTCCAACGTTTGTCTAATAGTATTAACGCTTGATTGCTAACACCAACCACTAGCGCAACAGGTTGTGACAAGTCGTACAACGTGTTTAGCCAGTGTTTTTGCTGAGGTGTAAGGCAAGTTTTTATTGGCGTTGACTTGCGTTTAGGTAGGGATTTTATGTATTTGTATTCGACAAAGAGTGTGCTGGCAGGCCCCGCGTAGAATGCGTCGGGGACACCGCCAGCAAATGTGTCGTGAATCTTCCACCGGAAGATTTCCGGTGGAAGATCCGCGTGCACGGCTCGAATAAAACCGTGCTCGTTCATTCGCCAATGTTAGGCAGCGTTGCGCCCGGCATGTGCGAGGTAAACGCTTTTGGAGTACTCGTAGTCTTCTTTAGTCGCCCAGCCGACCCACTCTGCCTCGAGGTTCATGAACTGCGCTCCGGCTTTGTTGGTTACGGATACAGACTTTAGCTTCCAGAGACCGGCAAAACGGTTGCCGCCTTTGAGGCCAATCATCGAGTTCCAATTGCGCGAGATGCGCATTTTTGAGCTTGAGAAGTCCATGATTACAGGCGTACGGTCAAGCTCACCGGTTTCTGGATTTTTGACCAGTAGGACGTGCGAATGCGTATCCGTGATAGTGTAATCCTGCGGTTTGTCTTGTTTCTTAATGGCTTCTTGCGCAGCGGACTGAGAAGTAAACGAACCAAGGATTCCGCCGCCAGCGTCGCGTGTACGCCATACGACGTACTCGTTTTTGAACAACAGACTGACTACGTACAGCACTTCGCCGTAGTTGTGTCCGGTCAGCGAGTTGAGGAAATGACCAGGCTCAGCTCCAGGAATGTACTTGGAGTTGTACTTGTCTACTTCGTCCGACATCTTCTGAAGAAGTTTGACGCGAGGGATGGTGACGTGCTGACCGACGTTTTCGTTGCCAAGGCCAGTGCCACCATCTTCGGCAATGTGGGCGGGTAATGAATCGCTACTGGAAGCCATTACGATTGAAGTAGACGGCTCTTCATTGACGACAGCATTTGATGTTTTAGACATGTATTTTCCTTTAGTTAAAGTGAACGAAAGTTGATTTTACGAATGACCCTGGGCGAAAGACCGGGGACTCCTTCCCCGAGCTTCAGCAGCTCTCGGTAAGCCGTTGAGCTAATCCTCCGTTGAATCAAACTGAAGTCACGGGTCTCGACGACGTAGTCATACAGGGCGTCCCAATTGACCACTTCCGGGACCGTGTCTTCATTGATGGATACCGAATAGTCGCCGTTGGCAGTCCGGGATAACCCTTCGCTATCCATTTTCTTGAGCAGCGCAAGATCGATTTCGTCTTGTGATGCGTTTAGTTCCTTGAGTTGTTTGTTTAGTTTGTCGATCTGGCGCTTGAAGTCAGCGCGCTTTTCGATAAGAGCATTGATGCTGAGCGAGAGCAGCAGGTCTTGCTCTACTTCATAAGGGACAAGTACTTCAGCTGTATTCACGAAGCTTTCCTCATAGGGGTTAGTTTGTTTAGGATCGAAAGGAGCTCATCCATACGCTCGAGCTTGCCCTCGAGCTTGGTGTAGACGTCTGGTTCCCAGGTATCGCTGGCAGCAATATGTATAACCTCGGTCTTTTGGGTCTGACCGGTGCGGTAGATGCGGCGGTTGAACTGTTGGTAATGTTCTGCGTTGTACGTTGGAGACGCCCAGATAACGCTGGTAGCAGTGGTCAGGGTTAACCCGTGACTGGCTGACTGAGGATGAGCGAATACAACCTGGAGTTGCCCGGCTTGCATTCGATCGACGATGTCTTTGCGCTTATTGGCAGGCGTGTCGCCGTCAATTACGCCGTACTCTATCTTCATCTTGTCGGCTAGCTTAGTAAGATGCTCACGTTCGTGCCGCCAGTTGAACGCTACGAGTGAGTGTTTGCGCTCACTTACGAGCTGCATCACCAGTTCGTAACGCTCTTCATGGACTCCAGCAACTATTCCGTCTTCTGTGTAAACGGCACCAGTGCAAAGCTGAAGTAGTTTCTTGACGCGGGCACCGGCGTTGATTGCATTAATTGTTGCTTTGCCGGTGTAAAGAACAGAGTCTTCGGCTAGAAGCTTATACTGCTCCATGATGGCTGGCGTTAGTTGTACACACATTGTATGTACAGATTGCTCTGGCATGTCGATGCAGTCTTCAAGACGGTAGCGAATGTTGATGTCTTTGATTGCTGCAGCAACGATCTGTTGGGCATCAGTCTTGTCGACCCATTCGTTGACAAAGCCATTGAATCGTGAAGTGCAGACCGCTGATCGGAAACCATAGAAACGTTTTCCGAGCCGTTCTCCGTCGTCCACGATGAATGTCGGATGCCAGATGTCTAGGATGGTGTTGTTGTTTGGCGTACCTGACATGGCGATGCGGTACGGAAACTTAGCAACTATTTTGGCAACTGCTTTACTGCGCTGACTGTCTTTGTTCTTGAACGCTGTGAACTCGTCGATGCAAAGCGTTGAGAATCCTTTCAGGAGTTTTTCGTTTTTTGCGAGCCACTTGGCTGCGTCGTGGTTTGTGATTACAACGTCAGCGTTGCCAAGAAACGCGGCTTCTCGGTTTTTGGCATACGCAACTACATGCGTAAGACCAGGTTGAAATTTTTTGATGTCGTCTGCCCAGGAGGCAGACAAGATTGATAGCGGCGCAAGAACAAGCATGCGCCCTTCTTTACGCTTAACGTAGGCGTCAAGAACGCTGCGAGTTTTACCCGTACCAGGGTCGGACGTGATGAGAGCTCGCGGTGTTTTAAGTAGGAAATTAGTAGTTTTAACTTGATGATCGAACTGTTTAAGCATTAGAAATATCTCAGTAAGGTTTCGATATTAGCGGAACTAATACTAATGTTCAAGGAAATAAACCGGTTTTTCGCTATGCCAGCAGTAGCCGCAGTCGCCACAGGACTCCGTGAGCCCGAGCTGTTCGGGGCAGACGATGCCGTCGTTACCGGCGTGTTGCTCGGACGCAACAACCTGGGAGCGAAACTCCATGTTGGGGTCGTCCGAGAAGCGGACGCGCCAGCGCTGAGGGAACGTGTGGTTTAAGTTGCCGATCAGTCTGCCGATCGTGCTGTCGTGGCGATGGTGCGTGTAGCCGAATACTTTGATCTGTGGCAGTGAGCACATCATGCCAAGCCAGAAGCGTACGTACTCTTCGGAGTAGAAGTCGCCGAGTACGTGCAAACGGACCACGAACCCTGGTTTGTGTTTCTCGGACAGTTGAACGAGTTCATTGGTCAGAGAAAGCTCGAACCACGGATTGGTGTGGTCAAACCGATGAGCGAATGGCATGTTGTTGCCGTAGCAGTTCATCCACTGTTCGCAGTGCGATGGGCAGGTTTTACGTTCTTCGAGAGTTAGGGAAAAGATCGGGAGCCCCCGCCACATTCCTTTGCGGACGAGGGCCCCGAGTTTTTTATTACTGCTTCCCGGTTTGAGCATCTTGCCGTTGGGGGGCTTGATGCTCTTGCGGTATCTTGTTCGATTGGATAGAAGTTGAACGTTGATAATTTGCAGTTGAGTCATTTTGTTCTCGTAACTTTTTGAGAAATAAAACTATTTCTAAGGCTGCAAGCAACCTCATGAAAAGAGCCATAAGTTCTCCTTGGGCTACGTGGGCTATGTATACCCGCAAAAAAAGCTCCTCATTTAGAGGAGCTAAAAGGAGAACTTATTTAATCCCCCAAGTACACTCAGGGTGCTCACCTTTGCTGTACGGACACCATTTGCATGAGTCTTTGCTAGGCGTCGGGGCAAAGTCTTCGCAGGTTGTCATGATGACGCCCCTGCGATGGAAGCTTGGTGCGAACTGCATAGCTTCTGTTCTAGTAAACGCGCGAACAGTCCGCTCTCTTTTATCCAGATACCAAAGCTCGGTTTGCACAAGCTCGATAAGCGGAAATCGGAAGAAAGCGGCAATAGCGTACAACAAGCATTGCTGTGAATGATGTATTTCGTTGCCGAACTTTTTGCCTGTCTTAAAGTCGATGACTCGGGCGCTGGTCTCGTCCTGATGCACTATTGCGTCAAGTTTGATGCGTGCCCAGGTCTGCGGCACCATCCAGCCTACAGCTTCCCACTCTATGCTGAATCCCCATTCGCCTTCGACTTCTACTTTGGCTTCGCTAAACAGGTGGCGGAGCTCGTGGAAGTCGTCTGCGAATTTGGCCAGTTCTGGCGGAAGCTCGCCGATCTCGCCTTTTATGAACTCTTCAGCTAGTTTGTGTATCGCGGTACCGCGATCAGCTGCTGAGCTTGGGGGCTCAGGGATTTTTTTAACGCGTTGGATGAAGATCCTGTACGGACACTCTTCGAAAGTCTTGAGAGCCGAATAAGACCACGTAGAAACAGGGCCGAATTTGTCGGGTTTTTGGAAAGCGTCGTCAGAGTCCGGCCTGGAGCTCTGCGTTAAGTTTTTCAAAGTGACTATACTCAGTTGTAATTACTGGTATTAGTATAGCCAATGTCTGGATTTTGCAACAGTTGTCGTTCGTCTGTTGCATCAAAGTAGACTTTGATTAGTCTATGAATCTCAAGCTCGTCTTGTTGCCAATTTACAATAACGCCTGTAACAGGATGCGTTTCTCGGCCGGCTCCTGGCATACGCTTACGGCCAGGCACTATCCCAAACTTACTCATTTGCTTGGCGAATTCTCGCTGTGACAAACGGGGGTTTGCTTCGGTTTGTACGTGAAAAACCGTACGCAAATGCTCCATTGGGATTACCATATATGTGAACTTGGCTAAGGCAATCCAGCCTTTGACGATGCGCTGCGCAGTAGATACTTCGTTCATGTTTTGCGCGTTAGAAATGTTAATCTCGAGGATGTCGCTAAAAAACAACAAATCTCCTCGCTTTAGCGCTTCGGCAAACTCTTCCATGATAGACATCGATACATGCCGCATTTGGTTTTTGGCAGTGTTGTCGATGCAGGTCTGAACCATGCGTTCGTCTATCTTGAAGGTCTGCAGATAACCAGCAAATGCGTCGAGCTCTTCAGTCATAAGGTCGAGCTCTTTAAGAAGCTTGGGGTACGCCTCTTCGATCTTGCATTCCTGGCGGGGCGGGATGTTGTACCGCCGATCGCCGTCCTCGATCTTGATGGCGTCGTTCCTGTTGGTTAGGAAGATGAAATTCGTGTAGTTCGGAATCTCCACTTGGTTGGTCCGCATTGCGCGGATCGTGATGGTGTCTTCCGTGATCTGGTTCTTGAGCTTGTCGGCGATCTTCATTGTGCCGATTGATGACGACGACATGTGGAACTCGTCGACAACTAGGAACAGCGCGTTGCGCATGTACAGGTTGAAATGCTCTTCGATGTTCTGTAGCGCCTTCATGGGTACGTGCTCGCTGCCAAACAGCGGCCGAAGCACTTTGCTGTAGAACAGACCTTTACCTGTACCGGGTACGCCGCCAAAGACCCAAGCGGTCTTGGCCTTTTGGCGGGTCTGGAAGATGTACGACAGCCAGTTGATGAAGTGCTCGAACTCGGCGTCGCCGTTGCCTAGTACGTGATGTACCAACGTGTAGACACGTGGGCAGACGTTCGAGATCAGTTTTGCGTGGCCATATTCTAGTGGCTTGTTCGGGATCTTTTGGTCAAGCATGTACTTGGTCCTGCGGTACATGTTGACGAAATACGGTACGTTCTCGAAATCGATCGATTCGCTGTTTGATGTTGGATTAAAGACAACACGTGCGTCCCGGACAAAGTCGGGTGCTGGCCGTCCATGGCTCAGCATAAAACCTTCGATACTGGTCTTGCTGGTCGGTACGAGCGGGAACTCTTCCGTGAACTGGTTGAGGTTAGGGTCGTACACGCCGTTGTAGTAAACGTCTGTGTAGTAGTCGCGAAGCACAATCGGGTAGTTGGACTTACCAGATTTTTCGAGGTGCGTCTTAAAGAGCTCGAAAATGCTTTTGTAGAACTCTTTGTCGGCTCTTTCGATTTCGAATATCGGCTCGTCCTTGAAATTGAACATGTAGGTTGGACGTTCGATATTGAAGTAATACCCGCCGCTGTCTCCGCCGTTGATATTGCATCGGATCCATGGCATAGCCGAAGAGTCGGCAATGCTGATAGACATCTTGTCCGGATTAAGCAAGACCTCTTGAGTCTGATGGTCAATGGTCATTGTCTGCAGCTTTGCTGATTTTTTCTTGATGCCGCTGAACTGCCGCAGCTCATCTTTCAATGCTTGACCAGTTTGAAACGTTGTCTCTGGATTCAGAGATGTCATCAAGGCTGCCAAGTCAAATGACGCATTTGCCCGATCGACACGAACAATACGGTCTTGATCAGAAACAAACGGGTTCTGCAGTGGATCTTCAAATGTTGGCGGCGCAATGAAGATCAGCTTGCTGTTGTCTGCAACTGATACGTCGAGCGGATACCGCAGCGACTGGCCGTTGGCGCTGAGCGTCAGTTGCGTCTTGAAAAGGTCAGACGTGTAGTTAACGTGTTGCAGCCAAAACTTGATTGACTTAGGCGGTATTGGCACGGTTAGCAACATAAAGATGTGCATCGATATGCGCTCGCTCTTGAGGCCGAGACTAGCTGATGCTTGTGCTATGTAGCTTACGTCGTGCAGCTGCGTTGGCAGGTCAGCAATGATCTGCTCAGCAATTAACTGGACGTCGTTTGCTGTGAGGTTTGTTGATCTGATGGTGCGACGTGGCAATGTGATTGCGTCGAAATCAAGAACGAGCAAACCGTTTAGGGCAAGCCGATCGCTTTTTTGTGCGCGGCTTTCAGAGGCAAGTGGGCGTTTAAGCGCCCCTTTGAGCATGCAGTGCCCAGAGTTTGAATGCGTGCGGATAAGGTCTTCCAGCTGGACCAAGCCAGCTTGAGAAATCTGTATTGAATGCTCGTGTGAAGTTACGTCTTTGACATACGGATAAGGTCTTGTGTCACCATTGGTGAAGTAATGTTTACTCAGTGAGAAGCCGTTTGTGGCTTCCAAAAACGTAACCTTCATAAAATCTCCGGAAAAGCATTAGTCTTGCTTTTTCTCCTTGATGGTACAGGGATTTTCTTCGTCGAATATTTCCTGTCGATCTATAACGATCGTAGGTTCGGCGACAAAGGCCAGTCGTACATTATACCTATCTACGCGGGATACTTTTACAGTGGCAATGGTTTTGTTGTCGTGATGGATAACGACTGATTGCCCAAGACGTCTTGTTAGAACCAAGCGCGACATTACTTACTGTACTTCCTGTCGTATCCGCCTTCGGCTGCTAGAGGTAAATCTGGTGCCCAGGGCGGAGGTGTGCATAGATCCTTAATGATCAACTTCATTGTAGCATCAGGATCTTTATCCGGTGCTACAATGACGATTTCGTCGTGGACGGTGAGCGCTATTTGGCCGCCGTCAATGGAGCGGCTTAGCCTAAGTAGGCTGTCGGTAATTACTATTCTGGACAATGCTTGGATAACGTTCTCGGTTATTCGGCCGCCGTATGTCGCTTCTTGCATCTGATTGCGGGTCTGATAGGTCAGGCCCGTGGGGGACGGTTCGAGGTTGTGGTATTTAAGCGACATCCCGTTGGGCAAAACCAACGCCCGATCTGTAACGGTAAGGATGTCTCTGTATCTAGTTCCATGATTGTCACGATGAAGTGACTGTTTCAGAAGGTTCTCGAGCCGTGCCCAAAGCAGTGTAATCTGGGAGTAAGTAGATCGATAGGTGAACACAATGTTAATTGCGTCTGATTCGGAGATCTGTGTAGTTGGACCTGATGCACCTGATTCTAATGTCAGCTTAAATTTGTTATGGCCCATGCCATAACCAAGACCGAGGATTGCGGTCTTGCCTACAAATCGCTCGGTTGGGTTGTCTTTTTTATTAATCGGCTTGTTGTAAATACGACTAGCGAAGTTACTGTATATATCATCACCTATCCTAAACTGCTCAAGCAGCGACGTTTCTCCGGCTAACCAAGCAAGCATTCGCGCTTCAATGTTGGACAGGTCAGCAACATAAAGGAAGTGGTCGTCTGGTGCGATTAGGCACTTGCGTAGCTCGCTACCTCGAGGTAGATTCTGCAGGTTAATCTTTTCGGTACCGCCAAAACGACCGGTATGAGCTGCGTAATAGCGCAGCGGAACACTGATTGTGTTGTCTTCATGGACTGCATCGAGGAACCGACGGGACCTCGTTTCGTTGATGCGGGACTTAGCAGCTGCACGGGCGTTCCAAAGGGACTCGTACTGTGGATACAGCGCTCGTAGTTGTTTCCAGCCTGCGTCGTTTTTGCCAAACGCCGGGATCTGTTTGCCGGTTGTTGGACTGCGCTTGGTTGGTGGAGTAATGCCAAGCGTAGCCAGATGAGCTACAAACTTATCGTTGCTGGCGAGAATCTCGCGCGTTGCACCGGAGCTTGTAATCAGATCTTCAGTGCTTTTGGTTTCTTGATCGTAGTACGCGATCAATCGTTCTCGGTCTATCTTCAAGACTGGCCGACAGAACATGCGCGTAGTAAGGTCGATGAGATCAAGCTCAGAGTTTGGATAGCCCTCGAGCATCTTGTGATAGATAGCGTGGGTAAGTTCGACATCCTGTAAACAGTACTTGGCCAGGTCAGCTTCAATTTCTGGTGGGAGATCGAACAGGCCTTTGGCTTTGATCAGATCGTCGCCTTTTCGCATTGACTCGTCGTTTGGAAAAAGGCGAATGCTGGTGTCTTTCAATGAAGCTTTAAGACCAGGGAAGTAACCGCGTGCCATTGCAGCGGTGTCCAGGTAGTACGTCGGTGTAATACCGTAGTGTATGGCCAAGATATAACCGTCGAAGAGCGTGTTGTGGCACAGCAGCTGAATGTCATTCCAGTCGAATTGCTGCAAGGCGTCTTCGGCTTCGTCTGCGCTGTACCATTCAGCAGGCTCGTCGTTGACTTTGATGCCAACACCCCAGACTTTAAACATGGGGTGCTTGACATATTCCATTGTGGTCATTTTAGTAAGGCTGACCTTGGCGTCGTAATAAGTCTCGAAGTCGAGGGTCAGCAGAGTTTTAGCCTTGGTAGTCATGCACCGTGTCTTCTATAATGGTTATGATCTGACGTACGTATTCTTCAGAGACTTCGAGCTTTTCGACTATCTCTTGGATTGGATAGCCGGATGAAAGAAGTTCGAGGACTTTGAAATCGTCGGGCTCAAAAAAGCCCACTATTGATGGGCTCGGAGCACAGCAAGTAGCGCATTGGCGCGACGCATGACTTGCATCTGTGATTTGGTGTAAAGTGAATTTACCATTTCGACGCCCATTTTCTGGAACGTTTTGTCTTTGGAGACTGTGCCCATGGCAATTGTTAAACTGGTTATGTTAATCTTTTCGTTAGTCGTGTGAGACCTTGGAAAGATATAGGTTTTTTTGATACGTGGCATATCAAAGACTCCTTCCTGAGTTTTGTAGGTTAATAGTGCTGATGATTAGATTCAAGCAGACAAATAAACTGTTTCGCCAAATGGTGCTACAAGGTTTTTGCTGACGGATACCCATAGCGTTGGAGCGCATGCTGCTTCTTCAGCGGACGCAAAGTCTTCTGCGCCTGTTTCTAAATCAGTAAGATAAACAATAGCTTGTACGTCCGGGTGGTTGTCGCGCAAATATTCAAACGCTGGCGTAAACGCTGTACCGCCACGCCCTTTGAACGAAGGAAGCTGTGACGCTTTTAGGCGTTCACCCGTATCAAGAACTTTTACGTCTTGGACTTGGGCGTCTGCTTGGATCCAGACAATTGATGACGGCTGGACCTGAGCCATGACTGCATCTACTTCAGAGATGAACTGAGCGCCCTGCTCGTCTGTAATGGATCCACTAGAATCGTTGACGACTGCAACTTTGCCACAGATCTCTTGGTACATAGACGGAAGATATTCATCTTCTGAAATCCATGCTCGGTGAGGCTTGCGCCACGAATAGTCGTCTCGGTTAAGTTCCGTGAAAAACGGCCAGAGGACCGTGCGCCAGTCAACCTTGGGTTGAAGTATTTCCGAGATAAAGAGCTCGATGTTACCAGGGAGTTTGCCACGTGCTTTGGCTACAGCAGCAGCTTCGCCTACGGCGATCTGCCAGTTGGATTCTTGTTCAGCAGCAGAGCCTGCTTCAAGGCTGCCGCTTGTTGCGTCAAGCACGATACCCCAGGCGCAGGGCTTGGGGCGTTTGCTGGGCTCTTTGTTGATAAGGTTGTAAATTTCTTCCGCGCCCATACCTTTGTAGGCAGGGTCTAAAAGAGCGCCTTTTGGCAGGATGAATCCTGATTCGATCAGGTGGTCGTTGATTGCGTAATCGCAAGCAATATTCCACAGCTGGTGATCACGTTCTTGTCTACGTGTCTGATGGTTAAATACACAATGCAGAACCTCGTGAGCCAGGAGCCCACGAAGCTGCATTGGATCTAGCTTAAGGATATAAGCAGGATCGTAGTACAGATGAATACCATCTGTAGCTGCGGTCTTAATATCTTCACGTTGCACAGGGCGAAGACGGATGGCCAACGTTCCGAAGAACGGCTGGTCCATTAACAGCTGCGAACGCGCTTTGACTAGCGCGCCTTCGGCAGACATATCAACCTCCTATGAGTTTTGCTGTGAGTACTACTTCGTTGACAAATGCGTCGTCGAACTGAACTTCTTCCTTGATTTGTTGTGCGCGCGCAACACGGGTGATGCGCTCGTACATGCGAGTCTTGGCTTCGTGAGGAACGAAAGACTCACCAGCAGGCCAGGCAAGTAGCAGCTGCTTTACTGTCGAACATTGCTTGAGCAAGCTTCGAATCTTGGTGGAGTAGTCTGCTCTTTCGATGCTGTACTGATGCTTGTCGAGTGCTGCTTGTTTGCAGCCATTTAACAGTTGAGACTGAGCTTGTGGCCCAAGTTCGTCAAAGTTGAACTCGGGCATGTTCCAGCTGTTTGTCCTATAAATAGAAAAAGCTGGAACAAACTCGAATACGAGTTGTTCGGTGGTATTTAAGTGGAATCCTGTTTTGCTGCTGAGATACAAACGGGCGCAGTCTTCCCTAGAGAGTCCTTTTGTTGGTCCGCCAAACGAATTAAAAGAGTAGCTGTGTTGTCGATCAAATTGATCTTTTAACGCTTTGTACGGTTCCGAAGATAATATAGCATCTCTAACAAGATTAGTAAGCTCTGTAGTTGGCTTAGGCTCTGGCCGCGCCGAATTAAAAGCTTCCATAGCTTTGTTATAAATTGTGTCACGTAAGTCATTGGTCATTCTTACTGAAGCCATAGGGTTCTCCGTTAGATAACAACGTCTACGTTGGCAGACGTCCATGATTTAAACGCCGGGTGATTCAGGAGCTGACGCTCTTTTGCGATGCAGTCGCGAATCAATACAACTTGGAACTCACGAGGCATGCGTCGGTTGTAACGCATGATGGCGTCGAAGTTGCCTTGATCGACCCTCGATGCCAGTGCGCCAGCAATGGCGTAAAGCGTCGAAGGATCTCCAGGTACGCGTGTGGTTGACGGGTTCTGCATGAGATCGTCGATGTCCGGCAGATCCTTGCGGATTGCACGATGTGCGAGGTACTCGCCTGCAGGGCCGTCGCCAATCAAAGACGAAACGCCGTAGAACATGTCTTCCATGAACGGCAGTTTGCGGTTGACCATCTCCCAGGTACGGGGCGACGGAAACGCGTAGTCCGCGTTGTCCATGCTGTGCAGGAGACCAGGGCGGTAACGCAAGAACGACACGATGCTGTCGTCAATGTTGCGTTGCAAAGCCCAGGCTACCCAGTCGTCGATGTTCGGCTCGAGAGTGTAGTGCGCAAACCGGTTCTTGACCGGGGTTGGCATTTCGTGGATCGCGGCTCGATCTTGCGCTCGGTTGCCAGCTGCTGCAATGATGGTGTTTTCCGGAAGGACGTACGTGCCAATCTTGCGATCAAGAGTTAATTGCAGCAGTGCGTTCTGTGTGGCTTTTGGAGCATTGGGCAACTCGTCAATAAGCAGCACTACCGTGCCGGTGTAGTTGGTTTCCGGATAATCCTCGGGCACACCGTATCTTGTGCGGTATGAACCATCGGCTTGCTCAACTACCTTGAGGCCGCCGCGAACGTCGACAGGATCAAACAGGTTGGCACGAAGCTCAAAGACTTTAGCTAAAAGATCTTCAGCAAACTGATAAACAATTTGCGACTTACCCAGACCTGGAGGACCCCAGATCATGGTTGGCACGCGAGCAAGCGCGTTGGCACGGAGTTCTGACTTGAGTTGAGAGGGACGAATAGTACGCATTAGTTGGTCCTTTGTTGTGAATTAGGGTGCTTCCCCTGTGCGGCGGTAACTTTGCATCCGCTTCACGGCCACAGGAGACTGTCGTGTTGCCAACGCCCGGTTGGTTAGCCGGTAAGCATTACTGCCTAGGCATCATTGGCTATCCGTATTGCTACGGGTAAGCTGTTGCCGAACCACCCGCGCCTATCATGGCGCTTCTCATCGTCCGGGTCAGACTAGCTGCTGATTAGGCGGCGCGTTATTTCTGGGTGTCGATTACTTCGACCCAAGCAAGTTTGCGGTACGGGAAACTGCGTATGCGAACCCAACGCAGTTCCTCGTGTTTGACGTGTCGTTTTGCAATGAACAGGAATATTGAGATGAAGGCACCGGCCCAAAGGCCTACCATCATGCCAGCGAAAGTGCCGGCGAATATCCAGATGAAAAAGAACGTCAGGCAGATGTCAAGAAAAATGTCGTGTTTAGCGATGCGTTTAAGGTTGAGCTTTAGTAATAGAAATATTATTGCGATGGCGGCTAGTGCGCCTTCTAATATGCCCATAGTTAGTTAGATCCTGTAGGGTTCTTTAATTGTTAATAGAATTGTTTACGAAAGCAAGTTCGTTCAAAAGAGCAATCCCAGCTATCTGATAGAGAAGTGAATTTGAATAGCTTATGTACATGCCGTCACTGTTGTCGACGGTAAGTTCATCCTTCTCAAAGTCAATCAGTACGTCATGGTTTTTGTATTTGTTTTTGCGCCAGAGTATTTTAGATCCGTCGAACTCTGGTTCTACAGATAAAGCACGGGTAATTTCAATGATTATTTTAGTTTCCTTTTCTGAATATTTCATTGATGTGTCCTATATAGATAATTACCAGTAATCTCGGTGGCCTCGACTGGCACGCCAGTTTGGCGGTGGAACCCAGCGCCAATCGTAAGGTGTGTCAAACATTACGTTTATTAAGCGCCAGTACCAAGATTTATTAAGGTTTTTTGTGATTGATGTCTGTACCATCAAGCCAGATCTCGCAAGCATTTCCTGTGACGGCGTCGTTCCCACGTTCATAGTTGAAACGCTCTCGTTTTGTATAGATATGCCATTCTTTACCTGTCATACGTAGTTGGACGTTTTTGCGGTAGTCCCAGCCAAAGTACTTAGTTTTCGGTTTGAGTGTCGTAGAAGATCTGTTCATCGCCTAAGTCTTCTCGTTTTGGGAATTCGTTTTCGGTAAGAAACGGTTTTGTGGCAGCAGCACGAACTCGTTCAATGAACATTTCGATTTCGTCAGCTGAGTCAAATACAAGATGGGGGCGAGCGTATCCTTCAGGGTTTTCGTTTGAGTCGTAAAAGACTTCACTTAGTTCGATATAACTATCGTCGGTAAACGGATCTTCGAAATGAATAAAGCGAAGGTTCCAAACCATAGTCAGATCTCCTCTGCTTGTTGTTGGCTGATTAAATACCCAAGAGTGATGTCAAGTTCGCTGTAGCTATCGACACGAAGTACGGTAGTTTCCCATCTAGCGGATGGGTAAATTCTTTCGCAGTATCGTTTAGTTCTTTCGGCAGACGTTACGTCTGTGAATCCCCATTCGAATATTTCTGAGTATTCTCCAGGATCAAACTCTTTAGTTCCTTTAACAAGCCAAATGATGCTCATCGGTGAAAGCCTCCTTTATTATTGAAGCCTTTGATTTCTTCCCGGTTAGCTGGGACCATGTAGTTGCTTTTATGTAATGGCAGTATGGTGTGTTTGACTCTGCGAGCAGACGCTTCGCCGCACTGTAGACAGAGCTCGTAGCCGAGCGCTTTTCGTGCGTTGGGCACGCTGCGTTCCTGGCACTCAACGCATAGAGTGCTCATGATTAGTGAACGTTGGACTTAAATTCGTTTTCAATGTCTCGTGATGTTCGTTTCATGAAGTCCCCTAGTCCGTCGATTAAATAATCTATTTCTTCTTGGGTGATTTGGTTATTAGTTGATGCTCGTACTGAACCAAGCACGTACGCTATTGCTAGCGTAAAGTTCTTGAGAAAATTGTCGAGTTTCTCTGGATTGAAGCCATCTGAAACTAGGTTTTCAATGGCTGCTTTGACATGTTTTTCAAGATTCATACGGGCCACACGTAGGGTAAGTTTGATGGTTCGATCCAGTTGTAGCGAGCGTAATACACAGGGTCTTTGCGCAATAGGTTGCTGCGATGCGACGCGTGCAATGCGTCTTCGCCTAGCCAGGCGGGCGGTGCGTCATTGCGTCCATCGGAGCTGTACTGATCTGCTGCGTCTTCGAAGAACGGCAGCAGTGAGTCGTTATACCCACGAGATATCCATTCACGGCACATGGCGGCTCCATACCGACATAGCTCTATTTCGTGGTTGCGCCACATGTTGGTAGCTGGGTGATTGCGCCATCCGCCAGTGGTCTTTGGCATAGCGAGCAGGATTTGTTTGCACTCTACCCGCTGCTTTCCAAGGCGTTGGCGGTCTAGGATTAGTGCTGATTGGGCGTAGTTGGGATATGGTAAAAAAGTTTGCATAAACTAAGGGACGTTTACATGTTTAAGTAGTAATAACACCTAAGACATAACCGGCCAAAGTGCAGGTTATGCATATTAAAATTTCAAAAACCATAAAGTTGGGGTCTGGTGAAAGTTGCTGTTTGAGTTCTTCTTCTAGTTGTTTGATTTGGTATTTAAGTTTTCCTACATCGTATTCAGTATAGAAGGAAGACATTATTTTGTATCCTGTGGTTTGTATCTTTTTACACCAAGAGTTCTATTGCCTACATTGCCGCCTAATAATTTACGGCGGCCTGTGTGTGTTAGTGTCAGTGTGCGGATGCGCTCTGTGTCTAGGTCAAGCATGTCGCAAATCCAATTAAATGAACGTTCTTTTTCAGAAAAACTGTGTAAGTAATTTAAGGCTTCGTACCTTTCTTCTTTGTCGTCTACGTCTCGTATAGCTTGTAAAAGAACACTGGCCCATAGGGCACGGTAGCTAGTATTAGCTCTAAGTATTTTATCCTCTTCAAAGTCATGTTGGGTTTGGTACATAGCAATTACCTATTTTCTAAACTAGTTACATAAAAAAAGCCCCCTACCCGGTTCAGGAGTAGGAGGCTTTTTTGGTTGCTTTGTGTCAAGGCAACAACCGGCCTTCCCTCAACCTCATTGGTTGTTGGTTAATTACGCAGCACGGAGCTGCTTCATGAAGTTACTCACTTCGTTTGCTTCCTGTTCCTCTTGGAGACGGGAGACAATCGAGTCCATAACAGGCATGGCTTCGTGGAAGTTTTCACAAGTCTTGTCCACGTACCAGTTGCCGTGCTCGTCACGTGTGCGTTGTTCGAACACGTAGAGCGGGCTGATGTCGGTGAGATACGCCATCTTGGCAGCCAGAAGTGACTGCAGTTTGTTCAGTGCCATGAAGTCACTGTCAACAAGCGACGGAATGTGCTCGTTGCTGGCGTAGACACCTACCCAGTCACCGACGTCTTGCGAGAAGTCGATGCCGTTGCCGAGGTCAGGCTTGTCGTTTGCAATGTACAGACGACGCGCTGCCCAACAGACGCCGTTCATCACGGACTGAACGAAGGTGAGAAGACGCTCCGGCTTGAACGGAGGTCCTTCGACCGGGACGCCCTGCTCCAGTTCCGCACGAACTGCGGCCTGGCGCTGACGCTGCAAGCTGAAGAACGCAAGAGCAATACGCTCGAGCGGGTCGTTTGCTTGCTGCGACTCGACGAACTTGGCGATGGTGCCAATGGTTGTGTTTTTCTCGGACATATAGCCGATGACATTGGGGATGAAGGTTTGGTCTTTAACAGTCATTTGAGTTACCTGTGGTTGATTAGTAGTACTTAGTTTCGTTAGTCAGGTCGTTAGTCCGACTAATATCCTCGAGCGTAGATTCGAGATCTACGTCCGATGATTCGTGATCCGTCAGCTGGTGTTCGTAGTCAGTGAACAAGTCCCAGTTGACAGTGTTGAAATTGAGTGGATTGCGCTCACGCATGGTTATTCTCCAAGTTCGTCGATGTCGTTTTCTATATCGATTAGTAGGATAAGTGTGATTGCGAGCAATACGTCTGAAGGATGTTGAAGACAGTAGTTAGTAAACTGTTTAGCTTTGTTGAATAGTTGTTCGAAGGTTGATTGTGAAATGGGTAGTGGTAGCTGCTTCATAGTTAGTAGTCCTTGATTAAAGAACAAAAATAATACTGACCGCGAGACGCGAAGCGTCGAGCGTTATGTCCAACGAGCTATGTAGAGACCTACAATTATGCCAATAGAAAATACAAGTATTTCTGCAAGTATTAAAGTGTTTTCTAGTTTGAACTTCTTATCATTTAGATCACTTATGGTTTTGTTGAGGCGGGTTATTTCGGCGTGGTTAGAAGCTACTAAAGCTTCGTAGTGAGAAATAATCGACTCTTTTTCGTAAGGGTTCATGGAGATTTCTCCACCTTGTTGGTAAATGTCCATCGTGCCCAGGACGCGTGGTCTGCGGCATCGTCTTCGGTCAAGAAGTAATCCGACGTGCGGTCGTATGGCTCGTACCGCCATTGCCCGCAAAAAGCGTCGTAGTTGTAGCAACAGCGTCCTACGTACCAACCTGCTCCGCTTTTCATGGGCAGCTCTGGGCTAACTGCACAGAAGTTTGGTGCAGGGTCCTTGATGTTATCAAGGACGTACTCGTAGAACTCAGCGATGGTAGTGGCAGGAACGTCGTCGTAATAGATGATGCTAGAAGCTGTTGGGGCGATTTGTCCTATCGGGAACATTGGTTGGCTCCGCCTTTTTGGTTACGTTGATTGGTTCGATGGCATCGGATATTCGGACGATGAGCCTGTGCCAACCTCTTCGGTTGTCACAAGCCATCTTGTAGAGAACTTCGTAGGGCTTTCCAAGGACGGATAGCTCATCGGTTTCTACATTGGCGATCTGGGCAAGCCTTGCGAGTGAGACGCGCAGGTTGACCAGGTCGCGTTGTGCTTGGCTGTCTATAGTTTGGTTTTTGAACACTGTTGTTACCTCAGTCGGTGTACACGGTGACTTCGAGTTCGCCGTTGGCAAACGCGCGGACCTCGCCACCGAAGTGGCCGGGATGTTTCTCGCCTTTCTCGATCGATGCCCACTGGTCATCGGTCAGTTCACCGTTGTTGTCGACAAGGGTGACAATGCGATAGTCCGAGTACGCCATCTCGTGTGGCTCGAGGCACACGCGATGGATGTTTTTGTTATAGCCGTAAGTTCTGGATATGAATTTCATGGTTAGTTATTCCTATGAACATGTGAGTTTATGCGCATAAATGACCACTGACCGTGGTTCGTGGTTTAAGGCTGGTGGTTTGTGGCCACTAGTATAAAAATGGTACAACTACTGGATATACAACCAGTAGTGTGTGCAGGGAACGGTCAAGTGTGTGCAGCAAACAGGGTATGTGTGCTGCAATAAAGTTGTATGTGTGCAGTAATTTTTCCTTATTTATCAATTGTGTGCAGTGT